>Ga0307477_10000125_pt1 | contig 110752 bp, 96 predicted proteins | sample atmos_gasesECM2C_FD_203316 | JGI IMG/M metagenome (GOLD analysis project Ga0307477, IMG submission 203316) | Hardwood forest soil microbial communities from Morgan-Monroe State Forest, Indiana, United States - atmos_gasesECM2C_515 | ecosystem: Environmental > Terrestrial > Soil > Temperate... | reverse complement strand
AACCGCCCCAGCGCCGTTCCCTTCTCGCCCTCAGCCAGCTTCCCCTTCTTGACCTCGCGGTCCAGATTCTTCCCAATCGTCTCCATCGCCCGATCCAGAAAGCGCTGCTCCACGTCCCGCAGAATCACCGTGTACCCCGACCGCGCAAATACATGCGCAATCCCACTCCCCATCGTCCCCGCACCCAGCACCGCCACCGTCCTAATTTCGGTAACGTTCAAGAAGCCTCCCGCAAACGCACCAGCGCCAACGGAAACACAGAACACGCGGAAACGTCAAGTTGACCGGATCTTTGAGTGAGATTTCCGATTTGAGCCGCGGGAACCTTTCGCCCGGCAAAGCTAAACTTCGACACCCTGCTCTCTAAGAAATACGGCCAGCCGGCTCACAGGAAGCGCAGTTATGAAGTTGTAGCTGCCCGAGACGGAGTCGGCGAAGCGCAGGACCCCGTCACCTTCGAATGCCCCAGCAAATCTCAAGACGGGGTATCTACCGACGTAGTCGCGTATTTCACGCTCAACTAGCTGGCGAAATCGAATCTCCGAGGTTTCGACGGTCGACAACATTCTCCGCGTATCCGTACGGATCACGGTGAGTGACGTCACGAACCGGAATGCGCTTCCGGAGAGTTCACGGAGGAATTCCTCCGCTTCGTCGATGCCGCGCGGTTTCTCAAGGATCTTTCCATCTTTTGCAACGACAGCGTCACCCGAGACCACGACGGCATCCTGTGTCTCGCTCGCAACTTTCCAAGCTTTCGCCTCCGAGAGCTTTCTCGTCAGCGTGCCAGGATCCGAATCTCTAATCGACTTCTCGTCGATCTCGCTTGGACGCACTTCGTATGTGAGTCCAAGGATATCCAGGGCTCGTTTCCGCGATTGCGATTCAGATGCGAGGACAACTCTCATTCGGTGTCACCTCGTCGATTGGTCCAGAACCGAAGACCGATTCAATTATGGAGTTATTCCAGCACTTTGGACTCTTTCTTCGCGGGCCCTTGGGAAGCCAGCCACGCCGCCAGCGTGGCGAACTTCTCATCTTGCGTCCACGGTGAGCCAAGCGGCCGGCCCAGTTCCGTGACGCGGCGAAGTAGTTCCTTTGGTTTGAAGTGGAGGGCTTGTCCGGCGCGTTCCAGCAGTTCCCTCTCCTTGACGCAATCCATTGCCAGACCGCATCGCTCGCTCGCGTGAACAACGGCCTCGCGGAAGTGCTCGCCATCGGCGGTGTGAATCAGCGCGTGCGATGCCAGGATCTTCTCAAGTGCCGGCAGTGGTCTTCCCGACGCAAGCAGAAGTCCGCAGCTCTTCAGCGCAATGCCCTGCTTCTGCAAGTCGCTTTGCAGCGACTGAATTGCCCGATGCGCCAGCCGCCTCGCCTCATCCCGCATCCGCTCAATGAACTCGCGCGCCTGTCCCTGCAACATCTTCTCCGCCGTGTGATACGGCTGCCGGAATTCATATGTGAAAGTATCGACGAGCTGGACTCTCTGCCGCACCAACACGACAGGCGCGCCTTTCTCGACGCATACCGCGGCAACCGCGGCCCACCCGGAATGCACACGAAACCCAATCGCTGCTTGCTTCACGCTCTAAGATCCTTGCCTGGATGGCCTTCCTGGCGGCGCGACCTCACAAGTTGCGGAAAAACACCAGTGGCACAGCCTTCAGGCTGTGCGCCTTAAATCATGCCGGCGGCGCGCCCTCGACCACTTCCCGCACGATTTCCCGCGCGCGCTTCTCGTTGGCGGCCGACACATAAATCTCGGTTTGCTCCCCGGGATTCTCCAGGTGGATGGGAATTTCATTTTCCTGCATCGCCGCCGTCAGGAATTGCGCAATCCGCTCGTCGCTCCCTCTCCAAACTTCCACCGAGCCATGTTCCTCTGTTGCGACCACGAGCGGCGGCTCCGCCGACGGCGCTCCATCCTGCGCCGGAATCTCCAGGTCCGCAGGCTCCTCACTCAACAGTCTTTCCAGGATTTGCTGTCCCGCCCTACGATCGAGAGACGACACCGCGACTTCGAAGCCAAATCGCGGCTTCCAGTCAATCGGCAGGGGATCCGCCGTCGGCGCCACCTCATCATCACCGAGCGTTTTGTCCGAATAGGTGATCTCCGCCGCTTCCAGCTGCTCCAGCAAGGCCGCGTGCAACGCAGGATCTTCCCCAGCCCAAAGCAGAATAAGTGCGCCTTGCTGTACCGGTTTCGATGACATGGCTTCCTCCTGGGCATGGAGCCGTTGGGCGCCTAGTCTACTACTTCCGCAGGAACAGTGGGATCCAGCCGGCCCTTAGTCCTTGGGCGGACTATTCGCCGAGACAGTTCATTCCGGCGGCGCGCCTTCCACTATCTCTCGAACAATTTCCCGCGCTCGTTTCTCATCTTCCGGCATCGCAAAGATTGCATATTGTCCATTCTCCTTCTCAAAGCGCGCATGAATCTGATTTTCCTGAAGGGCTTGCGCGATGAACTCCCCTGAGTAGGATTCCGTGCCGGACCAGACCTCGACCGTAGCCTCATCCGCGTCCCAGTCCTCTCCACCCCAATCAGGTTTCAACTCTCCTACCTGACCCGCATCAGCGGACTCTTCCGGAATAGCCATGGCCTCGTTCTCCTGCTCACTCTCAAAGTTGTCTTGGGCATCGGCAAAGCCCTGTGGCGCTGGCCGCCAGGCAGCCCTGCGATCGCCCGGCGGAATCACCTTCCGATCGGGCAGCAGTCGTGTAACATCTCGCCGGTCGTCCAAAGTTCCATATGCTTCCTTAACCGCAGCTTCCGCCTTTTCGAACTGCGAAAACGGAATCCCGATCTGAAAGGCACTCTTGGAATTAAAGTTAAAGAGATGATCCTCGCGCCGGATCGTCTTGTGCGCGATGCCTTCCTCATCGAGTAATTCGCAGAGTTCGGCGTGAATGCGCGGATCTTCGCCCTGCCAAAACGAGCAAAACGGATCCTGGTCGGGGTCACCCGGGGTCGGAGGAGGGTTGAAATAATCGGAATCCTCATGCGATTGGCGCGGCAGATCATGAACAAGCGGCACCTGGCAATCCGCGCACGAAGAGTAGCCCTCCCGATACTCGGCATGGCATTGCGGACAAATCATTTCGCCTCGCAGTCTACACCGCACTCGCACAGAATTCATTTCCCCGACATGCGCCCCTTGACCCCCTGCGCTAGTTGTCCCATCTCATCACCGCTTCCTCAGCTTCCCCTCCCCAAATTCCTCTTGACAATTATGGTTTGTATGGCAAACTAAACTGCGTAAAGGAGCCATCATGGCCAACTCATCTTCTCCCATCTTTCTCGCCGAAAAGCGCTCTTGGTCCTACTGGTTCGCCGACGGCCTTCCCCAGCTTCTCATCGGCATTTCGGCCATCCTGTTCGGCTTCTATTTCATTTCCATGACCACGCCGGCAAATACGGCCATCGTGGTCCTCTCCTTCGTCGCTTTCGGCGCCTACCTGCTCATCCAGATCCGCGCACCACAAATCCTGGAATGGCTAAAGGCGCGCATCACCTATCCGCGCACCGGCTACGCCTCCTCGCCTTACTTTGCAAACAAGAACAACGTCTATTGCGACGCAAATCTGAACTTGACGCCCGTCCAAGACCCCAACGCTCCTGCCATCGCGGAAATCAAGAGCGTTCGCCGGGCGCGCAATCGCCGCTTGTCTCGCACGTACATCTTCATGGCTGTCACTTCCCTCGGCCTGTGGTTCGTCCACGCCCCTTGGATCTGCGCTCTCACCGGCATCGTCATGGGCCTCATCCTCTGGGTGGGCACCCGCGCCGACAGGAGCGTCTCCCTGCTGGTCATTCTCGGTTTCCCCGTTGTAGGGTTCTCCGTAGGCGCGCTGCAGCTCGCCCCCCACGCTCGCGTCGGCTCCTTCATCTTGGGCGTCGGCCTCTTGTTCGTCCTGGACGGCCTGATATCCTTGGTCCTCTACCTTCGGCGTAACCCCGTCGCGAGCGTGCCAGCAGAATGACGCCGGACCTGCAAGCGCTCGCCAGTCTCGACCGCGTGATTCACGAGCCCGCGCGCCTCATGATCGTGACCGTGCTCTACGCGGTCCCAGAGGCGGACTTTTTGTATCTGCAGCGCGAATGCGCGCTTACACAGGGGAATTTATCGAGTCACCTGGCGAAGCTGGAAGAAGTCGCGTACGTGACCATCGTGAAGACTTTCAAAGGCAAGTACCCCCTGACCATCTGCCGCCTCACCAAGAACGGTCGCGAAGCCTTCGAAGAGTACGTCCGCAAGATGCAGTACGTCGCCGGCGCAACCGCCAACGGCAACGGCGCCAAGCACTAACCCTCCGGCCGAACCAATTGCGGGTTAGTTTCCGGCAGGAGAACTGTGCCGAGGATGCCAACAGGACCTAAGCGTTGATTCTAAATCTCTTACGCAAAGCCCTAAGCTCCTTAAATGCAACACTTATCGGAGGGGGGCACCGACTAAGAACTCCCAATCTGAACTCTGGGTCTTTTCGCCACCCTCGCCCGTAGAACCATTAGAATGAGTTCCACGACCTCATGTCTGACCGCAAACCGATCCGCTTCCCTGTTTTGCGCGCTGATGGCCGATGAAGCCAAGGCGATCGCTCGCGGATTGCAGCGCCGCGACCCGGATTTGCTCGATCAACTGATCGAGCAGTATCAATACCGCCTGTTCCGCTACCTCGTCTACATCTCCGGCAATAAAGAGCGCGCCGAAGACTTTTTCCAGGAAACCTGGATCCGCGTCCTTGAACGCGGCCACCAGTACGACGGCAAATCCAAATTTGAAGCCTGGCTCTTCGCCATCGCGCGCCATCTGGTTATTGACTGGCAGCGGTCAAAAAGACCGCAAAGCCTCGACACGCTGACCGACCCCGAGCAGGAAAGCCCGCTGCAGCTCGCCAATGAAAAAGAACCCTCGCCGTTGCACCAGGTGTTGAGCCGGGAGAGCGAAGAAAACGTCCAGGCCTCGCTGAGCCAAATCCCCGCCATCTATCGCGAAGTCCTCGTTCTCCGTTTCCAGGAAGAACTGCAAATCGAGGAAATGGCCGGCGTCCTCAGCGTCCCACTCTCGACCGTGAAGTCGCGCCTCTACCGCGGCCTAGAAGCCCTCCGCGGAGCGCTTCAAGGAGGCGCCGTATGAATCAAGAAATCCATGCACGCGCCGAACAACTCATCGCACAGGAACGCGTCGAAGGCATCCCTCCAGCCGAGCGCGATTGGCTCAGCGCGCACCTGCAAGAATGCTCGCGCTGCGCCGAACACGCGCGCCACACCGAGCACGCCCTGCGCTCGCTGCGGACCATGGCTATCGCCGTCCCCAGCGGGCTCGCCAGCCGCACGCAATTCCGCGTCCGGCTGCGCGCGCAGGAATTGCGCGAGCGCGAGCCGAAACGCCGTGCGCTGTGGTTGGCATGCGCGGTTTCCTGGGCCTTCGGAATCGCCAGCGCTCCTTATGTTTGGCGTTTGTTCCAGTGGTTTGGCGAGCGCACCGGTGTTCCCAAGCTCGTCTGGGAACTGGGCTTCGGCTTGTGGTGGACGATTCCAGCCGTGTTCTTCGTCGTCGTCGTTTTGATGGAAAAGATGCGCCAAGGCAGCGAATCAGGCTGGATGCGGCAAAGCAGATAACGGGATTGCGTGGAGAGTGAGGAAAGGTATGTCGGATTACCAGCAAAAAATAGCGGAATCGCTCAATGAGCGAAAGCGGCTCAACCAGTTGCGCCGGAGGAAGGAAAAACTTCGCTTCTGGAGCGAGTTTGGCATCATTCCGCGGTGGCTGAAGGTGGTGCTGGTTCTGCTCTACCTGTTAGCAGTGGGTATCGCGCTCACCGTCAACGCCTCGCTGCAGAATACTCCCAACGGAAATGAAATGTTCCCGCCGGACTTCAAGGACATTCCGGCTTTGGCCCAGCTCGCGCTCTTCGGGGTAGTGAGTTTAATGTCGCTGTTCATTGCGAGTTTCATTTTCATGATCGCGTACGTCAACCGCGACGCCAGCCGCCGCGGCATGAATTCCGCCCTTTGGACGATTCTGGTCCTCATCTTCCTCCCCACCTGGGGCCTCATCGGTTTTGTCATCTATCTTCTGATGCGCGAGCCACTGCCCTACCCCTGCCCCGAATGCGCCACCACCGTAAACGCGCGCTTCAATTTTTGCCCCAACTGCAAATGCAACCTCCACCCCTCTTGCCCCCAATGCAAGCTCGAAGTCGGCGAACTCGACAAATTCTGCCCCCACTGCGGCAATGATTTAAAGGCACCTGTGAGCGACGAAGTAGTACAGCGCAGCACTGCCTAGCTTGTGGAATTAGCAGTTCTCAGAAACGTTCGACGGCGAGGGCGACGGCGTTGCCGCCGCCGAGGCAGAGGGCGGCGATGCCGCGCTTGAGATTGCGGCGGTGCAATTCATAGAGCAGCGTGACGAGGATGCGCGCGCCGCTCGCGCCGATTGGATGGCCGAGTGCTACCGCACCGCCATTCACGTTCACTTTTTCAGCATTGAGCTTTAGCTGACGCGTCACCGCGATCGCGGCAACGGCAAACGCTTCGTTTAGTTCAACTAGATCAACATCCTTGTCGCGGTCCCACCCGGTTTTTGCGAGCAGTTTTTCGACGGCCTCTACTGGCGCCATCATCACCCACTTCGGCTCGACGCCGCTCACGGCCTGTGCGACGATCCGCGCGATCGGCTGTTTCCCAAGCCGCGCTGCATTCCGCTCGCTGGTCACCATCAGCGCTGCCGCTCCATCGTTCGTGCCCGGAGCGTTTCCCGCGGTCACCGTGCCGTCCTTCTTGAACGCCGGCTTCAATTTCGCGAGCGCCTCCATTGAAGTATCTTCGCGCGGCGATTCGTCGTACTTGATCACCAGCGGTTCGCCCTTTTTCTGCGGTACTTCGATCGGAAGAATCTGCGCCTCAAAAAAACACGACTTCCGTGCCCGCACCGCCTTCTGATGACTCTCCATCGCAAACTTGTCCTGCTCCTCGCGCGTGACGCCGTACTTTTCAGCGACCAGCTCGCCAGTCATTCCCATGTGGAAATTCTCGTACGCGTCCCACAGCCCATCATTGATCATCGAATCGACGAGTTTTCCGTCCCCGATGCGATAACCAGTGCGGGCCTGCGGCAGCAAGTAAGGACAGTTGGACATGGACTCCATCCCGCCCGCCACAACAATCTCCGATTCCCCAAGCTGCACCGCTTGCGCCGCCAGCGCCACGGCTTTCAATCCCGAGCCGCATACTTTGTTAATCGTCATCGCCGCCACGCGCGCGTCACATCCGCCCTTTAGCGCGGCTTGCCGCGCGGGATTCTGCCCAAGCCCCGCCTGCACAACGTTCCCGAGAATGGCCTCATCCACCTGCTTGGCGTCGAGTCCGGATCGGCGGATCGCTTCGGCAACAATCTTGCCGCCGAGCTCCGGGGCCGAGAATCCGGCCAAGCCGCCCTGAAATTTTCCAATGGGCGTGCGAACAGCGGAGAGAATGACGGGGATTTCCGTACTCATGCGAAGCCTCCAGCGGAGAGACACACCATTATAGCGCGATTGGAAAAACGAGGCTTTTACAGGCAGGAGAACTCCGAGGGCGGAGATTTCTCTGCCCTCGGATAAATTATTCTGCGCTTAATTCGTTGCGGCTTCGGCCGCGCCCGGCTGCCCTTCATCGGCGCTCGGACCGTAAAGTCCAGGCACAGCTACACCGAGCAAGCGGAAGTACACCGTGAGCTGCCCGCGATGATGATAGAGGTGATTGAGGCACATGCCGCGAATGCACGCCACACGCGGCATCGCGAAAATCTTCTGCCCGCCGGCAAGCAGCGTCCAGTCCTTCATGAGCTCAGCATCGCTGACGCCGGCAAGAGCCGCGCGCGCTTCGGCGGCAGCCTTGTCAAAAGTGGCGAGCAGCTCTTTGCGATTCGTAATTTTAGGCGGCTCGAAGGAGGGACCGCCGACGGGTGCATAGTCCAACTCCTGCGTATTGATGGTCATGGTGATCCACTCAGGGACGGTGCCGACGTGCCCGGCGAGCCAGCCCAGCGTGCCGGACTTCTCGTGCGGCTTCCAATTCCACTTCTCATCCGGACAGCGCTCCAGCGCCTTCCGCGTATTCTGCATTTCTTGATCAAATTCCGGCAGCATCGATTGTCCAATGGTCATGTGATCCTCCTCGTGAAATTCGGAAATTCAGCGCAGCGATACTAGGCGAATAAAAAGCGAACTGTCAAGCACTTTTTTTCGGCACCTCGGGCCCGCGCTTCCCTCGATGCCGCTGTCCTGCTTAGTTGCTGCTAGCGCCCTTTCCGTCGCCTCTCCTGAATGACGATTCATGATTGCCTTTTCGCGCAAAGCCCAGAGTTGACAGCCACGGCAAACGTCGCACAATGGGCTCATGGCACACCAATTCAAGACCTCCTACGTGCAGGATTCCATCGATCTTTTCAACTACTACAAAAAACTCGGCGACCGCGCCATGGCGCAATGCCCCGATGCGGGGCTCTTCGCCACGCTCGACGCGGAATCCAATTCCATCGCCATCATCGTAAAACATATGTCGGGAAACATGCGCTCCCGCTGGACCGCGTTCCTGACCACCGACGGAGAAAAGCCGGACCGTCACCGCGACACTGAATTCGAAGAGCCGCCGAAGACACGCGCCGAGCTAATCGAAATGTGGGACCGCGGCTGGAAATATCTTTTCGACGCGCTGGCCCCGCTGAGCGACGCAGACCTGGTTCGAACGATCACCATCCGCACGGAGCCGCACTCCGTGATGCAAGCTATCAACCGCCAAGTAGCCCACTACTCCTACCACATCGGCCAAATTGTGTTCTTGGCGAAACATTCGGCCGCGCAATCCAAGGGATGGCAGGCTTTGACCGTACCGAGAGGGCAATCGAAACAGTTCGCCGCAGATGTGGCTGCGGGAAAGAAGTCGCAGAGGTGATTGCTGTCCATTCCCAGGCCCCGCAGTCATTTCTTAGGTGAGACCCCATTCGCTTCCTCTTCGCCCTTAAATCCGTTACCCTGCTAATTGATGGCAACACTGTTCGACATGGAGCCGCTCGGCGAGAGCGGACTGAAACTGAATGCGGCGCAGAAACGGGCGATCACGCATCGCGAAGGGCCACTGCTGGTGATCGCGGGCGCGGGCACGGGGAAAACGCGCGTCATTACCGAGCGCATCCGTCAGCTGCTGGAATCGGATGCGTCGCTGTCCGGGGAAAACATCCTGGGCTTGACGTTTACGGACAAAGCCGCGGCAGAGATGAAGTCGCGCGTGGTCAAGGCGACGGGCGAGCGCGCCAGAGACGTTACCCTCAAGACCTTTCACGCCTTCTGTGAGTCCTTGCTCAAAGACGTCGACTCCGACCACATTATGCTCGACACGGTGGATCATTGGATTCTGCTGCGGCGCAACCTGCACCGGCTGCAGCTTGAGCGCTACCGGCGGCTGGCGGAGCCGGGTCAGTTCCTGAGCGATTTCATTGATTTTTTCTCGCGCTGCCAGGATGAATTGGTCTCCTCCGGAGATTACCAGCGTTACGCGGAACAGCTGGCCGCGGAACTCGAAGCTGAGCGCGCGCAGCTCGACGCGGACACCCTCGGCGAGCGCGAAGAAATGGTCGCGCGCGAACGGGAAATCACCCGGGCGTACAAAGCCAGCGAAGAACTGCTGCGCGAGAAAAAGCGTTCTTCCTTCGGCTCACTGATCACCGGCGCCGTGGAACTTCTGGAACGCGATGCAACCCTTCGCGCCACACTGCAAAACCGATATCGCTACATTCTTGTGGACGAATTTCAGGACACCAATATCGCCCAGCTGCGCCTATTGGAGCTGCTTGCCAACGACAGCAAAAACATCTTCGCCGTCGGCGACAATGACCAAGCCATCTATCGCTTCCGCGGTGCGTCTTTCGGGAGCTTCAAACTTTTCCTGGAGCGTTTTGCCGGATGGCGCGAAGGCGACGATTCCACGCCTTTCCGTGTCACTCTCACGGAAAACTACCGCTCCACGCCGAACATCTTGCGCGTGGCAAGCCAAGTCATCGGAATGAACACCACGAGCGTGGATTTCCCAAAAAAGGTGCTCACCACCAATCGAGCGGAAGGCGAAAAGATTCGCATCGTGGAGCTCGCGGAAATCGAAGACGAGGCGCGCTGGGTTGCCAAGGAAATCGAACGCATTCACCGCACCGGACGCCGCTGGCGCGACTTCGCCGTGCTGTACCGCGCGCACAATCATCGCGACGCATTGGTGACGGAGCTTTCGCAGCGCAAGATTCCATTTGTCATCTCCAGGCTTTCCATCCTGGATCACCCGCTCGTCAAAGATCTGATTGCCTACCTCCGTCTGATCGCCAAACCCTACGATGACATTGCGGCCGCGCGCGTCCTGGCGGCTCCGGCCTGGCGGCTGACTCCGAGCGACTTGGTGCGTTGCGCGGAACGCGCGCGTAAGAGCCGCAAGAAAATTTACGACGAACTGCAGACCAAGCAGGCAAGCCTCCCATTCGAACCGGCGGCCAGCGACGTGACGGAGCTGCTGAATTTTTTGTCCGAGCAGCGCAAGGGCATGCCGCGGCGCACGGCGGGGGAGATTCTGGCCGACCTTCTCGAATGGCTGGAAATCTACGCGCGCGCTTCGCAGCAAGATCGCGCTTACGTGAAGCGCCTGCCGGAATTCGTGAAAGCGTGGGAACCGAAGAGCGAAACGCGCGGATTGCCGGAGCTCGTAGAATACCTCGAATATTTCGACCAGGCCGGCGGCACAATTTCGCTGGACGAAGATGTGCCCGGCGACGCCGTGCAATTGATGACTGTTCATGGGGCCAAAGGACTGGAGTTCTCGCATGTGTTTGTTCTGCGCGTAAACAAAAACAAGTTTCCGCAGCCGGAACGCTCCCACGTGTTTGAATTCCCCGCCCGGCTTATGAAAGAAGGCGCGCCCGAGGAGCATTTTCATCACCAGGAAGAGCGGCGTTTGTATTACGTTGCGCTGACGCGCGCGCAGGACCGGTTGACGATCACTTCGCTGGCCGAGAGAAAAGCAAAGGTACCGCCGTTCATTGAAGACATTCTCATGGATCCGGCCATCAAGCGCCGTGACGTGCTGCAACTGGCTCCCAAGGTTGCGCCGGCGCCCGCGGCCACGACGGAAGATAAGGACGCCGGAATCGTGCAGAATCCGCTCTTTGCTCCGCCGGGCGGCTTGCCAAAGATTTTTTCGCGCATCGCGGATTGGGCGGAAACTTTTCATCCGCCGTCGCCGGAACCGCTGCAACTGCATCCTTCCGCGGTGCAAAGTTACCGGTCCTGTCCGCAGCGCTACCTTTTCTCCTCGCTATGGTCTTTGCAGGAAGGCCCGAAGGCCACACTGACTTTCGGACGCGTGATACACGCCACGATTCGGCGGATGATGGCGGAGTTCAAGAAAGGCAACCGTCTTCCTTTTGACGAAGTGCAGAGAATTTTCGAAACGGAATGGTCGGCGGTAGGTTTCGAAGACGATTATCAGGAAGGGGAGTACAAGAAGGACGGGCTGGAGCAACTGCGGACTTTCCATCGAGCTGTGCTGGAGCAGCCGCTACTGGTGCTGGAGCTGGAAAAGAATTTCGAGCTGCCGGTCGAAAATAACGTGGTCTTGAAGGGCCGCATCGACCAGGTGAATTCACTTGGGCGTAGCGACGTGGAAATCGTGGATTACAAGACGGGCAGAACCAAGAAGGACGCGGACGCGAGGAAAGACTTACAACTGAGCATCTACGCGATCGCCGGGAAGGAGATTTTTGAGTGGAACCCCGCGCGCCTGGTTTTCCACTACTTGCAAGACAACCAGCGGCAGGAAACCACTCGCGACGCGAAACAGCTCGACGAGGCGCTGCGCGTGGTCCAGGAAACAGCCGCGGATATTCGCGCCGGCGAATTCTCTGCCAAGCCAGGATTCATCTGCCGCAGTTGCGCCTACAAACCGATCTGCCCGGCGCATGAAGAAACCTTGAGCGCCTGAGCAAACAGAAAAGAATTCCTGTATTTATTTTTGACTGCAGGCCAAGAGGACTAAATCAGGACTCAGACCTGCCGAAGGGAGAATGCCGCGTGAATCGAAAAAATGCCTACCTGATCCTCTGCGTTCTCGGAGCCGCGCTCCCCTACTCGCAGTTTATTCCCTGGCTACTCGAGAACGGCTTCAACGCGCCTCTTTTCGTGCACCAACTTTTCGCCAACCGCATCAGCACATTCTTCGGTTTGGATGTCTTGGTCTCCGCCGTCGTGGTGGTGGGGTTTGTACGCACGGAGAGCAAACGGCTAGGCGTGCATCTCATCTGGCTTCCCATTCTAGGAGTTTTGACGGTCGGCGTTTCTTTCGGCCTTCCGTTGTTCCTTTATCTCCGCGAACGCGCGCTCGAAGAAACGGCAAGTGCGGCGGTGAAAGCCTGACTCAATTCGGTCCACTGCCGGCTGGCAAAAAAAGGGCGCCCCGGTCCAGCCGGAGCGCCCGCACTATCAAATGTTCTCGGAGAGCCTTACTTCCCTTTTTTCGGACCCTTTTTTTCGTCCTTCTTCGCCTTCTTCTTCATCTCTAGTCTCCTCCTCAAACGAAGCAGAGGACCGGCGCCAAGGCCAATCATCCACCCTTACTTTCATATACGAGTGGTCCGTTGAAGAGTCAAGCAAATTAGCAATGATAAAGCATCCGGCTACCGCGGGGCGGCCCCTGAGTAGTATCCTTCGCGCGTCAAAATGGTCAGTCCCTCACGCTTCACGCGCACTTCAATGGCGTGATATTCCGCACCGCGATCCGTGCCGCTGGGCGCGTAGGCCAGCGTGTACTGGTTCCGCGCTTCCTCGGTAACGCGCCCGTAAAGCTCCTCCATGGCGCGGCTCTTCAAGCCGTAATAGACGTCGCCGCCGGTGTCGTGCGCGTACTTGGAGAGGCGTTCGAATCGTCGGTCGAAAAACGCGCTTCCTACGCCAATGCTATACACCGCGATGTTGTAGCGCAGCAGCTCTTTCAGCGTTGTGTCGTAGTCGTAGGTGTTGAACTTCTTCCCATTCACGCCATCGGAAATCAGGAAAATAATCTTTCGCCGGTCGCGGCCACGATCCTTGAGGAGCTGGGCCGCGTTGTAGACGGCATCGTCCAGCGCCTTGGTCGGTTGGCCCTTGATGTTGATGGTCGCATCTCCGACACTCGGCTGATCTCCGATCGCGGAGTGGCCGTTGATGGATGGCGCGTTACTAAAGGCAGGACTCGAGGGCGCAACGGAAGACTCGGAGTCCAGTTGCGTGCGCTTCAATTCGGTAAGGAGTTTGTCCTGGTCGGTAATGAAACCCTGACCGGGATGGAAGAACTGGTCGAAGCGGCAGACGAAGGTCTCATCATTCAGGCTCAGTCCCGCAACGATCGCCCGCAAGCTCGCGGCCACCTGCTTCTCATCCTTGGATTTCAGGTCGTTGTCAATCAGCACGACCATAGAAAGCGGAATAACTTCCACGCTGAAGTAGCTGACCCTTTGCTCGATATTGTCTTCGAAAATCCGGAATTCATCCCGGCGCAAGTCCGGCACGAGGTGCCCGGAACTGTCTTTTACCGTTACGGGCACGACGACCAGGTTGGCCGGAACTGTGATCCTGGTAGGCGCTCCTTGTTGTGGCGCCGGCTGCTGGCCCTGCGTGGGGCTGGCCGGCGTCGAACCCTGCTCGGGAGCTTGCGCGCCGAGTTTTGTAAGCGATAACGAAAGTAGAACTACACCAGCCAGGAGTGAGCTTTTTCGTAGACTTTTCATGGTCCTCAGGCCAAACTTCCTATCGGATTCAGCCGCTCGGATGGCTTCCACCACGCATCCATCGTGCCGTCTCGCCGCATCCTACAGGGCGACAACATCCCAGCGGGCATTTCCGGCCGGGCATCTCTCGACGAGGAAAGTATACATGCGTTCTATCAAGAAGGTTGTGACGCAATGCACTACATTACTGGTTGTTTGGGCCCTGGCCGCACCGGCCATGCCGCAGGAGCCCGCCGCGCAGGGCCCGGTCATCAAGTCGCAAGTCAACCTCGTCAATATTTTCGCTACCGTGCGTGACAAGAACAAGCGCATCGTTGGCGACCTCAAGCAGGAAGACTTCAAGATCACCGAGGACAATCAAGACCAGAAAATCGCCTTTTTCTCCAAGGAAGTGACTCTGCCCATCACTCTCGCGCTCCTGCTGGACACCTCCGGTAGCGAGCAGTTTATGCTGGGCGCCATTCAGGAGGCCGGGGGCTCTTTTCTTCGCCGGGTGTTGCGCAAGGGCGATGAAGCTCTGGTGATGTCGTTCGACACGGACGTGGACCTGCTTTCCGATTTTACGGATGACCGCGCTCAGTTGGACCGGGCGGTGCACCGGGCGCGCATCAATGTCTCCACGCGAGGAGGAATGATCAATCCAGGCCCCGTTCCCACCAGCAACGTCACCGGAACGGCGCTTTATGACGCGATTTATCTGGCCTGCTCCGAAAAACTCAACACCGAAGCCGGCCGCAAGGCCATTGTGATCGTTACGGACGCGCAGGACGAAGGCAGCAAGGTGCGCATCGAAGAAGCCGTCGAGGCCGCCCAGCGCACCGACACGGTGATTCACGTGATTCTCGTTGCTGACCCGCGCTACGGCGCCAATTCCGGCGCGGCAAGAAAGCTCGCGGATGAAACCGGCGGGCGTGTACTCTCCGCCAGCTCGGATAAAAAGCTGATGCAGGCGTTTGATGAAATTTCCGAGGAACTCCGCAGCCAGTACACGCTCGGCTACTACCCGTCTAACTCCGCGCTCGATGGCAAATTCCGCAAAATCCGCGTGGAAACCGCCAACCACGACTTGAAAGTCCTCGCCCGCAAGGGCTACTACGCGCCGAAAGGCTGAGCGCTTTGACAAATACCATTCTGGCGTACTTGTTCTCGGTATTTCTGATCCTCTCTGCGCCGGTAGTTACCCATTCCGTGAGGGCCTCGGACACTCCCTCTCGTCCTTCACCGCACTCAAGCTCCTCCGCTGAACCCACCGCTGCCGCGACCTCCGCGCTCACCTTCCTCGCAATCGATAGTGACGGTTCGCCCGTAACCGATCTAAAGGCAGAAGAATTGCGTCTGCGCGTCAATAGAACAGACAGGAAGATTCTGTCCCTGTCCTCAGCTCGGGAAGTGCCGAAAACAATCGGACTCTTCTTTGATATCAGCGGCAGCAGGAGGGCGGACCGCCAAATTGGAAAAGAAATCCAGGCAGCCGAGAACTTTCTGCAATCTACTTGGCATCAGGGTGACGAGGGCTTCGTTTCGGCATTTGCCGACAAGCTCTACTTTGTCGCGCGTCCGACGAAGGATCTAAGCCGGATATTGGCGTCGTTGGAGAAGATCTCCGATGCCACGTACTACGGCCCTACCGCGCTTTTTGATGCCCTTTGCGGCGTGCAGATCAAGAAAACGGGCGAAGAAGTGTACGAAATTGCATTCGTTGTTCTCAGCGATTTTGGCGATAATTCGAGTAAGCAGAAGGAAGACGCCGCTGTGAAGGTTCTCATCAAAGAAGGCGTGCGCGTCTTTCCTGTATTCCTGGGAGAAAGCTTTGGATCAAATGAGAGCAAAATGACCAGGAAACGAAGTATGGACGCAGCACGCGAAATGGCCGAGCACACGGGTGGCCAAGTTTTGAAGCCAGAGTCTGAGCGAGATCTGGCGGGAGCTTTCCAGCAGATCGCGAACGCCTTCCACGCAACCTACGGCGCGCAGTACGAGTCTCCCCAACAGGGTGATTCACACACTAAAATCCAGCTCGACACTTCGCGTCCTCACGTCAAGCTGCTTTATGCTCGCGAATGACTTTTTGACGCGCGCCACTTCGAGCTTTCGATTGACCAAGAATCCCCGGGCGTCTACCATCCTCGTTTCAGCCACCCGCGATGGTTAACGAAACAATCGGCCACTACCGCATCCTCCGCAAGCTCGGCAGCGGCGGCATGGGCATTGTCTACGAAGCCGAGGACTCCAAGCTGGGACGCCGGGTGGCCCTGAAGTTTCTTCCCGAGAGCACCCACCGCGACGAACAGGCACTGGAGCGATTCTTGCGCGAAGCCCGGGCAGCCTCGGCCCTGAATCATCCCGGCATTTGCATCATCCACGCCATCGAAGAGCACGACCACCGCACCTTCATCGCCATGGAGCTGCTCGAAGGGCAGACGCTCGACAAACTTTTTCCGCTTGGCCCGCTGCCCATCCCGCGCACCTTGGACATCGGCATCCAACTGGCCGACGCCCTCGACGCTGCCCACAAAAAAGGCATCCTCCACCGCGACATCAAACCCGCCAACATTTTTGTCACCGAGCGCGGCACGGTGAAAATCCTGGATTTCGGGCTTGCCAAGCTGTTGCCGCAGCGCGAAGCCGGACTTCACGGCACCACCTTGGGTGATTCCGAGACGCTCATACTCACCAGCCCGGGGACGGCTGTCGGCACCATCGCCTATATGTCGCCCGAGCAGGCTCGCGGCGACGATCTGGACACGCGCAGCGATCTTTTCTCGCTGGGCGCCGTGCTCTATCAAATGGTGACGGGCAAGCTTCCGTTTCCCGGCTCAACCAGCGCGGTGGTCTTCGACAATATCCTCAATGTCGCCCCGGGTTCTCCGGTCACGCTGAATCCCGGGGTGCCTTCCGAACTTGAGCGCATTCTCAACAAAGCGCTCGAAAAGGACCGCGACGTCCGCTACCAGGTGGCCGCCGAACTCCGCGCCGACTTGAAACGATTGCAAAGAGAGATCGATTCGGGAAAAACTCCCGCGGCATCCTCGGCCCGCGTGAGCGCCGTCGTGCCCGCCGCTGCCGCGGCGGAGGTTCGCCCGGTCACCCCCTCGAGCGGATCCGCCATCGTGGCGGCGGCCCGCAAGAACAAGTTTGGCGCCGTTTTGGGCGCTGCAATCGCCATCGTTTTACTGGGGGCTGCTGGATTCGGTGTGTATTCCCTGATCCAAGGATCACGCCACATTCCGTTCGAGCACATGAGCGTGGAAAACATCACCAACAATGGTCACGTGCTCCTCGCAAGACTTTCTCCCGACGGCAAGTACCTGCTGCATGTCCGCGAAGAAAATGGCTTGCAGTCCCTGTGGCTGCGGCATATTCCCACCGGCAGCACCACGCAAGTCGTCGCACCGTTCGCGGCGCGATATACAGGACTGACCTTTTCGCCCGATGGCGACTACATCTGCTTCGTGCGCCGCAACGAGGAAGAGCAAGACATCGCATCCCTGTATCGGGCACCGGTTCTCGGCGGCACGCCGCGCTTGATGATCAAGGACGTGGACAGCCCCATCGGGTTTTCTCCGGATGGCCAGCGTTTCGCCTATCTCCATCAGCACGAGGATTCTTCGCTCATGGATTTGTTTCTCGTGCACAAGGATGGCTCTCCGGACCGAGCGCTTTTCAATCACCGCCCGATTCAAACGGACAGCCTTACGCTGGCCTGGTCGCCGGACGCCAAGACGATCTTGATTCCGGTGACGCAGCCGACGCCCAACGATTTTGGCGGACTGATTGCCGTGGATGCGGCGACGGGAGACCAGAAGATCGTTGCACTGGCAAAGGACAAGGACTACTTCGATCCCTCCTGGCTCCCGGATATGAGTGGCGTGCTGGTGTCCGCGGGCCTCGCCGAAACGGGTTTCGAACGAAAGCAAATCGGAATCGTCTCCTATCCCAAAGGAGAATTCCGCCTGTTAACGACGGACACGAATGACTACTTGCACCCCAGCCTCTCCGCCGATGGCCGCACGATTGCCGCCAGCCAGGCACAACTCAAGTTTGAGCTTGGTGTCGGGCCCGCGGCGGCGCCCGATTCCGTGCAGCCGATTCGGCTTTCATCCCAGTTGAACATCTATCGCTGGGATTGGATGGCGGACGGAAGTCTGGTCATTCCGCAAGGCGGCGACATTCGAATTGTCAATCCCAAGGGCGGCGAGAGCGTCGCGATTTCGAACTCGAAGAATCGGCCGGACCAGGCCGCCTCTTGCGGCGCGGGAAACTTCATCGTATTTCGAGAGTTTGGCGGTTCAAACGCTGCGGTCGCCAATCTCTGGCGCATGGATGCGGCGGGAACGAATCTGAAGCAGCTCACCTCCGGTCTGAACGAGACCGACCCGGAGTGTTCCCACGACGGCAAATGGGTCTACTACGTGGATCGCGGCGATAAACTCACGCTTAAGCGCATTCCGATTGACGGCGGGTCGCCGGAAATGGTCATCAATGCGCCCGTCGGTTTTTTCGCTCTCTCTCCGGATGGAAAAACAGTCTTGAAGGACGAGGTGCGCGATTCGGATCACCGCCTGATGCTGGCGCTTTATTCCATCGAAGACAAGAAGAAGTCGTACATCGAATACGACCAGCGAGCCATTCCCGAATTCAAGTTCATGCCGGACGGCAAGAGCGTCGCCTATGTCGTGCGCGAAAAAGGCGTGGATAATCTTTGGGCCCGCCCAGTGGATGGCTCGCCGAGCCGCCAGCTCACGCACTTCACAGCGGAATCGATCTTCGCCTTCCGGTATTCCCCCGACGGCGCGAAAATCGCCATCGAACGCGGGCACTTGGAATCCGATGCCGTGCTGCTCCGCGATTTAGCCAAGTAAGACAATCCCAGGTAAAGCGTCTCGCAGATGGATTATTTGTTTGCGGCGCCGCCGGGTTTCGGCGTGATGGGAATGTTGGCCGTGGCGCGCGCAAAATAGCCGCGGCGCGCGCGTACCTGGAAGCCCTTGTGCTCCGGCACTTCGATGCGGATTTTGTGATAGCGGCCGTCCATCACGTAGTTCGTCGGCAGATAGGCAATGGAATACTGGCTGCGCAGCTCGTCGCCAATGTCCTGAAAAGACTGATCGAGATCGTCCACGTGATAGGGGAAAAAGGAGCGGCCGCCGGTTTCCTCAGCGAGTCCCTGAAGAATCTGGTCGCCATCGGTCAGGTGATACTTGCGGTCACCGACTTTGCTGCGGTCCGTCTCTTCCAGCGAAACCCACTGCGTGCTGGTGCTGATGGTGTAGATAACCACGCTGGTCCGTTGCGCCATCTCGATCGCTTCCGTGCGTGTGTGAGTGGATAGATTGTCCTCGCCGTCGCTGATCAGGATCATCACGCGGCGCACGATGTCCGGCTGATCGCCCGGCGGACGCGGCGGATGGCTCAGTTCCTTGACGCAAGCTTCGTAAACCGCGTCATAGATGGCCGTGCCGCCGCCCGCGCGCGTCTTCATGATTTGATCGCGCAGCGCTCCCGTATTCCCTGTGAACGGCTGGATGACTTGGGGCTCGTCATCAAAGGTCATGACGAACGCTTCATCCTTATTCCGGCGCAACACGCTGAATAGAAAACTGACCGAGGCATCTTGCTCAAACTTGATGCGGTCCCGGATGCTGTTGGAGGTATCGAGAAGCATACCGATGCGCAGCGGCAAATCCGTCTGCTTGCTGAAATAACGGATTTCCTGGGGAGACTTGTCATCGAATACTTTGAAGTCCCCTTTTTCCAGGTCCGGCACAAGTTTATTGCGCCGGTTGAGCACCGTGAAGAGCACGTCCACGAGGTTGACAGGGACTCGAATCGTTTGATCGCTGTTCGGGGAAGGCTCCTGGCTCGTTGTCGCAGGCGCTGCCGGCGGTGTGGATTGCGGTTTGGTGTCCGTCGAAGATTCCTGCGCCCGGTCGGCAAGCGGAAGGATCAACAGCGCCAAAATCAAGATGGAGTATAGGATTGTCCGTCGCATTTGCATTGATTATAGGTATCCCGCCAGCGCAGCGTCAATTCGGCTTGCCGGTTCGCCCGCCGCTTCGGAAAGTTTCTCCAGGAAAGTACGCAGCTCCGCGGGCAACGCGGCGCGGACCTCGATCCACGCGCCGGTCCGCGGCTGGGCAAAGCCGAGTTTCGCCGCATGCAGAAAATTGCGCCCCAGCGGCGGCAAATCAATCTTCCCCACGCGCAATTCGCGGGCGGCTCCGTAAAGAGTATCGCCCAACACCGGATGCTTTAGAGCCGAGAAGTGCACTCGAATCTGATGCGTGCGTCCGGTGTGGAGTTGGACTTCCAACAGCGTGGTGTCGCCGATGGTAGCAAGCGCGCGCCAATCCGTTCGCGCGGCGCGAGGATTCGCCATCGCGGCGCCGTGCCACGTTTTGCGCTCTACGGCCATGCGCGTGCGATGAATGGGGTCCCGCCCAATCGCCAACTCGATGCGCCCGCTTTTTTCCTTCATTCGGCCTTGCACCAGCACGATGTACGTTTTCTTGACGGCGCGCTGGCGGAACGCCTCGCCGAGCTTCGCATGCGCCGCATCGCTCTTCGCCACCAGGATTACGCCAGAAGTCTCCTTGTCGAGCCGATGCACAATCCCCGGCCGCAGCGGATCGCCACCCTTCGCCAGCGCCTGCCCGCGCCCCAGAAGCGCGTTGACCAGCGTGCCAGACACAGCCCCGGCCCCCGCATGCACCGTCATCCCCGCCGCCTTGTTGATGGCAATGACGTCTTCGTCTTCGTACAGTACATCCAGCGGAATCGCCTCCGCCTCCGCAACGATCGCCGGCCGCTCCCAGATTTCGACGGTGATTTTTTCCCCGCCGCGCAGATGCATGGCCCCCTTGCTCGCCGCCTTCCCATCCACGCGCACCAGCCCCGCTTCAATCAATTCCTGCACCCGCGTGCGGCTCAACTCCGGGCACTGCGTGGCCACAAAGCGGTCGACGCGCAACCCCGAATCGGCCGCGGAAACAACAAGTTCTCGATGCTTGGCGGAATTGTATGCTGGCACGGGGAGATTGTAGCAGGCCGCATCACCGCGTTTCACAACGCTTAGTGCGGCTGCAGTTGTGCTCGAAACGCAGTTGGCTCCGGCCGGATCTTCTTCGCAAAGTATCCCGGTTGGCGGCGACTTTCATCCGCGATGAGTGCCCAACCGAATTTGCTGGTTCACTCCATGGCCACGGCCTGGATTTGATCACCACTGACTTTCAATAAGATGCCGTAGGGCGGCCGTGGATCGAATCCCTGCACGATAGCGCCGCGCACCAGAATGTTTCCAGGTATTTCCTTCAATTGCAGAGGATCAAAGACGGTGTGATTACAGGGATTTACGACCATGGGATGCTTGGCCTCGAATCCGTAATTCGAAGAGAGCTTTGCGAGGTCATCGATATATTCAAATTGACACTGATTGAACGGCGCTTCCAGGGAAAATGCCCAATAGGACTTGCTTTGGGCGGCAGGCCCCGGCAAGCGAATAATCAACGCCGGAACATTCTTGGATTCGGTCAGACTCCGGAAGAAGAATTTCCTGGAAGACCAGGGCTGCGCTAACTCGCCGAGGGTGGCAATTTCTGGATTCGACTGCGTGGCATACAGCGGCTTGCGCTCCGAGTCCAACTCCGCACCCTGCGGCTGCGTGGAGATGCCGCCGTCCTGGCGGACGGACGGCGCATCCGAATCCGATCGATGGATGAGGCCAACGCTCCTGAGTGCGAAAAAGCCAAGCACCGCTACCAACGCCACGGAGGCGGCGATGGTTGCCAGGCGCTTGACTGCGGCAAGATTGAACTTGCTCGGTGGCCCTGCATAAACTCCTTCCATTTGCTGCACGATTTTTGGTGGAAGATTATTGCCGGCGCCGCTGGCCGGAGGCGGAATCAGCCTGGTGCGCGACGGAGCCGCAGGCGTGGCAGGGACTTGAACACCAGGAATTTGTGGCATCGCCGCTCTAAAATTTTTTCCTTTCGCTTCGCGGGCGACAGGCCCTGCCGGAATACGGCTGGGCGAAGGTGCAGAGTTCGCATTGCTGCCGTTTTCGCCCGGCCGGTAGTGCTTCAGGTCCTCCAGCAATTCGCGGCAGTTGTCGTAACGCAAATGGGGACTCTTGGCCAGCGCTTTCAGAATGGTGCTGCTGACCCCCAGCGGAATACTGGAATTCACCTTGTGGGGCGGCACCGGCTCTTCGTTCAGAATGCGGTACAGAATCGTGGCAATATCCTGCCCGAGAAACGGTTTTTGCCCGGTGGTCATTTCGTACAGCATGACACCCAGCGCAAAAATATCGGTGCGGCCATCCACGGTTTTTCCTTTGATCAGCTCCGGGGACATGTACCCGGGGGTGCCCATGGCTGCGGTCTCTTTGCGAGCGCCGTATTGCAAGATCATGGCGGTACCGAAATCGGTGACCTTCACAATGTCGTCGCCGAACAACATGATGTTGGCCGGCTTGATGTCGCGATGCACCACGCTGTGGTTGTGCGCGAACTGTAGCGCGGAGCACACCTGCTCCATGATGTGCAGAAGTCGGGGAAGCGGAAATTTCTGGCCCGCATCCAGCATGGATTGCAGGCTTTTGCCGTTGACCAGCTCCATGGTGATGTAGTACAGCCCGTCGCTCTCGCCGGCATCGTGGATCACTACAATGTTGGGGTGTGTCAGAAGTCCCGCAGCGTGCGCTTCGGTTTCGAAACGCTCGACCAAGTCGGCGTGGGACATTCCCGTGCCTTCTTCGGACAGCCGGAGCGTTTTGACCGCGACGGTGCGGCCAATCACCGGGTCTTTGGCCCGGTACACCACACCCATGGCGCCTCGGCCCAATTCGGCAAGGATTTCGTACCGGCCAACCTTGGTGGCTGTAACCATCCTTTTATGCCCAAGGAAGAAACGGAAAGCCTCTTACTTGCACCTTCGCGCCGTTCTTTGCGGAGGTCAATGCCCGTCTCCGCCATTGTTTCGCAGTTGCCAAGGGCGGAGTCGTAGGCGTGCCGGGTGCCGCAGATGCACACGAGTTTGGCAACCCGCCATTTCGGGTAGGAACGAATACGGGTCTAAGACCCGCCCCTGCTACGGCCCGGGTCAGCGCGGGGCGCGGATGGCATCGTCCATGTCGGTGTTGGCTTTTTTGCAAGCGCCGCGGTCGCCTTGGAAGCAGTCTTGGAGATCCTGAAAATAGGTTTGAAGAATGACCTGGCGGGTCTTGCTCAGGCCCTTTGCGCGGACATCGTCCAGGGCGAACTTTACGTTCAGCTCGGATTCGGCGTCGGGCTGCACGCCATAATGCTGGATGAGATTGAAGGTGCCCCAATACATCTTGTCCTGGCGCTCACTTTCGCGCTTGACGGCCTGATTCAAGGGATAAACGAAAAGATAATTGAGCCCCAAAACGAGGAAGAGCCCGAAGATCCCAAAGATCAGGAGCCGCCTGTACATGCTGCGGAGATTATCGCATCCGGAAATTTCGTTCCAGCTAAATGAGCCGGAATGCAAATGACGGGCCGCGACAAAGGGCGCCGCGAGACATCAAGCGAGAGAGCGGAAGGCGGATCGGACGGAGGTGAGAAGGAGGAGAACGCCAACGGCGAAAACGGGGCCCCAGGGTAGCCAGTTCCCGAGGGGGCGGTCAATCATGGCTATCGCGGGATTGGCGGGATCGTACAAGACGATCACGGAAACATTGTTACTCCCCGCTATCGACGATCCCAACCAATCTTTGAATTGGACCAAGCGGTCGCTGGTGTGAAATTCGACGACGGGCATGTACGCCGTGGAGCTAGATCCGGAGGCGCGGCGGAACGTTTCCTGCTTATAGCTTACGATTCTTCCTGGCGCTCTCACGCCTTCGCGGATCAGATGAAAATGCGCGTGGCCCATGTAATAACCAAGAACTAAGAAAACCAGTCCTCCGAGCACTTGCGGGATCCACGCGTAGCGGAGGATCTTTTCCCGATTGCTGGTGATCCGCGCAACGAGTTCTTCGGCAGACGACAATTCTCTGCTCCAGTCGGCGGTGGGTCGCGGCGAGTCACACACTCATCCGTCACTGCAGGCGAATGTAGCACGGCGAGGTCGCGCAACGGTTCCACAGATGCGCGGGGTGTTTCCAGAAGCGACGTGCGAAAGCGGCGCTTACAGATTCGAAGAATTGCCGAGATTTATAGGATGAGAGGTCGCCCGGACTGCGACGTTCAGGATTTCGGACCCGGTGTTACGTGCTTGGGACCAAACAGCACATCGAGAATGATCAGGGCGGCGCCGATGGTGATGGCGGAATCGGCGACATTGAAGGCGGGGTAATGGTAGGTGCCGAACCACACTTCGAAGAAATCGGTGACGGCTCCGTGGAGGATACGATCGGTGACGTTGCCGGTGGCGCCGCCAAGTAAAAGAGCGAGCCCTGCGGCCGTTCGCGCGCTGCCGCCATTTCCCGCCACCAGGAACCAGGCGAGCAAACAGATCACGATTATGGAGCCGGCAATCAAGGCGGTCCGCGTCCAGTGTGAAGTGGAATCTGCAAAGAAACTGAAGGCGATGCCGGGATTGCTGGCGTGGACCAGATAAACGAAATGATGGACAACTTCGTGGCGCCAACCTTCGGCGGTTTGCGTTTCAAACCAGGCTTTGGTGGCACGGTCGAGGAGCACAACAACGAGCGTGAGCCAAAGCCATCGTAGGCGTGAAGAAGAATTCATGAAGTAAAGGAGGCTAAGGAAATAAAGGAAGCAAAGGAAAGTGAGACGTCAACAGTGGCGAACATTCTAGGTCACCGCCGCGTTGGCAGACCCGTCGCGCTCAATTTCGGCGAGGGCTTCGCTGCAACGTTCGCAGACGCTCGGGTAGCGCGCGTTCTCGCCGACATGCGTCGAAAAATTCCAGCAGCGCTCGCATTTTTTCCCGTCGGCGCGCTCGATCTTGATGGAGAGCTCCGGGAATGATTCGGCTGGGACGGATCCGGGGATCGGGGACGGCTCGACTTTGACTTGCGAAACGATGAAAAGCTCGGGAAGAACGGACAGCTTTTCTTCGAGAAGTTTTTGCAGACCCGGCGCTTCTGGCCGGGCGTGCAAATGAACTTTTGCTTCGAGGCCACCGCCGATGGTTTTCGCGGCGCGGGCTTGTTCGAGCGCGATTAAGACTGCGGCACGAACTTGCGCGAGGCGTTCCCATTTCTCGGCCGTGGCTTTGTCGGTGCCGCCGGCGAGAGCATCTGCGTCGGGGAACAACGCCATGTGCACGCTCTCGGGCTCGCCTGCAGCTTTCTGCAAATACTTCCAGATTTCCTCGGAGGTGAAAACGAGGACGGGAGCGGCGAGGCGCACCAGAGCGCTGGTGATTTTCCAGACGGCGGTTTGCGCGGAGCGGCGCGATTTGCTCTTGGCGGCTTTGGTGTACAGGCGATCCTTGAGCACGTCGAAATAAAAGGAGCTGAGGTCCACGACGCAGTAGTCGTGGATGGCGTGATAGACGCGATGGAATTCGTAATTCGCGTACCACTCGCGGCATTTTTTCACTAGCTCGGCGGTGCGATCGAGCATCCAGCGATCGATTTCCTCGAGATGCTCGTTTGAAAGCGCATCGCGCGATGGATCGAAATCGCTGAGATTGCCGAGTGCGAAGCGGAATGTGTTGCGAATCTTGCGATAGGCCTCGCTGAGCTGCGTCATCACGCGCTCGCTCATCTTCACGTCCGCTTGGTATTCGACGGAAGCAACCCACAAGCGAAGCAAGTCCGCGCCCCAGCGCTCGCAGATTTCGATCGGGTAGAGAGCGTTGCCGAGCGATTTGGACATCGGCCGGCCTTGTTCGTCGAGCGTCCAGCCGTGGGTGACCACACCGCGATACGGCGCGCCGTCGCGCACGCCCGTGGCCACAAGGAGCGAACTATGGAACCAGCCGCGATATTGGTCGGGGCCTTCGAGATAAACGTCGGCAGGCCACTCGGCGCCTTTGAGAACGGAAAGATTCGAAGAGCCGGAATCGAACCACACGTCGAGAATGTCGTTTTCTTTGCGCCACTTTGACGCGCCGCACGAACACTTCGTGCCGCCGGGGAGCAATTCTTCGGGCGTGCGCTGATACCAGGCATCGGCGCCTTCTTTCTCGAACCACTTCACGACGTTTCGAAGCGCGGTGAAATCCTCGAGGCGAGTGCCGCAAGCATCGCAATAGAAAACGATGATGGGCACTCCCCAAAAGCGCTGGCGAGAAACACACCAGTCCGGGCGCTTCTCGATCATTTCGTACATGCGCTCTTCGCCCCACGCGGGAATCCATTTCACTGTGGGAATTTCTTCGAGCGCTTCCTGGCGCAGCGTTTTTTGTCTTCCGTGCGCGGCCGCATCCATTTTGATGAACCACTGTTCGGTCGCCCGGAAAATCACTGGGTTGTGGCAGCGCCAGCAGTGCGGATAACTGTGCTTGTATTCGTGATGGCCCAATAAAGCGCCGCGATCGCGGAGCAATTTTACGATGATGGGATTCGCTGTGAAAACGTCTTTGCCTTTGTATTCCGGAAGACCTTCCAGGTAGACGCCCTTGTCATCGAGCGGAGCATAGATTTCGAGTCCATATTTTTGGCCGGAATAAAAATCGTCGGCGCCGTGTCCTGGTGCCGTATGCACGATGCCGCTGCCCTGATCGAGCGTTACATAGTCCGCGAGGATGCCCGGGACTTGGATCGGCAAGAAAGGGTGTTGGAACTGGGCTCCCTCAAACTTCCAACCTTCTAATCTCTCCAGAATTCTTGCTTCTTTAATCCCACATTCAGCTTGCAGGGCGGGGATGCGGTCGGCAGCGAGAAGCAGCTTGCCCTTCTCGGTCTCCACGACGGCGTACTGATACTCCGGACGGAACGCGAGGGCGCGGTTATGAGGCAGGGTCCACGGAGTTGTGGTCCAAATGACAGCACTTACGTCACCACCCAGGTTTATGCGTTCCCTGCCGTCGTTGAAAACATGACCCAAGAGCTTAAACGTCACCCAGATGGAGGGGCTGGTGTGATCTTCGTATTCGACTTCGGCTTCGGCGAGAGCGGTGCTGTCGACGAGGCACCAATAGACCGGCTTGCGGCCGCGATAGACGTAGCCGTTTTCCATGAAATCGAGGAACGCGCCAGCAATCGTGGCCTCGTACTCATGGCTCATGGTCAAGTACGGATCGTTCCAGCGGCCAAAAATGCCGAGGCGCTTGAAATCTCTTTTGTGCTGCTCGACGAAGCGCGTAGCGAATTGACGGCAGAGCTTTCGAAACTCCGCGGGGGGAACTTTTCCTTTTCCGCCGAGCTCTTTTTCGACTTGGGTTTCGATGGGCAGGCCGTGGCAGTCCCAGCCCGGCACGTACGGAGCGTAATGCCCCGCCATACTCTTCGTTCGAACGACCAAATCCTTGAGGATTTTGTTGAGGCCGGTGCCGAGATGGATTTCGCCGGTGGGATACGGCGGCCCATCGTGCAAAACGAACAGGGGCTTGCCTTTGCGCGCTTCTAGGATGCGTTCGTAAATGCTTCCTGCATACCAGGCATCGAGCTGTTTTGGCTCGTTGAGCGGCAGGCTCGCCTTCATCGGGAAATCCGTTTTGGGCAGGTTCAGCGTTTTCTTCAGTTCGAGTGGTTCGGCCATGGATGTGAGCGCTCGAAAATCTCCTCATTTGCTGCGTGCCGCCGATGGATGGCGCGTAAGTGCTGAACGAGTGGTTCAACGTGCCTACGCTGCAGCTTAAGCTCCGTACTAACCGTACGGTAGTTCAGGTGTACGGCGGGAAACATCGGAAAGCAGTCTAAGCACGTATGTTACAATGAATAGGAGTCGGTGTCAGCCGCGGGGGTCGCGCAACCTTTCCCGGCCAGCGCGAATCTTATCCGCTGGGCACACCGAAGTGGGTGTATTTGCGTCTAAGTAAGAGGAAAACCGTGCCGGACAAGTTCATCAACCTTCTGCCACCTGAACTCGCGAAGGCCAGAGTGTCCTCGAAGACCGAGACAGCGGTACCAGTGCCATCCACGGCAGTGCCGAAATTCGGCACGCCGAAAATCCTCATCCCTGACAAATTTTGGTCGAACCTGAAGCAGTTCCTAACGGAGCGGCCGATCAAAGTGCGCGAGCGCGCGGATGCGCCCTTCACGAAGACGTCGTTTGGCGCCGGGATGGGCGACAATCTCAAGGATTTTCTAAGCTCGAAGCCGATGCCTAAGGGACCGGTCAACAGCAAACTGGCTGTGGCCTGGGGCGCGAATTTCGGCGGTTTTGGGACGCGCATCAAGGAATTCTTCTCACCCCCCAAGCAAGCGCCGCTGCCCTTCGCGGTAAAGCCGGTGAAGGTGAAAGAGATCTGGTCGAAGGATGAAAACTTTGGCTGGAGCCAGGCCATCGCCTTCGGGCTGCATGGAACGTTGATCTTGCTGCTGTTCGTCCCGATTTTCTGGAATGTGCTACCGGTCTCCACGCAAGCGAAGAACAAACAGATTGACGTCACGCCGCTGGATATCTCGCCGTACTTGTCGAAGCTACCTGCGGGAGCGGACAAGGCTGGTGGAGGCGGCGGCGGTGGCGACCGTTCGCAATTACCGCCCACAAAAGGCCGCGCGCCGAAATTCAAGTGGACGCAGTTCACTCCACCGGAAGCAACGCTCAAGAATCTCAATCCAAAGTTGCCGATGGATCCGTCGCTGCTCGGCCCGCCCGATCTGAAGGTGGCGAATCCGCCGCTGACGAACATGGGCGATCCGCTGGCGGCCAGCGTGAATTATTCAGGCGGCCCAGGCGGGGGCGGGGGCATTGGCACGGGTGAAGCTGGGGGTATCGGTAGCGGCTCCGGCGGAGGACTTGGTCCGGGTGAGGGTGGCGGCACGGGCGGGGGCGCGTTCCGCGCCGGTGTGAATGGCGTCGGCTCGCCGATGTGCATTTATTGCCCGCAGCCGGAGTATTCGGATGAAGCGCGCAAGGCCAAGTACCAAGGAACGGTGCTGCTGGACGTAACGGTTACGTCGGACGGGCGCGTGATTAATCCTGTGGTCATCAAAGGCCCGGGCCTGGGACTGGAAGAAAAAGCACTGGCGCAGGTGAGGAATTGGAAGATGCGTCCGGCCGTCGGGCCAGGCGGCAAGCCTGTGAATTGCCGCGTGCAAATTGAAGTTACGTTCCACCTCTACTAGCGGTTGATCTCCAGAATCGTTCGCATCGCGTGATCTGGGCGCAGTTACCGCTCTGTCTTCCCAAAACTTCGCCGATGGCACTTCTCATCGCTTCTTGAAACGATCGAAGGCCGGGCCATGTGCGGGCAACCAATTCGATAGGCTGAGCTTCTGAACGGGCATTCGCCGATCGCCTCCACCATGGTGTTCGGCCAAAATCGGAGGCGTTCGCGGAGGCCTGGCCATGCGCGAACCGCTCTCGCGTTTCTTCGCTCCTCTGCAGCCGTCCACGGATACCTGGTTTGTACGCGTGAAGGAAAACCTACGTCAGCTCTTCCATTCGGCACCACTTTTACCCTCCTCGGCAAACGGCGCACCCATTCACCTTGTGAAATTCCACCGCACGGCCAATACCAACCGCGCCCAGACAGCGTCCGTTCTGACGCACGCGGCGGTGTTTGCGGTGATTCTCTTCGTAAGCGCACAATCGCGCGTCACCCGACCTAGCGGCACAAGCCCCGAGCCTGCACACGGGCCGCTGACGTTTGTTCGCCCTCTGGAGCCAAACGGATTTGGCAGACCGTCTCTTGGCAAGTCGAGCGGCGGGGGTGAAGAAGATCCCAGGCCGGCGAGGCACGGTTTTCTCGCGCCGGGCTCCTCTATCCCGCTAGCGCCGCCGCGCCGCGTCGAAAACACGAACTTCGATCTGCCAGTTCCGGTAGCAGTCTTTGATCCCAACGCGCCTTCCTTCCCCGCACCGGTCAAGGATTTGGGAATTCCCTGGATGAAAGAGGACACGGACTCCGCAGGACCCGGCAAGAATCACGGATTCGGCGCGGGCAAGAAGGGAGGGATGGGCGACGATGTGGGGCCTGGGGCTGGTCAGGGAGATACTGAGAACGGCCTCTATGCGAATGTAGTTTCTCTCCCGAAGTGCGCGTATTGCCCGGATCCGCAATACACGGACGAAGCACGCGAGGCCAAGCTGCAGGGGACGGTGACGCTGCAGGTGCTGGTGGGCGCGGACGGACGCGCTTCGCAAATCCGAATCGTGCGAGGAATTGGGTTGGGGCTCGATGACCGCGCGGTGCAGTCCGTACGCGGGTGGAAATTCGTCCCCGCTCGTGACACGGCGCGGCGTGCCGTTTCGGCATGGGTTACGGTCGAAGCAGTCTTCCGGCTCTTCTAGACAGATTTCTGACAGCGGAGTAGCATTTTCAGCGTGCCCTACGAATTTACGGAATACGAATCCAAGCCGGAGACGCAGGCGTCGTTTGCGCGTGGCGGCGGGCCGCCGCGGAAACACACAGGCATCGGTGTCCTCGGTCCTCCCGTCCCTCCGAGAAGGCCGCCCGGCCCCATCCCAGCCGCACCTACGAGTTTACTTTGGCGGATAGCGGGCGCGTTGGTGCTCGCGGGTCTTGCCGTTGGTGTTTTCCTGCTTCTTTTCCTGAAGCAGTGACCGATTCAAGCAACACTGACCGTGGTTTTATGTGTGGCCGCGTGACAATCTGCTACGATTCCCGCATGAGAAAAGCATCCGTATTCACCGTGGGCCTGGCTTTGTGCGCATTGTGTTTTGCGGGCGGGGTGCGAGGGCAATCCGACACCGGCAGGCTGGAACTGGCGGCGCGAGTCACGCCGAGCGCGGCGAAACCCGAGCCGGTGCGCCAATTTACGTTTTATGTGCTTACCAAGAGTTACGAGGATATCGTCAAGGACGTGGAGGAAAAAGATCCGGTTCCGCCACGCAACGAGTTTATTGATGGACTGAAAGTTTCTCCCGAACTGCGCACGTGGCTCAAGGACCATGACACGATGGACCTGACGATGCCGGACCTGGATAAGCTGCTCAGCCCGGATGACATCCTCAAGGTTCCGGAGTTTTTGCTGGCCTACGAGCGCTCCAACAGCGGCGGGGTGACCAAAGGATTTCCCAAGCCGAAGTACACCGAAAAGGACAAGTCGGAACACCCCGAGAAATACGAAAAGCTAAGAGAGGATTACCTGGCGGCAGTCAAGAAATTTATCAAGGCTTATCCAGAGTCGGTATCGGGAGTGGAGTTGGAGCTGGACGGCGTCAACCCACAGAGAAAGTGGGCAGCGATCCAAAGCGAGCGCAAGAGGCGCGTGCAGCACCTTGCGCCAGATACGGCGCAGATCAATTACCTGGCCGCCAAGGCGGACACCGACTTGGAGGGCCGCGCCGCGATTTCCGGGCTGGCTCCCGGGAAATATTGGATCAGCTCGCTGAACCTGGATGCGGCCGCAGGCGACATGCGCGTGCGCTGGGACATTCCGGTGAGCATTCAAGCCGGACAAACGACGCGCGTTGAGCTGAGCAATCTGAACTCCACCGAGGCACGGAGCTACAAACCTTAGCGCCACTGTGCGCCGCCGCCATGGGGACGCCCTTCCGCTGGATCGCGTTCAACGCTTTTATCTTGCTTGCGATCGCGCTGGATCTGCGGGTCTTTCATCGCCGCCCGCACAAGGTGAGGATTCGCGAAGCTGCCCTAGCCAGCTGCGGCTGGATCGGTGTTTCGATTCTGTTCGGCGCCGGCGTGTTTTATTTCCGCGGGTATCAACCAGCGCTCGAATTTTTCACCGGCTATCTGATCGAGAAGGCCCTGAGCGTTGACAATCTGTTTCTATTTTTGGTGATTTTCCGCGCGTTCGCGGTGGACGAGCGCATGCAGCACCGGCTGCTGGAGTGGGGAGTGGTCGGCGCGTTGGTCATGCGTGGGGCGCTGATCGCCGTCGGAGCGGAGCTCATCGAGCACTTTTCCTGGGTGCTGTATGTGCTTGGAGCGTTCCTGCTTTATGCGGGGCTGCGATTATTGCTCATCAACAAAGAGGAAATTCATCCGGAGCAAAACAGTCTCTTCCGGTTTGCCAGCAAGCATCTTCGCGTAACGCATGAGTATGCCGGCGAACGTTTCTTTGTCAGGTACGCCGGGAAACTAGTTGCTACGCCGCTATTCCTGGTCTTGCTGGTCGTAGAGATCACGGACGTGACGCTGGCGGTGGATTCGATTCCAGCGGTTTTCGGGATTACGCTCGATCCGTTTATCGTGTACACCTCGAATGTGTTCGCAATTCTGGGCCTTCGCGCGATGTATTTTCTGCTGGCAGGCGTACTCGACCGTTTGCGCTACCTCGATGAGGGACTGGCCATTGTGCTGGTGTTCATCGGTGGGAAAATGATCGGCGAGCCGTGGGTGCACGTTCCCGTGGATATTGCACTCCTGGCGGTGGGAGGAGTGCTGTTGATTGCGCTGGTCGCGTCGCTGGTGATTCCGGCGAAGAAAAAAGCGTGACGGTCAGTCTTCTTCAAACATCAGCTCGTCCACGTAACACCACATCCAGCTTTCGCCCGGCTCCAGCGAGCGCACAATGGGGTGCTTGGTGGCGCGAAAATGCTTTGTGGCGTGCTTGTTTTTAGAGGAATCGCAACAGCCGACGTGGCCGCAGCTCATGCAAAGGCGCAGGTGCACCCAGGTGTCGCCCATCTTCAGGCACTCTTCGCAGCCTTTGGTTTTTGGCTTCACACTCTTGATCTGATCGAGATGCGTACATTGTTCGGCCATGGGGTTTCCTCAGTTTGGTTCGGGAGTTTGGACGGAAGATTGAATGGGGACGCGAACCTGGAAGCGCGTGTCGCCGGGAACGGATGTCACGCTAATTTGGCCGCGGACATTTTTGATGATGCGGCTGACCACGTCGAGTCCCAGCCCGGTGCCCTGGCCGACGCCCTTGGTGGTGAAGAAGGGATCGAAGATGCGGGATTTGACTTCGGACGGAATGCCAGGCCCATTATCGGCGATTTCGACGAGAATGAAATCGTTTTCGCGAACGACTCGAATGCTGAGTTTGCCGTTGCCGTTCATGGCGTCGGCGGCGTTGTCGATCAAATTGGTCCAGACCTGATTCAGTTCGCTGCCGCCGGCCAAAACCTTGGGAAGGCCGGGAGCATAATCGCGAGTGACGGTAATCCCGCGCTTCAGCTTGTGATGCATGATGGTGAGCGTATTTTCGATGCTGTGCTGGATGTCCACTTCCTGCAAGGAGCCCTGATCCATGTAGGAATATTCCTTGATGGCGCGGATGAGGTCCGAGATGCGCGCGGAGCTATTCTCGAGTTCCTCGGCGATGCGATCCATTTCCAGGAGCGTGGCGAAGCGCGTGAGTTCGGGGCCAACAGACGCGCCAGCGGCCGCGGCGAAACGCACCAAATGGGCGTCGGAGATATTGGCATCGGCGAGGTGAGGAGCGAGTTGCCAGGCTTCGGGGATGTTGTGCGATTCGAGCCAGGCTTGGATGGCCTCTTCGCGCTCGACACGGGCAAATTCGTCCTTGAATTGAGCGGGCGTCAGTGACGCACGGATTTCCTCTTCGGTTTGCGCGAGCGTCGCGCAATCCTCGGGGCCGATCTTTGTACTGCGAGCGGACTGGCGAAGCCGTGCGAGACAGTCGCGAAGCGCGGCAGCCGAACGGCGGGCGGCAGCGGAAGGATTGTTGAGCTCGTGGGCGAGGCCCGCGGAAAGCTTGCCGAGAGCCGCAAGCTTTTCGTGTTGCTGCTCGACACGAGTGACGTTGCGAACGCGGTCAGCCAGAAGTCCGACAAGCCGGCGGACCAGCTCCGGCAAGCGCATAAAGAGTTCCTGAAAATGAATGACAGGAAAGCCGAGGTAATGTACGGGAGAAACGGCGCGGCCAGTAACGGTAATCACCTTGAGCCGCGAGAATGGAAGCATGCCGGTAACCTCGCCGGCGCTGGCGACAAAGACTGGGCCATCGGGGCCACCATGCTCGGCTCGGGCACGCATTTCGCCTTCGAGCATGATCATCATGAAGTTCGGAGGGTCGCCCTCACGCATGATTATTTCGCCGACGGCGGCGCGATGCTCCTCGCACTGAGCAACGAACCAAAGCAGGTCTGCGTGCGGGAGGTCAGCGAAAACGGGCATAGTCCGCAGCTTCCGGACGAGATCTTCGGCTGGAGTAGGCGCGGAAACTTCACTCATGCGCGTTTTGCTCCCTGTGCGGAGTGCGTCATTGGACCTTTGCCAAGTATTGGTGCATGAACTGCACGACGACGGCGCCTTCGCCCACGCCCGAGGCCACGCGCTTCACGGAGCCGTGGCGCACATCGCCGACGACAAAAATACCGGGCACGTTGGTTTCAAGCAAGCCGGGGTCGCGATCGAGCGTCCAACCGGGCGGGCGCTTGCCGCCGCGGAGGAGGTCGGGACCGGAGAGAATGAAGCCGCGCTCGTCGCGTTCAATCAAACTGCCAAGCCATTCGGTGCGGGGCTGCGCGCCGATAAAAATGTAGAGGCTGGTAGCGGGGACTTTTTCCTTCTCTCCGGTGGAGGAACGCAGGATAGTGAGGCCGGTGAGACGCGTTTCGCCATGAACCTCGACCACGCTGCTGCGCGTTTGGACTTCGATGTTAGGCGTCTTTTCGATTTGCTCGATCAAATAGTGCGACATGGTGGCGGCGAGAGATTCGCCGCGCACCAGCATAACGACTTTGTCGGCGAATTTGGCAAAATGCATGGCAGCCTGACCGGCGGAATTTGCACCGCCGATGATGTGAACGGTTTCGCCTCTGCAGGCCATGGCCTCGGTGGTTCCGCCGCCATAATATACGCCCGCGCCCTGCAAACGCTCGATGCCGGGAACATCGAGTGTCCGCCATTGCACTCCCATAGCGAGGAGAAGCGCGTGGCAGGAAATCTCGAAGCCGTCGGCGAGTTTGAGAAAACGGTATGGACCTTCCGCGCGGAGGCTAACGGCTTCCTGCGGAGCAAGAATCTCCACGCCGAAACGGCGAGCCTGTGCCACGGCCCGGCGAGCGAGATCGTTGCCGCTGAGTCCAGAGGGAAAGCCGAGATAGTTCTCAATGCGAGAACTGAGTCCGGCCTGGCCGCCGGGGGCTTCGCGCTCGATCATAACGGTGTGCAGGCCTTCGCTGGCGCCATATACAGCGGCGGCGAGGCCGGCGGGGCCACCGCCGACAATGGCGAGGTCGTAGAAAGTGGTCTCCGTGTGCGTGTGCAGTCCGATCTTGTCGGCAACCGCGGGGAGAGGCGGTTCGGCGAGGCGCGCACCATCGGGAAAAAGGATTAGGGGAAGCGTTTCGGCTTCGGGGCCGAGTGAGTTGACCAGCCCGCTAACTTCCGGATCGGTTTGGGCCAGTTCGACGTCAATCCACTGATAGGGCACTTGATTGCGCGCGAGAAAATCGCGCAGCTCATACGAGCGAGTGGACCAGCGCGTGCCGAGGACGCGAATGCCTTCGTAGGGAGGGCGGAAGCTCGCGGTCCAGTCGTGGAGCAGGTCGTCGAGAGCAGGAAAGAGTTTTTCTTCGGGGGGATCCCACGGCTTCATCAGGTAGTAGTGCACGCGCGCTTCGTTGATGGCGTCAATGGCGGCGCTGGTGTCCGCGTAGGCGGTGAGCAGGGCGCGCTTGGCGAGCGGGTGCATCTCCATGGCTTCGGAAAGGAAATTCACGCCGTCCATTTGTGGCATGCGCTGGTCGGCAAGAAGCAGTGCCACAGGATTGTTGCGGGCTTTTAGTTCGCGAAGAGTGTTGAGGCCGGCGCTTCCGGAATTCGCGCGCATGATGCGATAGCGATCGGCGTAGCGGCTGCGCAAGTCGCGCTCGATGGCTCGCAGAACTTCCGGGTCGTCATCCACCGTCAATAAGACTGGTTTGGGCATATCCCTCAGATGCGGCACGGGTGGTTTTCGATGCGTATTTTGAAAACGCCGATAGGGCCGCGGCTTCTCTTCGTGCTGCACTCACGCTACAATTCCCAACGGTTCCATGTCCAGCCCCCTCGCCCAATTCATCGCGGAACTGTCGTCCGCGGATGCATCCACGAAGCTTGCGGCCGCGAGTGAAATCTACCGGCTCGGCCGGGCGTCCGCGGGATCCGCTATTGCTAGCTGGTGGACCGAGAGCGAGCTTTCCGCGCTTTTGTTTGGCCCGGAGCCGAAGATAACCGTTGGTCTCGCCGTCCCGCGCGATACATTCGGGCGCATTCGAATTGCCAACGGCACCCCGAGGCTCTCGGACGTGCCGGCGAGCGAAGACGCCGAGGAGTTCGAACTGCATTTCGAGCCGGGTGTATCGCTGGACATCCTGACGACGCGCGAGCCGGGTGGCGCCGGTGCAATCGCAAAATACTTGGCGAAATTTGGAGAAGGCGTGCAACAGGTGGAATACCGCTGCGCGAATGTGAACCGCGCCACCGAATTATTGGAGGAGAAATTTGGAGTGAAGCCCATTTATTCGGCCACGCGGCCGGGCGCGGATGGGACGCGGGTCAATTTTTTCCTTGTTCCATCTCCGGATGGAGTAAAGGTGCTGATCGAACTGTATGAATTGCCAGCGACTGGAAGAGCTGCGGTGCCGGAATCGAAGTAAATCACTGAATTCGATTGCAACGCCGCGGGAACTTATGGAGTTTTGGCGTCCTTGCCGGTCACTGCGCGATCCTCGGTGATGGTTACTTCTTGATGGGCAGCCTTGCAGTCTTCGGTGAGTTTGCGAGCGCGGAAGCACGCGCCGGGTTTCGAGTGAAGAACGCAGGTCCACACGCAGTTTGGCCCTTCGGTCGGGTACGGATTGGTGTACTCGTATTCAAACTGCCCCTGCACGCGTAGCGTCGCCTCTGCAACGCCGGGTTTCTCGCGAATCGAAGTAGCGGTGCCTTCGCGGTACGCCTGGCCACAACCTCCATAGGCATAACCGTCGGTTGCGAGATGTACGGCGCTGGCGACAGGTCTTCTCTCCACAGCTTCGAGCCCGAGGATCCATCATATCCAGGCTTCGATCCACGGAGTTGGTGTTGTCGTCGTGGCGTGCGCAGGAAACAATGCTGGCGCTCTCACGCCCAGGGTGCGAATAAGAAATGCGAGAGTGGAAACGAACGGATTATTCTGCGGAAGTAATCTCCTTCCAAGCGCGCAGGAGTTCGGCGACGGTCCAGGCCTGGGCGATGCAGCCGCGGGGCGTAAAGGGGGCGTCGCCATCGAAGATTTCGCTGAGTGTCCCGAGGCCGCCGGCGTAGATTTGGCGGCCGAGCGGTTCAAGGAAGCGCTGGGCGGCGTCGCGGTCGCGATAGACGCGATGGTGGGCGAGCGCGAACGGACCGAGCAGCCAACCCCAGACAGTGCCTTGATGATAGGCGGCGTCGCGATCGCGCGGGCTGCCACCGTAATGGCCGGTGTAGCCGGGTTCGCCGGGAGCGAGGCTGCGCAATCCGTGCGAAGTCAGCAGATGCTGTGCGCAAACAGCGACGATGGATTTTTGCTGCTCGTTCGAAAACAAGCTCGCTGGCAGGGAAACGGCAAAGATTTGATTCGGGCGGAGTGAGGCATCATTGCCAATTCCGGGCGCGTCGATGACGTCGTAGCAGCAGGCGCGCGCGGGGTTCCAAAATCTCTGAAAATTCTTCTTGGCCTTGACGGCAAGTTTTTCGTAGCCTTCGCCGGGCTGATTGAGCAGCCGCGCAAATTCCGCCATCGTTTCGAGCGCGTTGATCCACAAAGCGTTGATCTCCACCGGCTTTCCCGTGCGTGGAGTGACGACCCAGTCGCCGACTTTCGCGTCCATCCAGGTGAGTTGCACGCCGGGGCCACCGGCAAAGAGCAAGCCGTCGGTCGGATCGACACGGATGTTGTAGCGCGTGCCTTTCACGTGCGCGTCAATGATCCCCGCGAGGACCGGGAAAAGCTGCTGCAGAGTGGCAGTGTCCTGCGTGGCGGAAAAATAGTGACGGACGGCTTCAAAATACCAGAGCGCGGCGTCCGCGGTGTTGTATTCGGGCTTGCCACCGGCGTCGGGGAAGTTATTCGGAAGCATTCCGGCGTCCACGTAACGCGAGAAAGCAAGGAGGATGCGCTTGGCCACGTCAGGGCGGCCGGTGGCGAGCGTCAGTCCCGGCAGAGAAATCATGGTGTCGCGGCCCCAGTCGCCGAACCAGTGGTAGCCGGCGATGATGCTGCGCCCGTCGGGCCATTCCGGCAGGCTGCGCTTCACGATGAATTGGTCGGCGGCGAGGATGAGCTGCCAGAGCCAGGATGGCGCTTTTTCCGCATAGCTTTCGTCGTTGGACTGCCAGCTCTGAAAGAGTTTCACGCCGTGATTGGCGCGCTCCGCTCCGGCGGTTTCCACATCCAGCGATGCGTTTGCTTCGGTGGTCGCGACAATCGTGACACGGGAGCCGACGTCCAGTTTTGCCCGAAACACCGCAGCGAGAAGATGATCCTCGCGGTCGTCAAGGCCGCGCTCGGTCTCTTCCGCAAAATAGCAGTCGCGATACCAATCCTGGCGCGGCTCGCAAGCCGCTTCCGCGCTCAAGAGATAGAAGGGCTTCGCTCCTTCAAAGGCCAGCACCTTCAGGCCGTGCTCCAGCGGCTGGATGTTCATGCGCCAATTGCCCGCGTGCGTTAAAGAATGGAAATCGCGGTAATTCACGAGGGCTTTGAGTTCCAGTTCGACGGGAGCACTTCCGCGCAAGAGCGTGTATTGAATGTAAGTGGTGTTCTCGCCTTGGCGCATCCAAACGCGTTTTTCCAGCAACGCGTCGGCAAGAGCAAACGTCCAGACGGGGGCGGTGCCTTCGAGGTGAAAGCTTTCCAGGTTCAGAAAGCCCTGTGGTTCGATAGCGCCGCTGGCCCAGCGATGCGTGGTGAGAGAGAAGTCCGCACCGGCGTAGTGAACGACTTCATCGAAGAGGGCAACAAGCTGCGTGCGGCCTAGCGGCGGTTGCAGGGCGGCGACCAGCAAGCCGTGGTAGCGGCGCGTGAGAGTTCCAGCGACGGTGCCCGAGGCGTATCCGCCGATGCCGTTCGTGACGAGCCACTCGCGGGATTCGGCGGCGGCGAGTTCGCCACAGATTTCACGGCCAAATTGGATTTCCGCCTGGTCGGACACCGGCGACTCCTTTCGCGAATCGTCGCGCGCGAAACTCTAAACGAAAATTGCAGTCTCGGACGACTGCGACGGAATGCCGATGTCAGCTGTCCCCGTAAACCGGGATCGCGGCGCCGTGAATCACCTTGGCGTCGTCGCTGCACAAGAACAGGACTACGCGCGCGATATCCTCTGGCTTCGGCCACTTGGAAAAATCGGCAGTGGGCATGGCTTTCCGGTTGACTGGCGTATCAATGATGCCCGGCAGAATGGTATTCGCGCGAACCCCGCTGCCCTTCAAGTCCGCGGCCAAGGAATCCAGCAGTGCCACGGCGGCCGATTTTGAGGCGGCGTACGCGGCGGCGCCAGCGGCGTGGTCAAACGCGGCCTTGGCGGCGACATTTACGATTGCTCCCCGGCCTTTTTTCAACATGGTGCGCACGGCTGCGCGAGAGAGCGCATATCCCGAGCGCAGATTCTGCGCCAGCATCTGATCGAACACTTTCGTTTCCAGCTCCCATAGCTTGGTGCCGCCCGCATAGCCTCCCACGGTGTTCACCAAAATGTCCAGACGGCCATGCTGCGCGAGAATTTTCTCGACGAGCTGGCGGACGGCTGCTTCGTCCGTGACGTCAACGACAGCACTGTCCAGCTGGGCGGAATTGGCGCCAGCCGCACTCTTCAAAGCATCGAGTTGTTCCGGTCTTCGCGAAGCGGCAATAACCTTCGCGTTCTCCTTCAGGAACGCCAAGCTCACGGCTCGCCCCAGGCCTCCCGTGCCGCCTGCTACGAGAGCTACTTGTCCGTCGAATCTTCCGCTCATCAGTACACCTCAGCACTCTGCGTTCTCATCGGTTCAGCCACTTGGTCATCAGGAAGCGACCGTGATCGTGGTATCCCTCCCGGCGATAGAGTTCAAACGCCGCACCGTTTCCTCGGTCCACTTCCAGGTGAACGGCATGCACGCCCATTTCCCGGGCTTGCTCCTCGAGGAATGCGACGGCCTGACGGCCATATCCCCGGCGGCGAAAGGCGGAGTCGATGTACAACTCGTCGATAAATGCATCGTGGCCCTGGAACTCAAAGCTGAAGCCGATCGTTAGCACAATATAGCCGACGATCGTGCTTCCTTCGCCGAGAATCCAGACTCGTCCAAATGCGGGAAGGGATAAAAACTTGCGGAAGGTTTCGCGAGCGACGGCCTCATCAAACTGAATCTTTCCCGGCTCCTGCTCGGCAAGAAGCCGCATCATGCGAAGAAGCTGCTGCTCGTCCTCCAGGGCCGCTTCCCGGATCGATAACGATGCCATGTTACTCGCCGCTTTGTTCAATGAGTTTTGCGACCAGGCCGGTCCAGCCGGTTTGATGGCCGGCGCCGATGCCCGCGCCATTATCGCCGTGAAAGTATTCATAGAAAAGAATCAGGTCGCGCCAATGGGGATCGCTCTGAAAGACCTCGGTTCCTCCGGCGACAGGGCGGCGGCCGTCCGAATCGCGCAGGAAGATGTGAATGAGGCGGCGGGAAATTTCTGCGGCAACTTGCCAAAGGTCGCATTGCTGGGGGGCATGCGTGGGGCACTCCACTCTGAAATCCTCACCGTAGTAGTGGTGGAACTTTTGAAGAGATTCCACCAGGAGATAATTCACCGGGAACCAGATGGGACCGCGCCAGTTCGAATTGCCGCCGAAGATGCCGGTGGAAGACTCCGCGGGCTCATAAGCAACGCGGCTTACATTGCCGTTCAGATGAACTTCGTAGGGATGGTCCTTGTGAAAGCGAGATAACGCGCGCACGCCGTAGGGCGAGAAGAATTCAGTCTCATCGAGCATGCGCGCGAGCACGCGCTTGAGCTGCTTGCGGTTGACGAGCGAGAGCAATCGCCGCACGCCCCGCGCCGACCGCTGGGTCATTTCAATGTGTTCCGGGACGTCCGGATGATTGTCAATGAACCACTGCATGCGGCGCTTGAAACCCGGCAGGCGATCCACGATTTCCGGCTCCAGCGTTTCCACGGCGAAAAGCGGAATCAATCCCACGATCGAGCGAATTTTCAGGAAGTGTTCCTCGCCGTTGGGGAGCCTCAGCACGTCGTAATAAAAGCCGTCTTCGTCATCCCAAAGGGAGCGGCCTCCGCTGCCGAAATCGTTCATGGCGCGCGCGATGTAAACGAAATGCTCGAAGAATTTACTGGCGACGTCTTCGTAGGCCGGATCTTCCTTAGCGAGTTCCAGGGCGATCGCCAGCATGTTGAGGCAATACATGCCCATCCAGCTGGTGCCATCGGACTGTTCGAGTTGGCCGCCGGTGGGAAGCGGCGCGGAGCGATCGAAAACCCCGATGTTATCGAGGCCTAGAAATCCGCCTTGAAAAATGTTCGCGCCGTCCGGATCTTTGCGGTTGACCCACCAGGTAAAGTTCAGCAGCAATTTGTGAAACACTTTCTCCAGAAAGCCGCGATCCGCCACGCCGCGAACGCGCCGCTCGATTTTGTAAACGCGCCATGCGGCCCAGGCGTGCACCGGCGGGTTCACATCGCCGAAGGCCCACTCGTAGGCGGGCAACTGGCCGTTCGGGTGCATGTACCATTCGCGAAGCAGCAGGATGAGCTGGTCTTTCGCGAAATCCGGATCGACGAGCGCCAGCGTGATGCAATGAAACGCCAAATCCCACGAGGCGTACCACGGATACTCCCACTTGTCCGGCATGGAGATGATGTCCTCGTTGTAGAGGTGCGTCCAATCCTTGTTGCGGCCATGCCAGCGCTCTTCCGGAGGCTTGGGGCCGGCGGGATCGCCTTCGAGCCAGGTGTGCACGTCGTAGTGATAAAACTGCTTGGACCACAGCATTCCGGAAAACGACTGGCGCATGACGGCTTTGGCATCGTCGGAGAGTTCCTTTGGAATGCGCGAGGCGTAAAACTCTTCCGTTTCGCTCTTGCGAGCGGCGAACAACCCGTCAAATCCCTTGGCAAAATCATTGGTGCCCGGAACGCCCTCGGCGCGTTCCTGTGTGCCGGGGGAATCGAATCCGCCCACGATGCCCGCACCCGTATCCATTGCGCCAAGAGGCTCGAGATCGGTGAGCCGCAGCTTGAGCGTTACGGACTCACCGGGGCCGAGCTGCAGCGGATAGTGCGCCGCTACTTTGGTGCCCATTTGTTCCGGATTGACGGCGGCCTGGTTACCGCGAATCAAAAATTCGTGAAAGGCATCCTTCACGTAAGGCGACCGGTTTTTGCCGCCGAAGAGGCGCGCGTTGTTAGTTTCGTTTTCCGTGAAGAGCAGCGCGGGCTTTCCCGCGCCAAGCAGCCAGCGTTTGCCGTACTGCCAGTGCTGCAGCTCGACGCAAGCACTTCCCGGGACACTGGTCCCAAGGCGGGCCAGCGGGCGCCGCAGATCCTTGCCCCAGGACCACGTGTTGCGGAACCAAAATTGCGGCAGCACATGCAACGCAGCAGGTTCCGGCCCGCGATTCACCGCGGTGATCTTGATGAGCATGTCTTCCACGTCGGCCTTGGCGTACTCGACGAAAACATCGAAGTAGCGGTTCTCGGCGAAGACGCCGGTATCCAATAATTCGAATTCCGGCTCGCTGCGGCCGCGGCGGTGGTTTTCTTCGACGAGCGCACTGTACGGGAATTCGGCCTGCGGATATTTATAAAGCATGCGCATGTAGGTGTGCGTGGGAGAGGAATCGAGATAAAAGTAATATTCCTTGGGATCCTCGCCGTGATTTCCCTCATTCCCGGTTAGGCCGAAGATGCGTTCCTTCAGGATCGGATCGCGCCCGTTCCATAAGGCCAAGCCGAAGCACATCATCTGGTGGCGGTCGCTGATTCCTGCGATGCCGTCTTCTCCCCAGCGGTACGCGCGCGAACGAGCGTGATCGTGCGGAAGATATTCCCAGGCGGTGCCGCCGGGACTGTAGTCTTCGCGGACCGTGCCCCACTGGCGTTCGGAGAGATAGGGTCCCCAGCGCTTCCAATATTTTTTGCGGGTGCGCGATTCTTCGAGCCGGCGGTCTTCCGTGGTTTGAATCCGTGGCATGGTCGGCTAATCCTCTATAGAAAATTACAGGCTATGGTCGCACTCTTTGCGGGAAATCGTCGTGACGGTCCCCGGAGCGTGCCCGTTCCGGCACATCCGGCATTCGCGCAATCATCCTCGGAATTCGGATGCGCGGGAATGCGATTGGGTTCAATGTTCTTGCGGAATAATTCCACTGCGTTTCTGCCTGACCTGTTGCGATGATCTCGAAACCACATGTTACCAGCATTCGTTGTACTCTGGAGGGGCCGTCGGCGCATCCATCTTGCAGCCGCCCTTTCGAGGAGAATCCAGCCATGTTCTCGTCCTCCCAGGAATGCACAAAAAAACCCGATCGCCTGACACGACGAGTGTGGTGGGCTATTTTCGCCCCAGCGTTGTTTCTGCTTTTCTGCCTGTCGCCCGGCAGCGCACAAGCCCAGGAGCGCCCCGGTGATGCGCTGCGAAAGCTGAGCGGATCCGTAAATGAACTTGTAAAAAAAGTTTCGCCCAGCGTGGTGCAGATTCTGGTCACTGGCTACGGCCCGCTTGAAGAAGGGGAAAAAGGGAACACCAACGCGGTAATCGGACGGCAACGCGCGATCGGCTCTGGATTCGTTGTGGATTCCAGCGGGTACATCATTACCAACGCGCACGTGGTGAATGGGGCGCAACGCGTCCAGGTGGTGCTGCCCCCGCCCAACGCTGATGGCTCGCTGAACGCCGCGCTTTCCACGCGCACCACGATTGTGCCGGCGCGCATCGTCGGAGTGTCCCGCGAAAACGATCTCGCGGTAATCAAGGTTGACGCCGGGACACTCCCCGCGCTTTCTCTGGCCTCGTATCGCAAACTTCGACAGGGAGAGTTGGTGTTTGCTTTCGGCAGCCCGGAAGGCTTGCGCAATTCCGTTACGATGGGCGTCGTTTCCGCGGTGGCGCGGCAGATCGATCCGGATTCTCCGATGATTTATGTTCAGACGGACGCTCCCATCAATCCCGGAAATTCGGGTGGACCGCTGGTCAACGTGGATGGTGACGTGGTGGGGGTGGATACTTTTATCTTGTCGCAATCGGGGGGCAATGAAGGACTCGGCTTCGCCATCCCCAGCTCGGTCGTCAACGTGGCGTACCAGCAGCTGCGCAAGTTTGGGCATTTGCACCGCCCGGAAATCGGTGTGAGCATCCAAACGATCACGCCTTCCATGGCGGAGGCTCTAAGCCTGCCCCGCAACTACGGCGTGATCATCGCGGACGTCTTACCGGGTGGCCCGGCGGAGGCGGCCGGCGTGCAGATCGGAGACGTAGTGGCCGCCGTTGACGGTAAAGCCGCGGACAATCTTCCCTTCGTGGCTTTTCATTTGCTGTCGCGCGAAACCGGTGAGAAAGTCCATCTCGATGTGCTTCGCGGAAAAGAACGGTTCGGATTCGACGTTTCCTTGATGGCGCCGCCACATGACATGGATAAGCTCACGGCACTGGCGGATCCGGAAAAGAATCTCGTTCCGGCGCTGGGAATCGTTGGCGTTGAGATTGACGCAAGAATTGCGGCCATGGCCTCGGACCTGCGAGATCCATTTGGCATTATTGTCGCTGCGCGATCCGCTGGCGCGGCGGTGGAGGTTCCGCTGAATACCGGCGACGTGATTCGAACGCTGAACGGCCAGCCAATGACCACGCTTGACCGGCTGCGAGATGCGCTGAAAGCGCTACATCCCGGCGCCGCGGTCGCATTGCAGATTCAGCGCGACCAGAAACTGATGTTCGTTTCGTTTGTTTTCGATTCGCTGTAGCGATGCTGGCGTATGGGGAAAACGGACGCCCTTTTCCTAGCGAGCCGCCTCTTTGACGGAGCGGAGGAGAGCAATCTTCGTACCCATCGAGTCCGACCCGAGGACAACAACACGGATCTGATCGCCCCGTTCACCCACGAAGGCGATGTCGTCTTCGGAAATATGGGATTCCCGGAAGGCTTCGGGCAAGTTCTTGGGGCCGCTGTCTTGCCGAACGAATTCCGGACTCAGGTGCTCGGCATACCAGTTCGCAACGTATTCCCGCGAAGAATTCGTATGGTAGTTGCTGGTGACGACCTGGGGCAGACTGTCGCTCGACGGAAGGCGCGCCGACTCTGTTCCGGGGAGCACTAACGTCGAGGCCGGGTAGACGGGTAGGGTGGGGCCGATCTCCTTGGCTTTGTCGACTCTAAAATCGCCAAGCGGAGTGCGCACGGTGGCCTTGTCGCTGGAATTACGCAGCGCAAGGGTGTTGATCAGGCGAGAGGTCATGAGAAAGCCCCCGCCAACGAGAATGCAGACACCGCAGGTCATGGCGATCATCATGAAGAGCAGTGATTTGGAGGCAGAAGATTCTCCCGCGGATGCGCTTTTTGCCATAGCGTGCTTTTCTCCCATGCCCGCGCCGAGCCCGCAGTAATGGCGCCAGTGATGCCTTACCGGCCGGCAGTGATGCGAGCGTCGTGATTTCCCCAGAACCCGAAATTCAACCGATCTGCATCTCTGTTCCCGGTATGCATCCCGCTTTACACGACTCCGTTTCACCGCGCCCAGGAGCGCGGTCCCGGGAACAGGGGACCGCGCCGCGAGAAGCCTGCGATCACTGAGTCGGCAGCATCAGTTGCGTGAATCCTGTCGTGTTGATGTCGCGGAACATCGGGGTCCGCGGCGGCAACAGCGTGGGGTTCAGGAAGTTCACGTCGAACGAGTAACCGCGGGTTGGCGGGCTGTAATTGTTGCCGCCGGAATTGAACAAGCCGGTCGCCTGACGCGCATAGAACATGCTGACGATAGAGCCTTCGTAGAACAAGGTTCCATTCCAGCTCTCCAGGAAGCGCAGGAAGTTGTGCACACCGCCGTCGGTGCCGAAGTCCTGGCTGCCGTCGACACTCGTGGAGTCCCAAGACGGCTTGTTGAATGGTATTTGTTTCCCGCCGACGACTCCCGCCCGGATGTAGGTTGTCGCTCCCTTGCGTGCGCCGGCGTTGAACGGCGCGGAGAAGGAATTGACGTCGTTCCAGTTGACCGAAAGAATCGTGATCGCATCGGCGGCCACGGAGGCGGCCACGCTGGGATCGGCGAAACCCTTACCACCCGAGTTCGCGTTGTAGTCACCCTGGATGTAAACCGGGTTTTCTGCCGAGATAGTCAGCCCGCACGAAACGCCGCCGGGGCAAGTGGGCAAAGTGATGAGGTTGCCGTTCACAAGTTTCACTGCCCGGCGGAAGAGTGCATTCGGATTCTCGCGGGCTTCATTTGCGTTGTTCAGAAAGGTCCTGGGAAAGGGAGCAATGCCGCCCGAACCTGCAGCACAGCCCGGGTCGAACGTGGTCGCCAGGAGAGAACCCGTGGAACCCGTGAAAAGTGTATTTGCTGTGATCGCTCCGGTGCTGTCAACCAGCGCCGGAGGAAATGCGACCTCTCCGTAAATGGAAAGGACGCCGCTGCCATCCAGATCCTCCGCCGAGATTCCATTGGCTCCCGCGGGCTCCAGAGTGCCATCGGGGCAGCCATTGGGCGTGGAGGAATTCACGAGGTCTTCGTATCCGTACTCCCCGGTTTCGTGTCCAGAGGGAGATACTGGCGGATACGTACCCAGGAGGGTTCCCGTTGGGAGGTAGTTCCCGCGACGGTCGGAGACGTACACCACGAAGTTGTTCGGGGCTACCACCGGATCCTGGGTGCTGGGGCCACTCGCGCCGATAGTTCCATTGAACCACTTTGCCAAATTTTTTACATCTAGCTCGATATAGTTCATGATGCCGCCGAGCGAGACTTGCGTGCTGAGAAGGGGCTGATTCTCGCGGTTGTAGCCTTCCCGCGAGTCAAACAGAGTGTTAGGCCAGTAGTCAGAAGGGAGTGGCGGCACGATGGTCGCCGACACACCACAGGCGCCAGTGGACGTTGCGTAGTTCGAGGGATTGTCGCGAACTCGCTCGAGGCGGATCACCGCGTTGGGGTGAGGGTCGAGACAAGTAGTGGAAGGCCCGATTTGCCCTCCGGGCAATCCCGGGAGCTGCGGAGGTGTAAGTGCGACTGGATTCAGGTTTCGACCTGCGTAGCCAAGACTCAAAATTTCCTGGGTTACGTCCTTGTACGTGCCACAAGGGCTGCCATAAGCCGTCTGGGCGTCAATCTTAATGAACCCAGTGATGATCGGCGTTCCGTAGGTAGGAGCGGTGGCGGTCCCTGTGGGGCCCACTTGCCAGTAGCCGTCGTTGGGATTGTAGGCGGCTGACACCGTCTTGCCGGCGGCGCCTGAGGCTGCCAGCGGCAATGGGAGCGTACCTGCCGCCGTCATGGCCGTTTTCAGGTTGGTCGCGTTCGTCGTGGACCAGTTTGCCACTGGTAACGCCAGGTCTGCCAAGTTGAACGGGGCGCCCGAGCTGACGCAATCCAAACCGGTGATGTCTGTGGCACTGTCCGAAATGAGAACGCGCAAGCTGGCCTGGGAAAAATAGCGCTCGCCGAGCACGCCAGGGTTTGCGGTCTTTTCGCCGGCCACGGGACGGCGGATCATATCGATGGGCTTCGAAACACCATTGCCGAGAAGCACGATGGTCAGGTTCAACGGTTTCACGCCGCTGCGGAGGTTTCCGTTGAAGGAAGCCGAGATCGAAGGCCAGCTTGGGTTGCTACCCGAATTCAAGCAGGATTTCAAACTCCCTTGACCGAAACCGAGCGCTTGGTAGGAACCCCCGCCCTTGGTGATCTCCACGCTGCCTGGGTGCTGACCTGACGTGGATTCCGGATTCGTGTTGGAAAGGCAGTCGCGTAGGATATCTTTGCTGACGGTCACCGGATTTGCCAGCCACAATTGGACCGTTGAGGTTTGCGTGGGCGTGGCGTTCGCCGGTCCGCCGCTGTCCAGGAACAGGTTGCCGTTAGTGTGGACACGGCCGCCAAAGTTGAAGTTGGGGCCGGGGAAAAAGCTAAGATCGGTATCCGAATAGATTCCGAATTGGAAGAGCGGGATACCAACCGTCTGCGTCGTTCGAGTCAGTTTTACTTCACCACCGGATGTCGTCCGGGCCCCGACTGTCAGTGTATAGGTCGTCTCCAAGGCAGACATACCTTGAAAAGGGCTGGATCCCGAAGTGATTTGAGCAAACTGGGGCAGTGGATTGCCGTTTGCGTCGAGCGCAGAGGGAGTAATCAAATAGCTGCTGTTCCCGAGCGCATCCTTATACGTCACTCCAGTGCTGGAGGGTAGCGATGGCGGGGTGAGTTCAAGCGCATTTACCTGTCCGATGCTCGGTGAATAGGTCGTGCCAAAGAGCGCTCCGAGATCGGCCGTGAGCTTCTCCATTCCGGATTCCGCGCCATAGAACGCGCGCACTTGGTCGTTGTCCATCCCGGACAGCCTTTGCCCTTCCGTCACCAGCAGGATGAAGCCCACCACCATGGCGGACATCAGCAGGAGCAGAAGGAGGGTCGTGACAAGCGCAATACCCGATTGTTTTCGCATAGCAGTTTTCACCGGTCGCATTGTGGAGCTCCTCTTACTTATAAGTATTGAAGTAGGCCATGCTGCGCAGTGCGACTTGCGTGGCCAGGTTGCTGCGGGCATATTTCCCGGAACCAGCGGTAGTGGATGTCGAACGCGCACCCATGCTCACGTTCACCGAACGAATTTGGTTTTCGGTGTCGCCCGCAGGAACCGTGGCTTGGCTAACCGGGGCAGGCGAGGTACCGTCCGCCAGATTGTAAGAAAACTGAAGGTTCTCAAGAACTTCGGCCACAGCCTGCGGGGTATTGAAATTCACTTCGCGCATGAGCTGCGGGTGAGTGGTATCGCCCGCAGGGACGGCCAGGTAGTAGGTAATCATCCACACGCGAGTGGCAGAGGTCAGGGGGTAGGCACCTCCTGCGTTTTGAAGCTGCTTGATGGTTCCCGCCGTTTCCGTGCTGGTGCGCCCGTTCAGGTTGAAGGGGTCACCAGAGTTGAAGGTCAAAGTTTGGCCGCTCACGGCCGAAACCATTTGCAGGCAGTTTCCATTGTTGTTGTAGATCATGATCAGGTCGCCGACATTGACGGGAATTCCTGCCGCACCAATGGTCACGCAGGCCGAATCAAACGTTATGGTGTTGCCTGTTGCGGAGATCGAGCCATTCGTGCAACCGGCGCCGTTGATCTGTTTCGCATCCAGCGACAGTGTGTTGTCTACGTACATAACGGTGATGATGTCGCTGGCAGGGCCCGAAGTTCCGTCCGGACTCGTAATCGTCGGACCCAGGTCGGAGCCCGGCTCAATGGGTGGCAGGATCACGTTGCACCCCGGATTAGTGGAATTGGGACCCTGGAAGGTCAAGCTCAAGGCGGCGGGAGGCCGGTTGACTGGCTTGCCGGTGTTGCATCCACTCGAGTTGACGGTGTTGGGGATCGAAATCCCGCCCGTCGGAATCCCCGTACCCGTCTGGATGAGATCCTGCACGATCAAGTTGAGTCCGGAGCGTATGTTGTCGCTCATGTCCGACTTCTGAGTGATGGTGCTGTTGGCCTTGGTGGAGTCGCGAAAGCTTAATACCGCTGCGGTTAGGACCACCGCGGTGACGCCCATGGCAACGATCAACTCAACCAAGGTGAAGCCTGACTGTTTCTTCATAAGCTCGCTCCTCAACCCATAATCACGAGAACTGCGCGATATAGCTAACCAGCGTGTATTGCCGGTTCAGTGCTCCCACGGTGTAATTCATGGTGATGGTGATCTGCCGGAGTCCGGTTGCGCCTGGAACGTCCGCGATCACGATCGTTCGGGTCATGTTCCCCAGGGACATCACCACGTCATCGGCGGTGCCGAGAATCTTGTCCGGTCCCGGCCCGAGGATCACGACGTCCGGGTTGGCCGTGTCGTCGTCTGCCGTGCCATAGAGCCCATCCGGGCCGGCGGCCAGCAGAGGAAGCGCTCCGACGACAAAGACGCCGTCGTTAGCTCCGCCTGTACCTGTCACGTTTCGAATGTTCGTCCAAGCCAGAATCTTCGAGTCGCGCGCCGCAAAAATCGTCTCCACCGCTTCTTCGGCCTTCTTTTCGGCGATATAGTCGAACTGCGTCATACTGGCCACTTGAATGCCCTGTGCGTAGACGGTGGCCAAAGACAAGATGCCGAAGGAAAGGATCACAATAGCGATCATCGCTTCCATTAGCGTGAAGCCCATTTGCCTTCCCTGCTGTGATGTTATCCGCGTCATTGGCATCCTCCTTATTCCTGCCACTGGGCGCCGTCCCAGTGGTATTCCCGTACGCGGCCCGTGCCGCCCAGGATGGTCACCGCGCGCGCAGTCGACTGGTTCCCCGGGATGCCCAGGAACACCGTGCCATTCACCAGCGTGTTTCCGCTGTCAACGAACGAACCGTTGGTTGTGAATTGCATGATCGGGGGCCCACCAGATGCGCCCGCAAAGTAGACCGCCGCGGTGTTTCCAAAGGCCATGGGAGTATCAGGAAGAGCGCTGAACGTAATGAACTGAGCTCCCCCCTCAAACGACACCGTCACAGGCAAGGGCGCTGTGCCGGACGGCCACAGTTCCGAAATTTTGATTTGGTTCGTTCCCAGGAATTGCACTTGGACATTGCGGCGATGCGCGATGGCTTGTTCTCTCGCCGAGCGCAAGCGGTAAACTACCTGATCCATGGCCGAGTTCGCCTTAAAGTTTGGCTGCAAAAAGCTGAAGCTAATCACGGACATGGCTAGAACGACCATGATGATGGCCATGCCAATGAGTCCTTCCAGCAAGGAGAACCCTCGTTGCCGCTTGCTACCGTACTGTCTCATCGTCGTGTACTCCAAAACGCTGCCTAACCGAAAGTCTGCACTAGGCAGCCTGAGATGTGCATGTGCGCACCCAATGACTCTATTGACTTAACCTGTTTATTTTTAACAATTTATGTATAGAGGGGAGTGGAGGTCAAGCGAGGGGATTGTTACAAAAAGTTACAAACCGCGTCGAGTCGTTGTAGCCTAGCGCATAGCGATTTACTTAGGACATCGTCAACGCTTGTAATTCACAACTACGATTACAATTGATGCTGTTTGTTGGGGGGACGCCCGGCGCGGTTGCAAACTTGAGGAGTTCTTGATGAGTCATCCGCTTCTTGATCTGACAAATAAAACAGCGGTGGTGATTGGGGGTACTAGCGGCATTGGGCTCGCGCTCTCCAAGGGACTGGCGCGAGCGGGGGCAAATGTTGTCCCGACGGGCCGTCGCGAAGAACAGGTGAAAAGCGCGGCTGCAGAAGTTGTGGCGCTGGGACGTCGTTCACTGGCGCAGACCTGCGACGTCACAGACAATGCTAGCCTCGAGCGGCTCTTGCAGGCGGTCTGCGCGGAATTCGGCGGCGTCCAGATTCTTGTGAATTGCGCCGGCCGCATCAAACGAATGCCCACGCTGGAGTTTCCGGAAGCCGAATGGAACGCCATCATGGAAACAAACCTGAACGGGACATTGCGCGCTTGCCGCGTTTTTGGCCGGCACATGATCGAGAGGCGCTACGGCCGCATCATCAATATAGGCTCGCTCTCGTCGTTCGTCGGTCTGTTTGAAGTTGCCGCCTACGGCGCCAGCAAGTCGGCCGTTGCATCGCTGACGAAATCGCTCGCCGTTGAATGGGCGACATCGGGAGTCTGCGTGAACGCGCTCGTTCCCGGTGTATTGCGCACGGACCTGAATGCGGCCCTGCTCGATGGGACCGAGCGCGGCAAGGAGTTCCTCATGCGTACTCCCATGCGTAGGTTCGGTAAGCCCGAAGAGTTGGTGGGCGCCGCAGTTTTTCTCGCCTCGGATGCCGCCAGCTTCGTCACCGGCCACTTGCTGGTTGTGGACGGCGGCATTCTCGCCAGTGGCGTCAATCAATAACGCGGCTCACATTCTGATAAATTCGAAAACGCGCTCCAAAATTCAGTGGCTGCTCTTGGCTACAGCGCCGGACGAATTCATTTGCTCCCGTGTGTGCTTGACGATCGCCAGGAATTTCCGCGCGTTTTCAATAATGATCTCCGGCTTGTTGGACTTCAGCGCATGGGCCTGCACCAATTCTCCGCCGACCCCCAAAGCCACGGAGCCCGCTTCGAGGAATTCCGCCGCGGTGTTCAGGTTCACGCCACCGGTCGGAACAAACGGAACTTGAGGAAACGGGCCCTTCAGCGCCTTGATATACTTCGCGCCCCCCATCTGCCCGCACGGGAAAACCTTGATGAAATCTGCGCCGGCTTCCGAGGCGGCCATAATTTCCGTGGGCGTCAACGCCCCGGCCATGATCAGCTTCCCTTCCTTCGCCGCAAGCGCCACTGTTGGGAAGTTCAGCCCGGGGCTCACAAGAAACTCGGCTCCAGCATCTAGGCAGCGGCGCGCCGCCTCCACGTTTAGAACCGTACCCGCTCCGACGAGCATCTCCGAAGCGCCAGCCTTTGCCAGTTCGCGAATCACCTCGACGGCGCCGGGAACCGTCATCGTGATTTCCACGATGGGAATGCCCCCCAGGCAAACAGCGTCAGCCGCGATCCGCGCTTCGCTGGGCGACGATGCGCGAATGACCGGGACGATTCCAATCTCGATGATCCGTTCGCGAACACTCTGCTTATCCATCGGCGATCACCTTTCTTCCGGCGCTTGCTCGTCAGCGCGCGATGCGGGCGCCGACTCCTTTCATCACCTGCAAGACGTCCTGCATCGTTGCCATCGACGTGTCTCCCGGCGTGGTCATGGCCAGCGCGCCATGCGCAGCGCCGCAGTCCACCGACCACTGCGGATCTTTCCCCGCCAGGAATCCGTAAATCAGGCCGGAAGCAAAGGAGTCGCCTCCGCCGACGCGATCGAAAATTTCAAGATTCTCGCAGTCCTTTGCATGAAAAAACTTGCCGTCGCAATAACAGATGGCTCCCCAATCATTCCGCGTGGCCGTCTTGGCTTTCCGCAAGGTGGTCGCAACAACCTGAAACGGATAATCCTTCACGGCCTTGGAGATCATCTGCTTGAAGCTCTCAGCTTCAAACGTCGAGAGATGCTCGTCCATCCCCGGTACTTCGTAGCCCAGCGCCGCGGAAAAGTCCTCCTCATTGCCTATCATGACGTCGACAAAAGGTGCGATGCGACGGTTCACCTCCTGCGCCTGTTTCTTGCCGCCGTGCGACTTCCATAGAGAAGCACGATAGTTCAGGTCATAGGAAACAACGGTGCCGTGCCGCCTCGCCGCCTGCATGGCCTCCAGCGTGACTTCCGGCGTCGTCGCCGACAGGGCGCAGAAGATACCTCCGGTGTGCAGCCAGCGCACTCCCTGCTTTCCGAAAATCTGCTCCCAATCGATGTCCCCCGGTTTGAGTTGAGAAACTGCGGTGTGCCCGCGATCGTAGCTTCCCAGCGCCGCGCGCACGCCAAAGCCGCGTTCGGTGAAATTGAGCCCGTTGCGGGCCGCACTGCCCACACCATCGTGCTCGATCCACCGCACCAGCGACTGGTCTACGCCACCCTGATAAATGAGATCTTGAAGCAGCCTCCCCACCGGATCATCGGCAAACGCCGTGACCACCGCCGTGTCCATGCCGAAGCAGCGCTTTAGCCCGCGCGCCACGTTGTACTCTCCGCCGCCTTCGCACACTTCAAAGGATCGCGCCGTCGCAATCCTCCTGTCGCCCGGGTCAAACCGCAGCATGACCTCGCCCAAGCTAATGAGGTCCCAGCGGCATTCTTTCTTCGGCTTGATCGTCAAACCCATGCGCTCACCTCAGCCATCGATTCGAATGGGAACGGGTGACTCCTGCAGTCTGGAAACGTTCTGGTCGAACAGCGCTGTTGCACACCAGGATCCAAATTCCCGGCCGCAACGCTCCCCTCTACCAACTGTGCATCGTACCATCGAGTTTGCGATTGATTGGCAAGTAGGCTCGCCGATAAGGATATCGGGACGCCAAACCTTCATCGAGATCGACGCCAAGGCCGGGAGCATCGCCCGGATGCATCAAACCGTCTGTAAAACGGTAGGAATGCGGAAAGACGCGGTCCGTATCTTCCGTGTGGCGCATGAATTCCTGAATCCCAAAATTGTGAACGCTCAAATCAAAATGCAAAGCGGCCGCCATGCATACCGGGCTCATGTCCGTCGCGCCGTGGCACCCCGTCCGCACCTGATACAGCTCCGCCAGGCTGGCGATCTTTCGTAGGTGCGAAATCCCTCCAGCATGCACAACCGCAGTCCGAATGTAATCGATGAGTTGCTCCTGGATCAGATGCTGGCAATCGAAAATAGTATTGAAAACTTCGCCGACGGCGAGCGGCGTGGTGGTGTGCTGACGGATGAGACGAAAACTTTCCTGCAGCTCCGCCGGAACTGGATCCTCAAGCCAAAACAGGTGATACGGCTCGAGGCTCTTCCCGAGGCGCGCCGCCTCTATGGGCGTTAGCCGGTGATGCGCATCGTGCAACAAAGGAAGATCCTCGCCAAATTCTTTTCGCAATCTTTCGAATAATCGCGGCACGAAATTCAGGTAAAGATCGGTGCTCCAGGCGTCCTCCGCCGGCGCATCTTTTTCCGCAGGCTCATAGTACAGTTTGCCGCGGCCGACTCCGTACGTGCTCCGCAGTCCGGGAATGCCGCTTTGTGCGCGTATGGCCTTGTATCCCAGTTTGATGTAGTCCGCTACCGCCCTGACGGTGTCCTCAATGTCCTGTCCGCTGGCGTGGCCGTACACCAGCACGGCATCCCGAGAAGCGCCCCCAAGCAACTGATAGACAGGTGTATTCAGAGCTTTGCCCTTAATGTCCCACAGCGCCGTGTCAACCGCGGCGATCGAACACATTGTGACCGGGCCGCGGCGCCAATACGCACCTTTATAAAGATACTGCCAGATGTCCTCGATCCGCCGCGCGTCGCGGCCAATCAAAAGAGGCAGGACGTGGTCCGAGAGATAACTGACAACCGCGAGTTCGCGGCCGTTCAGCGTGGCGTCCCCGAGGCCGTAAATCCCGTCCTCTGTGGTGATTTTGAGCGTCACAAAATTCCGGCCTGGGCTGCAAACAATTACTTTGGCATCAGTGATTCGCATGATTGGCTTTCATTCCTCATATCAACGCATTCGAGATTGTAAATAGAACAGCTTTCACCGTGACGACCAGCTGCCACTCATGACGGGAACATGTGCGTAAACGTATTCGCTCGCGGCGTATCACAGAAAGACCGCAGGGCCCGCGGCTTACTGCAAGAGAGCCCGTGCGCTCGACGCTCACCCGTTTTTCAGTCCGGTCCAATTTTCGAAATTCGTTCGCAGCAGGCGCTTCACGTCCCGCTGAATATCTTGCTTGGTCACTCGGCCGCCGTCATTGTGCAGCAGACGGTAGGAATTCGTGAGAATCGGCGCGAGGATCACCCGCGTGTTCCGCCATTTGTAGATGACCTGTTCCAGGACCCGCGCATCGGAATGCTGCGGAATAAAGCTGGCTCCCAGCATCTCAATTCGTTCGCGTGTGATCTCCTCCACGATGGACGGGTTGTTCAGGAACCACCAGCATCCGAAGGGCATCAAATTGTTGAACTTCCGCGCATACACGCACAGCTCATGCTGATTCTCGCGGCTCAGCACACTCACGAGGAACCGATTGTCCGGGAAGTCGCGGCACAAATTTTCAACGGCGCGAAGGTCCGCTCTCCCAACTCCGTCTCCCGCCAGACGCAGCGCCGGATTGACTCCGCGGCGTACTCCAATCATCAGAGACATTGGTATGCCAAATTCGCGGCAGGACGGCAGAACAGCCTCGCTCAGAATCTTGCTCGTCATGCTGTCGTTCGGGAATTGAAACTCGTCGGCCAGTGATACCGCCATATACAGCGGCCGCATGCGTTCATTCCACTCCGCCAGAAAGCGGCGCACTTCCCCCACGGATTTCCCCGTTGCTCGCTCATTCACGGCGTAGCCTTGACGCGCCAATTCTTGCCAGTGTTGGGACCAGCCCGACAGAATCCGATCCAGCCGAAGCGCGGCATGAAATTGCGGATGTTTCTGCCCTCCGCTCATCCACTTTGGCCGTTCCTCCGCGTCCAGCGGATCGTTCGTCATCACCACGCTGCTGATGCCCGCGAGTTCAAACACTCTTCGAACGTGCGATTCAACGGATTGCTCCTCGAAGAATCTGCGCGCTTCTTCCAGCGCGGAAGCGTTTGTGGGCAAGCCGAACGCCTTAAGGACCGAGATAATCCCACGCGTAGCTTCTGAAATCGGACTATTTTCGACGAACAAAGTCTTCCAAATGGCGTCGGACTTGCCTTTTTTCGAAAGCTTCCAATATTGGTCAGGCGTCATGCTCGACGAGCGGAAGAACTCCGCCTCCAGATAGTGATACGTCAGTAGCTCGTCGATTCCCCAAAGGCCGATCTTGCCGAATGCCGGCGAGAACAGATGCGTGTGAATATCAATGAACTGGGTGGATGACAACACCTCTTCCACGGCGGAGTGGATCTGATCGCCAGCCAATGGGGCCGCCGTCCGCGGTTTCCCTTTCACGTCCGGCTGTTTGACGGATGTCGTCGCCATACGCAAGCTCGCGCGGAACTTCCCAAATCCTCGCGCTTCCTTTCCAGAGGCAGTCAACTCACAGTATCAGAAACCGCGTTGGTTTCCTGCCGGTTGATACGTCCATCTTCCTATAGAAGCGGCGGAGAATGAACATTTGACCGACGACGCAGAATATAGAAGTCACTCCAAGCGGTGTCAAACCGAAAAAACTGAGGTTTGGATAAAACCACGTTTCCAACTACTCTTCTTGTCCCACTTAGAACTAAAAACGAAAGACGGAAAACTTTTCATAACGACCCACCGGCCTCATCGCGTCATTTGGAATAAACGAAAATTCCAACTATTCTTCTTCTCTTACTGAATACTGAAAACTCTCCATGACCACCCACATCGGCCTCATCGGCGGCGGCAACATCACGGAAACCCACGCCCGCGCCGCACGCGCCATCCCCGGTGTCGAAATCGCCGCCGTCCACGGCACCAACGCCGAAAAAGTCGCCCGCCTCTGCCGCGAACACGGCGGCACTCCTTATCAAGACCTCGACGCCTTCCTGCGGCATCGCCCCATGGAACTCGTCATCCTTGGCAGCCCCTCCGGCCTCCATGCCGCCCAGGGCATTGCCGCCGCCCGTCAAGGCCTGCACGTGCTCACGGAAAAACCGATCGAAATTACTACCGCGCGCGCCGACGCCCTTATCGAAGCCGCGAAACAAGCCAACGTAAAACTTGGCGTTATTTTTCAGGATCGTACGAAGCCACACATTCTCCAACTCAAAGACTGGCTCGACCACGGCCTGCTCGGCAAGCCCCTCTTCGTCGACGCCCGCCTAAAGTGGTATCGCCCTCCCGAGTACTACTCCAATTCGCGCTGGCGCGGCACGCTCGCGCTCGACGGCGGCGGCGCCTTAATCAATCAAGGCGTCCACACCGTGGACCTGCTCCTCTGGCTCCTCGGCGACGTCGTTCGCGTGCAAGCCCGCACCGCCACCCTGCTTCACAAAATCGAAGCCGAAGACACCGCTGCCGCCATTCTCGAATTCTCCAGCGGCGGTGTTGGTATTTTCCACGCCACCACCACCGCCTATCCCGGCTATCCCCGCCGCGTCGAAATTTCCGGCACCGAAGGCACCGTCATCCTCGAACACGACCGTATCATCGCCGTCAATCTCCGAAATGCCTCGGCCACCGCCATCGAACCCGCCCCGCTCGACGAAAATCAAAGCGCCTCCTCCGCCACCGTCAACGATTTTCGTGGCCATCAAGCCATTCTGGAAGATTTTCTCCAAGCGATCCAAATGAATCGCGGCCCAGCCTGTGATGGCCTCGAAGGCCGCCGCAGCCTCGCCCTCATCGAATCCATCTACCGCGCCACAAAGACTCCCGAGAAGGCCGCTTCCGTAATTCCACAAGGAGAAACTCATGTCCATGACCCGTCGTGATTTGTGTCTCATGCTTCCCGCAACACTTCTTCCAGCCGCTCTGCACCCCGGGAGCATAACCGCGCAAGAAAGTTCTATGCCATCGGCAATGTATCCGTTCGAAAAGCTGCCCATTCGAACACCGAACAACGCCGAATTCCGCGATGTTCTGAAGGGCAAGCTTGCTACCGGCGAGTCCCTCGAAGTCCATGAGACGACGCTGCAGCCCGGGGGCGCGCCCCATCCGCCGCACCACCACGTGCACTCCGAGATGTGGCTGATTCGCGAAGGGACCGTCGAGATCACCGTCAACGGCACGAGTTACCGTCTCGGGCCGGGTTCCGTGGGTTTTGTGCGGTCCAACGACGAGCACGGAATCAAGAATGTAGGGACAACGCCCGCAACATATTTTGTTGTGGCCATCGGCCCCGGCGCGGGTGCCTGAGCAAGTCCGTTCGAAAAATCTCCCAGGCGTGCTGCCAGGGCTGCGCCCCGATCACCGATGAGTGGTAACGCAAAGCATCGCGCGGCTAGTCCTAGGCTAGTAGCCTTTCACTTTGATAGCCAGGTAATTGAACTCATGCCCGCCATCGAGCAAGATTTGGTGCGGCACGCGAGCGGGTATTCGTACCACATCACCGGCCGACAGTTTCTGCCGCGTGCCGCCTTGAATGGTGCCGTTGCGCTTTTCGTGCGGTGCAACTGTTTCCCCGTTGAGCAGCGTGCCCCCCACAAGCAGCGTGGCCGTACCGGATTGCACGAAAAACACATCGACCTGCGTCTCGTGCCATTCCGCCTGGCCGTCGGCTTCCCTGTGAGCCAACAAGAACAACTCATTGGGATAATCCGCGAGTTGCTTCACAGCAACGTGATGAGGATCAGTCGCTGCACCCGCGGCGAGCGCCTGTGCGCCGCGCTGCAGAGCCGCTGGCTCCCAGTGCTCGAAACCTGCCGGGGCCGGCTCCTCCGATCTCACAACCAGGAAAGGAATCGCAATCAAACACAGTAACCACCGTTTCTTCATCGTTTCTCACCTCGAGGCTATAAGTTACCTACCTAGCATATTCAGGAGGGCTCGGCCATTATCTAACGAAAATCGGGGGCCCTCTCCGAAAAGGCGCCCTTGTTTGCGCCACGGTTCTCCACTATATTTCGCGCGGCATGCCCCGCGACAAAGAGGGTCTTGTGAAGTCACCGGCGGAACCGCAGGCTTTCTCCGTCCCGAAGAGGCGATGGGCCATCGCCCTGCTTCTGGGATTCGGCGTGCTCGTGAATTATTTCGACCGCGTGAACCTGTCCGTTTCTCGCGACGCACTGCACGACACGTTCGGGATTTCCACCGTGATGTTCGGCTATCTGCTGAGCGCCTACAACTGGACGTACGCTTCCCTGCAACTCCCTTCCGGTTTGCTCTTGGATCGATTTGGCGTAAGGCGCGTGGGCATCGTCAGCACGATCGTCTGGAGCTTGGCCTCGTTCGGCGCGGCCGTTTCGAGCGGCATCGGCGGCATGTTCGCCTCGCGATTTCTCTTGGGAGTCGGCGAAGCTCCGACGTTTCCGGGCAACGCGAAAGCCATCGGCTATTGGTTCCCTGAAAAGGAACGTAGCCTCGCGACGGCGATGTTTGATTCCATGGCGAAGTTCGCTTCGGCGATCGGCATTCCGCTGCTGGGGTTGACGCTCTTGTATTTCGGATGGCGCTGGAATTTTGCGGCCACGGGCTTCATCAGCGTTGTGTATTTCGCGCTGTTCTACTTTTTTTATCGAAACCCGAGCGAAGATAAATATTTAACGGAGGCCGAGCGGGAATGGATCAAACGCGGCGGAGCGCAGCTGGAAGACAAGGCGCGTGCAGCCAAAGGAGCGCCGCTTGGCTATTTGTTGCGACAAAAAAGGGTCTGTGGTCTGGCCTTGGGATTCGCCTCCTACACCTACAGCTTCTATCTGTTCCTTACGTGGCTGCCGGAGTATCTGTTGAAGACCCATCACCTCGATCTGTTTCACGCTGTTCTCTATGCGGGTATTCCCTGGCTGTTCGCAACCATCGCGGAGCTGATTATCGGCGGATGGCTCGCGGATTCGCTCATCCAGCGCGGATGGAACGCCGTTCGAGTTCGCCAGGCCGTTTTGATTGGAGGAACAACCCTTGGCCTGGGCATCTTAGGCGCGGCACGCGCTCACACTCCTTGGCAGGCCGTTTTTTGGATCAGCATAGCGTTGGGAGGGTTGTCTGCCGCCTCGCCGGTCGGCTGGTCCATTCCCTCGCTGATCGCCCCAAGAGAAAGCGTCGGAACGCTCGGAGGCATCATGAATTTTTGCAGTCAACTCTCCGCCATCGCCGCGCCGGTTGTCACGGGCTACATCCTGGCAGGCACCCACTCGTTTTTCTGGGCCTTTGCGGCTGCCGCGGCATTTCTCGTCGTCGGAATCTGCGGCTATGTTTTTCTCTTGGGGAACATGGAGCCAATTCCGGAGCCTGTGTGACGCTGCCGACCGAGTGCAGAGGTGGCGCGGGATGCCAGAGCGTGTCGGGAAACTCTGGCCTGATTTAGGGTCTGTTGTCGCCTATGCATTTGAACTGCGGATCGCGTCACGCACAGCGGAGGTAACTTCTCGTGTCGTCGCCTTTCCGCCGAGGTCTGGCGTATGAAGACCGGACGCTGTCACGCGTTCCACGGCGTGCATCAATCGCAGCGCAGCCTCTTTCTCGCCAAGATGTTCAAGCATTAAAGCAGCAGTCCACAGCGCGCCAACGGGATTTGCAATCCCTTTGCCCGTGATGTCGAAGGCTGCTCCATGAATCGGCTCGAACATGGAAGGAAAGCGTCTTTCCGGATCGATGTTGGCTGTCGGCGCGATTCCCAGGCTGCCGGCAAGTGCCGCGGCCAAGTCAGACAGGATGTCGGCATGCAAATTGGTAGCGACGATAGTGTCAATACTGGAAGGCTTGCCGACCATCCGCGTGGTCATGGCATCCACGAGCATCTTGTCCCAGGTCACGTTCGGAAACTCCTTCGCCACTCCCGCCGCAATCTCATCCCACAACACCATGCCGTGCCGCTGCGCGTTGGATTTGGTGACCACCGTCAGCAACTTGCGCGGCCGCTCTTGCGCCAGCTTGAAAGCGAAGCGCATGATTCTCGTCACACCCCGGCGGGTAAAAATCGCGGTCTCCGTGGCAACCTCTTCGGGAAGACCGCGGTGCGCACGGCCGCCTAGCCCGGCGTACTCGCCTTCGCTGTTTTCGCGCACGATCATCCAGTCGAGATCGCCGGGTTTGCAGTCGCGCAATGGCGACGACAAACCCTGCAGAATGCGCGTTGGCCGAAGATTCACATACTCGTCGAAGCCCTGGCAGATCGCCAGCCGCAAACCCCACAGCGTCACATGGTCCGGGACATCGGGCGCGCCGACGGCGCCAAAATAAATCGCGTTGAACGCTCGCAAGCGCTCCAGCCCATCGTTCGGCATCATTACGCCATGTTTCTTGTAGAAGTCCGAGCCCCAGGGAAACGTTTCGACCCTCAGCCGAAAACTCCCAGCCTTCTGCGCCAGTACCTGCAGGACTTCGAGACCCGCGGCGATCACTTCGGGGCCGATACCATCTCCAGGGATCGCCGCAATGGCGTGCTCTCTCATTTCGAATCTCGGGAACTTGTTACCGCGTGAGATTTCATGTGCGGTTTACCTTCTACCTTCCTTCCTCGTTTCAAGCGCAATGATTCTTATGCAAGCAAGCCCAGCGCTTTTTTTGTGTATACTACGCGCCGCAAATTTTGAACCGGGAAATCGCGCGTATGGCGCAGGATACGTCCGCCAGTCTTCGAACTTTTGCAAATCGAGGGAAGATGTCCGTCACACCTCCCGACCCGGCCGTTGCTTCGCGCGCGCGAAAACGAATTGCGTGGCGGCTCCTCCCTTTTCTCTTCCTGCTTTATATCATCGCTTTCCTGGATCGCATGAACGTTGGCGCAGCTGCGCTCCAGATGCCCGGCGACCTGGGCTTCAACGACCGCGTAGTCGGTCTGGGAGCCGGCATGTTCTTCATCGGCTACCTGGTGCTGGAAATTCCCGGCGCGTTGATTGCCGAGCGTTGGAGCGCACGCCGATGGATCGCTCGCATCATGTTTTCCTGGGGAATCATAACCGTGCTGATGGCCTTTATCCACACGGCCCGGGAATTTTATGTGGTCCGTTTTCTGGTCGGCGCCGCGGAAGCGGGCTTCTTCCCCGCCGTCATCGTCTACCTGTCGCACTGGTTTCGATATCAAGACCGCGCCAAAGCTGTAGCCATTTTCTTCGCTGCGAATCCACTCTCGTTCGTGATCGGCTCGCCTCTCGCCGGATGGTTGCTGGGAATGTCTTGGCTTGGTTTGCGAGGCTGGCGCTGGCTGTTCATTCTGGAAGGCATTCCCGCCGTCGTGTTCGGCGTGGTCACCCTCTTTTATCTTACAGACTGGCCGCGCGAGGCGCGCTGGCTCGACCCGGAGGAGCGCGAATGGATCACCACGCGCTTGGAAGAGGAAAAACAAGCAAAGAAGAGGGTCCGCTCCTACACCATTTGGCAAGCCCTGTCCCAGCGTGATGTCATTCTTCTCACGCTATGCTATTTTTGCGCGACGACGGGAGGTTACGGAATCGCGTTTTGGCTCCCCACCATTCTGAAGCGCCTCTCGGGGCAAAGCGACATTCGCGTCTCGCTGTTCGCGGCGCTCCCGTATCTCGCCGGTTTTTTGGTGCAGCAACTGAACGGCTGGCACTCCGATAAGACGTGTGAGCGCCGCTGGCATGCCGCCGTTCCTATCTTCTCTTGTGGAATCGCTTTGCTGCTGGCTGTACTTTTTGGTTCAAACACGATCCTCGCAGTCTCGCTGTTCACTTTGGTAGGAGCCCTCTATTTCGCGTTTCACCCATGCTTCTGGGCTGTGCCCACGGCTTTTCTGAGTGAGTCGGCGGCCGCGGCCTCCATCGGTCTAATCAACTCGCTGGGAAATCTCGGAGGTTTCGCCGGTCCGCTGATGATGGGCTACCTGGTTCACCGCACACACTCCTTCACGGCCGGACTTCTTTACCTGGTGGGAAGTCTCTGTCTCTCGGGTCTGCTGATGCTTGTCATCGGAACGGGCCAACCACGCCTTGCCACAGGGAGTGCCGTCTCAACAAGCTCGAGCTAGTTCCTCGCTCTTCCAACCGCTCGTGCGGCTTTGAAGCCTCAATGAATCTCAGGCTCAGGGATCGGAGCCGTGCCTTCCAGAAAATCGAAGTCGCATCCTTCGTCCGCTTGTTTAATATGCTGCATGAACAATTTGCCGTAGCCGCGCGGATAGATTCCCTCTTGCGGGCGCCAGGCGGCGCGCCGCCGCGCGAGTTCATCCTCGCTCACATGCATGTTCAATTGGCGCGCAGGAACATCGAGTTCGACGATGTCCCCTTCCTTCAACAACGCCAGTGGCCCGCCGATAAACGATTCCGGCGAAACATGGAGTACGCATGCGCCGTAGCTCGTGCCGCTCATTCTCGCGTCCGAAATCCGCACCATGTCGCGTATGCCAACCTTCAACAGTTTTTGTGGGATCGGGAGATTCCCCCATTCGGGCATTCCCGGCGCGCCCTTGGGCCCGGCGTTTCGCAACACCAGGACGCTGTTCGCGTCCGCATCAAGAGCTGGATCATCGATCCGCGCGTTCATTTCGTTGAAGCTGTCGAAGACGATGGCGCGCCCCGTGTGCTTCAACAGCCGCGGTTCGGCGGCCGAGGCTTTGATCACCGCGCCGTTGGGCGCAAGATTCCCGCGCAGGATCGCCAGCCCTCCGGATGCAAGAACAGGGTTGTCCAAGTTTCGAATGACATCCGTATTGTAGATTTCCGCGCCGGCAATATTTTCCCCAACCGTTTTCCCGGTGATTGTCAGACAATCGAGGTCCAGGTGCGGCGAAAGCGCCTTGAGCAGCGCCGGCAATCCACCGGCGTAGTAGAAGTCCTCCATCAAGTACTTTCCGCTCGGGCGCAAATTCGCCAGCATGGGCGTTTTCTTCGAGTATTGATCGAAACGATCCAGGGCAAGCGGAAGTCCTGCTCGGCCCGCTAACGCCAGCATGTGGATCACGGCATTCGTGGAGCCGCCGAGAGCAAACACCGCCGCAATCGCGTTGTTGAACGAGTCTTCACGCAAAACATCGCGCGGCTTCAAATCCTCCCAAACCATTTCCACGATGCGCCGTCCCGAGCGGTTGGCCATCTTAGGGTGATTCGAATCCACCGCCGGGATAGAGCTCGCACCGGGAAGCGAAAAGCCCAGCACTTCCGCAACGCTGGTCATCGTGGATGCCGTGCCCATGGTCATGCAAGTTCCTGCCGACCGCGCAATGCCGTCTTCGATCTGCGTCCATGCTTGCAGATCAATGTTTCCCGCACGGCGTTCATTCCAATACTTCGAAACGTCGGATCCACTGCCCAGGATTTCACCGTGCCAATTACCCCGCAGCATCGGTCCCGCGGGAACGTAAATGGCAGGCAGGTTCATGCTGATGGCGCCCATCAACAGCGCCGGCGTCGTTTTGTCGCAGCCACCCATCAGCACGCAGCCATCGGCGGGGTAAGAGCGCAGCAGTTCCTCCGCCTCCATCGCTAGCAGATTGCGATACATCATGGTGGTCGGTTTTTGAAACGTTTCGCCGAGGGTAAACGCCGGCATCTCCACCGGAAAACCGCCGGCCTGCCACACTCCGCGCTTGACGTCCTCGGCGCGTTGCCGAAGATGGCTGTGGCACGGATTAATGTCGCTCCAGGTGTTGAGGATGGCGATGACCGGCTTCCCCGCATAGTCCGCTTGCGTGCAACCCATGGAGGCGGCCCGCGAGCGGTGCCCGAACGAACGCAGATCGTCCGGGCCATACCAGCGGTAACTCCTCAACGACTTGGCATCTCTTGGCGTCATAGAATTCCTTCCGAAGCCCTGTTACTTCATTCCGTTAGACCGTAAGACTTTGCCATCCTTCGGTCAACTGCCGATGCTCTTCGCAAAGCGGTGTATTGTAGGAGGCCGCAAATTGCAGTGTCAAACTCCAAGCCGTAAACGTCGAATTTGATTTATTCAAAATGCGATTCTTGCGCTTTGCTCGCTCGCATTGTGATGTAATTCTTTGCGCAGTTTTTGTGATCCTATGAGAAACGATACGGTTCTTGTTCTAGCCGATCCGGCTGAGCCGCGGATTGCCATGCTGAAAAAGTCGCTCGTAGGCGTGGAAATAAACGTCGGAAATTCGGCCGAACAATTTGAGCAGTCGGCAGCGCGTGCCACCGTGCTCTTTAATTGGTCGGGCTCTCTTGCTCTTTTTAGAAAAGTGTTTGGATGGTGCCCCAACTTGCGTTGGGTGCATTCCCTCTCGGTCGGTCTGGAGCGAACGCTCTTCCCCGACCTGAGCGAGAGTTCCGTGCCGCTCACCAATGGCGCTGGCGTGTTCAGCCCATCGTTGGGAGAGTTCGCGCTTGGCGCGATCTTGTATTTCGCCAAAGACTTCCGCCGCATGCTTCGCAATCAAATGGCTGGTGTGTGGGAAGCGTTCGACGTGATGCCCGTTACGGGCCATACCGTCGGAATCATCGGTTATGGCGACATCGGCCGCGCGGTCGCCGCCCGCGTGCGTCCACTCGGAATGAAAGTTCTCGCCGTCAAGCGCCACGTTTCCCCGCTAAAACGCGCGGATCCACTCGTAGCACAAATCTACACTCCCGATCGCCGCATCGAGATGCTTCCACTCTGCGACTACGTGGTTGTAGCCGCCCCGCTAACTTCAGAAACCCGCGGGATGATCGGAGAACCGGAGTTCGCGGCAATGAAGCCTACGGCGGTGGTAATCAACGTCGGCCGCGGCCCTGTCATTGACGAGGAGGCTCTAGTCCGCGCGCTTTCCACCGGACGCATCAAAGGCGCCGCGCTCGATGTCTTCGATCACGAGCCATTGCCGCAAGGCCATCCCTTTTACAAATTGGAAAACGTCCTGCTCTCTCCGCATTGCGCCGACCACACGCCCGATTGGCTGGACAATGCCATGCAATTTTTCATCGCTCAATATGAACGCTTTCGAAAGGGCGAACCGTTGCTAAATGTTGTAGACAAGAAACTCGGATATTGACCCCGCCGCATGCGGAGAAACGCGCCGGATGCCGGAGTAATCTCTAATGGGGGCATTAGTGAGAACTAGAAAGAATTTGGCTGGGAGACCTGGATTCGAACCAGGATAGCCAGATCCAGAATCTGGAGTCCTACCGTTGGACGATCTCCCAGCAGTATGAAAACAACTAACTTACATCATACCGCGACCGCTAACTGTGGGGCAACTGGGGCAATCTCAACGATTTTTGACGCGTTTTTAGGGGAGAAATCAGGCACTCTGGCGAGTTCATCCCGCATGAAATCGGGACGTAGATGCGTGTAAAGTTGCACCATTTCGTCGCTGGAATGCCCTATCCACCTCTTGATTACCTCGATTGGAGTTCCTGCCATGACTAAAGTGCTTACTCGACAATGTCTGAATCCGTGCATACCGTCACGTTTCAAACCGAGTTTGCGAAGCAGTGGATGAAGGTGCTTATTGAGAACGAGGCAGTTCACGAGCGGTGTCTTCCGTTTCGATTGGAAGACCAAACCTTCGGTCCTACCTTTTAAGTGCTCTCTTCAGAATCTCCATCACATAAGGCTTTACGTTGACCCAACGGGTTGCATGAGGTAGACCTTGAGGTGGTAATGGATTGTTCACATTCGCGATTATCGTTATGGCAAGGACCCCGCAGGAATGCTGGGACGCATTGCCAGATTGTCCCTGAGTCCGGGAGATTACGAACCGGTCTAACAGCTAGCCGCCAGAGATCAGGAGGCTAGGATTTCACTGACGGTAAGAACTTTTTCTGGAAGTTGTTGGACAAAAGAAGTAGGTTCTGACTGAAATATTGACCTTCACTGATTGTCCGGCCCGATCATTGTGATGGCTTGGAGGGTGATATGCGGCTTGTCCTCTTATTTTCGGCCGTGGGCATAACAATTGTTGCAGTGCGCATCTTCTTTGCCCTCCGGATGGCCCACGCGGACGCTCCTCAGGGTCAGAAAACATCGAGAGAAGAGAAGATGGTCCCCTCCAACAGAGGTGGTTCTCTTTCGGAAGCAGATGCTCGCGGCGGCAAGGGTATCGAGGTTGCAGTGACTCCGGTTGTTTCCACTGCCACAGACCGCAGGAAATCTGAAAGGAAAGGAATGTGGGTCGATAGCCACTACTGCTGGGTGGTGCTCTGCAAGAACCATTGGTTTCACGTTCGGAAGAATCTATTTTTCAGGCATAGAATCCCACTTGCCGAGACCGACCCCGTCGGCACTCGCCCTTCCATCGAAGGCCGCTTCAGCGTCCCATGCGATGAGTGCCGGAAAGAATATTTCTATAAACCTTCAGATGTGCTCAAATTCGAACAGGAGCTTCCAGACTCTTTCACTCCGCATCCGCTATTTCGAGATTTTTAGGGATTGGTGCAGCAAACCCACGCTGCTTTCTTGCCCTCGCGACTGCGATTCCGTCTGTGTTAGATTAACCGCCCGGAGGATTCATGGACATTCTGGCAGCAATCAAGCGCGAAGAGAGAAAACTCGAAAAGCAATTAGGCAAGCTACAGCACCAATTGAACGGAATACGAGCGGCAGCGAAAGCTTTGGGCGATTCGACCAACCGGGAAATAAAGGCCGTAAAGAAGCGCGTGATGTCTGCGGCTGCGAGAGCGAAGATTGGGAAGGCAACAAAAGAGCGATGGGCAAAATTCAGAGCAGCGAAGGGGAAGGGGAAACACTAGGCTTGCTCTTTGACCACGCTTCGAGCGTCTTTGTCCTCACGCGGTCCGACTTTGAATGCCTGAGTCGGTCTCCAACTCTCCATTCCAAAAACTCGATTTGAGCGACGGCCTCGGGGCGAAGCGAAACGCATTCCTCCATTTTTTCGGCGGTGAGTTCATCACCGATAGCGCGGTAGCCATCGAGTTTAACAGTTCGTAGGCCCATCCCGGCCCGTCGATCAGCTTCGGGACCGGAGCACAGTCCATTGGTTCGATGAAATCGACTTTCTTTGGGGAGGGGAAGCGAGTTTGCTTGTCTTATTTTTGCTCATCCTTCCCCTTCTTGTCGTCCTTCTTCTCTTCCTCCTTCGGTTCCCTTTGAATGCCGCCCAAAACGTATCCTGCGATGCCGCTCAGGATTCCGACAACACCATTTGAGTCTATGATGTGAAGCAGGGCTAAAAACGCTGCTGCCACCACTATCAGAATGACCGTAATCATCTGGAGGGCCTTTGCGCGTTCGAACATTCGAGAGAAGGTGTAAGCCGGATTCATGGTTTGAGGTGCCCGCATGAATGCGATGATCGCTGTAATGGTGAACGAAACCGCTGTCGTTGCAAGTGCGAGGAGGGCGATCCAGGCCAGGCGAACGATGGTGTTTGAGTCGAGGGATGGTGGGTTATCCATGTTCATTTCCTCTTCCGGTAATTCCCGCGGTGACTCTCAAGTTTTGAGATGGTGCAAATTCCCGGTGAAATATGCTGTCTTTTTGGTACGCGCGTGTGAGGCGTTTGGGAGATTGTCCCCTTTAGGGCTTCTACCCGTCAAGATACTTATCCACAAAGTGACAAATGTAGTTCCCACCAGAGCAGGCATTCCAACTGTTCAACTGGAGTCCTTCTCGCCGCGCGATCTGAAACCGGACCCCCGATGCCCGAAGCAAATGGTAGCAACAGATTTTCAATCTGACTTCGAAGCCCGTGGAACGCGAGCCGCGGGACTTGCTCCGCGGGCGTCATCACCGGTTATAGCCACCATCTTCCCTGCACGGATCCTATATTCGACGCCGCCCCATTTGACTCGATTCGAACCAAAGCTAGCCAGCCAGATCACAAAGTGGATGGCGTCCCCCAACGGCACCAGCCAAAGTTTTCGCCGCAGGACCTCATCCTTGACTCCCCAAACGCCAACGATCCAAGCCATCGAAAAGCGCAAAATAAAATAGGCAAGCAGATAAGCGATCGCAATCCAAGTCGTCGGTGCAACAACGCCCGCCAGCAGCACCCACGGCAGCCCTTGCGTGAACACCAACCCAACGTACGACAGAGGCCGGCATAGCCGCACCGTTCGCGCCCACCGCACCTGATGCTCCCAGAAGCCGCGAAAGTCCTGCGCCGGATATATCGTCCAGACGGCCTCGCGCGAGAGCGCCACCTCGCCGCCGGCTTTCGAAATCCTGTATCCCAGTTCGTAGTCGTCCGCAAGCGTGTCCGCGATCGCCGCAAAACCGCCCATCTTTCGCAGCCATTCCTTGGTCGTCGCAATCGAAGCGCCCAGCGCGAAGTGGACCCCCTCCGTCCATTGCGCCATCAGCACGCCCGCGAAAAAGTCGCTCGATGCGCCAACCGCTTCGAGCTCCGCCCACACATTTTTCTCCGCGATAGCGCGATAGAACGAAGTCACTGCGCCAATCTTTGGATTCGCCAAGGGCGCCACAACTTCGCGCAGGTACCCGGGCCCCACGCGCACGTCTCCATCCGTCAGGACCAGCACCTCGTGCCGCGCCTCGCGTGCCAGCCGCGCCAGCTTGTTCACTTTTCGGTTCGTGCCAAGCTGCTCCGCTCCCACTAAGAGCCGGACGCGCCGCTCTGGAAACTCCCCGATGATTTGCCGAATCATGGAAACTGCCGGATCAAGCTCGTCGTTCAACGCAAACAAAATCTCGTAGTCCGCATACTCCTGCCGGCAGAAACTCGCGAAATTTTCGTGCGAGCCAAAATCCAAGCCTCGCACCGGTTTGAGCACGCTCACGGGCGGAGCAAACTCTTGCAGGCCGCGCCCTCGCTCGCCTCGAAAGAAGCGTAACGCCGCCACCATGGCCAGCGCGTAATAGACCAGCGGGCCAATCGCGATCAGTAATATTGCGTCACGCCATATTGCAAAGTGCGCCATCACCTTATGTTTCTCGCCATCGGCAGAGATTTTCCATTCATCCCGGGTTCACACGCAACTGTATCAGGTTGTCACATTCGTGGAGATTTTTCAGGGACGTTTCGTTCGCAGGGATTGGAAAAGAAACCGAAAGCCACAAACAGCGCCACCGGACACAGCGCAATTTTCGGAAGCCACAAATTCCCGCACACTCCCCAAGCCCTACCTTAGGAAATGTTTTCCGGGCTCGCAACGGTAGCGCTCACCTCGCGCGCAGGGCTGACCAACCTTGCGTTCGCAGTGGGCACCGGGAAAAGCTGCCCGTTCTTGACGCGGTACACCAGACCCCGCCAGGTAATTTTCTCAAAAAAGAACCCCGCTACCCAAACGAAGAAGCTCACGGCATCCCGCACCGGAACAAGCAACAGCTTCTTCCTGATTCCGTAATCGCCCAAACCCCAGACCCCCGTCGTCCAGGCCAGCCCCAGCCGCAGGACCAGGTATGCCAGTAAATGCGCCGCTGCAATTCCCTTCCAACCAGCGGCCGCGGCCATGCTCGCCGCCAGCAGGGCCCACGGCAAGCCATGAGTAAGCACCATGCCCCAATACGCAGTGGGGCGCACATTTTTCAAGCCAATAGACCAGCGCAGTTCGTGACGAACAAACTGGCTGATCTTCTCCTCCGGAAAAACCATCCACACCGGCTTGCGCATCAACTCCACGCGGTAGCCGTGCCGCGCGATCCGGTTGCCGAGCTCGAAATCATCGGAGTGATGGTTCGCCATCGCCTCCCAGCCCCCCACTTCCGCCAGGCGCTGTTTAGTCGTCGCCATCGTCCAGCCGTAAGCGAATTGCATTTTCCTTTCAAGCCGCCGGGCGACCAGAGCACCGGGCGCGGAATCCAGGCACATTCCCAGCGCACTCAAGCTCGCTGCGGCGCCGCTCTTCGTAATACACCGGTAGAAAGCCGTGACCGCGCCCACCCGAGGATCCGCAAATGGCGCCGCCGCCACCTTCAAATAATCAAGTTCTACTCGCACATCGCTGTCGCTCATGACCACAAGGTCATACTTCGCTTCCTGCACCAGCCGGCACAAGCTGTTCACCTTGCTGTTGGTTCCAATTCGCGCGACTTCCTTGATCAGCCGGATGGAGCGGCCAGGGAAATCCTCCTGTAATTGCTCGATAATCGGCACTGCCGGATCATCAACATCGGCCACGGCAAAAACAATCTCGTATTCCGGGTAATCCAGACGGCAATAGCTGGCGAAGTTCTCGTAGGCATCTTGGTCCACTCCGCGTACGGGCTTCAGAATACTGATTGGCGGCGTGAAAAAGGGTTTCAAGGCGGACAATTTGCGTAATCCGCGGAAATACCCAATAACGCAGTAGAGCGACAGAAGATAATAAGCCAGCGGCGCGACCGCCAGCAGCAGCGTGATCCAATAGAGCGTATGGAAATCCATTCCCTTTGTCCCAAAGCCCGATTGCATTTCGACACCAAATGCAGTGGGGCCTTCTCCGTCACGCAGGAACCCGCAATTGCAATCTACTTGGTCCAGTCAGATGCGTCTAGAATTTGGTTGGTTGCTAGCGATAAAACTTCGAGGCACCCGTCTGGACCGGCCTGTTAGCGAGACCTTACCACCATTTTGCCGTTTATGGACGGTTTTTTCGGCAAGTGAGAATCGAAGCCGTTATCCGGCCGCGACGAGCGCCACCCCCGCGCAGACCAGCACCACACCCGCCCAGCGCGCCGCACTCACGTCTTCCCCGAGAATGTATTTTGCTCCCAGCGTTCCCACCACGTAGCTCAGCGCGGAGGCCGGAATCACAAGACTTATCGGCTGCCACGAGAGCAATACGAGGAGCGCATAGAATGACACTGCCATCAGCGGCACGCCCGCCCAAAACCACCCATTGCGCAGGGCCCGCCCCAAAAACTGCAGTAACTCCCGCGGCCGCAGCCGTGCCGGCTCGCCGGTCGCTTTCATCCCGTGCGTAATCGCGATTTCACCGCCCGTGCTGCCCAGAATGAGAACCGCCAGACCCAGAATCGTGCGTATCATGCCGACGCCTGCCCAACAGCCTCGGTCGTCCGCGGTTTCGTCTGCCCGACAAGGAGGACTCCCACGCAGATCAGCACGACCCCCACCCAGCGCCTCGGCGAGACGGATTCATGCAGAAAGACAACCGCCAGCACGGTAAGCAAGGCGTACCCAAAAGCACCCGCCGGCATCACGAAGCTGTAATCCGCCCAGCTTAGCACCGTCATGTAGCTCAGCATGAAGCCGGTCAGAAAGAGGATTCCCGTCCAGATCGTTCCGTTCGTCACGGTGAGCCGAAAAGCGTGAGCTAGCCCCGGCGCTGTGAGTTGCACGGCTCCGATCTGTGACATTCCGCGCTTCAGCATCAGGTCCCCGGCGTTGGCGCACACAACCATTGCCAGGACCATGACGAGCGTCTTGATCCTCAGCCTTCTTTCACTTCCCATGTTGTAAGGCTTAGTCGTTTCCGGAAGCGGAGGGTGACTCCGGCACGGAAACCATCGGCTTCTTGAAGTCGTCGCCGCCCTGGTTGACCCATTTCAGGCGCTCGGCGCGCAGCTGCAGGAAATCGACCGCCTCATGGTACAGCCGCTTACGCTCGTTGCTGTCCCACAAAGCTTCCTTCACGATGCGCCAAACGACTTTCGGACGGAAGTAATACTCGTCGTAGAAGCGGTTTACGCCGCCCATCATCTCGGCCTTCGAGAGATGCGGATATTCGATGTGCGGCAACTGGTGCCCGCCGGAGTCCGCAAGGGCTTCGACCTTCAAGAATCCTTGCGCCGCCATGGTGTCATGCAATTCTGTTCCCGGCATGGCGTGCGCCAGAGAAACCTGGATCGTCTCGCAATCCAGTTCCTTGGCAAAATCGATGGTCTTCTGGATGGTCTCTCTTGTTTCGCCTGGCAGCCCAATAATAAAGTCGCCGTGGACCCTGATCCCCACTTTGCGGCAGTTCTTCATGAAGTTGCGCGCCATCTCCACCGTCGCGCCCTTCTTGATGTTTTTCAGAATCTGCGGGTCGCCGGATTCAAAGCCTACGATGAACAGCCTCGCGCCGCCATCCGCCATGGCCTTAATCGTCTCGTAGTCGCTGTGAACGCGCGCGGTGGAAGACCATTGAAACTTCAGCGGCTTGAACTTCGCGCAAAGATCAATCACGCGGTCTTTGCGAATGTTGAACGTGTCGTCGTCGAAGAAAATTTCTTTCATCTGCGGAAAATGTCCGAGGGCCTGTTTCACTTCGCGCGCCACGTTTTCCGTCGAACGCGTCCTCCAGGCATGCCCGGAAATCGTCTGCGGCCACATGCAGAAAGTGCACAGCGCCGGGCAGCCGCGAGTGGTATAAAACGACACGTACGGGTGCAACAGGAATGGCACGTTGTAGCGCTCAATCTCCAGGTCGCGCTTATAGATGTCCGTCGCAAACGGCAGCGCATCCAGCTCTTCGGTATGCAGCTCCGGTCGCGGCGCGTTGTGCACGACTTTTCCGTCTTTGCGAAAGCTGACGCCGGCAATCTCACTCAGCGGCATGCCCTTCGCGTATTCCACCACGGAATGATCGAATTCGCCGCGCGTGACAAAGTCGATGTCCTCGCTGGCCGCCAGCGTTTCGTCCGGCTTGATGTGTCCGTGCGGCCCTACGAAGGCAATCTTCATGCTCGGATTGGCTTCTTTGATCTTGCGGATGAGCTTGACGTCGCTCTCGAGACCTACGGTCGACGTGAACAGAACTAAAAACTCATAGTCCTTGCAAATCTGCACCGTCTGCTGCCAATTCACCTTGTGGGGCGAGGCATCGAGCAAACGGCTTCCGGGAAGCATGCCCGCAGGATACGTTAGCCAGACGGGATACCAGTAGGATTCAATCTCGCGCGTCGCGGGCCACCGCGAGCTTGCACCGCCATCGAAATTCTCGAAACTCGGCGGATTCAACAGCAATGTCTTCATTACATCCGGCATTCTTCACCCTCAGCGTATCGAATGGAAACTTGGCGGAGCAATCTGTACCGATTTCGCGTCTTGTCCCGCGGCCCAACCTGGCCGCGCGCACAAGCGTGCCCCGAGCCCCTAGGTACAGATAACAGTTTACCTGACTTCGTTGCATCCTCTCAAACCTTTCTGCCAATGGGTGCTTTCCTGCATCGAAACGCTAAATACTGCATTGAACGGGTTTCCAGCCGGCGGCAAGTGGCCCTGTTAGAGGAGGACCTCTGTGGTGGACGCACCCAGCAAATCCCAGATACGTTCGACCCAATCGAGATGCTCCGGCTTCATCAACACAGAGCGGAGACAAGTCATGGTTTCGCGATCGCGCTTCATCGCGCCCAGGTTTTCTTCCCAGAACGGAACCGGCAATTCGGCCACCGCCAGATGAAGCTGGCGCTTCGCCGCTGCCTCGAAAATCAAGCGTGTCAAACGCGATGCCTCGCTCACGCTTGGGGCCCGGGGCGCAAACACCACGATGTCCAGTTCGGGCGGAAACGCCGTCATAAAACGCGCGTCTGCTCGCAGCTTTTCGAAAAGCGCCCCCGCGGCCTTTGACCCACCCTCCAGCCCCCGTGCGAATTCACCGTTCTTGGTTAGTGGCAGCAATTTTTGCGTCGCCCACAAAGCCGCCGCGGCCGCTCCCGGACGCGAGCATTCCAGGCTGATTTCGCCTAAGTGCAGTTCCGCCGAACTGAAATACGTGTAGGGAGAATCGTGCTTGTACAAGCGGCCCGCGGCCGGATCGCGGAAGAGCACGCAGCCGCAGCCGTAAGGTTGCAGCCCGTGCTTGTGCGGATCGATTACAATCGAATCCGCTTCTCCAATCCGCGCAAAGGCTCGCGCGGCATTTTCGCCGAGATTCTGTGCGAGTACGAAGTAGCCTCCGTATGCGGCATCCGCGTGAACGCGGAACCCATATTTTTCGCGCAGCGCGAGGATTTCCGGAAGTGCATCCACCGAACCCGTCGCCGTAGTCCCCAGGGTCGCGACCACGGTTCCAACGTCTCCGCGGGCCACGCGTTTCGCAAGTGCAGCCACATCCATCCGGCCGCGCCCATCGCCGGGCACGGATTCGAACGCCAATTGCAGTACTCCGCTAATGCGTTTGTGCGTATAGTGCGCCTGCTCGCTCGCCAGAATCGTTTTCCCAGGCTGGAGTTGCCCCGCAACCCACAGGGCTTCGAGATTCGCCAACGTTCCGCCGCCGCACAAATGCCCAAGAAACTGTTTCCAGCCGAACATGGCGGCGATCTCCGCGACCGCTTCTTTCTCCATCGCGGATGTCGCCCTTCCTCCATCCAGCGCATGATTGTTCGGATTGATCCACATGGCCAGTGCGTACGCCAGCCGCGCCACCGGGTGGGGCGGCTTCAACATCTGCCCTGCATATAGCGGATGAAAATACGGAAAGTTATCCTGCAGCCGTTCCGCCGTGGCCTTCAGCACATCGACAAGCTGCTTCATTCCCGGCGCGTTGCTCTCATACGCGGGCAGCGCGGCAAATCCCTCATCCAATCTCTTCAATGCTTCCGCCAGAGCACTAATGCTCTTTTGGTCAAGCATCACGAGTCACCAGTCACTTCCCTACTGCCACACCTTGTCCAATTGCCCGGCCGTCCTCAACAAATCCAGCTGTGCCTGCTGTTTCTGGAAATTTGCATCCAAATATGCCATCCACTTCTCATTCTCTTCCAGCCGCGCCTTCTCCACCTCGCGCAGGTTCAGCTTTCCTTCGGTAAACTGCGCCTGCAGCACGGTCACGTTCTGTTGCGCCAGTTGCAATTCCAATCGCGCCACTTCTTTCCCCGCGTCTCGTTCGCGCACGCGCCTCGTCTTTTGCCGTACCTCCGCGGTCACCTCCATTTTCTTGTTGGCCAGGCTGGCTTTCGACGCGTCCAGGTTTACTTGCGCCAGTCCGATGGCCGCCTTCGTATGTGCATTAAAGAGCGGCACTTGCACGTTAATCCCCGCATTGAGATTGTTGCGCTGGAACGTCCGGAAAAACTGATCGTAATTGTTGAACTTTGCCAGCACGCTGTACACGCTGACCAGCTCCAACGTCGGAAAGTATCCTCGCTTTTCGCCTTTCAAGCGGAATTCCTTCGCTCGCACATCCGACGTCGCCATTTGCAAGCTCGCATTATTCGTCATCGCCAGGGCCACGAGGTTGTCTCCTGCCTGCGCGGCCTCGCCCGGCAACTCCTCGGGAGAGACCTCCATCGCCTGTCCATCCGATAGTCCGAGCTGATATCGCAGAAACACTTCCAACTCATCCTCGCGCCCTTCCAGCTGCAAGATTCGCTGCACCACTTGCGCCTTGGTGAGCTGCGCCTTCGTCACTTCAAACGGCAATTCGTAGCCTTCGCCCTGCCGTTCCTGCGTCACTTCGAGAATCTTTTCCGCGCTCTCTTGCTCCTTGCGCAATAGTTCGAGTGAATGCCGTATCTTGCCCAGTTCCAGATACGCCATGGCCGTCCGCGTGATCACGCTGTTCTTCGTATCTTCCAGAGCAATCTTTTGCGCTTTGGCCTCCTCCTGCGATTCTCTCGCCTGGCCCCGCAGCGGTTCGTTGTAAACCTCCTCCGTATACGTCACGCTGAAGACCGATGGCGCCCGCCCGCCCGGCGTCTCCGGAATGCCATTGGTGTAGCCAGCGCCCGAGCCGGCATACAATTTCGGCATGAACTCGGCCTTGGTGATCTGTGCCGCATGATCCGCGACGCTGGCACGAATCTTCGCCACTTGGATGTCTTTGCTGTTCCCCAGGGCCAGCTCAATCGCGCGCTTGAGTGTCAGCGCCACCGGCGCGTCGGGGTTTGGCGCCCGCGCCGCCCGCTCCTGCGCGAATGTCGCCGCAGAAAATAGCGCTACCATCGCACCGCCCACGGCCGCAATTCGAATTCCTCTCCACATGATCCAGCCTCCACCTATCCTTGCGGGTTCCCATTTTCCTATACTGGGATTTTTTTCATTCGTACCGCAGCGATTCCACCGGCTCAAGCCTTGCCGCCTCGCTTGCCGGCAAATACCCGAAGAAGAGTCCCGTGGAACACGACACCACGAAAGCCACGATCACGCTAAGCGGTGAAACCGGTACCCGCAGATTTCCCGGCAAGAAAAACTGCGTGGCCACTGGAATCGCGATTCCAATCAAAATCCCGATTACCGCTCCGCCCCCGCTGATCACAATCGATTCCACGAGAAACTGATACATGATCTCGCGCGGCGCCGCCCCAATGGCCTTTCGAATGCCGATCTCCCGCGTGCGCTCTTGCACCGTTACCAGCATGATGTTCATGATTCCGATTCCGCTGATCAGCAGCGCGATAAACGCAATCACGATCAGCACGATCGTCAGCGCCAGCGAAATGCTCCTGGCCGCCCCCAGGATCGCCGTGAGCGTTTGCACCTTGTACTCCGCCTCGGCCGGGTGCCGGCTCCGCAGCAATTGCCCCACTTGCCGGTCCACCGACGCCACATCTTCTGCCTTCGCTGCTTGCGCATCCAGCAAGCGCACCACTTCCATGCCCGTGTAATACTTCATCAAGGTAAAAGGGATAATCACCGAGTTTTCTTGAATATCCGAAAGTCCGAACGTTTCCACGCGCTCGCGAAACACCCCGATCACCGTGAACGTCAGCTCACCCAACCGGATGTTTCTCCCGACTGGGTTTTCTTGTCCAAAGACCCGGTCGGAGAGTTGTGTAGTAATCAGGCAAACCTTACTGCGCATTTCCATGTCGCTGGCGTCGAAGTAGCGCCCGCGAAGAATCAGCAGCCTGCGAATCGTCTGGTAGCCCTCCGTCACCCCGACCAGGTTGACCGGGCGCTCCACCCCGCGAACGACCAGCGTCATCGGCAGTTCCCGCGTTCCCGCTACCTCGATCACGTTGGGAATCGCCTTGACTGCTTCCAAATCCTCGAGCGTCAATTCATAGCTGAGCGGTTGCGGCCGGTCTTGCCTCTGCACCATCTCCACCCACACGAGGTTGGAGCCAACACTTTCGATCTGCGAAAGCACGAATTTCTTGCTCGTCAGCGCCACGGTGACGACCAGCACGATGGAAGCGCTTCCGATGATCACCCCGAGGGACGTCAGCATCGCGCGGACCTTGTTGGCTCGCAGCGCGTCGATCGCCACCGACACCGTTTCCCGCCAGTCCATCATCGCGCTTTACTCCATGTCTTTCGCGGACCTCGCGCGCCCGTCGTCGCCGAGCTTCAGCTCTTTTTCAACTGTTTCAGCGCTTCCTGCGCCATTTTGTTTTTGGGATCCAGCTTGAGCGCGGCATTGAATTCCCTCTCCGCGTCTTCTTTTCTATGTTGCTCTTCAAAGAGGCGTCCCAGCCAGAGATGCGCCATGCTTGGTCGCGGATAGCCCGACCGCGTCGGAGCCCTATTCAAGTACTCGCGCAACAATTCCTCTGCCTGTTCAGGGTTTTCCTTTTTCAGCACCAGCGCCACGCCGCGGTAGAACTTCCCTCGCGGGTCCTTTGGATTCACACGCTCGCCGGCGTCCGCCACCGCCAGTAGCCGTTCGGTTTGGGCGCGCCGCGCCGCGTAGTCGCCAATGTCATAGATCAGTTCGACGGACTTTGCCTTGCTCTCCAGCGCCTTCGTGAACTCTGCGTCTGCCGCATCAAAGTCCTTCTTCTGTCTCCGGCAATTCCCTGCCGCGTAGTGTCCTTCCGCGGCGTCTATTTCCGCCAATTCCTTGATCTGCGGCAGCGCCTTTTCTTCTCCGCCCCCCACCAGGCCCGGAGCGCTGCAATCGAACTCGATCAGCGCCTGTCGCGCCGCAAAGTTTTTCCCGTCGAGTTGCACCGCCGTTTCGAATTCCTTGCGCGTCTTCTTCGCCAGCGAAATCGCCGAAAACATCGACGCATGATCGGCCTTTTCCCCGTATGCCCTGCCCAACCACTCGTGATAAATGGAATTCTGCGGATCCAGCGACACGGCCTTCTCTGCGCTCCTGACCGCCGCGTCGCGCTCCTGCAACTCCAGGTAACTTTTCGTCAGCAGCAAGTGCACGTCGCCATTTTGCGGATTTTTGGCCGCCGCCACCTGCAGCGCCTGGATGGCCTTGGTGTAGTCGCTCGCCTCGTACGCGCGCCGCCCCGCGTCCAGGTCCGTTTCCTGTTTGAGAGTTTCTGCGGCAATTGCCGTGCCCGTCGCCAAAAGTACTGCGAGCAGCCATCTGCTGCCGCTAACCATCCCGTCGTACCCGGAAATTGGCGACTTCCGTCGCCACCACGATGACATCCATCCCGTCGCGGAGGTCCACGTCGCCCGGAAGCGCCACCATTTCCCCTTCTTGCAGCCCGCTGATCACCTCATAGTTGGTCGCGTCCGCAATGCCCACGTGAATCTCCCGCTTTTCCAGCGTGGACTTGCCCACGCTCAGCTGATTCCTTTTCACCACAAATACATATCGCCGCGCGCCTTCCGCTTCCACGGCCCCTCGCGGCACGGACAACACCCCCAGCCGTTCCTTGGAATTGATGCGCACGTTCACATTGATGTTCGGCAGCAGTTCCAGCTTGTCGTTGTTCACCGCGCAAAGCAGTTCGCCCACGCTCCGCGTCCCGCGCGCCACCACTTGCTTGGGAACCACTTCCGTTTTCCCCGCCCACGTCTTGTTCGGCAGCGCATCCCACGTAATTTTCACCGGCTCGTTTTCCTCCAGCGCGCCCAGTTCCGGCTCGTCAATAAACGCCCGCACGCGAACTTTGTGCAGGTCCGCCATCTCCGCCAGCAAATCCCCGGTCTTCACGAAATCTCCGGCCTTCACCGGCAGCGAATAGAGTGTTCCGCTCGCTGGCGCAGCGATCCATCCATTCCGCACCTTGTCCTCAAGCGCACCCACTTCGTATTGCAACTGCTGTACCTGCAGCGTTGCGCGCTCCGTGTCCAGCCTCACGCCGCGGTCAAATTCCTGTTTCGCCGCCAACAGCCGCGTCACTTCGGCCTGCGCCCTCGTTAGCGCCAGGTCGTTCGCCGCAAGCTCATCCTGCGTCGCCGCCTGCTCCGCAATCAACCTCTGCAGCGCAGTGTGATTCTTTTGCAGCCGGTCGCGCTCCGCCTGCATCTTTGCCAAGTCGCCCGCGACCCTCGCCGCCTCATCCGTCCGCCCGCCGGACTTTGCCGCGCGCAAATCATCCTGCGCGCGCAAGAGCTTGGACCGCGCCTCCGCCGATTGCGCCGCCACATCCTTCACATTCAACTCCAGCAGCAGTTGTCCCTTCTTCACCGCCTGCCCTTCCGTCGCGTGCACTTTCTCCACGAACGTGTCCAGCTTCGCGCGCATCACGAAGGGCTCAATCGGCTCCACTTTTCCGTTGCTGCTGATGGAAGACACCAGGTTTTCCCGCATCGGCGACACCGCTGAAATCTTCGCCACAGGCTTTCTGCCGCTCAGCTCCACCATCACAAACGCCAGCACTCCCGCCGCCAGCAGGTAGAGCAAGATTCGATTTCGTAGCCTGCGATCCATGTTTTCCTATTCGCCGCGGCCCCGCGCTTCACGCCGCGCCAGACGCAATAGCACCTCTCTCCGGCGCTGCATTCCCTTCACTTGTCCGTGGCTTGCGGAGGCCCATGCCTGGTAGGCGCCAAAGTACTTTATTCTAGCAAGACCCGCGCGGCTTTCTCCATATACCTTGCGCGTCTTGTTCGTGTTCGCACTAACGCCGGAAGCCTTCGTTCCCCAATATCTAAGGATGCGCCGCTAGCGTTCCCGGATGCCGCCAACCCTCTTTTGAAGAATCTCTCCCGCGTGCTAGAATCCGCCCATGTCCACGGAAACTGCTCCGGAGAAGCCCATCACTTCTCCTTCCGCTGCCTCGAACAAGCCGGCTCAGCCTGGCGCGGTCGTTAGCTCCGTCATTCATCGCGTGTGCATTCAGTGCAATAACATGTTCCGCGTCACGCCTGATAAGTTTGATGCCAAGCAGTGCCCCAACTGTCACAAAGGTTGACCATCAAATATTACTATCCGCTATTCCCCGGCTCCCCCGTTTCTGAGCTCCGTCCTATTCCAGTAATCATTCGGTCCCCCTGCGCGTAGTAGACTCTGAACCCGGCGTGCCCTATCTTATCTACTCTTGACGAGGGGTCTTTCGATGATTGAAGCTCGTGGCCTGTCCAAGCGCTTCCACGACAAGAAGCGCGGCGAAATCCGCGCCGTGGATAACGTCAGCTTCACCTGCCAGCCCGGCAAGATTTACGGCCTTCTTGGCGCCAACGGTGCCGGCAAAACCACCACGCTGCGCATGCTCGCCACCATTCTCGAACCCACCGACGGCACCGCCATCGTCTCCGGCTACGACGTCGTCGAGCAGCCCGATAAAGTCCGCGCTAACGTCGGCTTCCTTTCCACCGCCACGGCTCTCTATCGCCGCCTCACCGCCCAGGAATTTGTCGAATACTTCGGCCGCCTCAACGGCCTCGACGAACCCACATTGAAAAGACGCGTGGATGCCATTTTCTCCCGCCTGGACATGAACGGCTTCCGCGATCGCCGCTGCGACAAGCTCTCCACGGGCATGATCCAGAAAACTTCTATTGCTCGCACTCTCGTCCACGATCCGCCCGTGATGATTTTCGACGAACCCACCAACGGCCTGGACATCATGTCCGCGCGGACCATCACTGCGTTCATCCGCGAATGCCGCGACAACGGCAAAACCGTCATCTTTTCCACCCACATCATGAGCGAAGTGGAAAAGCTGTGCGACACCATCGGCATCATCCAATCGGGAAAACTCCTGGTCGAAGGCTCTCTCCCCCAGCTTCGCGATAAGTACGCCGAGCACGAACTCGAGGAAATCTTCGTCAAAGTCGTCACGCCTCACTACGTCTCCCAGGAGGCCAACTGACATGTCCCTGCGCAACGTCAGCATCGTCTACAAAAAAGAACTCACCGAAGCTCTCCGCGACCGCCGCACGGTCATCTCTACCATCCTTGTACCGCTCTTGCTCTTCCCCGTTCTCAGCGTGGGCTTTGGCTCGCTCGCCATCGCTCTCGTTGGCAAAGCCAAGGAGGAAACTCCCAAGGTCATGCTGCGCGGCGGCGAGGATTCTCCCGTCGTCGTCGAAGGCCTCAAGAAACTCGACAAAATCGAGATTGTTCCGGAGACGCCCGACTGGAAGGACCAGATCATCAACAAGGAAATCCGCGCCGCTGTGGAAATTCCCCCTGGCTTCCAGGCCGATGTCGCCGGGCAAAAGTCAGACACCCTCAAGATTTACAACTATGAAGGGGAATTGAAATCCGAATTTGCGAGCGACAAAGTCGAAAAGTATTTGAAGGACTACAGCGACACGGTCGTCAAAGACCGTCTCGCCGCCAAAAACCTGCCCGTCGCCGTGCTCAAGCCTTTCGAATTCAAGCGCGAAAACGTCGCCCCACCGGAAAAAGTCAGCGGCGCTGCGTTCGGCGGCATCATCGGCTATATGGTCATCCTTCTTTGCATGACTGGCGCGATGTATCCCGCCATGGACCTTACCGCCGGCGAAAAAGAACGCGGCACCATGGAAACCATTCTTTCCAGTCCCATCTCCCGCATGCATCTGGTCCTTGGCAAGTTTTTCCTGATCCTCACGGCAGCTTTGGGCACTGCCGCTCTCTCCGTCCTCTCCATGGGCGTTTCGTTCTCTGTCTTGGGCCACTACACTTCGCAATCTGCAGGCGGCCGCGAGGCGGCCGCTGGCATGATTCTCAAACTTGGACCGAAGACAGTCGCATCCGTCTTCCTAATGGCTCTCCCCGTCGCTGTGCTCTTCTCCGCCACCCTGATGACCATCGCCCTCTTCGCCAAAACCTACAAAGAAGCCCAAAGCTATCTCACACCGATGACCTTCGTCGTCATCATCCCCGCCATAGCGGCCATGCTCCCTGGAGTCGAGCTCACTCCCAAGCTTGCACTCATTCCCATCCTGAACGTCAGCCTTCTCTGCAAAGAGCTCGTCGCCGGAACCTATCACTGGAACTACATTGGCATCATTTTTCTCTCCACTTCCGTCTATGCCGCTGCCGCCCTCTTCATCGCCATCAAAATGTTCCAGCGCGAATCCGTCCTCTTCCGCTCCTGATCTTTTTCCTTTCCTTGTAGGGGCGCAAATCGCCCCTGTACGAATCTAGGCACACCCCTTTATGCCCCTATCGGCAAACCATAAAAGAGCGCACACTGGCTCCGAGGGTAACCCCATGCTTGCAGCCACAGGTACCTGGAAGAAAAAACGCGACGACTTAAAGGACAAGCGCAACGCGCTCTTCGAGACCTACACCAAAGACCCCCAGAATATTCACCTCGCCCGCGAAATCAAGGACATCGACGACGAAATCGCCGACTGCACCCAGCACGTCGAACAAGAACGCCGCGCCGAACAGCGCGCCGCTTCCCCCATCGCGAAACTCACGACGAACTCAAAGTAATTATCTCGCCGGCGTGTTCGTCGCCGCTCCTCTCGGCTTCTACATTCAGCACTTCAAGGAGCAACGGGTTCCGCCCGCTCCTTCAGCATTGCCGCTGCCGTGGATGCCATTCTATGGATGCTCACCACCGGCATCGCCATGGCCTTCATTCTCAATGGGAGAGTCCAGCAGCATCGCGAGCCCGTGACTCGCAGCTTTGCGGTTGCTATCGTTTTTCTCGAGGTGCGCTTGGTCGCCGGTGTCACCGGCTGGGAAGCTCTCGGCGAGCGTCGAAACGATTGTCGGGGGCTGCCTGGCCTTCTCCCTGCTTTCGCAGATGTCGTCCTGCAAGTGCAGGAACTTCTTCGCGCCCGCCCCGCTCCTGCCAAAGCTCACACCGCCGCTGGAGCATCTGCCCCGTCCGCCGTCCTCACCGGCGACTGAAATCGTCTGGCGCATCTTTCAAAGGCTCTGCTCCACACCCGATGCCCTTACGCGCCAGGGAGTCGAGAAGCGGGCTATGCCGAACCCGCTCCACGCAACGGGTTGATAACGCGAACGGAACCGTAGGTCTGCCCCTCCGCCAAGTCCTCGGAATACAGCACCGCAGCGCCGCAACTCCCGGCGGCCTGAACAATCAGTGCGTCCCAAAACGAAATCTTATAGCGCGATTCAATGGTCAGGGCCTGCAGGACGGATTCTGCGGTGTTCACCACCATCTCCCATCTCGAATAGTCCTCGATCAACCGCCGTGTCTCCTCGACGGACAAAGGCCGCGCCGTTTTCCGCCGCAGATTGACGCACAGTTCCTGAAGAACCTGGGTGCTCAGAACTCCTTCGCCGGAGCTCCAGAGCTTTTCAATCAACGTTCGCGCCCGGTCGTGTTTGGCTTTCGTACTGGAGTCATGCGCGTACACCAATATATTGGTGTCCACGAAGCACTTATCGCTCATGAAGTTCGTCCCGTGAAGCAGCAGGACTCCATCCCAAGTCCAGTCCTTCGCGGAGCCGCGCTAACGCTCGTCTTCGTGCCCGATCATACCCTTTGCGTTCTCGCACAAGTTCCTCCAGCTTTGCGGCCAGCAGGCCGCTGATCGAGCTGCCCTCTTCGGCCGCCAGTATTCGCGCTTCTCGCAAGACGTCCGCATCGAGTTTCAGTGTGATGTTTGTTTTCATTGTGAGCACGCAAATGCGTGCAGCACTAGTTTAGGTGCCAAGCATTCCGCCGTCAACTTGCTCTGTTGACATCCTCGGCACAGTTCTCCTTGCAAGGGATCGACAAGGAGCGGTTGCGGTGTTTTCTGCTGGGAGGAGGGACTACGGCCAAGGTCGGGCTCCTGCCCTTTGCTCGCGTGGCGCTGGAAGTGGCTGAAGCATCGCCCCGCTCTTAGAGGATGTCAACAGAGCCTAAGCATTGAAAATAAATGACTTACAAAAAAGTATAAAACTATTTAGAATCAACTCCTACAAAAAAATAGAGGGGTGCCCCTGCCCCCAGGAAGATTTGCTCGAACTCTGGCAGTTCTTAACGCGTATCTCTAAGAGGAACCCATGCGCCGCCGGCTCGTTCGTATCGCCCTGATTTTATTGCTTTTCCCGCCTCTTTTCGCCGCTGTGGTCGGCTGGCTGTCCGGCCCAGCATTCCTCCATCCCATGCGCCGTAAACTGACCGAGGACCTGATCCGCGAAGCCGACGCCTCTCTCGCCGTCACCGGTTCCACTCGCCAGGACTTCGACGTCCGAGCAAAGGATGGAATGCTTCTCCGCGGCTGGAAAGTTCTGCCGAAGAACCCCAACGGCAACTGGGTTCTTCTCTTCCACGGCCAGGCCGACAACCGCATGGGAGCCATTGGCCAGTCGGAATTTCTGCTGCGCGCCGGATACAGCATTGTCATGATGGACGCCCGCGCCCACGGCGCCAGTGGCGGACCCATCGCCACCTACGGCTGGCTCGAACGCAACGACACAAAAGCAATCATTGACGAGTTGATTCGCTCCGAAGTCGCCCGTTTTGCGGACAAGCAAATGCGTTCCGGCAAATGGAAACCCGTCCCAGCCGAGGACTTCCATCCACAACCGCCGGTTCATACTCCCGTACCTCTTCTCGGAACGCCTCTGCATATATTTGCCCTCGGCGAATCCATGGGCGCGGGAATTGTCCTGCAATCCGCCGCCGTCGATCCACGCATCGAAGCCGTCGTCGCCGAAGCCCCCTTCGCCAGTCTCCGCGAAGCCTCTTACGATTACGCCGGCCTGCAAAAATATCCCTTGCTCGGCAAAACTCTTTTCGCTCCCGGCGCCTGGGCAATGCTGTACCGCGGCGAAAGGATTGCCGGTTTTCCCGTTGCGGATGTTTCTCCGCAGAACGCTGTCGCCGCCCGCACCTTTCCCGTTCTCCTGATCTGCGACGAAAACGATGTTGTCCTTCCCTGCCGACACGCGGAAATGATCTACGCCGCCGCTCGCGGCCCCAAACAACTTTGGCGGGTCCCTGTCGCCTTTCACACCGCCGCCCTCGGCTTCCAGCCCGACGAATTCCGCCGCCGCGTCCTCGCCTTCTTTGCTTCCGCGACGTCCAACTCTAATGCCGCGCCGAATTGATTTTCAGAACTTTGAATCGCCATCCAATTTAGAAAAAAGAGGCCGCTTCCGCGGCCTCTTGATGCTGGTTATTTTCCTTCTTGCTCTTCGCACGACGCTGCGATCTGGCTGTTCTTTTTTCTTCTCGGTGCTCTCGGTGTTCTCCGTGATCTCGGTGTTAGGTTTTTTCCCGGCTTTTCTCTTCAGGAATTCAGCCCGCCGGATCGCGCCGTGACTCCCACTCCTGGCTCAGCCGCCGCACGGTCTCGCGCAAGCGCACCGCCAGCGCCGCAATGGTTTCCACGCGCTGCTGTCCGCCATTCGGAAGCCGCCCATCGTTTTTCCGGTGAATGTCCGCGAGCAACAGTTCCGCATTTCCCAGAATCCCGGTCAGCGGATTGTTCAATTCGTGGCGGAGAACTTCCCCAAAATCTTCCGGCTCCTCGTTGAAGCGCTCCGGAGTGCAGTCCGCCACTCTCTGCGCCTGCCGCAATCGCCTCTGGATCACGCCCATGGCTGCCGGCAAACAGCCGCCATCCCGCGCAATGTAGTCCGCGGCTCCCGCGGCAATCAGCGCGGAAAGTTCGGTGCGCTGCTCCGCCGTTCCAATCACCACCACCGGCGCGTAGACCGCAAGTGAAGTTACCACCGCGTCGAGCCGCGGCACCTGTCCTCGCGGCCCGTCGCCTTCGGCCGCGATGGAGGCCTCCTCCAACAGGATCACCGCGGGCGCGTCGTCCTCAAGGATGCGCCGGGCCGCCCCGACGTTGTTGACCGCCGCCACACGCAGCCCCGCGATCCTCGTCTCAAACTCGCGGCGCGCCGCGGCACACAGAGCGGCGTCGTCGCTCACCAACAGTATGGTTTGTTCCCGGTTTTGCATGTCCCTATCCGTTTCTCCCTTCATTTTTTCGTTCGGCTGCCAGTGCCACTGCTTCGCCTGGTGCCTGACTTGCCAGCACGGCGCGCACCTTTTCCGTCAACTCCTCGACACGGAACGGCTTGGCGACATGGGGCAAGTGATTTCCTGCCAGGAACTCGCGCGTTTGCGCCGCGACGATGTCGCCGGTTACAAACAGAAAACGCTCGCGCAGCGGATTTCCCGCGCGAACCAGCGATTTATAAAAATGCTGTCCGTCCAGCCCGGGCATTTTCATGTCACAGATCACCAGGTCGTACGACGCGCGCGCGGCGCGCTCCAGCGCATCGCGGCCATCCATCAGCACATCCACGGCCAATCCTTCGTCCTCCAGAACATCGGCGATCAGACGCGCCACCGTCGGCTCGTCCTCCACGACGAGAACGTGCCGCGCTCTTTCCTTCAAGACCGAGACCGCGGAGCGCTTCTCGCGCGTTGCGCTCCGCGCGGCTTCCAGGATGCCCGGGGCCGTTTCCGGAAAGGACGACCCGATTGCTTCTTGTTCCGGAATCCTTCCCGCGGCGGCCGGCAGCTCCACCTGAAATACCGCGCCGCCTTCCGGCGAGCGCAGAACGTGCACCCGTCCGCCGTGTTCGCGCACCACGCTCAGCACTACCGCCAGGCCCAGCCCGGTGCCGACGCCCGCGGGCTTGGTGGTGAAAAATGGATCGAAAATCCGCGACAGTATGGCTTGGGGGATTCCCGGGCCATTGTCTTCGACTTCCAGTTGCACGCGTTGTTCCCCCACCTTCTTCGTGCGCAAACGAATCGTTCCCTCACGGCCCAGCTGTTCGATGGCTTGCCGCGCATTCCCCACCAGATTCATCAGCACCTGCTGCAGATGGCCGGCATCACCGTGCACGGCCGGGAGATCGGGATCCAGATCCAGCTCCACGCCAATCTTTTCCGCGCCGAGGCCGAACTTCTGGAGGTCCATGGCCTGCAGCACGACGTGATTCAGCGATACGGAACGGCGCTCCGGCAGCGTTTCCCGTGCGTTCAGCAGCAATTGGCGGAGGATAGCGCTGGCCCTTTCCGCTTCCTGCAGAATTTGCCGCGCTTCCGGCGCGCGCCCGGACGAATCCTGGCGCGCCACCAGCCGTTGCGCGTATCCCATAATGCTGGTCAGCGGATTGCTCAATTCATGCGCGACCCCGCTTACCATCTGGCCGAGCGCCGCGAGCTTTTCCGTCTGCAATAATTTCGATTGAAAAATCCGCTGCGCCGTCAAGTCCCGGTAAACCTCCACGCGCCCGAGCGGACGCCCGGCGGTATCGAGCACCGGCCGCGCCGCCCTTTCCAGAACGCGCGGCGAGGGTCGCGTCATGTGCAGCTCTTCGCGCACGCCGCCTTCGATTCCCTGCGCCAGTCTGCGCCAACGCGCCGCGAAGAGGTCCGGCTGCGCCGCCTGGCCCTCGAGGCGGCCGATCAAACCGTCGAGCGTTCGAAGCGTTCCGTACTCTTCCGGGGAAAAACCCGCGATCTGCTGGAATCGCGTATTCATCGCGCGCACGTTTTGCTGCGTATCGAAGAGCACTACGCCCTCTTCCAGCCACTCCAGCACATTTTGCAATTCCGTCTCGGCACGATCTTCTCCGCGCGTGGCTTCGCGAGCTCCTTTCACCTCGCGCAGCTGGGCGATGCGCTGCCCCGCAGCCGGAATGGCGAACCGCAGTTCCACGCGGACTCCATTGCGCAGCTCGGCTGGAAAACCTTGCTCCTTGTCGCCGTGGAAACCCGCTGCGGCGCTCGATGAGGCGCGCAGCAGCTTCTCGATATGCGCACGTTCCCGGTTGCGGAAGAGATCCGCAAAATGCTCCCGTGCTCTCATGCCTGGCGCGTGAAATTCCTCGATCCTCGAGGTCTGACTCATCAGTGCAGTCGCCGCGCGACTGCAAGCGACAATTCTCCCGCCTTCATCCAGCAGGAAGGTCGCGTCACCGCTGGAGTCCAGCAACGCTTGCTGCCACTCGGATTGCCTGGCTTCGAGGTCGTTGCGTTTTTTCCACCACAGAGTGGCTGCCGCCAGCTCCGCGCACAGTTCCAGGCGGTCGAGCGTCGCGAGGGACACAGCGCTCTGCCCAAGTCCAGCGACGAGGACGCCGAGCAGCTGTCCTTCGAACTCCAAAGGAAACGCGACGATCCTGGCGATCCTCCCAAACTGCCCGGGACGCTGAGGTTTATTCCCTGCCATCCGCCGCGTTTGCAGCGCACCGCGCCAGATCCGGGCCACAGGCTCGCTTTCCGCCGCGGAGATCCAAGCCCCGTCTCCACTCTTCCATTGGAAAGCGGCTTGGGTTCGATCGCCAATCTCTGCGCCCACGATTCCGATCATGGCGAACTCCGCACCCGCGCTGCTGTCCCCCGCCCGCATTCCGGTGCAACTCTCGACCAGGTTCGTCAGCGTTGATTCCGCGGAACTCCCGGCGCTGATGGATTTCAGGACGGAGCGGGAAAATCTAAGGTCGGCCGTTCGAATCGATGCGGTTTCCTGTTCTTCCTGCAGACCGAGGCTCAACGCCAGTTCCGCCGCAATCGTTTCCATCGCTTGTCGTGCCATCGCCAGATGGTTGTTCCGGCTCCCCGCGAGAATTACGCCCTGCAGATGTCCGTTCCGTTGGATCGGCGCCCACCGCACGCGGCGAAGTGTCACGAGCGGACCGATGATGGGTCGCTCCGGGATGGCATGCAGATCGTGTTCAACGCTTTTTCCCCGCCTCAATGCTTCTTCCGGAAGAGGCGCTTCCACGCTCAGGTGGGCCCACTCCCTGGGCGTCTCCCGGTTTTCGCGATCCCACACCAGTCCCTGAAAACCCTCGAACGATTCGTCAGGCCGGCCGGGATTCGAATCGGCTTCCAGCCACACACCGATGCGATCCACATTCCCTTCTCGAACGAGGGCAGCCAGAGCCACGCGCAAAAGCTCTTCACGGGAAGCGCCTGCTACCGCTGCCTGCGCTACGCCCAGCGCGCCCGCCCCCTGCTCTGGTTTTTTCCCCCAAACTCGCATGCCATCGCCTTGGCCATTGTTCGCTTCTTGGCGCCCTTCGCGGGATCGGCCCGCGAAGCGTAACGGCAAAAGAAACGAGAGGCTCCAGCGAGGACATTTGCATCATCAGGCCCATCGTGGAGAGTCAAATTGATCCACGGAATCAATCACTTAGGCCGGTGCTCCGAGTTCGCAAGGAGGGCCGGAAATTCCATGTCGAGAATTTGTCCGGAGTTCTTCCCAGAGTGAACCTGAGGGGCACGGCAGAAACTGGAGAGTCCAAACGTTCAGAAGTTTCAGGGAGCACGCAGCGGAAACGCAGCAAGTCGTCTCGGAGAACCGTCCGGTGGTGGCGGAGAGGCAGGTCAAAAAAGGGGAACAAGGGCAGGGCTAAAGCAGAAAGACCTTCGAGGCTTGGGCGACTACGATTTCGAACCGCGCTCGTCTCTATGGCTCGGCGTGCTCGACATGGTAGAGCTTCAATTTGCGGTACAGCGTGGTTTTGCCAATCCCCAGCATGCGCGCCGCGGAGAGTTTGTCGCCGCCGGTTTCGCGCAGGGTCCTGAGAATGGCGCGGCGCTCCAATTCTTCGAGCGGCAAGATTTCATCTTTCTCCGGTACACGTTCGCTTGTCGAGTACTGCAGGTTCGATGGCAGGTCTGCCACATGCACGATGGGTCCGGAACCCAGCGCCACGGCGCGCTCAATGGCATTCTCCAGCTCGCGGACGTTTCCTGGCCAGTCATAGGCGATGAGACGGCGCATGGCATCATCGGAAATGGTGCGCACCGGCCCGTTTGATTCGGAAAATTTCTCGAGAAAGGCGGTGACCAGAATGGGGATGTCGCTCTTTCTGTCGCGCAACGGGGGCAGCTTGACTTGCACGACGTTCAAACGGAAATAGAGGTCCTGCCGGAAGGTCCCGGCGCGGATGGCGGAATCTAAGTCGCGATTGGTCGCGGCGATGACGCGCACGTTGATTTGGCGGCGCTCCGTCGAGCCGACCGGTTTGACCTCGCGCTCCTGCAAGGCGCGAAGCAGTTTGGCTTGGAGGTCCACCGGCATGTCGCCAATCTCGTCGAGAAAAAGCGTGCCACCCTTGGCCGCCTCCAGCAAACCCTGCTTGGCTTGCATGGCGCCTGTGAATGCGCCTTTGACGTAGCCGAAGAGCTCCGATTCGATCAGCGTGGGCACCAGTGCCGAGCAATCCACGGGGGCGAAGGGTCGCTCCTTGCGGGGTCCGGAAAAATGAACGCTTTTGGCCACCAGTTCCTTGCCCGTCCCGCTCTCCCCGAGAATCAGCACGGGGTATTCATGCTGGCTGACCTTTTCGATCATTTTGTAGACGCGCTGCATTTTCATGGATACGCCGATGAGTCCGCCAAATCCGGGCCGCGTGCGCAGCTGTTCCCGCAAGAGACGATTCTCTTGCTGCAACTCGACGGCGCGGGCCACGCGTTCCAGCCTGGAGCGCAGCTCTTCGATGCGAAAGGGCTTGGTGACGTAGTCAACCGCACCCATGCGGGTGACCTCCACGGCGGATTCAATCGTTCCGTACTGCGTCAGTACCACCACGGACACGTGGGGATGCCCGTCGTGGATCTGCTTCAGTAGCTCGACCCCATTGGTTTGCGGCAGCTTCAAGTCCGTAAGCACAATATCCACGGCGGAATGTTCCAGAATCTCGAGGGCCTCTTCCGCGGTGGAGACGCCGGTGGCCTTCATCCCGCACTGCTCGGCCACCGCGGAGCAGGTTTCGCGGATGGTTAGTTCGTCGTCCACGATGAGGATACTCACGGGCACAGCTTCGCGGCTTACCGCCAGACTTTCACTAGTTGCTTGCATCGAGTGAGCACCTCGCTTTCGGATGAACATGCACTTTGTGTTCCATTTGAGGAAAGCTCGCCGGATATATTCACAATTCAATACATTAGCTATATTTGTATCTATTATGCAAGAGTCAAATTGGGAAGGGTTTGCAGTTCGCCCAGGGTCACCGGCACCGTGCCTCGCGATAGCCGCTTTGTCTCCAATGATTTGCGGAAATGGGCCGGCGCGAATTCCATTTCGGGAAGCGACCGGTGAAAAATTAGTCGCCGCGAGCAAGGGGAGGAGGTCTCGCGAGGCTCGGTGCCTGCGGCAGTCTCAAGTCCGGAAAAAAGAGCGTCTGGAGTGACTGGGTCCCGGCACAAATAGAAGCGGACTCTCCGAGTCTTCCTCGAAGAGTCCGCGTTCGGTATCTCGCGCAGTCTTGCGCTGCGATTACGCGTCAGGAGTCACGAGCGGCCGGACGAATGCGACTTGCGCCTACGGCTTCGGCGGGGCCTTTTTCTTGGGGGCCGGAGCCGTCGTTCTAGGCTTTTCCCTGGTGCCCCTGCTGAGCAACGTCAACGCATCCCGGGAATTGAACGGGAAGCGACGAACCGATTGCTCGCCCGTGGTACTCAGGGTGATGTCCACGCGCCGGTTGCTGGCCAAACGCACGGTCAGCAGGTTTGCCAGTATCTTTTTCTTTTCATCCGGGCTCAGGTCGGGATCCGCGGCGATTTGCGCCTTGACCTCTTCGTCCGTCATGTTCTTCTCGAAGCCAAACGCCTGGGTCTGGAGGTGATCCGCGGGCACGCCTTTATCAATGAGGTATTTCTTGGCGCGGTCCGCGCGGCGTTCGGAGAGTTTCACGTTGTATTCCCTGGGCCCGCGAACATCGGCGTGGCCCTGGAGAGTCAGGTGCGCGTCCGGCCGGTACTTGAGGTATTGCAGGAAGTCGCTCGCCAGAGAGTCGAGTGTGGCAGCCTGACTGGCTTCCAAACCGCCGTCGGGTTTCGCAACCGTGGGCAGCGCTGTCGGGAAGTAAATGCTGTGAAGCGCCAGCTTGGCTTCCAATTGTTTGATCTGCGGGGGTTCCTTCACTTCCACGGTGCCGGAGGCGTCCGCGGTGCCGCCGCGTCCGTCGTTGACGGTGCAGGTCACGGTGTAGGTCCCCGGCTGCAAGCCAGTGGATTCGAACTGCACGTTCGAACCGCTACCGACAATCTGTCCACCGGTGACGGAATAGCTGTATGTCAGCGGGTCGTTGTCCGGATCGCTGCCATTGCAGGTGACGCCGGTGCGCTCACCTGGCTGAATGGGGCTGCGCTCGATGGTCAAGGTTGCGGTCGGCGGACGGTTGGGTTTCTGTGCTACGGTAATGTCCACGGCGCAAGAAGCTGTGCCGCCGCGCCCGTCGTCGACCTTAAGGTTGACCGTGTACGTTCCGACCGCTACGCCCGAGGAATTCCAGCGCACGTCGGAGCCGGTGCCATCCACCGTGCCGCCCGTGGCCGAGTAGCTATAGGTCAGCGGATCGTTATCCGGATCGCTGGCGTTCACGTGAACCGCAACCGTGTCGCCCGAGCCGGCAAAGACCGACGAAGGGTTCGCCGTGCAGGCTGCGACCGGGGGGTGATTGGCAGGAGGCGGAGGATTGGGAATGCCGAACCGCAAAACCAAGCCGGTGGCCGCGCGGAAGTTGTTCTGCCGCGAACTTGCCGCAAGGGCCGAACCGGAGAAATTGGTCATGAAATAGTCAAATTGCCCTACGCGCCAGGCCACATTTTTGAAGAGCACATAGTCAATGCCACCGCCCACCGCCAGCGCAAAGGCGCTCTGATCGCTGCCTCCGGTTATTTCAATACTGCTGCTCGCGGCGCCAACCAGAAATTCGGCAAAGGGGATGAAGCGGTTGAATTTCCGCAAATTGACGCGCGGACCAAACAGGTAACTGGTGAAGGTTCCCTGCACCGAGTTGTTGTTTCCCGTCAGCGGAAAAAGATTGCGCTCGAACTGGTAGCCGCCCACTTCGGCAGTCAAGCCCAGCCATTTCGAGGCGTTATAGGTGAACGCACCTGCTGCGCCGTGATTATTGAATCCTGCGAAGGGCGAACCCGGATTGAAATTAACGTAATCGTAGGTTACGGCCACTTCGTACTTGGGCACGAGCGTTCCGAGCGGGCGTGTGTCTGGAGCCGCTGCTGCCGGACCAGGAAATGGGGTCGGGCGCGGCGTTGCGGGCAGTGCGAAAACGTGCTTGACGGGCACGGCGTTGGCGCTACCTGTGGAGCTGTTGGCCGCAGAGCCCTTCTCCGAGGCGTTCGTTTCGTCTCCGGCCGCGCCGCTCTTTTGCTGGGCACCGAGGGGCAACGCTAAAAAGGCACACATTACCAATCCCAGATACACCTTGCGCATCTCAGCTCCTCCCTAAAATGACTCTCTCGGATCCTTGGTGATTCACGCGTCCACCCCTGGACCGTTCGCTGCGTTGGGCGGACATCGTTGGACGCATTGCAGCTTTTCCGTTGGCCGCTTCCAACCCCACTTGTAGCTCTCCCCACACCCATTTCTCGACAGGGAAGAATACTCAGGAAGCAACCTAACGCGGTGGCACAAGGTTATTCCACAACTCCCCTTTTGCGCAACTGTTTCGTTACGTGTCTCGCCGCTATGGGTGGTTGCTCATTACCGATTTGCGGCCGGCAGGCGACTCACAATCTGCGCGCGGCGTAGGTGCTGATGCCGTACTTTTTCGTCAGAATCTGCGCCGCCTCAATGGCCGGCCACAACATGCGATCGATTACGGAAGCCGGCGAGTAGAGCGCGTATTCGAGGGAAGCAGAGATTCCGGGTGGTAACTGGCGCAGGCGGCGGAACTCCTTGCTGGTGAGCGGCACATCGGCGTATGTGAATTTCTTTCCGCGCAGCCGCGTTTGCACGAAGAAGGCCAGCCAGTTGTTGGGCGCCAGCTTGTAAATGTTGCGCCCGTTGTCTTCCTGCTCGAGCGCGAAGCCCGTTTGCTCCAGATACAGGCGCACGGTTTCACGGGTGAAAAAGTACAGGTGCCGCGGAAGGTCCTCGCAAAACAGATGGCGCGAGGCCGCGCTATGAAAATTGGTCACCAGGAAAACGAACAGGCCGCCTTTCTTGACAACTCTCGATGCTTTTTGAAAGTAGGCCATGGGGTTGTGAACATGCTCGAGAACGGCCCAGGCGGTTACGGCATCGTAAGTTGGCTCGTTTACTGGGATGTCCTGGAATTCCTGCGTGTGCACTCGAAAGTCGGTGATGCGCTGCGAGGATTCTGAAATCTCCACGCCTTCGACATCCCAGCCGCGCAAGGCCATGAACCTTGGAAAATCCCCGTTGGCGCAGCCGACATCCAATAATTTCCTGCGGCCGTCTCGGTTTTCCAGCTCCTGGAGGTAGCTGGCTTCTTGCGTGAAGCGCCGCGTCACATAGCGGTCGTGGCTGCTGGTCGCCGGGGTCTGGTAATACTCGGGGGGATAGTATTTTTGGATCTCCGCAATCGTCGGCCGGGGATTAACAAAACCCAAGCCGCACTGGTCGCATTCCACAACGGTGAAGAGTTCGTCGGGGAAAAAACGGCGGTCCGGCATTTCGTACACGGGCGAATGCTTCTCGGACCCACACAGATTGCACGCCACGGTCTCCAAATTATTTCCTCGTGTTGCGTAATTTCAGTTGCTGGTCCGCGCGGCACCGGTACTGAATGGTAGCTTCGGCCGGATTGCATTGTCGAGCTCCCGGCTAACCAGATACTCGGGAATCCTCGCGGCCGCAAGAATAGGCGCCATCCTCAGGCGGAAACAGCGACCGGCCGGCGGCAACCTTTGTACAATAGTCGTACGTGGTTCGATCACTTTGCGGGAAGCTGTATGGAGGAGAATGCCTGTCCGCACCTTCGATAAACGACAATTTCTGACGCTCGATTGCGTCATTGGGGACCTTGCATGCGAGAAAACGAAAAATCCGAGGCCGGGCGGGAGAAACGCCTGAAGGCCGCGCGCCGGCTGGTCATTAAGGTCGGCACAAGCACGGTGACCGGTGACAAAGGCGAGCTGTGCACGGCGCGGATGGAACCGATCGTGCACTCCATCGCCAGCCTGATGAAGGGCGGCAGGCAAGTCGTGCTGGTTTCGTCGGGCGCCGTCGGGCTGGGGCGAGGCTGGCTGGGTCTGCACCGTTCGCGGCTGAGCGATATGGTGACCAAGCAGGCGTGCGCCGCGGTGGGGCAGAGCCTGCTGATGGATGCATACAAGGATCTGTTTTCAACCTGGGGCGTCAAGATCGCGCAAGTTCTCCTGACGGAAGAAGACTTCACCAACTGGCGGCGGTATTCGAATCTTCGGCAGACGATGGAGAAATTGCTGGGATTTGGGGTGCTTCCCATTGTCAATGAGAACGATACGGTATCCACGGCGGAACTGGAATCCATCGCGCCGGAGACCCGCGCGGCGGCGTTCAGCGATAACGACCGGCTGGCGGCGCTGGTGATGAGCGGGCTGGAGGCGGAGGCTCTCGTGCTACTGACGAACGTGGACGGCTTGTTACAGCAAGAATCTGCGGATGGAAAACTCAAAATCATTTCACTGGTGGAGGAAATCACTCCGGAACTGAAGGCGCTCGCTTCCGGACCTTCCGCGAGCGGGCGTGGCGGCATGCGGACGAAGCTGGAAGCGGCAGGAATCGCCATGAATTGCGGGGGGACGGCGGTCATTGCAAACGGGCAGACCGAAAACGTAGTCGATCGGATTTTTGCCGGCGAAACAATTGGCACGGCCTTCCTGCCGGTCAAGCGCATGAAGGGGAAGCGGCGATGGATTGCGTATGCGGCGGACGTGCGCGGCCGCGTGGTGGTGGACCCGGGAGCGTTCCGCGCGCTGACCCAGGGCAAGGCGAGTTTGCTGGCTTCAGGAATCACGCGGATTGAAACGCATTTTGCGTCGGCCGATGTTGTGAGTATTGTAGATGGGGCGGGGCGCGAATTTGCGCGCGGGATTGCGAACTGCGACAGCAGCGAAGCGGCGCGGGTGCTGGGAATGAAAGAAAACGATGGCGGCAGGCGGGGGACGGCAAGTTCTTGTGTCCTGGTGACGCGCGACAACATCGTGCTCTTGCATACCTCATGACGAACGAAACTATGGATGGATCGCCATCGGCCGTTGCGTTGGTGGCACAACGTGCCAGAGCCGCAGCCCGCGCGCTGGCCAGACTTTCGTCCGAATGCCGGACGGAGATACTGATGGCGGCAGCGCAGGCGATCGAGGACGCCGGAAGCGAGATTCTGGAAGCGAACGCGCGGGATTGCCGCGCGGCGGAACCGGCGGTTGCAAGCGGGTCCATGTCGTCAGCTACGTTCGCGCGGCTGAACGTGAAAGAGGCGGGGATCGCGCAGATGGCTGCGCATGTTCGCGGCGTGGCCCAGCTGCCGGATCCGCTGGGCCAACGGCTGGCCGCGACGGAGTTGGACGATGGGCTGGTGCTGTACAAAGAATCGTGTCCTCTGGGAGTGATCGGGATCGTGTTCGAATCGCGGCCGGACGTGGTGCCACAGGTGGCTGCGCTGGCGCTGAAGTCCGGCAACGCGATCATCCTGAAAGGTGGCGCAGAAGCCGTTCACACCAATGAGGCGCTGGTGACTGCCTGGCGCAGGAGGCTAAGCGGATTTGCCGGCGTGCCACAGGATTCGATCCACCTGCTGCTGACGCGGTCGGACGTGAAGGAACTGCTGGAGCAGGATCGATTTGTGGACCTAATTATTCCGCGAGGTTCCCAGGCATTCGTGCGGTTCATTTCGCAAAACAGCAAAATTCCCGTGCTGGGCCATGGCGAGGGAGTTTGTCACGTGTACGTGGATCAATCTGCGGACGTCGAGAAAGCAGTCGCGATCACGCTCGACTCGAAGGTGCAATATCCGGCGGCGTGCAATTCGATGGAAACTTTGCTCGTGCACGAAGCCGTTGCAGGCGAATTTCTGCCGCGGGCCTTCTCGGCGCTCAAAAATTCCGGTGTCGAATTGCGCGTGTGCGCACGATCGCTCGCGCTTCTGGGGAAAGATGGACTCTCAGCGGCGACGGAGAAGGATTGGGAAACGGAGTATTCCGACTTGATCCTTTCGGTGAAAATTGTTTCCAGCCTGGAAGGGGCCATGGCGCATATTCAGCGGTACGGTTCGGGTCACACGGAAACGATCGTGACCGAAAATGCGGAGGCTGCCAAGCGATTCCTGGACGAGATTGATGCCGCGGGCGTCTTTCACAACGCCTCGACGCGCTTCGCCGATGGCTTTCGATATGGATTCGGCTCTGAACTGGGAATCAGCACCAACAAACTGCATGCGCGGGGTCCCATGGGGCTTGAGGGCCTTACGACCTACAAATACAAACTTTATGGAAATGGACAGACCGTTGAGGCGTATGCCAAAGGCGAGAAGAGGTTCAAACACCGATCCCTGGAGTAAAACTGAAATGCAGAATAAGTCTTTGGGCTGCGTTTAGCTCCAGGAAATCGAGAGCTCAGCATACCCTTTGCCTTCCTCGATGGGAGTGACGAAGTAGAGGAACACATCTTTGGCGCCGGAAATCTCCAGCGCTTTCTTGAAAAATCCGATAATCGCGAATCCCATGATGCGGTGCTGCTTTTCGAAACCGGTGTACTTAATGACTGCTTTGCCGTGTCCCGCCAGCTGGACATCGATCGGCACTCCTTGAAAGTAGGTTTCGTGCACGGCGGCGATTCGCTTGATCACAAATTCAGGTGAGCCCAGCTTCACAAAAGCCTTATAGATTCCCCGGAGCTGCCGTTCAATCACCGCTTCGGAACCACGCGTGACCATCTCTTCTTTACCGTCGGCGAGAACGCGGATTTCCAGCTCGAGAAACCGGGTGAAGAGATCCAGCGAGTACCAGGTGGAGGAGTAGATTTCGCCTTTGAAGACGTTGCGAGCTTCCTCATCCAGAAGCGCGAGGATTTTCTGGAAAGCACCATCGCCGGCGCGGTTCTTGATCTGGTTGATGGTTTCCTGGATTGCGGATCCCTTGATCTGCACCACGCAGAGGCTCCTCGAGGGGCGGCGACGACCCCGTTCTGAACTTACTATGTCTCTTGGCCGAACGGGGAGCCGCTTGCCCTATTCGAAACTAACGGCCGATTCTTGCCCGGAAGCTCATCGGGCTTTGCTACCAGCGGCGGCTCATCGGCAAGGGCCAATTCTCGCAAACGATTTCTTTATTGCAAGAGGGATGGGCCGCTCGTTCGCGCCGGCTGCGGGTGATTTTCCGAGATTGCGGCTGATAGGGCTCTGCAAGAAGCGTGCCATAGGCCGCACTTTGCGTTTGCTGGGGAATTCCCGACAGGAGCGGCTACCGAGATCCATGGTTCTTGAACAGTCCTGCCAAGCGCTGGTAGAGGCCTTCAATGACTCGAAAAAGATCCTCGGCGCCGGTAGTTGCGCCGGTGACTTCCTGTGAATCCACATCCGAGAGCAACGCCTGGCCGAGTTGGGTAGCACGGCGGACACGCTCTTCCGTGAGCAAGGAGCGCACCGTAGCGGTATCCCGCTGTTGGGCCTGGCGCTCCTGCAATTCTTGAAGAGCCCAGGCGGTCTTGCGCACATAATCGACGGCGTCGCGAAACTCGCGGAGCACGCGAGTATCCATTCCACCCGACCGGATGTCCTTCTCCAGTTTCAGCAGGCTATCGGTGGCCATCTTCAGCCGGTAACGGACGCCCCAAAACGTTTCGCTGGGAGTAAGAAGCTCGAGGGCCACACCCAACACCTCGCTCTTGATGGAGGTTCGTAGCGAGATCACGCGGGCAGAGGCCGTTTTGGTGGATGAAAGATTTGTGAGCTCGACAATGCTGCCGATGGCCGGGCGGCCTCGCATGTCGAGCAAGCCACCCTGCATGTTGACCTCTTTGGCTTCGGCAAATTCGATGACGCTGGCCCCACTAGGCTCTAACCATTTGACTTTCACGGGAACAACCAGCGGGTAATGATCGCTCCTCCTATTTTTCCCTTTGGAGTCCGGTAATTCCGCGGCCGATTTGTCCGTTTTCACGAGCACCTCCGCGCGGCAGGGCTCCTGGCTTCCTCGGTAGCCTTTAAACCGGAATATGCGATTTCAATTTTTTCAGCTTTGTCTTTGCGCAAAACCATAATGCTCGACGCCCTCTTCTGTCAATCCTGACGCAAAGTCATCCGACGCAAAGTCACGCGTGGTTCGTCAAATTTGCCATCCAGTTATCCCATATTTCGGATAGACGGCCCGCTGGGGGCGCAGTGCGCAGAGGCGTTCAGGGAAGTTGAGATGGCTGCGCCCAATTACTCTGCCAAGTTCCGGGCCGCCGCTAACGACCAAACGTAAGCTACACTATTTCTCTCATGCGCGCTCTCACCGTTCTCGACGATAACTGGATGGGCCGGCCCCACACGATCGGTACGGCTCTGTTGGAATCCGACGACCACCGCAGCCTCATTGACCCAGGGCCGGGCTCGACGCTGGAAACACTGCGGCGACAACTCCAGGTTCACGGCGTGGCCGTACGCGATCTCGACGCCGTTCTGCTTACGCACATTCACATGGACCACGCGGGCGCCACCGGCGCACTGGTGCGCGAAAACCCGCGCCTGGAGGTTTACGTTCACTCGAAGGGCGCGCCGCACATGCTCGATCCTACGAAGCTCCTCGCCAGCGCGCTGCGGCTGTGGCCCAACGAGCTGCAGCTTCTTTTCGGTGAAATGCTTCCGGTGCCCGCGGCGAATCTCCGGATCTTGGAAGGCGGCGAAACGCTCACGCTCGGGCCGCGCGAACTCGAGGTCGTATACACGCCCGGCCATGCGTCGCATCACGTCAGCTATTTCGATCACCAGGAAGGCGTAGCCTTCGTGGGAGACACCGCGGGCGTGCACATCGAGGGCCATCCGTACATCATGCCCGCCACTCCGCCGCCGGATATTAACCTAGAAATCTGGGAAACGTCCTTTGCCGCGATCCTCGAACGCAAGCCCGCGCGGTTTTTCCTGACGCACTACGGCTTTTCCGAGAATCCCACCGAACATATTCTGTTGTTCCGCGAACGGCTGCATAAATGGGCCGCAGCCGCCGACAAGATCATTCGTTCTTCCGCCAGTGATTCCGACGCGATGGATTCATTCATGACTGTCACGCGCGCCGAAATTGCGCAGTTTCTGCCATTGGAAGAGGTCGAGCACTACGTCTTTAGCGCGGGGCTGAATCTTTCGTTTCTCGGCCTTGCGCGCTACTTGCGCAAACGCGCCTCCGCTGCTGGGTGAATTTCACCGCCGATTGTTCCCTTTTTGATGAAACGGATTTCTGTGACGGAGATTCTGTTCGCATCAGCGATTTGCTAGGCGGTGGTTTCCGAGGACGGCAATTCCGCGGGGCTGGAGGCGGGCTCTGCGGCGGGAGCGGTCAACGCTTCGAAACGAGCGGACAGCGCTTCCACGAGCAGATCTATCAGCTTTTTTGCGCTGCTGCCATCGGGATCCTTGTCGGGGTTATACTGCGCCACGTTGAGGCCCAGCAGATTTTTATGCTTCGTAAATTCAACGAGTGAAGCGCGAACAGTCTCGAGGTCCAAACCGCCGCTGCCGGGCACGTTCACCGCAGGAAACTCTTCCTGGGCAATCACGTCGGTGTCGAGATGGAGGACGAACTCGCGCGAATCGGCGTGAACTTGCGCCAGAGCTTCGTGCGCGGCTTTGTGGGCGCCCTTCGCCTGGACGTCCGCGGCGTCCAGGTGCCGCATCGGCGATTTGCTGAGGAATTCCTGCTCCGGCGGATCGATTCTTTCCAGGCCGAAGAGCGCCACGTCTGGCTCGCGCACGAGCGGGGCCTCGCTCCAGAAACGCACCAGTTCCGGCGCACCCTTGCCGATTATGTGAGCTACCACCATTCCGTCAATGCGGCCGGAGGGAGTGGACGCCGGCGTGTTCAAATCCGCGTCGCGGTCGAACCACAGCAGATTCACATGCTTGTAGTAGCGCCGCACGCCGGTCAACAGACCAATCACCTGCGCGCAATCGCCACCCAGAACCAGCACCAGCGCGCCGCTTTTCACCGCAAGCTCCGCGCGCGTTTTCAGGTCGTTCAGGCCGGCGACAATTTCCGGAAGATTCCGAGCGCGGCGGTGTTCCTCATCATCCGCAAAGAGGCGCGGAGCACAATCGCCATAGTCCACGACCTCATAGCCGATGCCTTGCAGTTTTTCGGGGAGTCCAGCCGCGCGCAGTGCCGCCGGAGCCTTTTCGCTGCCCGCGGAAAACGCGGCGGCGCTTGAGGGCGCACCAATCAGGGCAATCTTCTTCGGCTGACGGACGATTTTGACCGCCAAGGTCTGGCTCCTTAGTGTTGTATTCCCCGTCTGCGCGACTGGCAACGGATGAGAGGACCAAGCAACCCCTGCCCTCTCAAATTAATTCGGACACAAACAACTTCCCCCGGCCCAACCTGGGAACAAACCCGTTAACGGCGCGGCGCTGGCGCGATGGTCGCCAATTCCGGCGGCAGCGTAAAGCGCACATCTTCGCGGATCAAATCCAAGTCGCGCTGATCCGTGAAGCCAAACTCAGCGAGCCGCTCGCTGACTTGCTCGACGAGCACTTCCGGCGCGGACGCGCCCGCGGTCAAGCCCACGCGCGAAACGCCTTCGAGCCACTTCACGTCAATGTCTTTCGCGGAGTCAATCAACTGCGCCTTGACGCCGCTACGCTGCGCGACTTCGACCAGGCGGTTGGAGTTTGAGCTGTTCGGCGAACCGACTACGAGGATCAAGTCTACGTCCTTGGCGACTTGCTCGACCGCTTCCTGGCGGTTTTGCGTGGCATAGCAAATGTCGTCGCTGGCAGGCCCCTGGATGAATGGGAATTTCTGGCGGAGGCGCGCCACGATTTCCTGCGTGTCATAGAGGCTCAGGGTCGTTTGCGTGAGGAACGAGAGTTTATCGGGATCCTCAACTTCTAGCGCGTCCACGGCGGCAACGGAGTCCACCACGATAGTGCGGTCCGGGGCTTCCCCCGAAGTCCCGACGATCTCTTGGTGGTCGCGATGGCCGATGAGAATAATGGTGCGCTTCTCGCGGGCAAACTTGAGCGCCTCGAGGTGGACTTTGGTCACCAGCGGGCAAGTGGCGTCAATCACTTTGAGCGCACGGGATTTGGCTTCGTCGCGGACGGTGGGCGGAACACCGTGCGCGCTGAAAACCAGCACGGCTCCGTGTGGCACTTCCTCGATGGCTTCCACGAAGATAGCGCCGCGGCGGCGCAACTGCTCTACTACGTACGTGTTATGGACGATCTCGTGGTGCACGTAGACGGGGGCGCCATAGGCTTCCAACGCCAATTCGACGATATCCACCGCGCGCACGACGCCCGCGCAGAAGCCCCGCGGCCTCACCCTCAGCAATACCTTTCCGTTCGTTGCAGTCAACATTGTCATCCTAAGGAGCTGAATTCCGAAGGCTCTATCATACCTTACGCCACGCCTTGCTGGCATCCCGTTTCCTTCAGTAGGGTAGCGGACAAGACCGGGCTTGGTGCGTACTGCGCGGGAAATTTGGGAGGGCCTTCTCCGCGCAAGAGGGCGCTGCGCGGCTCGCGGATGGCCATGATACGATGCGCGCGCATGCCGCATTTCGTATGAGCAGGGACAAAACATACTGGAAAACTCTCTCTCGAGGATCCTTCTTCCTCTTTCTGCTCGGTGTGTTCTTCGTCTTCAGCGCCATCGGGTTTGCCAGTGATGTCACGAACATGGGGCGCACGCCGACGCTTCGTTTCGCTCTAAGCGTCCTGCTCTCCGGCTTCTTCCCGGTTTTGTATGCCATTGGCGGATTTGCGCTTCGCAAGCATTTCTGGAAGGCCTTCCCACTCCTATTCGCCGTTCATTATTTTCTGATGTACCAACTCAGCGTTTCGCTGCCCTCGCCGCAGCAGGCGTTGCAGATGGATGCTTCGGGAATTGCGACGATGCACGGCCGGCTGTCTTTCGACGGATTGGCCATCATGGTGGTTGTGGCGCTTGGGTATGCGTGCTTTCTCTACGTCACCATTACGGAAGGCCGGCGGTATTTCCGGGCCCACGCGGAAATCGAACTGGCCACGGAAATCCATCGCGTACTGGTGCCGCCGATCGAAACGAAGCTGGGCGGTTATGAATTTTACGGTCGGTCATTGCCAAGTGGCGAGGTCGGCGGCGACTTGATCGATCTTGCCGGGTCGGAAGAACAATGGGTCGCCTACGTGGCCGATGTGTCTGGGCACGGGGTGGCGCCCGGCGTTGTCATGGGCATGGCGAAGAGCGCGGCGCGCATGCTGCTAAGTTCGGGCGATGACACCGGGCATCTTTTGCCGCGACTGAACGAAGTTTTGTATCCCTTGAAAAAGCCGGATATGTTCATCACCTTTTGTTTTCTTGCCAAGAAAGAAGGTGTTTTGCGGGTAGGGCTGGCAGGCCACCCGGCAATTTTGCACTTTTCGCTCAAAACCAATACGGTAACGCGATTGGATTGCCCCAACATGCCGCTGGGAATTCTTCCAACGGAAGTTTTTGCGAGTTCCGAGGTGCGGGCGGAACAGGGCGACGTGTTCGCGCTTTACACGGACGGATTCCTCGAACCGGCGAATGCCGCCGGGGAGGAGTTTGGGCTCGCGCGGCTTCAGGAAGAGTTCCAGAAGCATGGCAAAGAGCCCTTGGACATGATTTGCCGCTCGCTGCAAGAGAGCGTGGCTCGGCATGGCACGCAATTTGACGATCAGTCGCTTTTCTTGATTCGAAAGATCTAGGAGGCCTTCCCCGGATCGCTCACGAAAAACGAGAGCGCCTTCTTCGGGAAGCTTCACACTACACCCCTCCGACATGGCCAATTTGGTGCTCGCTGAAGAAGCGGGCTACGCATAGAATGCCGCCAAGATGCCCGCAGAAATGATAGTGGAGCCAGTAACGCTGGAAGGCCGGCACGTGCGTCTTGAGCCGCTAGCGAGGGGGCATCTGGCCGGGCTGGGGCGGGTCGGGCTGGACGAGGAGTTGTGGCGGTGGAGTCCTGCGCCCATGCAAACAACCGAAGAGATGGCAGCTTACGTCGAGACGGCGCTCCAGGAGCAAGAACGCGGCGTGTCCTTGCCGTTCGCGATTCTCGAGAAGGCCACCGGCCAGGCGATTGGCAGCACGCGCTACGGCAACATCGACCGCACGCATCGTCGCGTGGAGATTGGCTGGACCTGGGTGGCGCGTGACTGGCAACGCACGGCCATCAACACCGAGGCAAAATATCTTTTGTTGAGGCATGCGTTCGAAACACTGGACTGCCTGCGCGTGGAACTGAAGACCGATTCGCTGAACGAAAAATCGCGCGCGGCGATTCTGCGGATCGGCGCAAAAGAAGAAGGCATCTTTCGAAACCACATGATCACGGCGAGCGGGCGCATCCGCCACTCCGTTTATTTCAGCATCATCGAGTCCGAATGGCCCGCGGTGAAGGCGCGGCTGGAAACCATGCTGAATTCGCGCGTGAGCTAGCGCGCCTCGGCGGGAACGCCGCCATGTCTCTTGCGCAACTCCGGCCTCATAGAGCAGCGTTCTCGTGCGCTCGTCTAGGGTAAGATTCACCTCAGATACCAAGTGAAGGATTTATTCGGGCCCGGGAGCCCCGGTTGGCCCCGCTGAAATCCTGGAGAACTGTTTGGCCATTCCTGACGATCCGAGAGACCGCCGGCGCAGCGAGCGCGTCATGCTGCAGATGAAGGTCACGGTGATCGCCGACGACACGGAGCACAAGTCGCGGCAAGAGGAAGCCATGACGCTGATCGTCAATGCCCACGGGGGTCTGCTGAAGCTGAAAATGGAGGTGCACGTCGGCCAGCCCATGCGTCTGATCAACCCGCACAACCAATTGGAGCAAAACTGCCGCGTCGTCCGCGTGGAGGATACGTCGCCTGAGTATTTCTCCGTGGCTTTCGAATTTGACGCTCCGAGCCCCAAGTTCTGGCCAGTGGTTTTCCCACCTTCCGATTGGCACGCTCCGCGCGATTGAACGGGCAAATCGGTGGGCTTGAGGATGGCAATTGCATTTTCCATCAACGCTTCGCGCAAGTAGCCTTTGCCCGCCGCAACTCTTCCAGGAACGCAGGGTTTACTAAATTCGAGGCAGTGATTGCGTCGAAGGAGTCTGTCATGAGGTTCTGGACCATTGGAAAAAGAAAAGCAGCGCTTCTAGCGGCTACGATTTTGCTCGGCGGGCTGGTACTCGCGGGCTGCAACGAGTATGTGCAGATTATTCGCAACCGGGATATCCCGGTCCTTAAGCATCAGACCTGGGCGTGGCGGCCGGCGGCAGCCAGGCGAGAAGCGCGGGAGGAACGGCGGGTGATTTCGCGCGACGTCATCGGAGGCCGCCAACCGGTCCCGCCGATCGCCCCCGAACCCAATCCCGCAAATGAGGCCGTCCGGCAAGAGCTGCGCATGGCGATCGAGCGGCAGTTGACGGAGAAGGGATTGACGCAGGTGAGCGACCCGGCAGCCGCGGATTTCCTGGTGGATTATCACTACGCCATGCGGGGCCGCAACGTGGCCGTGGAGCGCGTTTATCCCGGTGCCTATCCCGGGCTGGTATGCGGCCCGTTTGGATGCTGGCAAGGCTGGGGCTACGGACCTCCGGAAGTCAGCTATGAAAACGTAAGGTTCCGCGAAGGCACGTTTGTGCTGGACGTCTTCAAGCGCACACCGCTGCAGCTCGCTTACCGGGCAACCGGGGTAGAGCCGCCGCATCACGGCACCTTCACGAACGATCAGATTCACGACATGGTGCACGCCCTGTTGAAGGGGCTCAAACCCAAGGGCTAGGGGTAGGCTGCAGCCCGCTTGAGTACTTTCAGTCGTGCGGGCTGCAACGCGAAGCCCTATTTACGTCTGCGAGCTTCCTCTCTATCCTCTTACGTCATGTCGAATCCACAACCCGTTGTTCTCATCACCGGCTCGAGCACGGGTTTCGGGCGTTTGATTGCCGAGACGCTGGCGCGCAAGAAGTATCAAGTCTTCGCGACAATGCGCAACGTCAATGGCGGTAACGCCGAAGCCGCGCGCGAATTGCACGAGCTCGCGCAGCGCGAATCCCTCTCTCTTGATTGCCTGGAACTCGACGTCACAGTTGAAAGCTCCGTGGAACGCGCGATAAGCGAGGTACTAGCGAAGTGCGGCCGCATCGACGTGATCGTGAACAACGCGGGCTACGGGATCATGGATCTTGCAGAAACCGTGACGCTCGCGCAAGCGCAACGGCAGTTCGACACAAACTTTTTCGGGATTGTGCGGATGAACCGCGCCGTCCTGCCGGCCATGAAGCGGCAAAAGAGCGGATTGCTTCTCCACGTAAGCAGCGGAGGGGGACGCCTGGCGATTCCGGGGATGGGGCTCTATTGCGCCAGCAAATTCGCGATGGAAGCGCTGGCGGAAACGTACCGCTACGAACTGGCGTCGCAAGGAATTGATTCCGTGATTCTGGAACCAGGCGCGTACGCGACGCGCATCCTGGGAAAACTGGAAAAAGGAGAAGATCCCGCGCGCAAATCCGGCTACGGCGAAATGGCTGAGGTTCCGGAGAGGCTTCAGGCAACGATTGGAGGCTCGCGGGCGAATCCGCAGGAAATCGCCGATGTTGTGTTGAAGATCATCGAAACGCCGGCAGGCCAGAGGCAGCTTCGCTATCGAGTCGGGCCGGGCGGCCCAGGAGTTCAACGCATCAACGAGCTAACCGACGAAGTGCAGGCGCAGGCTCTGGAAGCCTTTGGTATCAGCAGCGAGACAAAATTCAAGACTTACTCTTCTTAGGGTAGCGGGCCGAAAACCGCGACGCTGTTCGGCGTGCCAACATAAACTTTGCCGTTGACGACCATCGGCGTGATGAACTTGTTGCCGCTGAAATGGTCGCGACCGTTCGCGGCTTGATTCGAATCGTAAAGCTCCTTGGTGAGATTGGTCGCGTCATACGCGAAGAGGATCGCGCCGTTGTTTTCGATGGCCCAGACGATACCGTTGGTTGTGCCGTTCGCGGAAATGCTGGGCGTCGTGCCGGGATAACCGAAGCTGTGTGTGGACTGCGAGGAAGGAGTGCCCGCAAGTTTCGCGTTGGTCACCGGAAATGCTTTCAGCGCGTTGCCCACAGAGCCGTAGTAAACGGTGCCATTGAAATAGGACGGCTTGGAATACACGCCGCCGATCTGGCCGGTGATCAACTGATAGTTGTTGTCCTGTGCGGAGTTGAATTTGCCCATGTTGTCCCGGTCCACCACGTAAATGTTGGCATCCTTGCCAGAGCCAACCGCCAGATGGCGCGTCACTCCGTTGGCGTCCACCAAATCCGGGAGGAGCACTGGCCCGCCCGAGCCGAAATCGGTGTCTGCATTTGATTCGGACACGGTGTTTAAGGGAGTGAAGTAGTCGAGGAGTTTGAGCGTTCCGGAAGACACTTTTACGAAGCAGTTGCCGCAATTGCCGTTTGCGGGGAAATTGCTGGCGTTCAGAGTGGTGTCAAAATCGCCATTACCCAAGATGAAGTAGATATTGCCGGAAGCATCCGCGCCAGGAGCAGCACCGGCCATCCAGATGCCGCCATCATTGCCGTTGGGAACCAGGTTCAAAACGCTAGTCTGCGCGAGCGTGTCCGCGCTGAAGGCCATAACCCAGGAATTGTACGGGCCGGCGTCGCAGTGGGACGACCAGGTGGTGTAGATCGTTCCGTTGATCTGCAGCAAGCCGGGCCGTTCTTTGTACTGCTTGGGATCGAAAATCACGTTTCCACCGGAACTGTTGGCGCCCGTGCCAGGATACGTGGCCGTGATGTTCTGCGGGCCACCCAAGAGCTCCGCTCCGGTGGACAAGTTCAGCGCATGCAGCCGCTGGAAATAAGTGCCGCTGGAATTTTTCGACATGGCCACGACGAAAATGGCGTTGCGAGCACGGTCGATGACCGGCGTGGAGGTGATGCCAATCTCCGGCGTGACCTGGCCGCAGCCGCGGTTGTCGCTGCTGGTCTCGCCCGCGCCCAGAGTGGAGGTCTTCCAGAGGAACGTGGGAGTGGTTCCATTGATGGAGTCGGCGTCAAACGCGTAGACCGATCCGTGCTCCGTCACGACGTAAAGCACATTTTTCTTTTGTGCGCCGATCGTGACTTGCGAAAGGTACAAGGGCTGCGCATCTACCTTGCCGTCCACGGTGAACTCGCCCTTCTTTCCGAAGGTTGTGGAATTCACATTAGCCGGAGTCAGCGTTGTTTCGTTGACGTTCTGCCCGGTGCGCAGGTTGTCGTAGTGATAGGTGATGACGTCCACGGTGGAGTTGACAGTGCCGGGATTCACGGTGAGCGTGGCGGAGTTGCTGGTCATGCTTCCCGCGGCATTGCTGACTACAACGCGAAAGACTTCGCCGCTGTCGGCCGTAGTTGTGACTGGGGTCGTATAACTTGTTGCACTCGCACCGGTGATACCCGCACCGTTTTTTTGCCATTGGTACGTGAGCGGCGCGGTGCCCGTGGCGGCCGCGCTAAATGTGGCAACCTGCCCTGCGTTGACCGTTTGACTCGCAGGTTGCGTAGTGATGGACGGAGCCACGAGCGCGGCGCTCACCGCCAAAGTCGCCTGAGCGCTCGTGATGTTCCCGGCGCTATTGCTGACGATTACGTCGAATTGGGAATTGTTGTCGGCAGTTGTGGTTGCAGGCGTGGTGTAACTCGCCGCCGTTGCGCCGCCGATGTTAGTCGTGTTCTTTCGCCATTGATACGTCAAAGGCGCCGTTCCAGCGGCGACCACGCTGAACATCGCACTCTGCCCGGCCGTGACCGTTTGACTGGCAGGCTGCGTGGTGATGGAGGGTGCCACAGGACCGGCGCTGACCGTCAAAGTCGCCTGCGCGCTCATGATACTGCCCGCACTATTGCTGACCATCACATCGAATTTGGAATTGTTGTCGGCAGTTGTGGTCGCGGGCGTGGTGTAGCTCGCAGCCATAGCACCGCCGATGTTCACAGTGTTCTTGCGCCATTGAAAACTGATCGGCGCCGTGCCTGTGGCGCTGACGCTAAACGTAGCGGCTTGCCCTGCCGTGACGGCGACACTCGCGGGCTGAACCGTCAACGACGGCGCGAGGCCTTTGCCAATGTTCCCGGAGCCGCTGGAATTCGTCAGGCCGGCACAACCTGCCAGCGAAATCGCGCTCATGACTACAACCATCCTGAATTGGAGTTTCATTCGGCGCACGCAGTGCACTCCCAATTGGATCCGGGCGGCTGAACTTGAGGAAGCCGCAAAATCTGGAAGGGACAAGGTCATACACGCATCCCGCTGGCACACCAACTGCCCAGCGATGGATACAGAGTAAGCCTCGAACGGGGGAATTGCATCTGCCCTAAAGTACAGTTGTTGGCCAGCCGCCAATCGGTACGCGAACCATGGTTTTTCGCTTGCCGGCTTGCCTCCTGGATTGCTTCCCTCTATCTTCGTTTTCCCTATGGAACTCCAGAATCGCACCGCCTTGATTACCGGCTCGGGGCGCGGAATCGGCCGCGCCATCGCCCAGCTTTTTGCCAAAGAAGGCGCGGCCGTATTTTTGACGGCGCGCACGGAAAAGGAGCTGGCCGCAGCAACGAACGAAATCTCCAGCAGCGGCGGGCGCGCCGCCTACGGTACAGCGGATTTGTCTCAGGAAGCGGATTGCGCGCGCGTCGTCACCGCGGCGAGAGAAAAATTCGGCAGAATCGATATCCTCGTGAACAACGCATGCCATCTGCCCGGACCAGTGACAGAAACGCAGATGTCCAAAGAACTGGGCGCGGTTCTGGCGAAAAAACTGGGAGTGAGCGCCGAGGAACAATTGGCGGGGTTTCTGAACGGCATTTGCAGGGACGTGGCCAGACGGCAGAAGAGATCGCGCGCGCCGCACTGTTTCTATGCTCGGATCAATCCAGCGCCATGACCGGACAATCGATCAACGTGGATGGCGGCGTGGCGTTCTCCTGAGAGTTATGCGCAGCGAATCGTGCACTGTGCTTCAGGACGGCGTTCGAAACACGCGGTGTCTATTCCTTAGAAAATCACTTCTAGGCGACTTGAGCTGCAGGCTCCAGGGTCACTTTGAAGCCCAGGCCTTCGAGCCGTTTGGTTAATCGCCTGCGCAGGCCCTCTGGG
>Ga0307477_10000124_pt1 | contig 111764 bp, 107 predicted proteins | sample atmos_gasesECM2C_FD_203316 | JGI IMG/M metagenome (GOLD analysis project Ga0307477, IMG submission 203316) | Hardwood forest soil microbial communities from Morgan-Monroe State Forest, Indiana, United States - atmos_gasesECM2C_515 | ecosystem: Environmental > Terrestrial > Soil > Temperate... | reverse complement strand
GTCGGGGAATCAGTACGACTTCTATTTCTGCCCGCACGGCACCGGCATCAATACGCAGTCGGCTCTGCGCAGCAACCACAACACGTTCACGACGTTCTTCTCTTGTTAGCCGGCGGAGCCTATTCGGGCCACTGAACCCGTCGGGCAGAAGTAGCAAGCGCCGACGCGAGGCGCCGGCGTAAGCCGGCGATAGTTCCGATAAGTGCGAAGGGATCGGCTCCCTTCCTGCGATCCTTGACATGATCGCTTAGGGCGTCAACGTAGTTTGAAAACCGCAACGTGTTGCGCGGATATCCGACCTGCTCTCCATACCGGATGGCGAGCCGGTTAGACCTTGGAACTTCGGAGCGGCCTTCAAAGACCTCGTTGTGCGGTCAGGCGTCAGCAGGATAACACTTCACGATCTTCGCGAGACGCACGCCTCACTTCTCGCAAAGGCGGGCGCGCCAATCGAAGTTGTGAGCAGTCGGCTCGGTCAAAGCGGAATCGCGGTAACAGTGGACCGTTATCTAACGGTCTATACGAGTCGCGATGCCGATCCGCAAAAGTGTTCGAGCGTTTGCTCGAAAATGACGCGGGAGTAGCGGCCGTGAGACAAATGTGAGATTCTAGGACAAAGCTCGACGCGGCGCGCAGGAAACCCTTACAGGATAATTTCGCCCCAACCGGATTCGAACTCTCAACCAGCGGTCCCGGCCGACCCCTGGCAATCTCCAAAAGACCCGTTCAATAAAGTTTCCGGCGCATCGGCATCCAAGCGCTCCCTACCGATCCCTGTCAGGTTCACCCGCTCCGTGACGAAATCGTGACAGGCCAGAAGTCGGCGATTGGCGACGGTTTTTTCGCGCAGATTTATTCAGTCGATCGCATGGGCGTGTTAGCCACCGAGGGCGGTATTTACGAGTGAGCAAGCGGAAGAGCCGATGCCGCGCTTAAAGCATCCTTCGGCCGTGCGCTATATCTCGATAAGATGGCTCCAGGCCGACCGCACAACGATGATATGAATACTGATCAACTTACGAATCGCTATTTCAACGGCCCTCTGTTGCTGACGCCTGATGTTTAGCCGCTTGGCTTTGGCAGCCGCTTTGATCGTATGCGAATGCGCAGCGGTTGGCGCTCACATTCAGGAAACGTCGGGTGTGTTCCACAAGACGTATCGCGTGACGTCTTATCAAGACCGGGTTAGTGAACTTCTAATCGTTGCACATGGCTCCAAGATCGAAGAGTTTAGATACGGGATTCGGGGAGCGCCCTATCGATCCACGGGCTTCACGGTCGAGTTTCCGGGAGTAGTTAAACAACAGTTTTCCAAAATGCTCAACGGAACTGTAGATGCTCTACACGAGCGTGTGCGCAAACTAATGGCTTGCGGAGCTTGGACCAAACACCACGTGTCCGACCTTCATGACGGTTTCACCGAGACTGATGCCGAGTCACCGCGAGGCTGTGAAAGAACCGCGATATTCGGGTCCGATGGAAAACTGAAATACGAACGACAGTCAAAACATGATATGCACCCCATCTTCCTTGAGATTCCTTAATAAACTGAACTGGATCGCTTTCATGAAAGATGTCGCCTCCTCGGCGAAAGGAGGCGACCACTGGCAGTAGCCGCTCTGCTTTCTGTCACGGTGGAAGTTCGCTCAAACTATCGTAGTCCGACTTCTGGGAGGCCTCGCGTCGGGCTATGCCGACCCGCGAAAGGAAGGAACGTGCTCGGAATCACGGTCGATCGGTACTTGACATCTACCAGGAGCGAGACGCCGCTGCTGCGGCGGTCTTCGAGCGGATCGTAGCGTAGCCGAAAAAAAAGCCGATGTGACAAAAACGTGACAAAGCGCCTCGGAAACTCCGGTTTGCGCCGGAAACCTTTATAGAATAAGGACCTTTAGTTTAGCCCCGACGGGATTCGAACCCATCACTCACGATCCCAGCCGTTCCCGTCCGTTACCGAATAGTCCCTAAGACGAGGGATTCCGGCGCATCCGGTTCCCGATGTGTCCCATCCGTTACCGCCCGATTCCGACCGCTCCGTTCCACAATGTTCCACGAAACGGTTGGCCCCGCGAAGCGTTTGTTATCGTCGGTCTTTTCGCGCTCTCGGTGAACAAAAAGAAAACGCACAACCCTTTCTTCTAGCGGTCCCGAAGGTACGAAAAAACCGCGTGGTACGCGGTTAAATTGGTAGCCCCAACCGGATTCGAACCGGTGTTACCGAGTTGAGAACCCGGCGTCCTTGGCCAGCTAGACGATGGGGCCACAAATTGCTCCCGGGGATGGGTTCGAACCACCGACATCGGACTTCAGAGGCCCGCGTTCTTCCAGCTGAACTACCCGGGAACGCTCTTCAAGCAGCAGGCATGAAGATTTCGTTCGTTTCAGTTTTCGATTCTTTCCTCCGTATGTTTCGGTCTGACTGTGGCAGTTGGGACATAGCATCCGAAGGTTTTCAACGCGATGATCGTCACTTACACCGTTACGGTGGTCGATTTGAACGGACAGGGGGCGCCCCCTCCATTCATTCAATCCGCATTCATCACAGCGGTTTTCAAGGATTCCGGCTTCGAGTAGACGTTTCTTAATTGTCCGGCGGCTCTTGCTCTTGGCCATGATTTGTTCGAGAGGCCAACGCTTCTCTCTTGGTTGAATGTCGCCGCGTCGCACTGCTCTCCTCCAAGAGTCATAGGCAAAGCCGAAACGCTCTCGGCATTCACGATAGGAGTGGCCACCGTCGTAGTAGCGGGCGACGGCGTTCCAATCATAATGCAGTTGCACGACATGGCGAGCAGCAGGACCGGGAACGATCGTACCGCGGCGTATGGCTTTGTACCACGCGTCCGCCTGGAAGCCGAATCGGCGCTGACATTCGGCCAACGTATGGCCCTCCTCTCGGTAAGCAAGGACCCGAGGCCAGTCAAACTTACACTTCGCCATAGCGAACATATGTTCGATGCTTGGCAACCAAACACCTGTTCGCTTTGGCGAAACGAACATGAAGCGACATCACGTTTCCAGGGTAGATACGCTCACGGCACAAGCCCATCGCGACTCCGGTAGCGAAGGCTTGCGGCCTCGCTTTGCGTTGGCTTACTTAGGCCGGCGCGATTCACGGGAGGTTTGTTGCAAGCAGTCATTCTGGTTGGTGGCGAGGGGACGCGGCTCCGGCCGCTCACCTACGGCACCCCGAAACCGATGGTCCCGCTCTTCGGCGTCCCGTTCCTCGAACGGACGCTGTCGCGCTTGCACTATGCCGGGATCGACGATGTCATCCTCGCGGCGGGCTACCTCCCGAAAGCGATCACCGAGCACTTCGGCGACGGCTCCCGATTGGGCGGCATGCGCCTCACCTACGTTATAGAAGACGAACCTCTCGGCACGGCCGGCGCGATCAAGAACGTCGCCGAGCACATTACAGGACCATTTTTCGTCCTGAACGGCGACATTCTGACCAGCCTCGACCTGCGCGCTATGACCGAGTACCACAAGGAAAAAGGCGGCCTCGGGACGCTCCATCTCATCAAGGTCGACGATCCGTCGCCTTTCGGATGCGTCGTCCACGACTCGACTGGCCGGGTCTCGGCCTTTGTCGAGAAGCCTCCGAAAAACGAGGCCCCAACCGACGAGATCAACGCCGGCACCTACTTGCTCGAGCGCGCGGTCCTCGAGGCCATCCCGCCCAGCAGTCACGTCTCGATCGAACGGGAGACGTTCCCTCAAGTCCTTGCCGCGGGCGCCCGCCTCTACGCCTATACGACCGCCGACTACTGGCTGGACGTCGGACGGCCCGACCAGTACCTCCAAGCCCATCGGGACGTCCTCGACGGCAGGCTCACGCTCGAGCCGACGGCCGACCCCCAGGCCCACAAAGGCACCTTCTACCTCCGGCCCCCGCAAAACGGCGGCGTCGACGGCAAATCCGGGCACGGCGAGCCGGCATCCGCCCGGGCATTCCCAGCGGGGATACGCCCGCCGGCCTTCCTAGGCGTGGAGACCGAGCTCGATCCTGCCGCTCTCGTCGGCCCCTACGCAGTCCTCGGCGATCGTACGTGCGTCGAAGCAGGTGCTACGATTGAAAACTCCGTGCTCTGGGACGGTGTTATGGTGTGCGGAAGGGCTCATATCAATGAAGCCATCCTCGCCAGCAACGTGCACATTGGAAAGGATGCGATTGTCGGCACCGGGAGCGTCATCGGACACGATGTCGCGATCGAACCCGGCACCCAGGTCCCGAGCGACTCGCGGATCGTTGCATCCGAAAATGCCGGCCAGTCGGCCAGATGGTGAAAATTTCCTTCAGTTTGTGGCCGGTTAGCCGCGGGTACATCCCTTACCATCGGGGATCCCAGTAACCAGCTACTCCCGAGGTACGTGCTTGCAGTATAGAACGTCGATGTTTCCGCCACAGCCGCCGCTCACGCTCTTCCTGGGCTCGTTCCCACCGCGCGAGTGCGGCATCGCCACGTTCACCAAGGACGTCGTCGACAGTTTCGAAGCCGTATACGGTATTCGCAGCCAAGTCATCGCCATCGACGAACCGGGCGGCGAAGGGCGCGTCTACGATGCCCGGGTTCTCACGCGCATCGTCCAGGACGACCGCGCTTCATATATTCACGCGGCTGCGGCAGCCAATGCCCATCCCGCTCAACTGATCAACGTCCAGCACGAATACGGACTTTTCGGCGGACCCGACGGTGCGTGGTTCCTCGATTTCCTCGAAGAGCTCGAAAAGCCGGTCGTGGTTTCCTTACACACCGTTTTGCCGGAGCCGAGCGATCAGCATCGTGCGATCGCGCGCCGCATCTGCGAACGTTCGGATACGATCGTCGTACTCTCGCAAACCGGAAAAGACATTCTGGTCGACGCGTATGGGGTCGACGCCGAGAAGATCCAGGTCATCCATCATGGCGTCCCCGACGTTCCGTACCTTCCGGCCGAAACGTCGAAAATAAAATTCGGCATCAGCGACCGCATGTTGATCTCGACCTTTGGCCTCATCAGCCGCGGCAAGGGTCTCGAGTACGCGATCGAAGCGATGCGCAGCGTCGTCGAACGCCACCCCGAAGCACTCTACCTCATCCTCGGTCAAACGCATCCCGGCGTTCGCCGCCATGAAGGCGAATCGTACCGCGAATCGCTGCAAGAAAAAATCGCGAGCTACGGTCTCGAACCGAACGTACGCCTCGTCGACAAGTACTTGGATTTCGACGAACTGGTCCAATACTTGACCGCGACCGACATCTACCTGACGCCATATCTCAATCCCGTGCAGATCGTGAGCGGTACCCTCGCGTATGCCGTCGGCTGCGGGAAGGCGATCGTTTCGACGCCGTACCTATACGCTCGAGAGCTGCTCGCAAACGGACGTGGTTTCTTGGTGGATTTCCGCGACGCTGCCAGCCTCGCGCGACAGGTCTCCACGTTGCTCGACGATCCGTGGTTGCGCCACGCAACCGAACGCCGCGCCTACCGATACGGTCGCGAGATGACGTGGCCGCACGTGGCGAAACAGTACGGCAAGCTGTTCGCCGAACTCGTACCGCAATCGGTCGAGCCGATGCTGGTCCTCCCAGCCTAAGCACCGACATGTGGCAAGCACCTAGCCTCGAGCACCTCGTGGCCATGAGCGACGAGACCGGTCTCCTGCAGCACGGCATCTTGGACGTGCCGAACAGGGAGTTCGGCTATTGCACCGACGACGTCTCGCGCGGGTTCATCGTCGCTTGCGGGGCCGCCCGCCATCCGAAGCTTCGCACCGAAGCCTTGAAGCTCGCGCGCACGTATCTATCCTTTTTACATGATGCCCAGCTCCCCGACGGGCGCTTCCATAACTTCATGAGCTACGACCGGCGCTGGCTCGATGAGGTTGGAACCGAAGACTCGATCGGGCGCGCGATTTGGGCGCTCGGCATCGGCGTGCGCCATGCGCCGCGTAGCGCCTGGGGCGAGTTGTGCGCGACGATGCTCGAAAAGGCAGTCCCCGCGATCTACGACTTGACGTACTTACGTTCGTTCGGCTATGCCGGACTAGGTTTGAGCGAGGCCTATCGATCCGTCCAAGGCAGACGGCCGTCGATCGCGACGGCGCTTCGGGAAATCGGGTCGCGCTTCACCGCGGCGCACGACCGATCGCGCGCGACGGATTGGGACTGGTTCGAGCCTGTTATGACCTACGACAACGCCAGGCTTCCGGAGACCCTTTTGCGGATCGGCGCGGCGCTCGAAGACGATGATCTCCTCGCTCGCGGTCTGCGGACGCTCGATTTTTATGCGTCGGTCGTCATCGAAGACGGCATCTTCGTCCCGATCGGAAACTGCGGCTGGTACCCGCGCGGCGGGCCTCGCGCGCGCTACGGCCAGCAGCCGCTCGAAGCGGCGGCGCTCGTCGATGCCGCCCTCGTCGCGCACGGCGTGAGCGGCGACATAGGTTATCGGCGCTTGGCCGACAGCGCGCTGGAGTGGTTTTACGGAAGGAACTCGCGCAGCGTCGTGATGGCGACCAGCGGCGGCTCCTTCGACGGGCTAGAAGAGCTGGGCGTCAACCGCAACATGGGTGCCGAATCGACCCTCGCTTACCTGTCGAGCGCCCTCGCGTTGGCGCAACCGGCGGAGCTGCTTCGTATCGCGCGTTAGCCTGCTAGGACTGCGATAAAACTCGGACCCCCGACAGCGCCGAGGCGCACGGGCCTCCCGTGGCGAATAAGTATAGTCCGATGATCGCAGAGACAATCGACGTTCTTAGTGACGTGCAGCTGGATGCTGTCCGTCAGACCGATGGCCCGGTGCTTATTTTTGCCGGCGCCGGGAGCGGTAAGACGCGCGTCCTCACGCACCGCGTCGCGTATCTGCTGAGCGAAAAGGACGTCTTCCCGGATCGTATCCTGGCGGTCACCTTCACGAACAAAGCCGCGTCGGAGATGAAGACCCGCTTGGAGCGGATGGTCGGCGACCAGGCTCGCGACCTCTGGGTAGGCACCTTCCACTCGATCTGCGTTCGCATGTTGCGCCGCGACGGTACGAAGATCGGCATCGCCAAGAACTTTGCGATCATGGACGAAACCGACCAGCGCTCGATCGTCCGCGACGTTTTGCAAGACCTCGATTTCGACGAGCGTCAGATCAGCCCGGGCGCGGCACTCGATGAGATCAGCAAGGCCAAGAACGCGCTCCTCTCGCCCAGCGAGTACGAGACGCGCGCCACCTCGTTTTTCGGCGAGAGGCTCGCCAAGGTCTACCACGAGTACGACCGGCGCCTCCGCGAGAGCAATGGCCTCGATTTCGACGACTTGATAGCGCAAGCGATCCGCCTGCTCGAAACGCAGGACGACGTGCGGACGCGCTATCAAAACAAATTCCGCTATATCCTCGTCGACGAATATCAAGACGTCAACTACGCTCAGTATCGCCTATGCGCGATCCTCGCGGGCGAGCACAAGAATCTGACCGTCGTCGGCGACGACGACCAATCGATCTATTCGTGGCGCGGCAGCGACTACAAGAACATCTTGCGCTTCGAAACCGATTTCCCCGGCGCGAAGGTTTTCAAGCTCGAAGAGAACTATCGCAGTCCGCAGTCGATCCTCTCCGTCGCCAACGAACTCGTTGAGAACAACAAGTCGCGCGCGTCGAAGAGGCTGTTCACCAAACGCGACGGCGGCGAAACGGTCACGGTCTACGGCGCCGAAACGGAACGCGCCGAGGCGCGCTACGTGATCGAAAAGATCAAGGAACACGTCCGGTCAGGTTCGGCCTATCGCGACTTCCTGGTTCTCTATCGCACCAACGCACAGTCGCGCGTTTTCGAAGAAGGCTTCCTCAGCGAAGGCATACCGTACCGTGTGGTCGGGGGCGTCGGTTTTTACGCACGCACCGAGATCAAGGACATGATGGCGTACCTGCGCTACATCGTGAATCCGTCCGATGCGGTCGCGTTCCGGCGCATCGTGAACGTTCCGCGCCGCAGCATCGGGCAGCAGACGATTGCGAGCCTAGTGACCGCAGCCGCTACGGCGGGCGTCTCCGTGGGCCAGACGATCTTCGACAAGGAATTGCTCAAACGCGCCGTGCCCAAGAAACAGCGCGAGCTCGAGCGATTCGCCGAGTTGATCGAGGACTTGCGGTCGCGAGTCGCCGGTTTGTCGATTTCAGAACTGCTGGTCGCAGTCATGGAGGAGTCGGGGTACATTCGCGAGCTTCAAGCCGAAGATACTCCGGATGCGCGCGTGCGGCTCGAGAATCTTCAAGAGCTGCTCGGCGTAGCGCGCGAATTCGAATCGCAGGAGAACGCCGGCAACCTCGACGACTTCTTGTCGAACATCGCCTTGATCAGCGACCTCGACACGCTCGATCCCGAGACCTCATTCGTGACGTTGATGACGATGCACGCCGCCAAGGGACTCGAGTTCCCGATCGTCTTCATGACCGGCTTAGAGGACGGTGTCTTCCCGCATTCGCGCGCTCAGACCGACATGACCGAACTCGAAGAAGAGCGCCGGCTCGCCTACGTCGGCGTGACGCGCGCGGTCGATCGGCTGTACTTCTCGTATGCCTTGCGCCGGACGCTATTCGGCAACACTTTCGCGCATCCCAAGTCGCGCTTCTTGGACGAGATGCCCAGCGTCGAGGCCGTGGGGATGCTCATCCCGAGCGCACGCCCATCGGGCGGCCGCTGGCGCGAGGTCTCGATACACGAGACCGCCGGTAACGGCGTCAACCTCGGTCTACAGGTCGGCGACCGCGTCCGCCATCCCAAGTGGGGCGAAGGTTTGGTCAAAGCGGTGACCGGCGCCGGCGGCGACGGCCTTCTGACCATCAACTTTCCGAACGTCGGCGAGAAGATGGTTATGCTCAAGTACGCCCCTCTGGAGAAGGTCTAGCGACGCATGCCAACCCCCCAACGCGTCGCGGTCGCCGGCGCGCTGGGCCGGATGGGCCGCACGGTCTGCGCCGCGGTTTCGAACGCGGACGACCTCGAACTGGTCGGCGGCTTCGATCAGACTGACGCCGGCCGGCCGCTGGCGGAGGTCGTTGGTCTACCTCGTGACGGCGGCCTCATCTACGACGACCTCGCTACGTTCTACGATCGAACCAAACCGGAGGTCGTCGTCGACTTCACGACCCATCCGGCGACCGTCGCGGTCGCTCGTGAAGCCGTGCTGCGCGGGATTTCGCCGGTCATCGGCGCGACCGGGCGCACCGCCGGCGAAGAGGCTGAACTCGTCGTCCTCTGCCGCAAGCACGGCGTTGGCGGCGCGCTGGTCCCGAACTTCGCGATCGGCGCGGTGCTGATGATGCGCTTCTCGGAAGAGGCCGCCCGCTATTTCCCGACCGTCGAGGTGATCGAATTGCATCACGACGGGAAGAAAGATGCTCCGAGCGGGACGGCGCGGCTCACGGCCAGGCGCATCGAAACCGCGGTGGGTCGCGGCGAGGTTCCGATACATAGCGTGCGACTGCGTGGGCTCGTGGCGCATCAGGAGGTGCTCTTTGGCGGCGAGGGCGAGGTCTTGACGATTCGACACGATTCGATGTCGCGCGACTCGTTCATGACGGGCGTCCTGCTCGCCGTGCGCGCCGTCCGGCACCGCCACGAACTCGTGATCGGTCTGGATGGCTTGATGGAGAGGCGCGCGTGAAGCTCGCACTCGTCGGTGTCACCGGCGTCGTCGGCGAAACCATTCTTCGCGTCCTCGACGAACGAAAGATCCCGTTCGATCAACTGGACGCGTTCGCTTCGCGCGAGCGCACCGAGCCGCTTTCCTTTCGCGGGCAGAACCTTCCGATTCGCGCCGCAACGCCCGAGGCGCTCGCGTCCGGTAAGTACGACGTCGTGTTCTTTGCGTCGAGCGATGATGCCAGCGCGGAGCTGGCCAAGCCGGCGCTCGATTCCGGCGCGAAGGTCATCGACAACAGTTCGAGTTTTCGGATGGCGCCCGGTGTGCCGCTCGTCATCCCCGAGGTCAACGCGCACGCCGTCAAGCCCGAACACAACCTATTTCCCGTCGCAAACTGTACGGCGATCGTGCTGGTGATGGGGATCGCGCCGATTCATCGCGCGGTCGGCTTGAGCGCCGTGCACGCGGCGACGTATCAAGCCGTCAGCGGCGCCGGGCGGGCCGGCCTCGAAAGGCTGGCGGCCGAAGAACGGGGTGCCGAGGGCCCGAAGTCTCCTTTCGCCGCACCGATCTTTCGCAACGTGGTCCCGCAGATCGGCAGCTTCGACGAATTCGGCGACGCCGGCGAAGAGAAGAAGGTCGCGGCCGAGACGCGCAAGATGCTCGACGCTCCTAATCTGCACGTGGCCGCGACGACGGTGCGCGTCCCGGTGCGCGCCGCGCACAGCATCGCGGCGTTCATCGAAACCTCGCGCGACACGAGCGTGGAGGAATTAGCGCGCGCTTATGAGGGCGCGCCGGGCGTCGTGTTCCATCGCGAAGGCATCGTGACGCCGCTGGACGTCGAAGGGCAGGACCTGGTGCACGTAGCGCGCCTACGTTCCGAGGAGGGTTCGAAACGTCACTTCCAGCTCTGGGCCGTCGGCGATCAGCTGCGCAAGGGCGCGGCGACCAACGGAGTCCAGATCCTCGAACTCTTGCTCCAACGCGGTTACGTCGGGGGGCGCAAGGAGCCGGCGCGTGCCTGAGATTCAAACGTTACAGGCCGTCGTTCAAAAATTCGGCGGCAGCTCGCTCGCAACGCCGGAGTTGCGCGAGCTGGCCGCTTCGCGCGTTTTGCAAGCGCGCCAACAGGGTTTCTTGCCGGTCGTCGTATGTTCCGCGCTGGGACGCGCTCCCGATCCGTATGCGACCGACTCGCTCTTGGCGCTCATCGGTCCGGCGCGTGATGGTCCGAACCGCGACTTGATCCTCTCGGTCGGCGAATCGATCGCGTGTGCGGTTTTCGCCGAACTCTTGACCTCGCTCGGCCTCGAAGCGCAGGCCTTGACCGGAGCGCAGGCCGGGATCATTACCGACGGAGCGCACGGCGACGCCAGAGTTTTGCGAGTCGAACCGGAGCGTGTGATCCGGCTGCTCGAGCGCGGCATTATCCCGGTCGTGACGGGCTTCCAAGGCGTCAGCGAGAGCGGCGCGATCACGACGCTTGGGCGCGGCGGCAGCGATCTGAGTGCGATCGCGCTCGGCGAAGCGCTGGGCTGTACCGTCGACATCTTCACCGACGTCAACGGCGTCATGAGCGGCGACCCGAAACGGATCGCCGGCGCGCACACGGTCGATCGCGTCTCGTACGCTGAGATGGTCGAGTTGGCGGCCGACGGCGCGAAGGTGATGCACGCCAAAGCCGCCGAAATGGCGCGCCTTTCGAATACGCCGTACGTGGTCAAGGGATTGCACTCGAATGTCGGCACCTCGATCGACGAAGGCGCGACTCCCGATCGGCAGCATCCGGTCAGCGGCATCGCGGCGTTCCAAGACGTCACGTTTTGCCGTGCGATCCAAGGCGATCTTCACGACCTCGAGGCGCGTCGCCAACTCGAGTTGGAGATTTTTCGGCGGCTCGCCGAGCGCGGCGTCTCGGTCGACATGATCAACGTCAACAACGCGGGCATCTTCTTTATCGCCGACACCGACCGTGTCGAGACCGTCCGCGCCGAACTGCAGAACCTCAACCTCGCGTTGCGCGTCAGACCGGGGTGCGCGAAGATCTCGATCGTCGGTGCCGGAATGCGCGGAACTCCGGGCGTCATGTACCGCGTGGTCAGAGCCTTGAGCGAAGCGAGAATCGAGATCATCCATTCGACCGACTCGAATATCACGATATCGGTCCTCGTCCCCGAGGAAGAGATGACTCGCGCGGAGCAAGCGATTCACGACTCGTTCCGTCTCGGGCGCGCGCCCGCAGAGAAGTGACGGCGGCTGGAGGCATACCGATGAAGACGACCGCACGTGCTCCAAGACTCGGCCCGCTGATGACCGCGATGATTACTCCTTTCGACGAACGCGGCGCGGTCGATTTGCGCGAAGCCGCTCGCCTGGCGCGCTGGCTGGTCGAGCAGGGAAATCACGGCCTCATCGTCGCCGGCACGACCGGCGAGTCGCCGGCGCTCGACGACGACGAAAAAGTCGCCCTATTTCGCGCGATCAAGGAAGCCGTCGGGGATCGCGCGGCCGTCGTCGCGGGGACCGGCGGAAACAACACCGCGCATTCGATCGAGTTGACGGAGCGGGCTGAAAAGGAAGGCGTCGATGCCGCGCTGGCGGTGGTCCCCTACTACAACAAGCCGCCGCAAGACGGGATGTTGCGCCACTTCGGCGCTATCGCCGAAGCGACGAAACTGCCCGTGATCGTCTACAACATCCCGGGCCGTACCGGCGCCAACATGCTGCCGGCGACGTTGCTCGAACTGGCGCGCCGCCATCCCAACATAGCCGGCGTCAAAGAATCCAGCGGTGACATGGCGCAGATGACCGCGATCCTGCGCGATCGTCCGGCCGGCTTCGGCGTGTGGTCCGGCGACGACCATCTGCTCTTGCCCCTGCTCGCAATGGGCGGCGACGGCGTGATCAGCGTAGCGGCCCACCTGTGCGCGCGCGAGATGCGCGAAATGATCGAAGCGCATGCGAGCGGCGACGTGGCCCGGGCGGCGCGGATTCATCAGGACCTCGCCCTTTTGACCGCGACGCTCTTCGCAACGACGAGCCCGATTCCGGTGAAGTGGGCGATGAACAAGATCGGCTTTGCCTGCGGTCCATGCCGCTCGCCGCTCGGTTCGATGCCCGACGATCTCGCCGCGAGGCTCGAGCCGATGCTCGCGACGTATCGCGGACGGGTTCGCGACAGAGTCGCTACATTGTCACGCTGAGCGCAGCGATCCCGAGCTTGTCGAGGGGGAGCGGAGTCGAAGCGCCGACGGTGCATGCCATGGTGCTCGGCTGCCGCGTCGACGCGCTCGACACCCGGGGCGCGGTCGAACGAATCGTCGAGTTGGCGCAATCCGGCGGCTCGTCGAACGTCGTGACGCTGGGGACGGAGATGGTCGTACGAGCGCAACGCGACGAGAGATTTCGCGCGATCGTCAACGCGAGCGCACTCTCGCTCTGCGACACGGTCGGGGTCCTCTATGCGGCGCGCTTGCAGGGCGTACCGTTCCCCGAGCGCGTGAGCGGCGTCGATTTGATCGAACCCCTCTGCGCTGCCCTAGCCTTCGAAGAACTTCCGGTGTTTCTCTTGGGCGGAAAAGGCGACACCGTGAAGCATGCCGCCGCGGCCCTGGCGCAGCGACACCCAAGCTTGATCGTCGCCGGCGCGCGCGACGGCTACGAGGCCCCGCGCGACGTCGCGCGGCTGCTCGAGGAAGTACGCGGCAGTGGAGCGCGCGTCTTGCTGGTCGGTCTCGGTTCGCCGAGCCAGGAGAATTGGATTGCGACCTATCTGCCGCAGAGCGGCGCCTCGGTCGGGATCGGCGTCGGCGGCTCGTTCGACGTGCTGGCCGGGAACGTCGCGCGCGCACCGGCTCTCTTTCGGCGACTCAATCTGGAGTGGCTCTACCGCCTGCTGCGTGAACCGTCGCGCTGGCGGCGGCAACTCGCGCTGCCGGTTTTCGTGTGGCTGTTGTTCCGCGAGCGCATGAGTATGCTCGTTCGCCGCCGGCGAGCCGCGTGAAAGCCATGATTCTCGCGGGCGGTTTGAGCACGAGACTCTACCCGCTGACCAAGCAAGTGCCGAAGCCGCTCGTCCCGGTCGCCGGCGAGCCGAATGCGATCCACGTGATCCGTTACTTGCGCTCGTTCGGCATCGAAGAAATCGCGATCAACGTGCACTATCACGCGGATCAGATCGAGCAGCGGCTCGGCGACGGTTCCGTTTGGAACGTGCGCCTGCATTATCTGTACGAAGACGTGCTGCTTGGCAGCGCCGGCGCGGTCAAACAGATGGAACCGTTTTTCGACCAGACATTTGTCGTCATCGGCTGCGACGACCTGACCGACATCCCGCTCGACGAGGTAGTCGCCTTTCACCGAAAGCGAGACGCCCTCGCGACGATCGCGCTCGTGGAAGCAGAAGACGTCTCCCAGTACGGCGTCGTCGTCCTCGACGACAGCGGAAAAATCGTCGGGTTTCAAGAGAAGCCTGCGCCCGGTACTGAAAAGTCGCGCTTGGTCAACACCGGCGTCTACGTCTTCGAACCGGCGATTTTCGGACACATCCCGGCCGGCGAGTTCTACGACTTCGGCAAGCACGTGTTCCCGGCACTGCAGGGCGCCGGCGCCGCGTTTTACGGGCTGGCGCTCGAGGGTGCCTATTGGTCCGACATCGGCACGCCCTCGGAGTACGTCAGGGCGACGCGCGACGTACTTTCGGGACGCATGCGACTGCCCGGCAACGAACGCGCGCGCGGGATAGCGAAAACCGCCCAGATTGGCGCGGACGTGAAGATCGAGGGCGACGTGCACGTCGGCGAACGATGCCGCATCGGCGAGCGTGCCCGCATCCAGGGACCCAGCGTGCTCGACGACGACGTCGTCATCGGGGATGATGCCGTGATCGATCGATCGATCGTTTGGGACCGCGCTCGCGTTGGCGAACGCGCGCACTTGATCGATAGCATCGTCGGAATCGATTACGTCGTCGCCGGCGGCTCGCATCTCCACGACGCGATCGTCGCCAACGAAGAGGTTAAGGCGGGGTAATCGGCGTGCCGGCGCGCACCGCCGCGATCCACGTTCCGATGAGATCGGCGTCGGCAGTCTGGCCGTCCTTCCGATATCCGGTCTGGGCTTGGCTCAGGTCGGCCAACGCGCCGTCTTTGTCGCCGAGTCCATAGCGCGCGACGGCGCGCTCCTTATAGCCGTCGGGGTCGTTGGGGGCGCGGCCGAGGTACGTTTCCAGGTCGGTCAATGCGAGCTTGTAACTGCCGATTCGATTATAGGTAAGCCCGCGGAAATAATAGGCAGTATCGGAGCGCTTCTCGTTGAGCGTGATATACGACGTGAGGTCGCCGATCGCGCGCGGGTACTCGCGCTGGAGGATTTCGAGGCGGGCGCGCGCCCATAGGCCGCGGCGGCTCTTAGGGTCGAGCGTCAGCGCTTTCTCGCAATCGGCGGCTGCGCGGTCGCGATTGCCGACCAGGCGGTTCGTGTCGCATCGCGCGGCGTAGATGTATGCGCCGGAACGTCCGAGCGCGACCGCGCGATCGTAATCGGTCAAAGCGACCGCGTACGCCTCCCGTTCGAACTGGACGTCGCCACGGTCTTCATAGGCGAGCGCGTCGTTTGGATCGAGCCGGATGGCGTCGTTGCAATCGGTTAGAGCGCCCGCAGTGTCGTCGAGTTGCAGGCGAGTCTCGCAGCGGGTGACGTACGCGTACTGGTATTCGGGATCGATCGTTATGGCTGAATTGTAGTCTTTGAGGGCAGCGTCATTCTGCCCGAGATTCGCCTTGGCGTCGCCGCGCAGAACGAACGCGCGCGCGTCCCGCGGGTGCTCCGCGATGAAGGCGTCGAGCAGGGCGATGGCATCGCGATAGCTGCGAGCCTTGAAAGCCGCCTGCGCCTGCTCGAACGTCGCCGGTGCAGCGGTCGGCGTGGCGGCGCCGGCACGGTGCAGCGTCGTCGCGATTAAAACCACAGCCAGCGATGCGGCAACCAGACCGGCTTGGAATCGGATCAGCATGAAATTTCCCCTTGGCTCGAATTCACGTCCCGAACGCAAACAGCGTGTCGGCCTGACTGCCGCCCGGAGTCGGGCCGCCGGCCGGAAGAAAAAGTCTGTCGCCGACGGTCGCGGCGCCGGTGCCGTGCCGCCCGCTCGGAAGCGGAGCGTAGGCCGTCCAAGTGTTGCTCGCCGGATCGTAGGCCTCGTTCTGTACGAACGTTCCACGCGGCGCCTCACCGCCGATGACGTGGATGTGTCCTTGATAGACGGCTCCGGCGACGCCGCTGCGCGCCGTCGGCATCGGGGCACCACTCGTCCAGACGTCCTTCGCAGGATTATAGATATCGGTCCGATCGACGTTGTTGTTGAAGGTGTTGATCCGCCCGCCGATGGCGTAGATCTTGCCGTTGAAGGCCACGACCGCGAGGTGATCGCGCGGTTGCGGCAGGTGCGCGGCGCCTCTCCAGATGTTATCGTGCGGATCGTAGATGTCGGCGTCGCTGACGCTTCCGCCGCGGTTTCCGCCGATGGCGTAGAGTTTTCCGTTCAGAGCGGCGAGCCCGAGCGCGCCACGCGGAAAGGGAAGGGGCGCGATGTCTTGCCAGTGGTCGCGGCCGGGATCGTAGACCATCCCACCGCTCGTCGGGTTGCCGCTCTCGCTGTAGCCGCCGACGACGTAAACTTTGCCGTCGAGCGCCGCCGCGCCGGGATGATTGAGGCCGCGCGGCAACGGGGCGACGGTGCGCCACGCATCCTTGGCGGCATCGTAGACGTCGACTCGGGTCTGATCGTTGGTTCCGGCGGTAAAGCCGCCGATCACGTAGATCGCCGTTCCGATCGAGGCGACGCCGACTTCGCTGCGCTTGCTCGGCATCGGTGACTTCTGCGACCACGTTCCCGCCGGCGTTGCCGCGGCAATGAGCGCCACGGCGGTCGCCGACAAGAGGACGCGCGCGACAGCGTTCATGTCAGGTCGAAAACCATCGGCATATTTTTCGGGCGGTAGTCGAACGTGCAGATGGACGCGTTCATGAAATGGGTCCCCGAGCTTGCATGCTGTTGGTTTCCGTAGCCTTCGTGAATGTGGCCGAAAACGTGAAGTCTCGGCTTCAGTTCCGCAACTCGCTCGGCCAGTGCCTCGCAACCGGCATGGTCGCCGTGGAGGGTGAGATCGAGTATTTTGTGCGGTGGTCCGTGCGTGACGAGCACGTCGGTTCCGTTCGGTATCTGCGACCACTTGGCCCGCAACGCGTCGCCGCGCGGTAACATGAAGGCCCAATTGAAGAATTCAGGCGTATATGGGCTGCCGTAGAAGCGCACGCCGTCGATCTCGACGGCCTCATCTTCGAGATAGGTGGCACGCGGGAAGAGTGTTCGCGCCGTAGCCGGGTCGCGCTCGAACAAGAAATCGTGATTACCCGCGATCACGATCTTGTGTTCGTGCGGCAAATTCTCCAACCACTCCGCGGCGGCGCGCGTCTCTTCGAGGGTTCCACGCTTCGTCAGATCGCCGGCGTGAATGAGAATGTCGCCGGCGGGGACGTGCATCGTATCGTGGTAGCCGTGCGTATCCGAGACGCAAACGAGCTTCATGCGAGTGCCCTTTGGAACGCCCTTGCTCGTCGCCTTCTCGGTCGTGATAGGGAGTCGATGCAACTCTCGAAGATTCTCGACGCGATGTTCCCGTCGGCGTGCGCCGGATGCGGCGCCGGCGAAGGGCCGATCTGCGACGGCTGCCTGCCGAATCGGCGCGCGACCTGTCGTTTTCGCATCGGGCCGATGGACGTCGTCGCGCTCGGCTCCTATGAAGGTTCGTTGCGGAGCGCGATTCTTGCGTTCAAGCGAGGGCGGCGCGACGTCGGCTGCGCCTTGGCCCGCGCGCTCGCGAAGCTGCTCGTTCCGGCGTCGGATTCGCTGCTCGTCCCGGTGCCGACGACGCCGAGGCGCCAAGCCGAGCGAGGCTTCGATCAAGCCGTCCTCCTCGCTCGCGAGGTTGGCCGGCTCACCGGATTCGGCGTCCTCGACGTCTTGCGCCAAACCGCGGGCGACGCGCAGCGCGGCCGTTCCCGCTCGGCTCGGCTGCACGCGCGCGGACGGTTTCGCTGTACCGCGACGACGCTCGTCGATGGGGTGCAGGTTATTTTGGTCGATGACGTCGCAACGACCGGCGCAACCCTCTGTGACTGCGCCGCCGTCTTGACCGCAGCCGGTGCTCGCGTCACCGCTGCGGTCGTTATCGCTCGCGCGCGCTGAACCCCCGACGGCCGGAAACCAAAGGAGAACTTCGATCCGATGAAAGCAACCTGGAACGGCGCTGTGATCGCCCAAAGCGACGATACCGAAGTCGTGGAAGGAAACCATTACTTCCCGGCCACGGCCGTCGATCGCAAGTATCTCAAGGACAGCTCGAAGCACACCATCTGTCCGTGGAAGGGGACGGCGTCATATTACACGCTCGTCGTCGACGGCAAAGAGAACGCGGACGCGGCGTGGTTCTATCCCGAACCGAAGCCCGCGGCGAAGCAGATCAAAGATCGAATTGCGTTCTGGCACGGCGTCGAGGTGACACCGTAGGCATCTCCGCCGGGGACTATATCTTTCTGCGCCGGACGTACGAACTGGCGGAACGCGGGCGCGGCAACACGATCCCGAATCCCTGCGTTGGTGCGGTCGTCGTGCGCGACGACCGTTTGTTAGGCGAGGGTTTTCATCGCGCTCGTGGCCTCCCGCATGCAGAGGTCGAGGCGTTCGAAGCGGTTCGCGAGGCCGGAGGAGAGGCGCGCGGCGCGACGCTGTATGTCTCGCTCGAACCGTGTTCGCACGATGGCCTCACGCCGGCATGTACGCGCGCGGTGCTCGAGAGCGGCGTGGCGCGCGTGGTAATCGGTGCCCGCGACCCCAACCCGCTCGCCGCCGGCGGCGTCGAACGATTGCGCGCGGCCGGCGTTTCGGTCGACGTCGCGGGCGATCCGGCGGCCGCGGCGATCGTGGAAGATTTCGTGGTCGCTCTCGCGCAGACGCGGCCGTACGTTTCACTGAAGATGGCGGCGTCGCTCGACGGTTACGTCGCATCGGAACCCGGCTCGAGGTGGCTGACGGGCGAACGCGCGCGCGAATTCGTCCGCGAGCTGCGCATCGCGCACGACGCGGTCCTGGTCGGCGCGCGAACGGTGCGCACCGACGACCCGCAGTTGACCGTACGGCCGTCCCGCGCGCGAACGCGACCGTACCACCGCATCGTCGCGTGCGCTTCGAAGCCGATCGCACCCGAAGCGCGTGTCCTGCGGCAGGTCGACGGTTACGAACGGACGATCGTCCTCGCGCCGCGCGAGCGTGCCGAAAACTTCAAACCGCTCGAAGAATTGGCGGACGTGCTCTACGTCGGGGAGGCGGGCCACACGTGGCTCGACGTGGCCGAGGCGATGACCCTTCTGAAGACGCGCGGGATCGCGAGCGTGTTATGCGAGGGCGGTCCGATCCTGGCCGGAGCGCTGCTCGAGGCTCGGCTGGTCGATCGTCTCTACTGGATCGTCGCGCCTCAACTTCTGGGGAACAGACGTGCCGTTCCGGCGTTAGCGCGCGCCGGGGTCGCCGGTGCGTTGCCGGAATTTCGCTTCGACCGCGTCGAACGGCTCGGAGACGACGTCCTCCTATCGGGGCGCCTGCGCTCAGCGAAGAAAGATTGAATGTTCACCGGCATCATCGCGCACCTCGGCCGCGTTACGACCCTAGAAAAAGATCCGCGCGAGGGCGCGCGCTTGACGATCGAAGCGCCGTCGGCAATCTCCGAAGGCGTCGTCCCGAAGGATTCCGTCGCGATCGACGGCGTCTGCCTGACCGTCGTCAAGAACGATGCGCGGCACATGACCTTCGACGTGGTTCCGGAGACGCTGTCGCGCTCGACGCTCGGCGAATTGCGCCTCGGCGATACGATCAACGTCGAACTCGCGTTGCGCGCGGGCGACCGGCTGGGCGGACACTTGGTGTACGGGCACGTCGATGCGACCGCTCCGATTCTCGGTAAAGTAGAAGAAGGCCAAGGGCACCGCGTTTCGATAGGACTCCCCGAGGAATTGCGAGACTACGTGGTGACCAAGGGGTTCATCGCGGTCGACGGCGTGAGCCTAACGGTCGCCGCAGTCACGGCCGGACGTTTCGAGATCGCGCTGATCCCGGAGACTGCCGCGCGCACGACCCTCGGCCGAAAAGATCGCGACGCTCGCGTCAATCTTGAAATCGATCCGATCGCTCGTTATGCCGTCGGTACCGCCGAACGCTACGGTATCGGCACCGCCGGCTCGCGCGAAGAACTCGCCTGGGCGTACGAGATTTAGGTCGTAGGCGCCGTTGGCGGTAGCGTCGTCTGTACAGGCGGCGGAAGTTCGGGTTGTGCGCTAAGATCGCGGTACAGACCGACTTGCACGATTGCGGAGAATCCGACGTACGCAAACAACGCGAGAGCAAAAATGCCGAAGCTGCCGCCGCTCAACGCTAGCAACGGGAACGGAGGCATTTGCATCGCCGAGTTCGACCACGTCGGCACGGAAATCTGTAGGGGCACGATCGCGCCGTAGATCAGAAAAGTCAAACCGTACTGGATCGCGTAGAGCCCGAGCCACGTGACGAGCGAGGGGACGAAGAACCGCCGGATGAGCGTGAACGACTCGCCGATAGCTTCGAATCCGCCACGCTTCCCTGCGATCGCCGCGGGCAGCACGTACATCGTGACGAGCGTCAAGCCGATCATCGAGAGACCTAGTGTCGGCAGGACGAGGATGAGCGCCAACACGGCGACACCCGCGGTTCCGATCCACGCCACGAGCACTGCGCCGGCTCGCGACCAGAAGGCAGCGAACGCGTCATCGAAGGTCGTCGTACCGCGCGCCCAAGCCGCGTCCGCCATGGCATACGTGGCGATCTGCGCCCACAGCCCGATCACGACGAGGAGTAAAAACACCACCAAGCTGCAGCCGATTGCCCACTCCGCGTAGTCCCTCCACGCATTGTGCGCCGCGTTCGTGGCGACCGCGCCGACGGCGGCGGCGACCGTAAACGCGCCTATCACGACGATCGCCAGGAAACCGGCGACGATCGGGGGCAGCGCGACGATCCAATTGCGCTTGAAGAGTTCCCATGACCGCGTGAAGAGCGCGCCGAATTCAATCGGCGCGGGAGCCGGGGCGGCACTCGTCGTCACAGAGCCTCCTACACCGAGCGAATAGGTCCGCCGGATTGCCTAAACTACTTGATTGCGGCTCGAATGTTCCCCCGGCGCTGGCCCTCGTCAAGGGGACTTAACAATCGTTAAGCCTAATCAGCTGGCGTTATGCCGACCGATTTTGCCGAAGAACTCAAGACCAAAATGGACCGGGCCGGCCTCAGCGCCGCCGAGGTTTCCGCTCGGTCGGGGCTGACCGAGGCCGCGATCTCCTACCTGCGCTCGGGGCGCCGCAGCCCATCGTTCCGGACCGTTCAGGCCTTGCGCAAGGCGCTCCCCGATCTCGCCGCCGACACCGAACCCGGAACCGAAGAGCAAATCTTCGAGCCGATCGAAGACGCAATCGCGGACATTCGCGCCGGCAAGATGGTGGTCGTCCTCGACGACGAGGACCGCGAGAACGAAGGCGACCTCGTCATGGCAGCCCAGATGGTCACACCCGAGGCGATAAACTTCATGCGCCTCGAAGCCGGCGGTTTGATTTGCGTCCCGATCATCGGGAAGCGGCTCGACGAGCTGCACATTCCGCAGATGGTTTCGGAAAACACCGCGGTGCACGAAACGGCCTTCACGATTTCGATCGAAGCGCGCGGGCGAACCACGACCGGAATTTCGGCGCACGATCGCGCCGCAACGATTCACGCGCTGCTCGATCCGAACGCGAAGCCCTCGGACTTCTTGCGGCCCGGCCACACCTTTCCGCTGCGCGCGCGCGAAGGCGGCGTGCTCGTGCGTGCCGGCCAAACAGAAGCCGCCGTGGATCTGGCGCGGCTCGCCGGCTTCTATCCGGCCGGCGTCGTGGTCGAGATCATGGACGACGACGGCAGGATGATGCGGTTGCCGCGCTTGCGTGAATTCGCCAAGCGGCACGGGCTGCGCCTCATCACCGTGAAGGACCTCATCGCCTATCGCATGCGCACCGAGAAACTCGTACAGCGCATCGCCGAGTTCGATCTTCCGACGACGCACGGTAATTTCCGCGGCATCGCTTACGAAACGAAGATCGACGACATCGCGCACGTCGCGCTGGTCATGGGCGAAATCGGCGATGGCAACGGGTTGCTCGTCCGCGTTCACTCCGAATGTTTGACCGGCGATGCGCTCCACTCGCTGCGTTGCGATTGCGCGGCTCAGCGCGATGCTGCACTGGAGATCATCGCGCGCGAGGGTCGCGGCGTCTTCCTCTATCTCCATCAGGAAGGCCGAGGGATCGGACTCGCCAACAAGCTGCGCGCCTACGAACTGCAAGATCGCGGAGCCGATACGGTTGAGGCGAATATCGCCCTCGGATTGCCGGTCGACAAGCGTGACTATGGAATCGGCTCGCAAATCTTGGTGGACCTCGGTGTGCGCGAAATGCGCTTGATCACCAACAATCCGAAGAAGATCGTCGGTCTAGAAGGCTACGGCCTGAAGATCGTCGATCGCGTCCCGTTGCAGATCGAAGCGACCCCGCACAGTGCGCGCTATATCGAAACCAAACGCGACCGCCTCGGCCACATCTTCGGGGTGGTTTCGTGAAGGCGGCCGCGACCGAGCGGCCCCGCGCGCTTCCAAGGGGAAAAGACCGGCGCGTCGCCGTCGTCTCCGCCCAGTTCTACGAGCACGTCGCGAATTGGCTGGAAGAAGGTGCGCAACGGGCGCTTTCGGACTGCGGAGTAGCCGAGAAGGATCGCACGTTCGTGCACGTCCCCGGCTGCTTCGAATTGCCGCTCGCCGCGCAGCGCCTCATTCAAACCGGCAAATTCGAGGCGGTCGTCGCCCTCGGCGCCGTCGTCCGGGGTGATACGCCGCACTTTGAGTACGTAGCAGGTGAGTGCGCGCGGGGGATCATGGACGTCCAATTATCCACAGGCGTCCCTATCGGTTTCGGAGTCTTGACGACCGAGACGCTCGCTCAGGCGGAGGAGCGGGCCGACCCCGCCCGAGGCAATAAGGGCTACTCCGCGGCGCTCGCCGCGCTCGCCCTGTGCGGCATCGGGTGATGGCTCGCTTGCCTTTTCCTTAATCCTTTCTTATACTCGCGGGTACGGCGGTGCGTTAGCGCACCCCGATTTGCACTTCGCAGTCCGTCCCCATTTGGAGCTGTCGGGGTGCCCGTCGACCCCGGAGGCCCCATTCAAGTGCAAGACAAGACTCTCACCTGTAAAGATTGCGGAGCGCCGTTTACGTTCTCCGTTCGAGACCAGCAATTCTACGCCGAGAAAGGTTTCGAAAACGAGCCGCAACGCTGTCGCGATTGTCGCAACGCTCGTAAGTCGCAGCGCACCAACGGAGGCGCCGGCTCGCGCGAGATGTTTGAAGCGATCTGCGCGCAGTGCGGCGTTCCGACGACCGTTCCGTTCAAGCCGCGGGGCGATCGTCCGGTCTACTGTCGCGCTTGCTACGCGACGCTCGCTCCACAACCCGCGCGCGTCTAAATAGGGCCCAGTAGCGGAGACGAACCCGCGCGGTCGAACCGTCGCGGTACGATGAGCTATTTGCCGGCGGCGCTCGAAGCCGTATGGTGGGACGAAGATGCGGTCGGCTACATCGATCAGCGTTCCTTGCCGCATGAGGTGCTGCGCAGACGCGCACGCAACACCGACGAAATCGTCGATGCGATTGCGACGCTCGCGGTGCGCGGTGCGCCGTGCATCGGCATCTTCGGTGCGTACGGCGTCGCGTTGACGCACCAGTTAGGCGGCGAGACCGAATCGTTTGCGGCGGCTGCGGCTCGTATTCGAGCCGCGCGGCCAACCGCGGTCAACCTCGCCTGGGCCGTCGATCGCGTCCTCGGCGCGGTGCCCCCGGAATATCTTTCCGAGGCACGCGCGATTCACGAAGAGCAACGCGCCGTGGATCGGGCCATCGCCGAATTCGGTGCGGCGCTATTGCCCGATGAGTGTGCGGTGCTGACGCACTGCAACACCGGCCCGCTCGCGACCGGCGGCGAAGGGACGGCGCTCGGCATCATCATCGCCGCGCATCGCAGCGGAAAACGCGTCCATGCCTACGTCGACGAGACGCGGCCGCTCTTGCAGGGTGCGCGGCTGACCACGTTCGAGTTGGCCGCCGCCGGCGTTCCGGCAACGCTGATCGCCGACGCGTCGGCGGCGGCGACGATGCACCGCAAGAACGTCGTGGCGGTCATCGTCGGAGCCGACCGCATCGCGAGCAACGGCGATACGGCAAATAAGATCGGAACGTATCAGTTGGCGATCGGCGCGGCGCATCACCGCATTCCGTTCTACGTTGCCGCACCGCGCTCGACGATCGACTTCACGCTCGCCGACGGCGAAACGATCGAGATCGAGCAACGCCGGCCCGAAGAGGTGCGCGCGTTCGGCGGTCAGGCGACGGCGCCGCACGAATTCGACGTTTACAATCCGGCTTTCGATGTTACGCCGGGGCATCTGATCTCCGCCATCATCACCGAATACGGCGTGCTTCGCCCGCCGTACCGTGAGGCGATTCCCGATCTCGCGACGCGGCCCGCGCTCTTGATCCGAGCGGCACGGTAGCTTGAAGTTTTACGACTTTCTCGATAAGGCGCCCGCCATCGGGCGCCTGGTCATCGTCGAGGGCGTCGAACGCGTCTTCGCGGAGCGGGCGTTGGCGACGATCGTCGAGCGGCAGTTGGCGCCGGCCGAACGCGATCTGAACCTCGAACGTATCAGCGCGACCGAACTCGACGGCTTTTCACGGGTTGAAGCCGCAGTCGCCGCCCTTCCGTTTTTGGGAGCGACGCGCGTCGTCGTAGTACGAAACGCGCACGAACTGCGCGCCGAGTCGCGCCGCGCTCTGGTGGCCGTGACCGAGACCGTGCCCGAAGGCAACACGCTTGTAATCGAGGATCTCGTCTCGCCGGGCAGCAAGCGCCCCGAGCCGATCGGCAAGCTCGTCGGGGCGCGGGTGGCGCTTCGGATCGACACGACGCCTTCGGCCGACGCGCGCGAGCGCTACCTGCGTGAGCTGCTGACCGAATTGGGGGCCACGATGGAACCGGCCGCGTTGGCGGCGCTGATCCGCAGTGAATCCGAGCTCGCGTCTGTTCGGACCGATGTCGAGAAGCTCGCTCTTGGCGGGACAAAGATCAGTCTCGCCGACGTCGTGCGCGAAAGCCTTGTCACCGAAGACGTACGGGCCTACCAATATGCGAGTGCCGCCGCCGCCGGCCGCACGGCCGAGGCCCTGACGCTCGCGGCCGAGCTCTTCGGGTCCGATCCGAGAGGCGCGGCGGTCCCCATGCTTGCGGCACTCGCCCAGGAATACGGATACGTTTGGGAGTTGGCGCGGCCCGGTGGATCCCTCCCCTCGAGGGCACGCTGGCGCGAGCGAGATTTGCAAACGGTCGCACGCCGGCTCGGCGAGCGGCGGGCACGGCTCGGTTTCGAGCGCGCCGTGCGAGGGTTCGAGGCGGTCGTGACGGGACGCGCCGACGACCCTCGGGTCGTGGTGGAACTTGCCACCGCCGCGGGAGCCGATGCAGGGAGGCGCTAAGTCTCCTTAGCAACAGGATTGGAGCGGCGGGACGGGCAACGTCGCCCCAGCGCGGCGATGCGTTCGTGCTGACGTTCGCCTATCTTTCCCCGCGGAACTTTTCAAGGAGTTCTATTTCATGCGCAGTGTTCTAGCTCGACTGGCCCTCGTGGGATTGGTCGGGATCGCTCTCGTCGGTTGTGGGTCGTCGAACGGAACGTCACTTCAGGCAGGAGCGGTGCCGAACAACGGCGGCGGCGGTCCGATCAACACCACAAACGGCATCGGTGCGCCGCCGCTCGGTGTGGTTCCATCGGTGCTCATCGATAACGGTAACGCCGCGGCGGCTTCCAGCTACGTCGGCTTCAACACGTTCGCGGTGGACACGCAAAACACGGTTCAGGCTCTACAGGATCCGGCCAGTCCGGCCGTTCCTTTAGTCCCGTCCTCGCCGGGTGCACCAACGGCGAGCCAGGCGACTGACACCGGCGATCATTTCGTCTTGGAGAACGGCAACAACTCGACGCAGTTGATCGCGCGCTTCAGCGGCGCCGTTCCGAGCTTGGTCTACACGTTCGGAGCGCCCGGAAACACCGGCACGTTCAATTACAGCCAGATCATCGCGCACTTCTGGTTCGGGCAGAAGGCGAGCGGAAGCGTCACGATCGGCGGGATTATCAAGGCCGGCGACGTCGTGACGATCACCCTCGGTGGCACGAACGTGAACTACACGGTCGTGGCCGCCGATACGACCGCGACGATCGCAACCGCTCTTGTCGCTGCGATCAATGGCAGTGCGACAGTCGGCCCGGCCGGCACCGTCGTGGCGACCTATGCGTGGGTCAATCCTGCGAATTCGAGCCAGGTTCAGATCGCTGCGTCTGCTATTGGTGTAGCCGGCAACGCCATCACGCTCGCCGCGAGCGTCTCGGCGGGTAGTACCGAGACCGCCGTGGCCTCAGGGGCGACCCTTACCGGCGGCGTTGCGGCCATCCAGGCGGGGACGTTCAGTTCTTGGGCGATCGAATTGGTCGGCAACGGTTCGGCGGCGGGTCCGGGTGCTCCGGCGGCGACGTACGACGTGCGGTTGGCCTGCGCGTCGACGCCGACGACGGTCGGCATCAGCCTCAACCGCTTCGTCTGCGGTCCGATGCCTTTATATGGCGCGGCCAGCAGCCTCGCTCCGACCGCCGGAAACCCCGGTGCCGGGACATACAACGTTCCCGTGAATGCCGTCTTCCCGGGCGCGGAGGGTGCGTTCACACCGATCAATCCGACGATGTACGTGGTCCTGAACTATGCGTCAGCGACCAACCCGGCTCTTCAGTCCAATCCGTACGTCGACTACATCTACGCAGCGCAGTAACGAATAGACTCGGAAACAACCGGGAGCCGGGCGCAAGCCCGGCTCCTTTCGTATCTGCGAATGCGGCGTGGGACCTCGGGGCGGCTGGAGCGAACCGCGCTTCAAGTGATGGACCACAGCGCGTACAGCTCGCCGTTTTCGTGGAGATACGGGCGCGCCGAGTTGCGCGAACTCTTTTCGGAGCGGGAACGGCGCCGCTTGTGGCGCTCCGTATGGGTCGCACTTGCTCGCTCGCAAGAACGCGCCGGACTCGTTTCGGCGGCGGAAGCAGCAGATCTGGAAGCGCACGCCGGCGGAGTCGACATCGAGGCGGCGCTGAAAATCGAGCGCGAGATCGGCCACGATTTGATGGCAGAGTTGCGCGTCTTCGCGTCGCAGGCGCGCGAGGGCGGCGGGAAGCTTCATCTGGGCGCAACCTCGATGGACGTCGAGGACACGGTGGAAGCGTACCGGATCCGGCGCGCGCTGTCGCTGGTGGGAGCGCGGCTTCACGCCGTCTTGCACGCGTTCCGTCCTCGCATCGTCGAGTACGCCGGCCTCGTCTGCCTCGGCTACACCCACCTTCAGCCCGCGGAGCCGACGACGCTCGGCTACCGGCTCGCAGCTTACGCTCAAGACCTCCTCATCGATGAAGGCGAGTTGCGTAACGTCTATCAGCAGGTTACCGCCAAGGGGATTCGCGGCGCGGTCGGAACCTCGGCTTCGTTCGAACGCTTGTTGCGCGGCAGCGGACGCACCGCGCGCGATCAGGAAGAAGACGTGCTGGCGCATTTCGACTTGACGGCGCGCGAAGTCAGCGGCCAAACTTATCCGCGCAAGCTCGATTACTTGGTCATCTCGGCGCTTGCTGGAGTCGGCGCTTCGCTTTCAAAATTCGCGGCCGACGTCAGAATTTTGTCGTCGCCGGGCTTCGGCGAAATGTTCGAACCGTTCGGCGCCAAGCAGGTCGGAAGCTCCGCGATGCCCTTCAAGCGCAATCCGGTGATGGCCGAACGCATCGGCTCGCTGGCGCGTCTCTTGCCGGCCTACGCAAACGTTGTGTGGCAGAACGCCGCAACCAACTACCTCGAGCGGACGCTCGATGACAGCGCCAACCGTCGCACCGTTTTACCCGAGTCGTTTTTGTGCGCCGACGTATTGCTCGGCCTGGCTTTGAAGATCGTCGAGGGACTGCGCGTCGACGAGCGCCGGATCGGCCAGAACCTGCGCGCCTTCGGACCCTTTGCGGGTAGCGAGGCGGTGCTGCTGGAGGCGGTCAAAGCCGGCGGCGATCGACAGGTTCTTCACGAGGTGATTCGCCAAGCGTCGATGTCGGCGCACGACGCGGTTGCGAGCGGCCGCGACAACCCGTTGGCGCAACTTCTCGCCGATGACAAGCAGCTCACGGCTCTGCTCGACCCGGCCGAGATTCGCGCGCTGCTCGATCCGAGCGATCACATCGGGGACGCGCCGGAACGCGCGCGCCGCTTGGCCGACCAGATCGCCGCGCTGACGCCGTTTCCCGAACCTCGAACACTCCTAGGAGCATCCTCGTGAACAAGGGCCTCGAAATCGCGCGCGGCAAGACGAAGGCGCTCTTCGAGCAGCCCGGCCAACCCGACGTGCTGGTCGTGCAGGCGCTCGATTCGATCACGGCCGGCGATGGAGCGCGCCGCCACGAGATCGCCGGAAAGGGCCGCATCGCCGCCAAAACCACGGCGCGGGTTTTTCGCCTGCTCAACCTCTGCGGCTTGCCGACGCATTATCTCTCCGGCGGCGAAGACGACGACGACAACGAGATGCTGGTGCGCCGTTGCGCGATGATTCCACTCGAGGTCGTCGTGCGCGGAGCCGCCGCGGGCTCGCTGGTTCGGCGGAGGCCCTCGATCGCGCGGGGTTCCATCATCGTTCCACGGATGGTCGAATTCTTCTTGAAGGACGATGCGAATCACGATCCGTTGATCGAACCCGACGAGATCGTCGCGCGAGGGATCGCGTCGCCGGCTGACATCGCGTTGATGAGCGAAGTCGCGCGGCTCACCTTCGAAATCCTGGCGCATGCCTGGCGCCGGCGCGAGACGCTGCTGGTCGATCTGAAGGTCGAATTTGGACGTCTCGTCGGTGGCGAAGGACGCGGTACGGTCATGCTCGCCGACGTCATCGACAACGACTCGTGGCGCATCTGGCCGCAGGGCCGCGAAGATCTGATGCTCGACAAACAGATGTACAGAAATTTGAGCGAGGTGACGCCCGCCGACCTCGAGCGCGTCCGCGAGAATTACGAGCAGGTCGCGGAGATCGTCGGCACGTTTCCGACGATGCGCTCCGCGATGGCGGCGCTCGTTGCCGACGGCTCGAATGCGGTCGCGCTGCTCGATCCGGTGATCAGGGAACTTCTGCCGTTCGGCATCCAGAGTCTGCGTCGCGTCGTGTCGACCGACGTCATGCCGCATTTCGCCGTCCAGGTCGCCCAACAACTCGATGCGACCTTTCCGCGTCTCGTGTACGTAGCGTCGGGGCCGCAGTTGGCGGCGATACTCGGGGCGACGACGCCCGCGCCGGTTTTTGACGCGACCGAATACGACGCAGGCGAACTCGCGCTCGCGATCGCGAAGGCGCTGGCGCAGGACGACACCATCCTCTTCGGCCGCGTGCTGCTGGTGCAAGCCAACGCACGTTCAGCCATCCTGCATGCCGACGCTCAACTCAACGCGCCGCCGCCGCCTCCCAATGGGACCGTTGCCTAGCCAATTGGAGACTGTCGCCACGCTCTCGGTGCGCGGTGCCGAAGATGCGGAGCTCGAGCAGAATCTAACAAAACACGGGATCGCGCTCAGCGTCGCCGAGGCTCGGCGAATCGCCGCGGAACTAGGGCGCGATCCGGCGCTCGTCGAGGCGCACGCTTTCGATGCTCAGTGGAGCGAACATTGCTCGTACAAGAGTTCGCGCGTCCACCTTGCGCGGCTCCCGACCGAAAGTCCGGACGTAATTCTCGGTCCGGGAGAAGATGCCGGGATCGTGCGGCTCGGCGAATGGAACGGCGAAAGCTACGGCATCGTCGTCGCACACGAGTCGCACAACCATCCCTCGCAGGTCGTTCCCTTTGAGGGCGCGGCGACCGGGATCGGTGGGATCGTGCGCGACGTGCTCTGCATGGGCGCGCGCGTGATCGCCCTCGCCGATCCGTTGCGCTTCGGTCCGCTCGACGATCCGCATTCTCGTTACGTCGCGCAGGGCGTCGTTGACGGCATCGCCGCCTACGGCAACGCGATCGGCGTCCCGACGATCGCCGGCGACGTCTACTTCCACGAAGGCTTCCGCGACAATTGTTTGGTGAACGTCGTCGCGCTCGGGATCGTCAAGGAATCGGAGATCATCCATTCGCGCGCGCCGGCCGGCTCGGAGGGTTGGGACATCGTGCTGGTCGGAAAGGCGACCGACCGCAGCGGCTTCGGCGGCGCCGCGTTTTCGTCGCTCGTCCTCGACGAGAAGGATGCGGAGGCGAATAAGAGCGCCGTTCAAGTCCCCGATCCGTTTTTGAAGAACGTGATCATGCGCGCTTCGTACCGTGCATTCGACGTCATCCGCGAACTCGGATTGACGGTCGGTTTCAAGGACCTCGGGGCCGGCGGCATCATGGGCTGCACCGCGGAGCTCGCCGCGAGCGGCGGCTTCGGCGCGCGCATCGCGCTCGAGCGTTGCCCGACGTCGCAGCCCAACTTGCCGCCGGCCGTGATCGCGGTCGGTGAAACGCAGGAGCGTCTCGCCTGGGTCGTCCCGCCTTCGTTCACGCCCCGCTTGTTGCAGATCTACAACGAGGAATTCTCGTTACCGGAGATCGCCCGCCACGCGCAAGCCGCGGTGATCGGCACGATCACAACCGAGAAGGATTACGTGCTGACCCATCACGGCACAGAAGTGATGAACGTCCCGATCGAGTTTTTGACCGCAGGTATCAAGTACGAACGTCCGTACACAGCGCCGCCGGTCGCCGAGCCCATCGACGCGCCTGGTGCAAATCGATGGCTTCTTCCGGACGTGACGATTGACCCAAAACTGTTCGAGCAGACGACAAAGGCTGTCCTAGGGCACACGGATGTAGCGTCGCGTCGAACGATTTTCGAGCGGTACGACTCCGTTGTCCGAGGAGTGACGTCCATTCCATGTGGATTCGCAGACTCCGGTGTTGTCGTTCCGATTCCAGGCGCACCGCTGGCGTTTGCGGTCTCGGTAGATGGAAACGCGCGGTATGCGTCCATTGATCCACGTTGGGCCGCCGAACTGGCCGTGGTGGAAAGCGTTGCGAATGTCGTCAGCGTCGGAGCTCGGCCAGCGGCTATGACTGATTGCTTAAACTTTGGCAATCCCGAAGATCCCGCTCAGCTCGCCGAACTTGTCGCGGCGATCGATGGTTTAACCCTCGCTGCTCGCGAGCTGCGCTTGCCGTTCGTGTCAGGTAACGTAAGCCTCTACAACCAATCTGCAGCCGGAAAGTCGATTCCGGGTTCTGCTATTGTTGCTTGTATTGGAGTGATTGAAGACGTGTCAGCGTCAGTCACGTCGGGTTTTAAGAGAGTCGGTTCGTCTGTAGTGTTTCTTCGATACGCTGTATCTGAGCCGGCCATCGGCGGCTCAGTCATCGGGGACGTTCTGGGTTTCAGTGATCGGCGGCTCCCGTCGATTGACTGTGAAAAGATCGCAATGATAAACGCCGCGGTACTGGATTCGATCCATTCGGGTCTCGTTTTGGCAATCCATGACGTCTCCGACGGTGGGGTGATGTCGGCGGTGGCCGAGATGATCTTCGCTTCCAGGTCGTTTGGAACGATCGGATTCGAATTTGAGCCGCATAATCGTTGGACTGATGGTCCGGAGGGAGCGACGGAAGCGTACTTCAGCGAATCAGGAGGCTTTGTAGTTGAAGCGACTGATGACGAGGCGCTTCGAACAAAGTGCTCTCAGCATGGGCTGGCGTCGATGTGTGAGTTCTTCTGGCTCGGGAGAACGACGGGTTCTCCCCACATCCTTGCCGAGAAAGCGATCCTATCCGTTAGCGAGCTTTATAAAGCTTGGTCCCAACCTCTCGGTAGCTTCTACGAGGGCGTACTTGCGTGAGCGCGCGAGTTGCGGTGCTGGTTTTCCCGGGGACAAATAGTGAAGAAGAGACCGTGCGCGCTTGCCGAGCGGTTGGACTTCACACGGAGGCAGTGCACTGGAACACCGATCTCGACGACGTGCGACGCTATGACGCGTACGTGCTGCCGGGCGGCTTCGCGTACGAAGATCGCGTGCGCGCCGGTGCGATCGCGGCGCACGATCGGATGATGACCGCCGTGCGCGAAGGCGCGTCCTCCGGCAAACTCGTCCTCGGCATCTGCAACGGCGCGCAGGTCCTACTCGAAGCTGGGCTCGCGCCCGCGCTCGGCGGCGAGACAACCATCCAAGCCGGGTTCGCGAAGAACGCGCCGTTCGGGAAGTTTCGCTCTACGCACGTTTATGTGAAGCTCGCGATCCCGCCGGAGCGTTGCGCTATCACGGCCCACCTTCCACCCAACGCCGTCATTCCCGCGTGGGCCTCACACGGCGAGGGGCGTCTCGCGGCGCACGAAGACGACCTCCGGCGCATCGAACGCGAAGGGCATCTCGCATTCGTGTACTGCGACGCGCACGGGCGCACCGAGAACGAGCCGCGTGACGATGCTGCGGAAGCATCCACCGGCCCGGACGACATCGTTCCCAACGGATCGGCGCTAGGCGCAGCCGGGATCGTCAACGCCGCCGGCAACGTCCTGGCAATCATGCCGCATCCCGAACGCGACGCGTGGACGTTCAATCACCACGACGAGTCGCGCGAACAGGCCCGTGGAAACACGAGCGCGATGCTCGCCCCATCGGGCGGCATCGCGCTGTTCGAGAGTTTCGCTAAAGCCTTGTCACGTTGAGCGAAGCGCCAAGAGCGCGAAGTCGAAACGCGGATTCCCGTCGGCGCTTCGACTACGGCGCTTCGCGCCTTCGCTCAGCGTGACAACGTTGGCGAGCTTCGCTCAGGGTGACAAGTTCCGCGCGAGCGGCTACATCATGCTTCCGCCTGACTTCGTGCAAACCGCGGATGTCGTTTCGGTTCCTTTCGAGGTCTTCGTGACGGTCGTACCCGTCGTCTTGGTAGCGCTATTTTTCACGACGGTGGTAACCGAGAGCGGTTGACCGTCGCTGTTCCACATGTCGGTCCAAACCATCGTGCCGCCCTTCCAGCCGGGTGACGTGCTCACGCCCATCCCGCCGAAATTGCTGATGCCGGACGAATACCAGTTTTTCTTGACGCTGTCGTAGCCGACCCAACCTTGAGACTTCAACGACGTCGTACGAGCTTTGTCGAACGGCGGCGACGTGCTGTCGTTCTGCATGTAATGTCCGTCCATGACCATGGTGTTGACGTCGGTTTCGACTCGGCCGGTTCCCCGGCCCATCGAGTTCTTCACGGTCTTGCAGGTCCAGGTGCCGAGCAAGAACTTCATCGAGGACCAGTCGGTCTTCGGATTTGGGACCGGCGTCGCCACTTGTGCAGAGGCAAGCGTGACCGTTGAAAAAACGGCGATGAGTGCGAAGCTAAATAGTCGCAAGAGCGACATGCTATCTCCCTTCGGAATAGTGGGCAATGCGCCGCAGTGGACGCTTCACGATTCCTTCGCGGGGATTACGCCTAGCCCTCGCTTGGCGGGCGGACTGCCGGGAGAGTGGCTCGGGAGACAAGAGTACGCTGAGGGGGACCCGAGGCGCAGCGTAAAATCGGCCTCATCGATGGGGACGCGCTCGTCCGGGAAAGTCGCAGTGGTGACCGGCGCCGGAAGCGGAATCGGCCGAGCAGTTGCGTGCGCTTTAGCGGCTGACGGATTTTCGCCCGTACTTGCCGGCCGCCGCCCGGAGGCACTCGAGGAAGTTGCCGCCGAGATCCGTGCGATCGGCTCGCCGCCGCTCGTCGTGCCGACGGATATTTCCGATGCGGCCTCGGTTGCCGCGCTGTTTGCGGCCGTGAAAGCCGCGTACGGCCGCATCGACGTCCTCTTTAACAACGCAGGCATCTTTCCGCCGTCGATGCCGATCGAAGACATTCCCCTCGCGCAATGGAGGGCCGCGGTCGATACGAACCTGAACGGCACGTTCTACTGCACGCAAGAGGCTGTCCGGCTCATGAAAAGCCAGGATCCGCAGGGCGGACGGATCATCAACAATGGGTCGATCGCCGCACACGCGCCTCGCCCGAATTCGATCGCTTACACTGCGACCAAACACGCTATCACGGGATTGACGCTTTCGACATCGCTCGACGGCCGAAAGTACAACATCGCCTGCGGCCAGATCGACATCGGTAACGCGGCGACCGAGATGGCTTCGCGTTTTGCCAAGGGCGTAATGCAGGCCAGTGGAGCGATCGAAAACGAACCGCTCCTCGATCTGGAGCACGTCGCGAGCGCCGTCGTCTACATGGCGAGTCTGCCGCTCGACGCCAACGTCCTGTTCATGACGGTGATGCCGACGAAGATGCCGTTTATCGGGCGAGGTTAGTCTAGCGCAAGAGTGTCGACAGCAACTGGGCGGCGTCGCCGACGTGCGTCGTCACGCTGGTGATGTGCGCCCCAGGCGTTTCGAGGATGGTGACGTTCCGGCCGGTGCCGCGCCAAATCGGTATCTCGAGAACGTCACGCGGGCCTTCGTGCGCGAAGATGAACACGAGCCGCCCATCGTATTGTGGCGGATTGTATCGATCGCACACCGCTAGAAGCCGATCGCTGAGCCGTTCCACCGCCGTCTGACCGTCGACGGCCGGGCTTGCTTCCGTCGAAGTTGTTGCGCGCCGAATAACGCGCCGCCACAGCCGGCGGAACGGATCAATGCCATACTGGCGCCGCTCGGGATCGGCTAGGAACGTCACGTACCGCCAATACGCCTTGAGCCGCGCCGTGAGTCCGCGCGTCACGTCTTCCTTCAAGCCAAGGCGTCTCCGGATTGCGTCGAACAGCCGCAGTGGGCGCGCAAAGACGAAATTTGGACTGACGGCCTCGATCGCGATGACTTGATCGACCACGTCGCCACGGTCGCGCAATTGGCGCGCCATCTCGATTGCGATGATCGCACCCAGACAATGTCCGGCGAGCGTGTACGGGCCGTTGGGCTGGACGCGCTTGATGGTCTCGATGTAATCGGCTGCCATCGCTTCAACCGTTGGAGGTATCGGCTCGCCGTCGGTGCCGTGAGGGGCGAACGCGTAGAGCGGCCGATCGACGTCAAGTTTAGCGCCCAGCAAGCCCAGAAACGGCCCTGCGCCGGTGCCTGCATGAAGATAATGGAACGGCCGGCCTTTCCTGTCCGCTCCGTATACGGTGAGCAACGGCAGCGCGTCTTCGGTTGGCCCTTCGAATAGCTCGGCCAGACCGGCGATCGTGGGCCGTGCCAGAAACCGATTGAGCGGAATCTTCCGTTCGAACGCCGCCTCGGCACGCGCGAACATCCGCGCCGCGAGCAGTGAATGCCCGCCGGCCGCAAAGAAATCGTCGTCGGGAGCGACCGGATGCCCCAAAAGTTCTTCCCACATCGACGTCAGCCGGGCTCGGATTTCACCTCCCTCGTCGCTCTCCACGCGCTGTTGCGCCGGCGCGTTGGAGCTCGTCTCGCGCAAATCACGCAGGAGCGCAGAGCGGTCGCGTTTGCCGTTTGCGGTGAGCGGAATCTTCTCGACGAGCGCTATTCGGCTCGGGACCGCAAACGGCGGCAGTCGCTCGGCGAGGGCGCTGCGCAATTCAGCGTCGCGCACGCCGAGCGAAGCCGGGACGACCGCCGCCACCAGACGTTCGTCTGAATCGATGAAAACGTACGCGTCGCGCACTCGCGCGTCGCTGAGTAGGGCGACTTCCACTTCTCCCGGATCGAGCCGGAAACCGCGCACCTTCGTCTGAAAATCGAGTCGCCCGCGATATTGCAACACGCCATTGGCGAGGAGGCGAACGCTGTCACCGGTCGCGTACCAGCGTTCACCATCGCTCGGATCGGTGACGAATCGTCGGTGTTCGACCTCGGGGCGATCGAGATAGCCGCGCGCGAGGGCCGCTCCGCCGACGTAGAGTTCGCCAGAGACGCCGATCGGCACGAGCCGCCGGTAACGATCGAGGAGCTCGACGCGAACGTTTTGAATCGGGCGGCCGATCGGGACCGAGCCGGCGACGCGGTGGATCACTTCGTGCTCGACCTCGTTGACCGTGACGACGATTGTGGTTTCGGTCGGGCCGTACGTATTGAGCAGCCGGATGCGGCCGCGCGTCGCTGCGAAGAATGATGCCACACGTTCGCGGTCGAGCGCTTCGCCGCCGACGACGGTCAAACGAACCGAAGCGGGCATTTCGACGGTCCCCGCGACGATCGCGTCGACGACCTCGTGGAAATAGGCCGTCGGTAAATCCAAAATCGTAACACCCGCCCTCGTGCAGACTTCGAATACGGCCGAGATTGAATTGAGTGATGCCGGCGGCAGCATGACCAGCGCCGCGCCCGAGGTCAGGGCGCCGAAAATCTCCTCGACGCTGATGTCGAACGCCGGGGACGAGAATTGTAGCACTCGGTCGCGGCCTCCGAGATCGCACAGCGTGCGAAACGCATCGAGGTAATTGACGACCGAGCGGTGCTCGATGACGACGCCGTTTGGAATGCCGGTCGAGCCGGACGTGTACATGACGTACGCGGCGTCGCTCGACCGCACCGTCGGCAGTGGGGCGTCGAGCCCCGCACCTCGTTCGATCAGGTCTTCGATGATCCGAATGCGGGCGTCGCCGCCGACACCGGCACGGTCGCGCGGCACGAGCGTGAGCGTCGCGTCGCTGTCCGCGATCATGAACCGAACCCGCTCGGCGGGATACGCCGGGTCGAGCGGAACATAGGCGGCCCCGCTCTTAAGGATCGCGAGCATCGCCACGATCGACTCGAGCGATCGATCCGTGACGACCGCGATTGGGGTTGCGTCACCGTCCGAATCGAACGCGCGGCCTTCAGCCAGAAGCGCACGCGCCGCCGCTGTCGATGCGGCGTCGAGCGCGGCATAGGTCATCGTTCGATTTCCGGCGACAAGCGCGGTCGCGTCGCCGTCGGCGGCGCGGCGCCGCGCAAAAACTTCGAGCAGCGATTCATCTTCGAGCGTGCGCGAAGGGCCCGCGCTCCAGTGCGCGATCGTTTCCCGCTCGGTGGGAGACAAGACGTCGAGCGAGCGATACGAAGCGTCGGGTTCGGCGGCGATCGAGCGCAGCAGCGTCTCAAAGTTGCGCAATATCCGCTGGGCGGTTTTGCTGCGGTACAGCGTCGTCCGGTATTCGAGCTCGAGACCGATCCCATCGTCGCGGACGTCGAACTCCATCCCGAGATCGAAACCGCGCGCGATCCCCAGATCCACTTGGACGCGGTGGACGCGCGCGTCTGGAAACTCGAGCTTGGGTAGCCAGAGGGCGCGCAGCGTAACGACGGCCGCCGCGATCGGACTCTGATCGGCACGACGCTGAGGGGCGAGCCGACTGACGACGTGCGCGAAAGGGACGTCCTGATTCGCATACGCGGCCCGCAACGTCTCGCGCGAGTGGCGCAAGTATTCGCGGAAGGAACGATCCTCGTCGAAGTGCGCGCGGAAGACGAGCATGTTGATGAAGCAGCCAACGGACGCCGCAGTCGCCTCCGTTCGTCCGGCGATCGGAAATGCGACTGGGATGTCGTCCGCGCCGCTGTAATGCTGGAGCAACAACGCATAAGCGGAGATGAGCAGCATGAACAACGATGCGTCTTCCGCATGCGCGATCGCGCGCAGAGCAGTCAGCGTTTCCCGACCGACTTCTCCATAGCGAGTCGCTCCGACGCCGGAAAGGACCAACGGCCGCGGATAGTCGCCCAAAACCTCTGCGGGGACGGCGCCGGCGAGTTCGCTCGTCCAGTACTCGAGCTGCGACTCGAAGGCGCCCGCAGCGGCAAGCCGGCACTGCAACCGAGCCCACGACGCCGGGGTCGCCGCGGGCGGCGGCAAGCGTGAATTACGGTTGGCTCGATGGGCGGCGTAGAGTTCGCTCAACTCGCTCAGCAAAACACCCTCGGAGAGAACGTCCTTGACGAGATGATGCATCGCCAGCAAGAAAAGGTATCGCTCCGAACCGATGCGCGCCAGACAGGCCCGCGCCAGCGGTCCCTTCTCGAGATCGAAGCGCTCGCGTATTACGCCGCGCGCATGCGCGCTCGCCTCGAGCTCCGAGATATCTCCGCTCTGCGAGTAAAGATCGTCGTATTGAAACGCGATCTGTGGCTCGGCGCCGTAACGTGCGATGGGCTCACCGTCGCGCGTCCCGAACGTGACGCGAAAGGCGTCGTGCCGCGCGGCAAGCGTGCGAAGGGCCGTTTCCAGCGCCTTGGAGTCGAGCGACCCGTCGATGATGAAGGCGTCGTACTCGTTGTAAGCCGGTACATCGGGCTCGAAGAGCGCGTGGTACCACATTTCCTCTTCGGAGAACGAAAGCGGCGCCTGGCTTCCGGCGGGCTCGGGTTCGGTGCTGAGAACATCGAGCGTCGTGAGCCACGGCGCCATCCGCACCTCAAAGGGTGGCGTCTTTTCCTTCGTCCCAGATTTGGGTTCTACGCTCAAATGCTTCGCCGCATAGCCCGAAGAGTTTCGTCAGTGCTACACGGAAAGTCCGCCCCTTCGCGTACGGGGGGCCGCGGCTCGGGCATCGCGAACGCATCGCCATGAACAACGGGAAATACACGATCGACCACATCGGCGTCGTGGTGGCCGATCTGGACGCTGCGGTTCGGACCTACGTCGACTCGCTCGGTTTCCGCCAGCTGTACCGTGAGACGATCGCGCATCGTGGCGTCGAGGTCGTGGGCCTAACAGCCGGCGACTCGACGATCGAGCTGATAAGGCCACTCGACGCGAGTTCGCCGGTGGCCCGCTATCGCGGCGACGCGCCGACGAAGCTGCACCATGTCGGCTACCGCGTTGCGAACCTCGACGGTGAGCTGGCTCGCGTGCGAGCGGCAGGCGTTCGGCTTATCGATGAAAAGCCGCAAGCCGGCGCACACGGCCTGCGCGGTGCTTTTTTGCATCCGGCGAGTACCGCCGGAGTTCTGATCGAACTCTGCCAGCATCAGCACAGCTCCAACCCCAACCCCACACGAGATTGGTCGTTCCCGAAAGGTGAGGCTTCGAGCATGGTGCCGTTGATGATGGTCGCGACCGCTTTAGCCGGCGTCACGATCGGCTGGGCGCTCGGCAAGGCTCAAAATCTAAGGAATCCCTAGGCTGCCGTGGAGAGGCCGCCGGCAAGCTCGCGAGACAGCAGGTCGGCGAGGTCTTGCTGGTATTGGACAAAACAGGTCGAATGCGTGCCCGGCGTTTCAACGATGCGCACGTCACGGGCAGCCCGCCGCCAGGCTACGTCCTCGGCCATCTCGCGAAACGAGTCGCGCGCCTTGATCACCAGAAGCTCCCCGTCGAAACGAATGGGGTTGAAGCGATCGGCCAAGACGACCTGCGCGAAGCCGTATGTGTCGCGCCACGCCACCGCGGGCGCGGGCGGTGGCGGCGCGGCGCCTCGCAGACGGTACGCAAGGTCGCGAAGCGCAGTAGCGCGGCGGCGCCGGCTCGTCAGGCGGTCCAACAACCGCCACGCCTTCTTGAGCATCGTTTGCACGTAGAGCGTCTTCTCGGTGGGGACGTTGAGGAAATGCGCCACGGACTGCAGGATCGAAACGGCCGGCGCCAGCGCGTAGTGCACCGAAGGCGGCTGCAGCGCGAAGACTTGCGTGATTTCATCGCCGCGTTGCTGCATCCGGCGCGCGATTTCGATTGCGATGAGTCCGGCCGTGCAATGGCCTCCGATGATATATGGACCGCGCGGCCGCACGCTCTTGATCATCCCGATGTAATCTTCGACGATGTCGTCGATGCTCGGCGGGAGGGGTTCGCCCGCCCCGCCGTGGGGCGCCAGGACGCACAACGGGTGGTCTAATCGCAAGCGTCGCGCCAGGTCGCGCGTATAGAGTGCCCCGCCCGAGTTGTCGCCGTGCAGATAGAAGATCGGCGCCCCGGCGCGTTGCGATTCGTGGAGCGAGATGAAGGAGGAAACGTGCAGCGCTTCGTCGCTGAGCGCCTCAGCGAGACCGGCAATCGTCGGGCGAACGAAGAGTTGTTGCAAGGGGAGCCGCCGCCCCATCCTGGCCTCGATGCGCGCGAAAATTCGAGCTGCCAACAGCGAATAGCCGCCCAACGCGAAGAAATCGTCGTGCAGACCGACGGATCGGCCGAAAAACTCTTCCCAGATCGCGGCCAAGCGTGCCTGCGTCTTCGTCATCGGGACGCTTGCCGCCCGTGCCGCTGACGGGTCCCCGATCTCGCGAGACGCGCGGGCGATCGTCTGAAGAGCCGCGCGGTCGCGCTTCCCGTTGATGGTCAGCGGCACACTATCGATCGGGACGAAGTGTGCAGGGATCATGTACGCCGGACATTGCCGCGCGAGATGCGCGTGCAGGAGATGCCGGTCGAAGTTCGGCGATGCGGCGACGATGCAGGCTGTCATCTCCCCGTCGACAGCGACGACGGCCGCTTCGCGTACGTCGGAATGCGCGAGCAGGAGCGCCTCGATCTCCTCGGGTTCGACGCGAAAGCCGTGTATCTTCAGTTGATCGTCGCTACGGCCGTGTAGCTCGATCATTCCGTCGTGGCCGAAGCGCGCGAGGTCGCCGGTATCGAACATGCGACCGAATCGCGCATCCTGGAGGAAGCGCTCCGCCGTCAGCTCCCGCCGGTGGAGATAGTCTCGTGCGAGCGCCGAGCCCGAGACGAAGAGTCGCCCGATCGCGCCGATCGGAAGCGGCTGCAGTGCGTCGTCGAGGATATGAACGCGAACGTTTTGGATCGGCCGCCCTACTCGAACCTCGGTTCCCTCTTGGGCGAGCGCTTGCGCGCTGACTTCCGCGAACGTCACGGCGACGGTCGTTTCGGTGGGGCCGTAGGTGTTGAGGAGCCGAACTCCCGAGCCGACGCGGGAGAAGAATTGTGAAGCGCGTTTCGTGCGAAGCGCCTCCCCGCCGATGACGACGGCCCGTATCGAGGCTGGCCACATCAAATCGGGCTGCTCGGCCAATTCAACAGCCATCTCGTGGAAGTACGCGGTCGGCAAGTCGAGTACAGTGATGCCGCGCTCGCGACATCCTTCGAGGAGCGCGCGAATCGAATGCGCGATCCTCGGCGGCGGAATCGCAAGGGAAGCGCCCGAGCAGAGCGCGCCGAAGATCTCTTCCACGCTGATGTCGAAGGACAACGACGCGAGCTGAAGCAGCCGGTCCTCGTGGCCGAGAGCTAGAGCGTCGCGGAATGCGACGACGTAGTTGGCCACGGAAGCGCACCCGACGACCACGGCGTTTGGAGTTCCGCTCGTCCCGGAAGTGTACATCACGTAAGCCGTGGCGTCGTCGCCGGCGCGAGAGCGTGCGCCGGTTGACTCGTACGCCTCGCCGAGCAGATCTTCGATGTAGCGGACCGGAAGGCTGGTTCCCAAATCCAACGGCTTCGCTCGCGAACAGAGCAGCAAGTGAGCGTTCGAATCTTCCAGCATGAATCGCAAGCGCTCGATCGGATAGCTCGGATCGAGCGGGAGGTAGGCGGCGCCGGCCTCGAGCACGCCGAGAATCGCGGCGATCGTCTCGATCGAGCGATCGGCGCAGATCGCCACGGTCCCTACGTCGCCGGCCAGGCGCTGCAAGGCGCCAGCCATCCGATGTGCGGCCTGGTCGAGTTCGCCATATGTGAGCGACCGGTCGCCCTCGATCAGGGCCGGCGCGTCGGGGCGCGTGCGCGCCTGTGCGCCCAGCATGCCGGTCAACGTGTCCGGAATCGCGGCGATGGACGTTCCTTCGAACGTTCGCAGCGTCGCTTGCTGCTCCGGTGAGAGCGCGGTGAGCGTCCGGAACGACTGGTCCGGAGCTGCGGCGATCGAGGTCAGCAACTCGTCGAGGTTGGCCAGCAGAGCTCGAGCGGTTTCAGGCTTGTAAAGCGACGAGCGGTATTCGAGCTTGCAGAAGAGGCCGTGCGGAAACTCTTCGTATTCGAGCAAGAGGTCGAACTTCGCGATCTTCACGTCGACGTCGAAGCGGAGCGTGCGGCAGCCGGGAAGCTGCAGCTTCTGCCACTTCGGGCTGCGCATCATCACCGACGCCGCGGCGATCGGATTCTGATCCGCGCGCCGGACCGTCTTGATTTTCTGCACGACGCGCGCCAGCGGAACGTCCTGGTGTTCGTAAGCACGGGCCAACGTGTCGCGAGAGCGGCGCAACAACTCTCGAAACGAGCCGTCTTGGCCGAAGCGAGCCCGAAAGACGACGGAATTGATGAAACAGCCGATCATCGGCAACGCGCTTTGCATGCGATTGTGAATGGGGAACGCGACGGGCACGTCGGCCTTGCCGGTGTAGCGATGGATGAGCAAGGCGAACGCGGCGCTCAAGAGCATGAAAAGCGAGGCGCCTTCTTCGTGCGCCAGCGTACGAAGTTTCGCTACGACATCGGGAGCGACCGTGTGACCGGCTTTCGCACCCGCGGTCGAAAGGACGGCCGGACGCGGAAAATCGCCGACGACGTCCGCCGGCTCGACGCCCTTCAGCTCGCGTTTCCAATACTTGATCTGCGACGCGAATGCCCCAGCGGAATCGAGCTTCTGCTGCCAGCGAGCGTAGGCGCCCATCCCGAACTCGATCGCCGGTAGCGGTCTCGTCTCGCCTCCGACGCGCTCCGTGTAAAAGTGGGACAGATCGCCGAGGATGACGCCTTCCGACGTCCCATCTTTGATGATGTGGTGCAGCATAATGACGAAGAGGTGCTCGCCCGGCGCCAGTCTGAGCAGCGTCGCGCGCGCTGGCTCGGCCTGAAGGTCCATCGGTTCGCGCGCGATCCGGCGCACCCAACCGTGGATGAAAGGCTCGCTTAGTGCCGCGGGGTCGCCGCTGACGTCGATGAAACGCAGCGGGAAGGAAGCCTCTTCCTGATAGACCATCACGGGACCAGAAGCGCTCTCGCTGAAACGGAGCCTGAAGGCGTCGTGGCGTTCGGCGACGCGCCGCAACGCGTACTCGAGCGCGCCACGATCGAGCGGACCCCAAATTCGAACTGCGTCGAACTCGTTGTAGATGGGATCGCCGGTATCGAGGAGATACTGATACCACATCTCCGCTTGCGAGAAAGTCAGCGGTACGGCCGTCCCGGGCGCTTCGTCCTTCCCGGTCGGAGGCCCAAAGCGAGCGAGCCACTCGGCCATGCGCTCTTCAAAAGGAGGATTCGAATAGGAAAGACTCCGCCCGGCGAATTCTCCGGCCATACAATCGTTATCGTCGTGAATCTCCTATGCGCGCGCCGGCCGGACGTGACGCGCGTCACGTCCGGCGAGCGCGCGACATGAGCGAACGGCGGATTACGCTGTGGCGGGTCGACGCTGCGAATACGCCCGATTCGGCCGTCAATCGGTTCGAGGGGATGCTCGGAGAAGAAGAGCTGCAAAGGCTGGCCGCCCTCGCGGGCACTCAGGCCCGGCGCTTCACGATTTTCCGCGGCGCTCTGAGGGTCGTGCTCGGACGCCGCTGCGGCTGCGAGCCGAGCAGTCTGCGATTCGACTACGGTCCGAGGGGCAAGCCGCGTCTCGCTTCGCCGGTATGCGAGGCGCGCTTCAATCTTTCGCACAGCGGCGACCATGCAATCGTCGCCATTTGTGTCGACGCCGAGATCGGCGTCGATATCGAAGCGATCGACGAGCACGTCGAGCACCTCGCAGTCAGCAGGCAGGTCTTTTCACGAAACGAGCAGCTCGAACTCGAAGCTATGCCGATCGCACTGCGCGCTCGGGCATTCTACGACGGTTGGACGCGTCGCGAGGCCGTTCTGAAAGCTCTCGGCTCCGGGATCGCGCGGCCGGTTGAGTCGTTCGACGTTCCTCTCGCCGGAAACGCGCGGCTGACGAGGGTCGAGATGCGTGACGGCGCCGACGCCGGCTCAGCCATGACGCTTATCCCGCTCTATCTCGGCGACGACTTGGCTGGGGCGCTCGCGCTCGCTGACCCTTGCGACGATTTCGACCTCGAGATGCGTGAGTTCCGCGCGGAGAGTCCTTAGGGCCGCCCGGGGACTCCGCCGAAACGGGGGCCGAGGTAAGCGCGCATCACGACCGGATCGCTGAATACCGCGTTCGGCGAGTCGTCGGCGATCTTCTCGCCGTGGTGGAGGACGAGGATCCGATCCGCGAGCGCCGCGATGGCACGCATCACGTGCTCGATCACCAAGACCGTCATTCCTTCGTCGCGCAAGCGGCCGATGAGCTGCACGATCGCGTCGACGTCGGCCGGCGGAAGACCCGCCATCACCTCGTCGACGAGCAGCAGCCGCGGATGCAGCCCGAGCGCCTGAGCGATCTGAAGGTGCTTGCGGCCGGCGACGTCGAGCCGCTCGGCAACCTCGTCGGCATGTTGCTCGAGCCCGACGCGCCGCAGGGTCTGCTGCGCGAGCTCGCGCGCCCCCTCGACGCTCGTACGATGCTCGCCCCCTGCGTTGAGCGCGCCGACCATCACCGTCTCGATGACCGTCGCGTCGCGAAACGATCTAGGGATTTGAAACGTCCGAGCGACGCCTTTCCGCGCGATTCGAAACGCGGGAAGCCGGAGAAGGTCGGTACCGTCGAGCGTGATCGCCCCTGCGTTTGGACGAGTCCTTCCGGAGATGACGTCGACGAGAGTCGATTTCCCGGCGCCATTGGGACCGATCAACCCGACGATTTCGCCGGGCGCGATCGCAAACGAGACGTCGTTCAGGGCGCGCAGCTTTCCATATGATTTGGTCGCTCCGCGCACGTCGAGCAACGGCGCGGCCGTCACGTTGGACTCAAGCCCATGTACGAGATCGCAAACGAGGCGTCAGCTCGGACTTCGGCAGCGCTCCCGGTCAGCACGATTCGCCCGAGTTGCATGACATACGCGCGATTCGCATAGCGCAAGGCCGCGTCGACGTCTTGCTCGACGACCAGCAAGGCCGTTCCATCGCAGCGAATGCGCTCGAGCGCATCGAGGAGTTCGTCGACCAGAAACGGCGCGAGTCCGAGAGACAGCTCGTCAATCAGGAGCAACCTCGGCGACGACATCAAACTGCGTCCGATCGCGCACATCTGTTGCTCCCCACCGGAGAGCGTCCCGACGACCTGTCCGAGCCGTTCGCGCAAAGCCGGGAAGACAGATAAGATGCGTTCGCGCTGCATCGCGATCTTCGAAGCCTCCAACGTGTGCGCGCCCGCGAGCAAGTTCTCCGCAACCGTCATACCGGCGAATAGGCGTCGGCCTTCCGGGACGAGCGCAACGCCGCGCGCCACTCGCCGGTGCGCCTCGATGCCTGCGATCTCCGTCCCCGCGAACCGTATCGACCCGGCTCGCGTTTCGATGAGGCCCGACAGCGCTTTCATGAACGTGCTCTTCCCGGCGCCCGCGACGCCGAGCAGCGCGACCCATTCGCCGTCGCCAACGGTAAGATCGACCCCATGTAGGATTTCGAGATCGCCGTAACCGGCAACTAGGCCACGGACCTCGAGCGTCAGGCTCGCCTCCCGTTCGCTCACTTGCGCAGCCGAATGCCGTTCGGCGCGAAGACGATGACGGCGATGATGATCAGCCCCAAGACGCCGACGTCGTAGTTGAGCAAGAAATGCTGGGTCACCGCGACCGCACCTTCTACCAAGACGGCAGCGACGAGCGGACCGAGCAGCGTCGCCGTTCCGCCGAGCAGCATGATCACGAACGCTTTGACCGAGAGTGCCAGGTTGAAGACGTCCGGCGGTTCTATGTACGTCAGCGAATACGCATAGATGCCGCCGGCTAGCCCGGTGAAAGCTGCACTGGCTGCCCACAACGCGATTTTCGTGCGCAGGGTATCGACGCCGAGGCTCTGGGCGACGTCCTCACCGCTGCGCAACGCGCGGCAGGCGTACCCGAGCGGGCCGCGCACGATGAGATAGGCGGCGATTACTGTGAGCGCGAGCGTCCCCAAGTATAGTTCGTAGAAGAAACTCGCCGCCGCGAATGGCGATCCGCCGATCAGCGGAAGCGAGAGACCCTTTCCACCGCCGGAGAGCGGGAGGTTCGTCACTAATTGTGCGACCGCTCCGTTCAGACCGAGCGTTCCGATCGCAAAATAGTGTCCGCGCAATCGAAAGAGCAATGGCCCGAAGAGCGCGGCCGTCGCGACCGACACGGCGACGCCGGCGGCGAGGCCGAGTGCGAACGGGAGGCCGAAACGCACCATGACGACGCCGGTCGAATAGGCGCCGATTCCGAAGAAGACCACGTTTCCGAATGCCGGATAGCCGCCGTAACCGGCGATGAGGTTGAGAGCGACGGCGATCGTCGCGATCATGAAGACGTCGCTCAGGCTCGAGATCGCGAAAAGCCCGACGGCGCGCGGCGCGAGCGCGAGCGCGGCGAGAACGAGCAACATGACGAGAAAGAAACGCCGCGGCGGCGGATCAAATCTCTGCATAGAAGCGCCGGCCGAAGAGCCCTTGCGGCCGGATCGCGAGGACCAGGACCAAAAGGCCGAACGCCGCGGCGTCGCGATAAGCAGGCGCGATGATCGACATGAGATTCTCGACGACGCCGAGGATGGTTCCGCCGGCGATTGCTCCCGGGACGCTCCCCAAACCACCGAGCACGACGACCACGAAGGAGCGCATAGCCAGCCCGTCACCGATCACCGGCGAGAAGGAGGAGATCGTCGCGACCAGCGCCCCCGCGATGCCGGCGAGCGCGGAACCTAGTCCGAAGGTCAGCGCGTAGAGGTGCTTCGGATCGATTCCGACGAGTTGTGCCGCATCGCGGTCGAAGCTGAGCGCTTTGATAGCCGTCCCGAGGCGCGTCTTCTCGAGCAAGAGCCACAACAACAGCGTCGACAGGATCGCAACCGCAAAGACCGCGATCCTGATCCAGGGTAAACGCAAATCTCCGAGGACGAGGGCCGCGCCGGCATACGGCGGCGTTACGCCGCGCACGTCGGCACTGAAGATTTGGAGGTTGGCGTTGACGAGCACCCGATCGAGCCCGAAGGTCAAGACCAAGGTCGCGAACAGCGACGCTTGCAGCACCCGATTGATCAGGTAGCGCTGCAACGCGTAGCCGATCGCGAACAGCGCCAGCGCCGCAAACGGAATCGTGACGAAGGGGTCAAGGCCGAAGCGTGAGACCAGTTCGTAGGTGATATACGCGCCGATGATGATGAGGCTGCCGTGCGCGAGGTTGATGATATTCATCACGCCCCACACGATGGAAAACCCCATCGCCATCGATGCGTAGAAGCCGCCTATCAAGATACCGTTGAATACGGCTTGAACGATCTCCACGCGGGGCTAGCCTTTCGCTAGGAGTTTGTCGGGCTAGTGCGGCAGCGGATAGACGGCCTTTGCCTCGGCATATTTCGGAGGATACACGACGACGGGCTTACCGTGTTGGATCTGGATGCAGGCCATGCCCTTGCCGACGTTGACGCCTAATTCGTTGAACTTGATCGGTCCGTAAAAGCTTTCGAACGTGCTCGAAGCGATCGCATCGCGCACCTTGGCCGGATCGAGCGTTTTTGCCACCCGAATTGCGTTATAGAAAACCTCGAGAGCCGCTGCCGACTGCGGGCCGTGATAATCCGGGGCGTAGCCGTACTTCTTTTGGAAATCGGCGGCAAATTGTTCGGACGACATCTTGAACAGCTGGTCGTGCCAGTTCATGTTGGCGTCCCACTGCGTCGGCTCGAGCGTGCCCTCGGCGAGCCCGCCGAGCGTCTCGACGTAGCCGCGCACTGTGGGCCCGAGCAAGAAGCCGAGTTCTTTGAGATCGAGGTTGTTCTCGCGAATCTGGCGCGTGATCACGATCATGTCGCCCTGGTAACCCCCGGCGATCAGAACGTCGGGTTTCTGTGCGCGGATCGCGGCAATGATGGTGGAAAAGTCCTTGGTTCCCGACGGGTACTTCTCGTTGTACACGACCTTCAGCCCGAGATCGGCGGCCTGTTTCGCGCCCGCTTCGATGCCTAGATTGGCGAACAGTGTGTCTTCGCGAATGAAGGCGACGGTCTGTGGCTTCGGCTTTTGCTCGACGGCCAGCTTGAGCATCGGCGTGGGGTATTGATCGACGGAGTTGAGCACGGCGAAGATATATTTGTAGCCTCGCGTGTAGATCGTGTTCGATGCGCCGTGCGCGTCAACCATCGGGATCTGATACTTCTCGGCGACGCTGCTCGTCGCAAAGGTCGCGCCGCTGCCGTACGGCCCGAGCAGGAAGTTCACATGATCTTCGTCGAGCAGCTTGGTCGTCAGCCGAACCGCCGTCGCTGCATCGCTTGCATCATCGTAGTACACGATCTCGACGCGGTATTTCTTGCCGCCGACGGTCAAGCCGCCGCGATCGTTGATCGTGCGAACCATCCAGTCATAACCGTCCTTGACCAAGCGGCCTTCCGAAGCGAGGCCGCCGGTCAGCGCCAGCGACGCACCGAACTTTATGACGTTATCGCTATCAGCCGCTTTTCCGGACGGCCCGAGCGAAACCACGAGAAAAAGCGTGAGCAGCGGTGCCAGGAACCTGCGCATGAAAAAAAATCTCCTGCGGTGTCGTGAACAGGACAGGTATCGAACGGTCCTTGAACCATCTCCTGCATGGGCGACAGAACGGCTGCAGCACCGATCGAGAGCTTAGCGCGAGCGCTTCCCGCGGTTCCCGCGCCCCAAGAGGCTGCACGTTGGTTTCCGATCGTGGATATCGCGCAATGGCGGGCAGCCGCGGTCGCCGATCCCCTCGAATATTGGCGCACTCGCGCTGCCACGATAGCGTGGGACCGCGCCCCGCAGCTCGTCCTTGAAGGCGAGCTCGGCACCGCGCACTGGTTCGCGGACGGTCGTCTCAACGCAACCGTCTCCTGTCTCGATCGCCATGCTGCCTCCCACCCAGATGCGATCGCGTATCACTATCTCTGCGAGAACGGGGAGGCCCGCTCGATCGCATATTCCGAACTGCTCGCGCAGACCAATCGCTTGGCCAACGCGCTCGCAGCCGACGGCGTTGGTATCGGCGATCGGGTCGCGATCTACATGCCGATTTCGATCGAAGGGATCGTCGCGATGCTGGCCTGCGCGCGGCTCGGAGCGACTCACTGCGCGATTTTCTCCGGAATGGGTGCGGGCGCGCTAGTGGACCGAATCAATGACGTCGGGGCGGAGATCCTCATCGCGGCAGACGTTACGTATCGCCGCGGCAAAACGCTCGGACTGGATTCGATCGTAGCTGAGGCGGCTGCACGAATCCCGAGATTGCGCCGCATCGTCAAGTGGCGCCGAACCCGTTCCGCTCTCGGAACGATCGACCGCGATTGGGGCGACTACCTGGCGGGACAATCCGAGCAACGCGCCGCCGCGATCGTCGCAGCGGAACATCCGTTGTTCGTCTTGCACACCAGCGGCACGACGGGGAAGCCGAAGGGGATCGTGCACGGCCACGGCGGTTTTCTGGTCGGCGTCTCCGCGATGTTCGCCGAGATGACCGGCCTGACGCCGTCGGACGTGTGGTGGGTCATGAGCGAGCTGGGTTGGATGACCGCTCACGCCCAGATCGTCTACGCCGGTCTTACGAATCGGTATTGCATCCTGATTCGCGAGGGCGCGCCGGATTTTCCGGCGATCGAAACGTTCTATGAAACGATTGAACGACGGTGCGTCACGCAAATCTACACGGTGCCGACCTTCGGACGAATGCTCGCCGGTTTCGGTCCGGAACCGGCGCGCAAATACGATCTTGGTTCGCTTCGCGCGATATACACCGGCGGCGAGCGTCTCGATCCCGCGACGTTTCGCTTCTTTTTCGAGAGCGTGGGCCAAGGAAGGGTAGCGGTCTGCCAGCACTGGGGTCAAACCGAAACGGCTGCGCCGCCTCTCGGGTACTTGCCGACGAGCGAGGTTCGCCCCGAGCTGACCGGCAAAGCATTCGGTCCGTTCGACCTCGACGTGGTCGATGCAAAGGGCTCGAGCGTCGCGCGAGGATCCGGTGGCGATCTGGTGGCCCGCGCCTCGTGGCCTCACTTGTTCATCGGGGTCTGGAACGATCCGCAACGGTACGCCGATTACTTCTCGGCGATTCCCGGCTGCTACGCTTCCGGAGACCTCGCGATTCGCGAAGCCGAAGGTTATATAAACGTCGCCGGCCGATCAGACGACGTCATCAGCGTTGCGGCGCATCGCCTCGGGCCGACCGAAATCGAGGACGCGCTCAAAACGCATCCTGCCTGCGCCGACGCCGCGGTGATCGGTAAGCCCGACGAGCTGCGCGGCGAACGGATCAAAGCGTTCGTATTACTCGCCGCCGGTTATCGAGGCGATGAATCTCTCAGCGACGAGTTGATCGAGCTGATCCGAAGCGACCTCGGCGCCATTGCTACGCCCTCCGAGATCGAGTTCGTCGAATCGATCCCCAAGACGCGCAGCGGCAAGGTGATGCGGCGGCTGCTCAAGGCCCGCGAACTCGGCCTCGAACCCGGCGACGTTAGTTCATTAGAAGAATGAACGGCGGGAAGGCTCCGCGCCGCGTCGCAGTACCTCGATCGCCGGCGATGCAGAGCACGTCACGGCTTCGCGAGCGGAGGGGAACGCCAAAGAGCCGGGACGTAAACAGGCCCATGGCGGTCACACGTTACGTTGAAGTCGTCCTGACGATTCCCGACAACGAAGCGGAGACGGCGCTTGCCACGCTGCGCCGCTTGGGCGTGCACGTCGAACGCTTGCGGCGTTCCGATCTGTATCGCGTCGAACTCGACGCCGCTTCCGAGTCGACGCTGCTCGAGACGTTGCGCCAGATAGAAACGATCTACAATCCAAATAAGCACGCGCTCGAGCTCCGCTCCGACGGCGCGCCGCGGGCCGGCGAAGTATGGGTCGGCGAAGCGAACTTGGAGAGCGTGAGAAAGACGGACGTCCACTCCGTGATCGTTGCGGGGCGTGTCCTCACCGGCGTCCGGCGGCTCGAGCGGCTCGTCGCTTGGCAGCTGTTCGGCGAGCGGGGAAAGCCCGCGAGCGCGGAGGTCGTCTTGCGGGCGACCGAAAGTCTGCTGTGTAATCCCGCCTTCCAAAGAGCCGTCATGCAATGATCGCACCCGAACTTCTGCCGACCCCGGCCCTGGCCAAGGACAGCGAGCCGTACACTATCGCGACGCTCGGTTCGCATTCGGCCTTGCAGATTCTCAAGGGCGCGCGCGACGAGGGTTTCAAGACGCTCGCGATTGCCAGTTACGAGACCGAGCGGCTCTATCGTTCGTTCAACTTCGTCGACGAAGTGATCCCGATCCCGCGCTATGCCGACTTCATGTCGTTGATCCCCGAATTGGAAGACCGCAAAGTCATCATCGTTCCGCACGGTTCGTTCGTCGCGTACCTCTCGCTCGAGGAGCACAAGCGCATGAACGTCCCCTATTTCGGAAACAAGGCGGTGCTCGACTGGGAAGCGAGCCGCGAACTGCAGCGCCAATGGCTGACCAGAGCCGGTCTCAAGGTTCCGCGCCAGTTCCGCTCGGGAGCCGAGATCGACCGGCCGGTCATCGTCAAGTTGTACGGTGCGCAGGGCGGCAAAGGCTACATGTTCGTACGCGACGCGGCCGACTTCGAAAGGCGCGCGGGAGAGCTGGCGCGCCAGAACTACATCCTGCAAGAGTACATCATCGGCGTCCCGTTCTACATCCATTATTTCTACTCGCCGTTGACCGGTAAGCTCGAGATCATGAGCATGGACCGTCGTTACGAAACCAACGTCGATTCACTCGGGCGCATCCCGGCGGCCGCTCAAGAGGGCATGGACGTCAGCCCCAGTTACGTCGTCGTCGGCAACTCGCCGCTCTCGTTGCGGGAATCGATGCTCGCCGAAGCCTACCGAATGGGCGAAGACGTCGTGCGCGTGAGCCAAGAGATCTGTCCGCCCAAAGGGCTCTTCGGTGCGTTTTGCATCGAGACGATCATCACGCCCGACGCGCAGTTTTACATCATGGAGATCTCGGCGCGCATCGTCGCCGGCACCAACCTCTTCATCGACGGTTCGCCGTATTCGTATTTGAACTACAGCGAGCCGATGTCGACCGGCCGCCGCATCGCTCGCGAGATCAAGAACGCGCTGCTGTCGAACTCGCTCGAGGCCGTCCTCGACGATGGCGGGTCGTCTCGTTAGAAAATTCCTTGCGGCGATGTCGCTCGCCGCTTCGCTGTCGCTTGCCGCGGCGAGCGCCGCGATCCAGACCGACCCGCAGGCACTCTTTGCGACGATGCAACGCGCCTACGACGAGGGGACGGCGAAGGGCTGGCCGTTTGCGCTCGCCCTGCGCTACCAATCGACCGTCTTCGACGCGGGGCGCACGTATGCGCTTTTCAACGCGAACGATCCGCATTACGGCGACGTCGCAACGGCTGCGGTACAAGTCGCGACGGAGGCGCACTACGACGCTTTGCTCAACGACGATGCCTCGCTATGGTACGTGCGCGAAGCGGCACAGTGGGTCGCCGAACACGGAGACTCGGAGGGCGCCAAAAAGGCGGCGGCCCTGAATGACAAGATCGTCTCGGGCGAAGCGGACCCCGCAACGCTGGCCGCGCAGGCCGAGGACGACGCGAAGGCCAACGCGGCCGCCTTTCGGCGCGACGCGGACTCGCTCGCGCAGATCGTCGTCGCCGACGTGCGGGCTTACAACCTGACCAACGACCGGCGTTATCGTAGTCTCTTGCTGCTGCACGCCGCCGAGTCGACGATGCCGCTGACGCACCTTCCCGCCGGCGAAGGCGCGCAGCTCTTCGCGGTCGTCGACGGGGCGTTGCACGGCGTCGGAATCGGCGGTGGATTCAGCGAGACCGACCGGTTCGAGGCAAGGATTCTCGACCGCCGGCGACGCGTGACGCCGAGCCTCCAGACGTTCGGCCGCCCTACCTCGCCAAACGAGGCCAGGCTCGCCGCAACGGCGCCGGCCGACGAGTATTTTGGGCGCACTCGTCTTTCGCCGCTCGGCGTCAGCAACGAGATCGTGCGCATCAACAAATATCTGGATGCGGGTTGGGGGACGCGCATGGCGCCGGATGCGCTCTATCTCGAGTCGTCGATCGAAGATTGGCAGCGCCAGTACCCGCACGATCCGACGCTGCCGAAGCGTCTGGCCGATTTCTATCGTCTGCTGCTGCGCATCGACGACGCCAGCACGCAGCCTGAGGCGAAGAAGATGCGCGCGCTCGTGCTGGTGCAATATGCCGGGACGAACCAGGCCCGCGAACTGGCTGGGATGTGAAGCGACGAGCTAACCTGACAATCTAGTATCAGATCCTTACGCCCTGTTCGAAGTTCGCGCGTCCTTGGATGCGATCAAATGCGGAATTAATAGATTGGCATAACCTGCGGAAACGATCGAGTGTCTGATTGTCGAGCACAATTTGCCGCGCCGCCAGCTTGCGAAGGAGCAGTTTTGCTGGCCGGGTCTTGTTGAAGTCTAATCCTGAAGCGGTAAATGACAATTCATTCCGCCTGCTGATTCGAGGAACGTTCGCATTGAGTGCTATTGGATGATCAGCTAGTTCCTGGGCAAAGGCCTCGCTCACTACCGCTTGATAGTCATCAGGGTTGAATAAGTCTTCCAAGTCGGCTTCGGCCTGTGCGCCGTCCATCGCTTCAGCAACAAAGATGATGCCTTCTTGACGCAGGAGCTTCTTCCTGATGTCCTCCTGCGCTACTCTTAGTGATTCCGCCTCAGAGTCAAACAGAGCCACACATTTTAGCCCGTGCGAGGAGAGAAATGCCGCCAGAACCGCTATCCGAGAGGCACCCCCCGCTGGGGTAATCACGACATCCGAGCTGATGCCAGTTCCATCAATGTCGTTTAGGAATTCAGAGAGCGAACTCAGAAACCAAAGGTCAGTAACACCTTCAACGAGGAGGTGATTCGCCCCAACAAAAAGACTCTGCGCAAGAGATAGCCCAAGCGCCGCTTGAAGCGGGAACAACGTGTCTCGGTCGCCGGATATCTCGGAAGAAACCGTCGTTCCTGAGTTTGGTCGATACTGTACGACACGAACATCCTCAAGGTGTTCGGGGTCGACCATATATGGCGAGTGCGTGGTGTAGATGATCTGATTCGGGACTTCTTCCCGTAGAAACCGCAAGAGCTCTCCTTGCGCCGCGGCATGGAGATGGACTCCCGGCTCATCCAATAGCAGGACCGGCGCAATCTCTTCCTGTCCAGTTGTCGCGAATGCGGCCACGAACGCAAAGGCCCAGCGAAAACCCTTGCTCCTATCTTCTAGGTTTAGTTCGTAGGCCTTATTCTCCGCATGTAGTGACACGATCGTGTCAATTTCAGAATTGTCGAGTGCGAGTCTAATGTCTACGGAAAATTTCCATAAGGAGCGGAACCGCCTTGTTAGCCTAACGCTCGCCTCGTTTAGGAGGCGATCGCGCTGGCGACGCCCTAGCTCCTGCAATCCTAGTAAGGTACTTCGATCGATTCCAGCAAGAGCCATTAGACGTTCGAAACGCACATCCGATTCGTCGAGCTTACTTTGCGTGACGCGTTCGGCATATTCAACAAGGTTTTGGCGTCCCACGGGATCTGGATAATCGTCAAGATAAACGAAGCGGGGCATTCGCGCTCGCAAGGCCTGATATGCTTTTAACTTGCTGTCTTTTGATTCTGTCGTTAGTCGAGCAATCTCGGCAATTCTATTGAGCGATTTCCTAAGACCAACTGGAAGTCTTAGCCCGCCTAACTCTGCGGCCGTCCTGAAGTTTGAAATAGCATCTGAGACAGAAGTCGACCAATTCTCGCCGGGTTTGTCAGTCTTGATTACAACACCTAAGGGGCCAAGCAGGGCATCCTTATGCGGAAGGAGAGCGGGGGATTTGCCGAATGAGTTGGCCATCTTATCAAGCTCGCCCGTGGCTTCATCGTAAAGCGCGTTAGGTTGAACGGCCCCCTCGAATAAGAAGTAACGTGTTGCGTCGTTGTAATGCTTGTAAAGGGCGAGCTGCGTCACGGTACTGCCTCGTGGCCATATTGAATCAATCGCTTTTCGATCGGCATCATCTAAAGCCCATGTGGTCACGAGAAAATCAGGGGTACCCTCGAATTCCAGAAGCGAGTGACCAATCGTCAACTCTTCTGAAGAAAGGAGAGCTTCGGTTGCATCAAGGGCTTCGAGGGCCATCAAGACATTTGTTTTACCGCTTTCGTTCTTGCCGATCAAGGCTGCCATATGACCAACTGTGACTTCACCTGAATCGACAATGGAACGGAATAAACGTATGCGAAACTTCAGCAGGCGCACGTGATTCTTTTCCTTGAGATTTGTTATTTATTAAGATGCAGAGGGTGAGAGGCGGGGTAAGGTCCTACATGACAAGAACGGAGAGGATTGCTGAACGTTCGCCGTCATTAGGTTATGGTCTTTGATGTTCAGCGTAGGTAATGAGAGCAAAGGTTTAGGTTTGTCGAAAACAGTTGTAGTGCCAGCCGACTATGACCTTCGGCGGCTCGCCATGGCCTCGATCGGGAGTCACTCTGCGCTCGACGTCGCGGCGGGAGCGCGCGCGCAGGGTTTGCGCAACCTTATCGTCACGGCGAGCGGCCGCGAACAAACGTATGCGCGTTACTTTGCGCGCCGGGAAAAACCGGAACGCGGTTGCGTCGACCGCATCATCGATCTCGCATCGTTTACCGACATTCTCTCGCATGGGATTCAGCAGAAACTGCTTGCCGAGAACGTACTCTTCGTTCCGAACCGGTCGTTCGAAGTCTACCTGCGCGAGCGCTACTCGTATGACGAGATCGAACGCGGGATGCTCGTTCCGATCTTCGGCAACCGGCGGCTCCTGCGCGCCGAGGAGCGAGATGAAACCGCAAATCAGTACGAGCTGCTCGCGGAGGCCGGCATCCGCTACCCCCGAGGCTTCGCAGCCCCGAAAGAGATCGATCGCCTCGTGATGGTGAAGGCGGCGCACGCCCAGGTCGGTTTCGAGCGCGCGTTCTTCTTGTGCAATTCGCCGGCCGAGTTCGAAAGGCAGGCGGAGCGGCTGATCGCGGCGGGCATGGTGACCGAAGCGGGCCTCCAGGCCGCTCGGATCGAGGAATACGCGCTCGGTCCGTCCGTCAACCTGAATTTTTTCTATTCACCGATCCTCGGCGAGCTCGAGTTGTGCGGCACCGATACGCGCCGCCAAACGAACCTCGACGGCCTGCGCGCCTTGCCGCCGGGCCAACTCGAAGCGGCTGCGGCGATTCCGGTGAAGATGGAAGAGGCCGGCCACATCGCGACCACGTTGACCGAGTCGATGCTGGAGCAAGCCTTCGAGATGGGCGAGCGGTTCGTCGCGGCGGCGCGCGAGGCGAATCCGCCGGGGATCATCGGCCCGTTCGCGCTGCAGTGCGTGATCGTGGCGGGACCGCCGAAGGCATTCGTCGTCTACGACGTTTCGCTACGGATACCGGGCTCGCCCGGAACCCGCTATACACCCTACTCCGCGTATCGCTGGGGCCGCGACGTCTCGATCGGCGAACGCATCGCGATGGAAGTCGTTTTTGCGCGCGACGCCGACCGGCTCGGAGAGGTCGTGACGTGAGACGACATCCTGTGCGCGGCGGCGGGATGCTGATTTAGTCCGACGATGATCTCGGTGGCCAGCGCCAGGATGAAACCGAGCGAAACCATCGCAGTCGCCAGCACCGTCGTTCCACCCAGACGCTTGAGCACCGCCCACAATTCGCCGATCACGAAGACCAGCGCGCCGGCGGCGATCGCCAAGAAGAACGTCGAGAGCAGCGGCGAGACGAAGACGTAGCCGACGACCGTCCCCAAGAACGTCGGTGCGCCGCCGACGATTCCGGCCGCGGTCAGCTGACCCCAACTCGGAACCTTGTCGCGCCCGCTGAGCGGCGCGGCGATCCCAAATCCTTCGGTCGCATTGTGCAGAGCGAAACCGACGATGAGCCCGATCGCGAGCGCCGTCTGACCGAGCGCCGCCGAGGCGCCGATCGCCAGGCCCTCGGCGAAGTTATGCGCGCCGATCCCGATCGCGATCATCATCGCCAGCGTGTACGGATGATCGGCGACCGCCGCGCCGCGTTTCGCGAATTGCGTCGAGATCGATCCGAGTCCGACCAGGCCGACGAGCAGCCCGGCAACGAGCGCCGCGCCGAGCGCGTAAGGAACCGGGCCGCCGCCGTGCCAGAGCGCAACTGCGGCTTCGACCGGCGCCGTTGCATCGTGCGCGATCTCGACGACCAGAAAGACGAGAATTCCGATCGCGACCGCGTTGAGCGCGCCCACCGCTTGCGCCGGAAGGCGGCGCATCCGCGCTACCGGTAACCCGAAGAATATCGTCAACCCCGCGATGGCGCCGAGGATGACGGTCGAACCGAAGCCGAGCGCGCGCCGCGGCGCCGACATCAACGTCGACATGTCCATCGACGCCATCGCGCGCCACATCCCGACGGCGGTGTTGGGCGTTCCTCGATAGTGGATCGCGGTGATCAAACCGTCGGGGTGGCCGGCGTCGTCTTCGGTGTGATCGAGGACGTGGCAGTGCAGGACCCAGGTTCCCGGTTTCGCATTTGCGATGACGACGACGTCGGCGCGTTGACCCGGACCGAGCAACACCGTGTCTTCGCGATCGACGTAGTCGAGCGGCAGAGCGTCACGCGCGATCACGAGCTGGTCGTGGCCGTGCGTGTGCATCGTGTGCATGTTTTCGGCCGAGATGTTGATCCAACGGATCCGCATCCGTTCGCGGGCCGCGACCTCGAACGCGGCGGTTGCCGGATACGACTTGCCGTTGAGGGTGAAATGATTCTCGCTCGCGCTCTGGATCTTCCAAGATGAAATGATTCCGAGATAGTCGCGCGCCACGCGCTCTTCGGGTCGAGGATGGGCCGGCAGCACCACGACCGCGCCGTACAGGCCCGCGTCGAGCATCGCTTCGGGGTCGTGCGTGTGATAGATGAACGTTCCGCTCTGCCGCGCATCGAAGGCGTAACGGAACTTCCCACCGTGCGGAGGGATGAGTCCCTGCGTCACGCCGGCGACGCCGTCCATCTCGGGTGCGGCGCCGTGGATGCCGTGCAGATGCATCGTGTCGCCGACGGGCAAGTCGTTGGTGTAATCGACCACGACGTGGTCGCCCTGGCGCACCACGAGAGCCGGCCCCGGGACGACGCCGTTGTAGGTTTTCGCCATCACCGTGAGCCCGGGCTTGAGCGTCCAGGGCGCTTCGCGTCCGACGATGTGGAAGATCTTCGTCGTGCCGTGAACCTCGGGCACCGCGCGATAGACCCCGTCCGGCCCGGGGACGAGCCTGGCCTCGCCGGGGGCAGGCGTTGCCGGCGCGATTGGGCCCGTCAGGGGCTGTAGGCCTAGAGAGGTCACGTCGACCCCCGCTGGAGCTTCGTCGGCGTCAGCTGCGGCCGCCGTCGGGAGTCCCACACAAAGCCCCGCGAACAGCATCACGGCGGCGAACGAGGGGAGCCTCATGATAAAGTTAGGCATGCCTAACATACGCTACCCGCTCGACGCTCGCGGCACCTTTCCCCGAGAGTCGCGGGGTTCGTGTGATTTGGGCGAAGAGCCGCCGAGGATGGGGGAATCAGCGCCGGCGATGGTCGTCATTTTAGATTTTGGGGCGCAATACGGTCAGTTGATCACGCGACGCGTGCGCGAGGCGAACGTGTACTCGGAATTGCTGCCGTGGGACGCTCCCTGGGACGAGATCGCCGCGCGGAAACCCGGCGCGATCATCCTCAGCGGCGGACCCGAAAGCACCCTCGCGCCGGATGCGCCGGGTGTCGACCGGCGTCTATGGGATTCGGGGATTCCGATTCTCGGGATCTGCTACGGCATTCAATTGATCGCGCGCGATCTTGGCGGAAAGCTCGTTCCGGCGGCGCATCGTGAATACGGTCCGACCACGCTCGAGCTGGTGGATCGCTCGCCGCTGACTGCTGGCGTTCCGAACAAGAGCCGAGCGTGGATGTCGCACGGCGACACCGTCGAGCAGCCGCCGCCGGGCTTCTCGGTCATCGGCCGCACGCCGCGCTCTGCGATCGCCGCGCTCGGCGATCCCGCGCGCCGCATCTTCGGCGTGCAATTTCACCCCGAAGTCGCGCACACCGAAGCCGGCCATCGCATCCTCGCAAACTTTCTGCACGGCATCGCCGGCATACAGTCGGCCTGGCGCATGGATTCGTTTGTCGAGCGCGCCGTCGCCGAAATTCGACAGACGGTCGCGGGCGGTCGCGTGATCTGCGCGCTCTCGGGAGGCGTCGACTCAGCCGTCGCGGCGACGCTGGTAGCGCGCGCGATCGGCGAGCGCTTGACGTGTATCTTCGTCGACACGGGGCTGCTGCGCATGAACGAGGCCGACGGCGTCGTTGCGGCCTTCCGCGACGTCCTCCATCTGCAGATCGTGAAGGTCGACGCGCAGGAGCGCTTTCTGCGGCGCCTCGCCGGCGTCGTCGATCCCGAAGAGAAGCGCGTTCGCATCGGGCACGAGTTCATTGCGATCTTCGAAGAAGAGGCGCGCAAACTCCCTGACGTGGCTTGGCTCGTGCAGGGGACGCTCTATCCCGACGTGATCGAATCGAAGACGCCGAGTTCGAAGGCCGGGCATAAAATCAAGTCCCACCACAACGTCGGCGGCTTGCCGGAGACGATGAATCTCAAATTGATCGAACCTCTGCGCCTGCTATTCAAAGATGAAGTGCGCGCCGTCGGCCGTGTCTTGGGCTTGCCGCCGGAGATCGTCGAACGTCAACCGTTTCCGGGGCCGGGGCTCGCTGTCCGCGTCCTCGGCGAGGTGACGTCCGACCGACTACGCACGCTGCGTCTAGCCGACGCGATCGTAACCGCCGAGATCGAGGGCGCGCATCTCGCACCGCATCCTTGGCAATACTTCGCCGTGCTGACCCCGCTGCAGAGCGTCGGCGTGATGGGCGACGGCCGGACCTACGCGAACCTCGTCGCGGTGCGCGCGATCACGAGCGAGGACGGAATGACCGCAGACTGGGCGCGTCTGCCGCACGAATTGCTCGAGCGCATCAGCACCCGCATCGTCAACGAAGTCCCCGGCATCAACCGCATCGCCTACGACGTCACGTCCAAGCCTCCGGCAACGGTCGAATGGGAGTGAGTACCCCCTGTCACTCTGAGCGAAGCGAGCGCGTCCTATGTCATCCTGAGCGAAGCGAGCGTAGCGAGCGGAGTCGAAGGACCGCCAGGATTTCAGCCAACAATGGCGGCCGCCGATGCGCATCCTTGTAATAGGGAACGGGGCGCGGGAAGACGCGCTGGCTTGGCGCTTGGCGCAATCACCGTCGTGCGACGTCGTGTTCGTCGCGCCGGGAAATGCGGGGACGGCCTTACGTCACGAAAACTGGTCCATTGCTCCAACCGAAGGCCGCGCACTCGTCGCGCGCGCGAAGGACGAGAAAATCGATTTGGTGGTCATCGGACCGGAAACGGCGATTGCGGCCGGGGTCGCCGATCGCATGCGAGAAGCCGGCATAACGACGTTCGGACCAAATCGCAGCGCGGGACGGCTCGAGTCGAGCAAAATCTTCGCGAAACGTTTCATGGAGCGCCACGGCATTCCGACCGCGAAGGCGCGCATCGTCCACTCGCTTGCGAACGCCGAACGCGTTCTCGAAGATTGGACGGGCGCTTGCGTCGTGAAAGCGGACGGACTTGCGGCCGGGAAGGGCGTCGTCGTCACGCCGGATGCAGCGACCACACTCGCGGTGCTGCGCGAATGGTACGGAGCCGGCGGCGTCCCCGGCGGTGGCTGCGACGTCGTGTTGGAAGAGAAGCTGGAAGGCCGAGAAGTCAGCGTCTTTGCGCTCGGCGACGGCAAGCGTTTCGTGCCGTTCGCGGCGGCATGTGACTATAAACGTGCCGGCGACGGCGACACGGGCCCGAATACGGGCGGGATGGGAGCGTATTCGCCGCCCTTCGGTTTCCCAGACGATCTGCACGAGATCGTCAGCGAGCGCATCCTCGAGCCCGTCACGCGCGGGCTCGCCGCCGAAAACGAGCGCTACATCGGCGTTCTCTACTGCGGCCTCATGTGGACCACCGATGGACCGCAGGTGATCGAATTCAACGCGCGCTTCGGTGACCCCGAGACGCAGGTGCTCATGCCGCGCGTCCGCGGAGATCTGGCGCGCGCGCTCGACGGCGCCGCGCGCGGTGCGTTCGAACTCGACGCGATGTCATTTGCGGACGAGGCGTGTGTCGGCGTCGTTCTGGCAACGGCGGATTATCCGCGCACGAGCACGCCGCTCCAAGCTCTTCCCGCCGAGCTCGACCTCGGCGAAGGCCGGTTCGCTTTTTGGGGTCCCTCGACGTTACGCGCGAATGGAGCGGTGGATTCGAAGGGCGGTCGCGTTCTTACGATCAGTGCGCTAGGTCGAACGCGGAGCGAAGCTCGAGATTCCGCTTATCGCGCGATCGTCAGTCTCGACGAAGGCTTCGGTATCGGGCCGAAGCTGAGGTGCCGAACCGATATCGGCGCCGAGTAGACGCACGCTAAGCCCCTTACTGAACGATGAATTCGTCGGCGTGTTGCAGCCAGGGGTTCGGAACGAGAACCAACCGCCGATTTTCGTAGTCGAAGTAGAGATCGAAGTAGTGGAGGAATTCGTAGCCGATCAGGCCATCGGCGTTCTGCGACTCGAACGGCGACGAGTTCTCGAGCCGCTGGACCATGAAATCGTGGAAGACGTTGCGCGCGAACGAGAACGACCGCAGCTCGACCGGAACGAAGTGTAGCGTGCCGCCGATGGCACTGGCGGTCAGCGGGAGGAAGCGGCTGAGCGCCGCGCCGCCGCCGGCGTCGGCAACGTCGGCCGGGTGCGCTCGCGCGAAGTGCGAGAAGATGACGACGTCGCTCGAGCCGGTGTCGACGACGAAACGCGCCGGCGGAGAACCGCCGACGCGGACCTGAGCGACTGGGACCGCCCCGTCCAATGCGAGCGAGACCGAGATCTGCTTCGCAAGCGGAGCCGAATCGAGCGCCGATTGATCGGTCACCTCGACGCGTTCGTGAAAGTAGTCGACGTGAACGACCGCGTCGGCGAAAAAATCGTAACCGAGTAATCCGACGACCTCCACGTCGCGAATGCGATAGTGAAACGGCACGCTGTAGGCGGCGACGTCGCGCAGCGTCAGACGGCCGATGCGAATTTTCTTGGCCAGCACTTGGCCTTGCTGATAGCGTCCGGCACCGACCGCGGTGGTCTGCGCGTATTCCTTGAGACCGAGGCTTCGGACGAAGGCGCGATCGAGGACGATGTCGCTGGTTCCCGAGTCGAGCATGAAGTATGCCGGGTGGCCGTTCACGGTCGCGCGGAGGTAGACGTGTGAATCGATGAAGCGCGCCGGGAGCGTCAATTTCGAGACTTCATTCGGGAGCTGGTCGAACGTGCGCGTGTTTGCGGGAATGTCGAGCGTTTGCGCGTCGAGCGCAGCGTCCGTTCTGCAGTCGGTCAGACGCCAGTCGACGTCGTCAGCCTTCGATCGCGTGTCCGAGAGGTGCAAGTGCCCGGCGCGCGTGATCCCTCCGCACTCGCGGAAATCGTCGGCGCGAACGATGACGCGCCGATTCGGGTAGGCAATTTCGGCGCGCGTGATGCGCGCCGTCGCTTTGTCGATGAAGAGCCATTCGCGATGTCCGCCTTTCGGCGAGAGCTGGACGACGAACGATGGCGCGGGGGACGCGACCTCACCCAGCAGGCGCGCGCTATCGCGCGTGCGTCGCGCCGAGCGCCACAAGCCGTTTGCCGATTCGTCGGGCTGCGCCCCTGAAAGAACGATGGTCAGACCGTTGGCGTTCTGGCGCCAGAAACGTCCGTTACGCCGGCCTCGCGCGTACGTGAATGGGCCGGTTTGCGTGCTGATCCGGTAATCGTCGCCGGCATACACGTCGCGTTCGGTCCCCCGCGTTCCGCCGGCGTCGAATCGCCACGACTCCATCATTGCGCCGGGATCGGTGCCGCCGGCGGCATCGGCGCGTGCCATCACCTCGTCCAGCGTTGCGGACGCCGGCTTGATCCCGGGCGGCGGCGCGTCGAACCGGCCACTGCCGGCAGCGCGCGCCCCCAGGAGACACGCCGTCGAAAATGCCAAGAGAAGCGCGAGAACTTGCTTCCTTGTCCGCACCATGCGGACTCAAGTGTAGCGGTCCGGCGGCGCCGAAACTCCCGCCTTTCGGCCCGGGTAGTAACGGGTGATATGTACCAGTTCCCGCAGCGCTCGGGCGCGGCCGCCGCTTCGACAGGCACGTTGCTCGGGCACGTCCTGTCGATCACCGGTACCGGGTTCATCATCACGGCGGCCGCAGCGTACCTGACCGCGACCCTAGGAATCGGGACGGGGCCGTCGCTGATCGCGATGCTCGTCGGTTTCGGCTTCTTGATCGCGATCCAAGCGACGCGCAACAACGAAGCGCTGTCGCTCTTGATGTTCTACCTCTTTACACTGTGCGAAGGCATCGGCATCGGTCCGGTCATCGGCTACTACTTGGCGCTCGATAGCGGACCGAGAGTCGTCGTCGATGCGGCCGCAACGACCGGCGTCGGGATGCTGACGCTGGCGGCAATCGTCTACTTGACGAGCTTCGATTACCGGCGCTTATCGGGCATCGCGTTCGGTGCGTTGCTGGTGCTGGTATTGGCCGGCTTGATTTCGATCTTCGTGCACTTCATCCAGCCGGAGACCTACGCGTGGCTCACGCTCGTGATCTTCAGCATCCTCGTGCTGATCGATTTCACGCGCATCAAGGCGGGCGGCGATGGGCTCACCGCGGTGCAGATCGCGACCTCGATCTACCTCGACGCGATCAACATCTTCTTGGCGTTATTGCAGATTCTCGGCGGCCGGCGCCGCAACTAGATACCAGCGCTGTCACGCTGAGCGGAGCGCCGAAGGCACTCACCTCAGCATGACAAAGATACAAGAACGCGAAGTGACCTAGAATGGCACGAGCCTTCGACGAGCAGGCTCCGCTCCCGGGCGGCGACACGCTGCACGAAGCGTGCGGCGTCGTCGGAATCTACGCTCCGGGATTCGACGTCGCAAGGCTGGCGTATTTCGGCCTCTATGCGTTGCAGCATCGCGGTCAGGAGTCGGCCGGCATAGCGGTTTCGGATGGTGCGACGATCGTTTGTCATCGCGAAATGGGCCTGCTCTCCAGCATCTTCGACGAGGAAATCCTCGCTCGGCTGCAGGGCTATATCGCCGTCGGCCACACGCGCTATTCGACGACCGGTTCGTCGGTCGTCGTCAACGCCCAGCCGTTGCTCGAACGGGCCGAACTCGGCGATATCGCGCTCGCGCACAACGGAAACCTCACCAACACCGACGCACTCCGCGACTCCCTTTTACCTGCGACCGTCTTGCAAGCGACGTCCGATTCGGAGGTCCTGGCGAAGGCGATCGTTCAAGCGCCCGGCGTCGACCTGGTGGCTCGCATCCGCGATGTGATGACCCGCGCCAACGGTGCCTACTCGGTCGTCATGTCGACGCACGACGCGCTCTATGCTTTCCGCGATCCCTGGGGGGTGCGGCCGCTGTGCTACGGGCGCAACCCCGGCGGAGGCTACGTTTTCGCTTCGGAGTCGTGCGCGCTGGCCACCGTCGGCGCAAAATACATCCGCGAGCTCGAGCCGGGCGAGATCATGTGGGTCGACGGCGACGGATTGCATGACGACAAGTTGACGCAGCCCAAGCCGCAAGCGCTCTGCATGTTCGAGTACATTTACTTCGCGCGTCCCGATTCGGTTCTCAACGACCGCTCGATCTACATGGCGCGCCTCGAGATGGGCCGGCGGTTGGCTCGCGAGCACCCGGCCCTAGCCGACGTGGTGATGGCGGTACCCGATTCGGCGATCCCGGGCGGGATCGGGTTCGCTCAGGAAAGCGGGCTGCCGTACGTCGAGGGCCTGATCAAGAATCGCTACATCGGGCGTACGTTCATCAGCCCCGATCAGCGCATGCGCAGCCGCGAAGTCGAGCTGAAGTTCAACCCGGTCATGGAAAACTTGCGCGGCCAGCGCGTCGTCGTCGTCGACGACTCGATCGTGCGCGGGACGACGACCCCCCGCATCGTCAAGCTGCTACGTGATTCGGGTGCGCGTCAAGTTCACGTGCGGATCACCTCGCCGCCGATCGTGCATCCGTGCTACCTCGGCGTGGACATGGCGACGCACGAAGAATTGATCGCCGCGAACATGACCGTTCCTCAGATTCGCGACGCGATCGGCGCCGACTCGCTCGGCTACCTCAGCAAGGAAGGTCTGCTCGCCTCCGTCGCGCGGAAGCGCGGCGAGATGTGTCTCGGATGTCTGACTGGTGAGTATCCGGAAACCTATGCCGGACCGGCCGTCGTGGCCGGTGGTAACTTGTCACGCTGAGCGAAGCGCCCTGAGCTTGTCGAAGGGCGCGAAGTCGAAGCGCCGACGGTGCTTCGACTTCGCTCGCTTCGCGAGCTTCGCTCAGCATGACAACCACCTATTTTCATTCGGTTCCGTGTGGCCTCGCGGGGCCATGGGATACTCAGGATGACAAAAAAAACCGCTGGCCTAAATCAAACTCTCCCTGGTAGTCATTACGTTATCGCTTGAGCCGCGCAGAGGCGGTCGACGTCGGCTAGGAAGCTTTCGACGCGTGCCGTCGCGCCCTCGTCGACGGCTTGTTGCCAGTGAAGCATGAGATCGTCGAATGCCTCTTTGCCAACCTCCGAGCGTCGCGCGTCGATTCTCTCGAAGCAACGTTCCACGTAGGCGTAATACTGCGCCAACGTCCCGCCGTTCGCCGAACTCCGGTTCCAGTGTTCGGCGACCAGTCCGTACAGGTGCGATTCGAACATATGCTCGAGGAGACTGCGACGCCAGAACGGATACGTGATGGTCGCCATGTTCCAGTTTGACGCCGCGCAGCGCACGTCGGTGCGCAACGCGACGGAGCCGTTGGTGAACGTCATCGGATAGACGGCGCAGACGCGGGGCCGTTCGGCATAGATCCCGCAGCGGCGGACCTCGTTCGGGAGGTGCATCAAAAACGCGCAGGCTCGCTGGTTGTCGGCATTCTTGCCCAGATAGAGCGCGCGACGCTCGCCTTCGAGCGTGAAGGCGCCCGGGCCCGACGGTGTGTCGGGGCCGATCGTAAGAAATTGTTCGAATTCGAGCGCTTGAGCGCGCTTGATGCGCCACGCATCGTAGCCGGTCACGCGGACGATCACATCGTAACAACACTCGCCGGAACACGTTGCGCAGGCGTCGCTCATGCCGAATATGCATCCAGCAAGTAACGGCAAAAGTCTTGATAGGTGATCTCGCCGGCGCTAGCGAGCGTTGCCACATAATCGTTCCAAGTCGCAAGAATACTCGTATATTGGGCGCGCGTCCGTTCTTCGGCGCGAAGCAATTCGGCGTCCGCATCGGCCGGCGCGACCTGCGACCAATCGCAGGAGCAACCCGACGTCTCGAATTGAATGCGACCGTCGATCAGCTGGGCCGGGAACGACCGGCACGTCGCCGGCCGCCCTTCACCCAGACCGCAGCGCGCCGCGCCGTCGGGCGCCCGCACCAGAAACGTGCAAATCGGCTTTCCATGCTGCTCGAAGCGAAGACGCACGAGAGCGGCACGATAACGCTTCTCGCTTTTGTCGAGCGCGAAAGCGCCAAAGTCTTCGGGCCGGCAGGGCAGCGCCGCCGTGAACGTCCAGGGCGCGACGGCAAGCGTCCGCGCGATGCGCGCCAGATCGTCACCCGTTACGAAGACGGTGTAATACGAGCAGCACGTTTTCTCGGGGCAGCGAAGCCAACGCTCGACTCGCGATTCGCCCGGCGCTATCACGTCGTAGCGATTCGTGCGGCTCGGCGCTCGGCCTGCGAACGGCGTCCTACTCCTTAGAGATCCAGAGCATGGTGCGAAAACGCAAAGAGGCCATCGCATCGAGCGATGACCTCTTGCGTACGTGCGCTTGTGAAACTCCGAGACTTACTGTCCCGGCATCAACTTGATATAGAGCGGCAGGCTGAGTCCGGTGTCTTTGTGTTCCTTATAGTCGAGTTTGAGCTCGTTAGTGCTAAGCGTGCTGGGGAAGCCGTCGCCGTTAAGAGCGTTCTTTACGTACCCACCGTTCGGCAACTCTTTGTAGGACCACTTGTCCTGGAGCTTGATTTTGAGATACTCCTCGGGAGTGATCTTCGACGCACCCCAGCTGAACGGTTGGACTCCGATGGTTACGTCCTGATCCGTCGGAACTTTGAGCGAGAACACGCACATGCCATCGGCATTGAGCGAGGTTTTGGCCGGTTGCCCGATGAGCGGTCCCGACATCGATTTGCCCTTGTGGGCGGAAACAACCAGGTTCGCACAGGAAGTGCCTGGGAGCCATTTATCCTTGCGCTTGTCGTAAATGCCCGCAAAGGCTGGAGTTCCCTTAATCCAGATCATGCCGTCGAGCTTCAGAAATTCTTCCTGCTCGCCGCCGGCTTTGCGCATCATGGGAACGGGATTGCTCGTCGGGCCGGCCGCGCGGGCGACGTTGGGGATGACGATTGCGGCGCCGACCGCTAGACACATGAGTATCACGAGAAGACCGGACATGTTTACCTCCGACACTAGCGCTCGTGGAGCTAATTCGTCTTGCCCGTAAGCCGGGCAGGTACCTGGGAAACGCAGAGCGGGCGCGGCAGGTTCCGGCGGCGTGCGAAGCCGACCACGGGGAATGAAGACGATGACCGCGACCATGCCCGTCACCCAGCTTGGCCGTGCCGGCCTGCGCGTCTCGCGCATCTGCCTGGGCACGATGACGTTCGGAGCGCAGGCGGACGAGCGCACGTCGCATGCCATCCTCGACGTAGCAAGCGAGCGCGGCGTCGACTTCATCGACACCGCCGACATGTATCCGATCCCGAGCCTGCCCGAGACCTACGGGCGGACCGAAGAAATCGTCGGCCGCTGGCTGCGCGGGAAGCGCGAGCGCTTCGTGGTTGCGACCAAGGGCTACAACCCGATGGGACCCGGTCCGAACGATCGCGGAAATTCGCGAGTGCACCTGATGCGCGCGCTCGACGAATCGCTGAAACGGCTCCAGACGGATTACGTCGACCTCTATCAGATCCACCGTTGGGACGAGACGGTGCCGATCGAGGAGACGTTGTCGACGTTCGACGACATGCGCCGGGCCGGCAAAATCCGCTACGCGGGAGCGAGCAATCTGGCGGCTTGGCAGTTGATGCACGCGCTCTGGACGAGCGACACGCGCGGGTTCGTGCGTTTCGACAGCGTTCAGCCGCGCTACAATCTGCTCTACCGCGAGATCGAGCGCGAGATGGTGCCGGCCTGCATCGCTAACGGTTGCGGCATCATGGTCTACAATCCGCTCGCGGCGGGGATGCTAACTGGCAAGTATCGCGCCGGCGAGGCGCCGCGCGAGGGGACGCGCTTCACGCTCGGCGGCAACTCCGGCGTGCTGTACGGCCGGCGCTATTGGCGCGATGAGACGATGGCGCTCGTCGAACGCTTATCGGCTGACGTCGCTTCACGCGGCAAGTCCTTGACCCATGTTGCCTTGCGTTGGGTGCTCGAACAGCCGGGCATCACGTGCGCGATCGTCGGTGCGAGCAGACCCGAGCAGCTGGCGGATTCGCTCGGAGCGCTCTCTATCGAACTCGACGACGCCGATCGCGCCGCCTGCGACGGCGCTTGGTATGCGCTCCCCCGCCGCCCCCCAAGCGAGGAAGGCTAACCGATTGTCACGCTGAGCACATCTGTGTCACGCTGAGCGAAGGTGCGAAGCGCCGAAGTCGAAGCGCCGACGGCACTTCGAGCACCATTCGCCCTTCGACTCCGCTCGCTGCGCTCGCTTCGCTCAGGGTGACAGGGCTTCGCGATCTTCGCTCAGGTTGACACTGTCGCTATCGCAGATAACGGTCAAACCAGTCGAGCGTGCGTTTTTCGACGTCGCGGGTGTGGGCCGGCGCGCGCAGCCGGTGGCCTTCGCCCTCGTAAATCACCAGCGAGGTTGGAACTCCGAGCGTCTCGAGCGCATGCCAAAACTCGAGCGATTGCGGGGCGGGACACTCGACGTCGAGTTCGCCGACGTAGGCAAACGTCGGAGTCTTCACATTCTTGATGAAGTTGATCGGTGAGCTCTTGGCATAGACCGCCGGATCGTCGTAGACCGATGCACCGAAGAAGGGCATCATCCATTCGTCAATTCCGTTTTCGCCGTAATAGCTCTGCCAGTTACTGAGTCCGGCGCCTGCGACCGCAGCCTTGAACCGGTTCGTCTGCGTCACCGCCCACATCGTCATAAAGCCGCCGTAACTGCCGCCGGTGATTCCGAGGCGCGCGTCGTCGATCGGGGCGATTTTCTCCGCGGCGTCGATGCCGCTCATGATGTCGCGAAAATCGCCGCCGCCGAAATCTCGGACGTTGGCAAGCGTGAACGCTTCGCCTTGCCCGAAACTTCCACGCGGATTCGGCAGCAAGACGTAATAACCGCGCCGCAAGAGCGCGCGCAACGTGCCGCGCCCGATGAAACGCGGAGAGGAAGCCGACGAAGGTCCGCCGTGCACGTCGACGATCAGGGGGTATTTTTTCCCGGCTTCGGCATTGCGAGGCCCGAGCAGCCAGCCGGCGATCGTAAAGCCCTCGTCGGTCCAAGTCACGCTTTGCGCGCGTGCCTCAGGCGGAATTCCCGCGTTGCCGTGGGTGAGTTCTTTCCACGAGGCGATCGTGCCGCCGGCCGCCGCCGATCCGGTGACGATTTCGGACGGAGTTTCGAAATTTTCACGGACTCCCACGACTGTGCCGCCGCATGACGCCGAAATCTCGCGAACCGGCGTCGCGTCGAGCCAGACCGCCTTGGGTTGCGTCACGAACGGGCGCAGCACCGGCGGCCCGCCGCGTGGAAACGGCTCGAGAAACGGAAAGTCGATCGTCGCAAACCCGCTACGCGTACCTTGAAGGTTGGTGAAATCCAGCTGGTCGCGGCTGCAGTCCCAGAAGAGCGACGTCGCGGAACCCGGCCAGTTCGGGGTGACGTCGATAGCGCGACCCGACGTATCGTCGAGCCGGTAGACGTAGACGTCGCCTCCGGTCGCACCGAAGTCGCTCATGATCCCGCCGACGAACGCTAGCAGCTTTCCATCCGGTGAGACGTGCGGCGCGGCGATCTGCTGTTGGATGCTCGACGGCTTGTAGAGTTCGCGCGCCGCACCGGACTTTGCATCGAAGTGATAGAGTCGCGCGATCCACCAGTTGTTGTCGCCGTTGCCGCGCGCCGCGGTCCCGACGAAACCGTCGGACGCCTCATCGTATTCGTAGACGTAGAGATCGGCGGGCGAAACGAAGCGAAGCGCGCCGTCGAGGTTCACGACCGCGATGCGCTGGACGTCGTCGATCGCACCGATCTCGCCGGCGATGCGCACGCCGGCTTGCGTCGCCCCGACTTCTTTGCGCGCGTTGGGCGTTGCGAGCAAGGCGACGGCGTGGCCGTCATGCGTGAAGCGCACGCGGCCGAGCGTCCCATTGAAGGCCAGGATGCGACGCAGCTGCGTCGCGTCGGCGTCGACGAGGTAGAGGTCGCGCGTCTTCGCGGCCGCGTCGCGCAAGACGAAGGCGATTTTCGAGCCGTCGGGCGACCACGCCGGCGAACTCGGCGCGCAGCGCGGCTGCTGATCGCTCGAACGAGCGGCGCTGCTCTCGGCCTGCGCGCACGGAAGAGCGACGACGAGCGGTTTGCCGCCCGCAAGCGGATAGATGACCAGTCGCTGGGGCGACGGCACCGCTCTTTCCGACTCGATCCCACCACCGCTTTCGATGGCGACGACGTTACGGCCGTCCGGCGAGATGGAGACCGAAGCGTACGTAATCGGCAAGCGATCCGCAGTTTTCGGCAACGGCGCCGCAGCGAGCGCCCCAGAAACACACGCCGCGAAACCAAACGCCGCCACGATGGCGGCGCTCACCATACCGATCACGGGGCGCGCGAGTCGCTTTGTCATGCCGAGCCCTGTCACACTGAGCGAAGCGCCCTGAGCTTGTCGAAGGGCGCGGAGTCGAAGTGCCGACGGAGCTCCGTTTGTCCTTCGTCTTCGCTCGCTACGCTCGCTTCGCTCAGACAATGGTCACGACTTGGCGCTGGCGACGGGCGCTCCGTTCTTCGTCAGGGCGCGCGATTTCGCCAGATCCTCGGCCAGCGCGACCAGTGCGCGGACCGGAGTTCCGGTCGGTCCTTTCGCCATGTACGGAGTTTCGTCGACGTAGGCCGTACCCGCGATGTCGAGGTGGATCCACGGCGTGCTGCCGACGAAGTTTTGCAGGAACGCCGAGGCCGTCAAGCTTCCGGCCGGACGGCCCGTTGAATTACGCAGGTCGGCGATCTCGCTCTTGACGGCATTCGAGTACTCTTCGTACAACGGGAGTTGCCAATAGCGTTCGCCGGTCTTGTTCGCGACGCTCAAGAAGTGCTTGACGAAGGCATCGTCATTGGAGATCGTACCGGTCGCGGCGTGGCCGAGCGCCATGACCATCGAGCCGGTGAGGGTAGCGCAGTCGACGATCTTGGTCGCGCCCAGTTCGCGCGCGTAGCAGAGCGCGTCGGCGAGGATCAAGCGCCCCTCGGCATCGGTATTGATGACCTCGATCGTCTTACCGTTCATCGCTCGCACGATGTCGCCGGGTTTGGTCGCGCGCGGTCCGGGCAAGTTTTCGCTGGCCGGTACGAGGCCGATGACGTTGATCTTCGGTTTCAGCCGCGCGATCGCCGCGAGCGCACCGATAACGCCCGCGCCGCCCGACATGTCGTACTTCATCTCATGCATGTTCTCGGCCGGCTTGATCGAGATGCCGCCGGAGTCGAAGGTGAGGCCCTTGCCGACGAAGGCGAGCTTTTCAGGATTTCCGGGGTCGCCTTCGTAGGTCAAGACGATCAGCTTCGCCGGCTGATCGCTGCCCTGCGAGACGCTTAGGAGTGAACCCATCCCGAGCTTCTCCATGCGCTCCTCGTCGAGTGCTTCGAAACGGAGCCCGAATTCTTTCGCCAATTCCTCCGCGCGCTTCGCCATGTGGGTCGGCGTCATGTCGTTCGCCGGCGTCAGGGCCATCAATCGCGCCGCGTTGACCGCCTCGCCGAGGACTCGGCCGTGCTCGATCCCCTCTTCGAGCGCGACGTTCTCGAATTCGTGACCGCCCGCGGTCGAGACGACGATCAGCTCATCGAGGAGGATCGGTTTCTCCGGCTCGGTGCGGTACGTGGTGCTGTCGATCGTTCCGGCGATTGCGCCCTCGACGACGAATGAAACCGAAGCGCGTACGTGATGCTGCGCCTCCAGCGGGAGGGCAAACGCGATCGAGCGCACGTTGCGCTTCCCCAGATAGCGCACCGCCGTGCCGGCGAACTTTGCGAGCGCCTGTGGCTCGAACGTATTCCGCTCGCCGAGGCCGACGGCTAAAATCCGTTTGACCGCCAGGTCCTTGGCGTGCAGCAGGACGACTTCGTTGGTCTTGCCCTTGGTCTCGCCCGCCGAAAACAGCTCCGCGATCGCGCCGCCGAGTTCCCGGCCGATCGCCTCGGCGGCGCCGTCGAGCTTCCCGTCGGCGAAGACGGGGACGACGAGCGCGGCCGCTTTGAGCGACGTCGCGGTCCCTGGCGAGACGGTTATTTGCATGACGAACCTTTCAGCTGGCAGAAGCGACGCCGTTCGATGGACAATCCAGACGCCAATTGGCCGCGGGCGGAGGCCCCCCTGCGCGATGCGTACGCGCGCGCGGGCGTCGACATCTCGGCGGGCAATCGTGCGGTCGAGCGCTATCGTGAGTTGACCGCCGGCTGGAAACACCCGTCTCAACTCGACGCGCTCGGGGGATTTGCGGGCCTGTTCGAATTGCCGGGCGACCCAACGCGCGCGCTCGTCGCTTCAACGGATGGCGTCGGAACGAAGACGCTGATCGCCGCGGCGCTCAGGCGCTATGAAACCGTCGGCGCCGATCTGGTCAACCATTGCGTCAACGACATCCTCGCGAGCAATGCTACGCCGCTGTTTTTCCTCGATTATCTGGCCATGGGAAAACTCGATCCCGACGTCGCCGGCGCGATCGTCTCGGGCGTCCAACTCGCCTGCCGCGCGCACTCGATGGCGCTTTTGGGTGGTGAGACCGCCGAGATGCCGGGGATGTACGACGTCGAGCACTTCGACCTCGCCGGGACGATCGTCGGGATCGTCGAGACCGCGCGCATCCCGGATCGCAGCCGCGTGCGCGCCGGCGACGCGATCGTCGGGCTGCCCGGCGCCGGTTTACACACGAACGGGTACACGCTCGCGCGCGCCTTGATCGCGCGCGACGAATGGGCCGCTTACGGCGATGCCCTCTTGGCGGAGCATCCTTCCTACTACCGAGCCGTGCGTGCGATCGAAGACGTCGCCGACGTCAAGGCGATGGCGCATATCACCGGCGGCGGCCTGCTCGAAAATGTGCCGCGTACGCTGCCCGAAGATCTCAAGGCGATTTTCGAACAGAGCCGCTGGTCGGTGCCGCCTCTGCTGAGCGAATTGGTCCGGCGCGGTGACCTGCCGCACGAAGAGCGTTACCGTACGTTCAATATGGGGATCGGTTTTACGCTCGTGACGTCGACGGCCGACGCGGTGAAGGCCCTGCAGGCGGTCCCCGAGGGCAAGGTGGTCGGTTGGGTTGAAGCGCGCGGACCCGACGAGCCTAAGGTCGTCGTCCATCCATCGCGTACTGCATAGCGGTTTGCGTGCACTCAACCTGATCGCGGATCTCGACGATCCGCGTTGCGCGCAGGCCGAAGTCCACCGCGCGCTCGAGGTGCTCGATGCGCGCGGCATCCGGCCGGTGCGCGATCACCGCGCACCCGAGCCGTTGCTCTCGTGGATCGACGCCGAGTTCGGCGGGACGTGGTCGTCGGAGGCGGCAGCCGGGGGTGTCTGGATCGCCGAGGATTCGGACGAGCGGCTGGGATTCGCCGCATTCGACCCGCGCGGCCTCGGCTTTTTCTGGTTGCGCTACTGGCGTCAAAAGTCGGGCGTCGGAATCTTCGGCCCCTTCGGGCTGATCGAACGCGCTCGCAAGACGGGGCTGGGCGGGACGCTCTTGCGGGCCGCGCTGTTTTCACTGCGCGAACGCGGATACCGCCAAGCGCTGATTCCGCTCGTCTGCGATCAAAAGCTCGTCGACTACTATGAACGTGAAGCCGGCGCGCGCGTCGTCGAGTCGGTCGATTTGCGCCGCGGCGAGAAGAAGTGGCGTGCGACGATCCTGGCCTCGGGAAACGGAAGCAACTTCGAGGCCGTCGTCGAGCGCGCGAAGGCCGGCGAGATTCCGCTCGAGGTGCAGAAACTGGTGGTAAGCCGTGCCGACGCGTTCGCGCTGGAACGGGCCAAGCGACTCGGCGTCGACGCTTCGGTCGTCGCGTGGAATCGCGGCGTCGAGTCGCGCGAAGCGTACGACGCGCGCCTACTGGACGCAGTCGCGGCAACAGAACCCGACGTGGTCGTGCTGCTCGGCTGGCTGCACGTGCTCTCGGCCGGCTTCGTGGCGCGCTTTTCGCAACTCATCAACCTGCATCCGGCGTTCTTGCCGCTCGATCCGGTTCTCGATTCGGTGACGATGCCCGACGGGAGCGTCATCCGAGCTCGGCGCGGAGCGAGCGCGGTCGACGATGCGCTCGCCGCCGGGGCGGGGTGGATCGGCGCGACGGTGCACCGCGTGGGCGTCGCAGTGGATCGCGGAGACGTCCTCGCGCGTGCGCCGCTACGCCTGGTCGCCGGTGAACCGCGCGAAGCGCTCGACGTGCGTTTGCACTCGCTCGAACGCGACGTGGTCGAGACCGCGCTTCGCCGATGGGGCTGGGAGCAGTCGAACTGAACCGGCGCCGCCCCGTTAAGCGACCGAACTCATTTCATGAGTTGAATCGGCCAGCACTCGAATGACTGCTCGCGCGGTTTCGTCGGGCGTTCCTTTGACGACCTCGTAGCACTCGACGCTCTGCAAGAGCGTGAAGAGGCTCTGCAGCGCCGCGAATCCCTCCAACTTCATTTTTACACCGGCTCTGGCGTGTTCGAGCATCGCTGCCGGAGAAATACGCGTGATCGAAGGTTGCGGCGCCGTACCCGCCAGTGCAAAGATGACGCGAAGCGGTTTCGGGTCGGATGGAGGCAATGCCCCGAATACCTCGTCGAAACCGAGATCGTTGCCTTCATAACAGCGGTGCATCTCGAGCCAGCGATCGACGAGTGAAGGGGGCGCCGGGTCTTCGCTGAGCAGGCGAACTGATGGGCAACGCAGGTTCAAGGCGCGCGGAAATGCTCGCACGCCGGTTGAGGTCACGACGCAATGCTCGTCGGAGAGCAGCGTCAAACCGCGGCGTACGCACGCGATCGCCGTCGTCGTCTTACCCGTAGTCGAGGAGCCGATGATTGCCGCCGCAGCGTGCTCGTCGCAGACGACGCCGGCGTGCAACGCGATCAGATCGTCGGCCGACGTGAACACGCCGCTGGTTATCACGGCATCGGCGAAGAAGGCGACCACGTGCGGCCTAACGGCGAAGCGATCGAAACGGTACGCTGCGACGCCTTCGAGCCAGATGTAAATTTCGCCGGGACGATGCGCGAGTGCAAATGCCCTGCGTTCGACCGGGCGATCGGAAAGCATGTGGCGATAACGAGTTCGGTACGTTTCGGCGGCCTCGAACTCGTCGAAACTCACCTTGACGACGGTCCCGGCGAGATCGACGGTGACCGAGTGCCGGGCCGCGGAAGCGAGTGTCTTGGGCACGTCGAGTTCATCGATGCGGGTCAAATCCTTCGCTGTTACGCCCATGTTAAACCGCGAACCCGACCGCGTGACCATAGTTTTTCTCGGAGCACCACTCGAGTCTAAAGCCGGCCTCGCTCAGTTCGCGCCGCAGTTCCTCTTCGGTGAAGACGTGCTTGTAGTACCCCTGTAAATCGTCGCCGACTTCGAGTCTGCTCTGCGAGCCGCGCAACCGGCGAATCCCGTTCGCGATCGTCGCGATGACGCGGGAGCGCCGTCCCTCAGGTTTGCGGAGTTCGCACGACACGAGGATCGGGCCGCCGTTGACGACCTGAGCGCGGAGCCGCCTCAAGAATGCGATCCTGGCCTGGGCGCCCGGGATGTGCATATACGAACCCCAGCCGACGATGATTCCGTCGTGGAGCCCCAAGCTTGGCACCTCCTCGGCTGCGGCCACAACGACGTTGGCCTGAACGCGCGCCTTCGCCAACAAAGCTCGGGAAAATCTGACGAATTTCTCTTCGCACTCGAAGGCCGAGACGCACAGTCCTCGCAGCGCCAGCGCGAGCACTTCGCGGCCCCCACCCGACGAACTCACGATGACCGAGCCGAGGTTTGTGTAATACCGGTCGACGACTCCTCGTTCCCAATATTTCAAACCCGATCGGTTGAAATCGTCGTCGAGGTAGCGTATACCGTCGCGGCTGTATTGCCTCTGCGTCACCGCGTTCAGGTTCTCGCGAGTATCGATGAACCCGAGGAAAAGACCGACGTAGATTCCGGAGAGGACCCGGCCCATTTTCGAGACGAGCGTTTGACTCGCCCGAATGACGGCTTGGCAAAGGAAGTACGCGCGAGCTGCAAGGGGCAGCCGGTCCGGGCGCGGAGCGGCCCCCGCCGAAGCCCCGCCGCCCTGGCGCTCTGAAAGTCTCGCCACCGCCATGATGCACCAAAGCTAACAGGAAGGCCGCTGCGCGGCGAGGGCATCTTACTCCGGATATTTGGGACCTTGGACCTAGTGGCCCGTAACGGGCCACCAGCGCGGCATTTCGACACGCGCGCAGCCCTCGGGCTAGGCCCCAAAGCCCTATGGCCCCCCGGCTCTTGGGAACCGTCCCAAAGTCGCGTTCTGCGGCTAATCTTCTTCGTAGAGACGCCGGCGCACGACACCCGCGCGGCTGCCCAGAGCTCTCGCCCAAAAAGGAAAAAACCTCATGTCTTATCAGAAGCCCGAGATCCTCGCATCCTACTACACTCCCGACATCATCGGGACGGCTGTCGGCAACTCGAGCAATTGCGTCCTCGATCACGACGGCATGCCCGACTGTAACGGGATGGGCTAAGAAGAACCGGGGGCGAACTGGCGCCCCCTTTCTTCGTCCTCAACGTTGAATCCCAAGGAGGGGTCGGGGATGTCGTACCAAGGAAGCGCGGAACGCCAAATAGCCGAGCGGCTCTTGCAGCCCTACACGGTTGAAGAGTTCGAGCAACGATATTACGAGCGCGCTCCACTGCACATCGCTCGAAACTACCTCGGTTACTACCGCGATTATTTCAGCTTATTGGAGCTGGAACGTATTCTCTTCGGCGCCAAGCTCGGCGGCGACGCCGTTCGGCTCAACAAAGACGGAGTTTTGGCGCGCCGCGAATCGTACGTGCGCAAGACGTCCGACGTCTTGGATCCGGATCGCGTGAGCGCAATGTTCGCTCGCGGCTGCTCGCTCATCTTCGACACCATCGAACCTCATTCGGACTCGATGGCGAAGTTGTGTCGCGCCCTCGAAGCGCTCTTTCGGCATCGCGTCAGCGCAAACGTCTACATGACTCCAGCCGGTTCGCAGGGTTTCGCCGCGCACTACGACACGCACGACACCGTCATTCTTCAGATCGAAGGCTCGAAGCACTGGCGAGTATACGGAACGCCCTTAGAACTGCCCTTACTGACCCAGCAATTCGACAAGATAAAGCATCCGGTGGGCAAAGCGGAGCACGAGATTCACCTTCAGCCGGGCGACTTGCTCTATTTACCGCGCGGGATGGTCCATGACGCGAAAGCCGGCGACTCGTTCTCGCTTCATGTCACGCTCGGGCTGTACCCCATGTTGTGGATCGACATATTGCGCGAAACGCTGAGCGAAGCAACGGAAGCCGAGGTCTTCTTGAGAAGGAGCGCGACGCCGGCCGACGCGGTCGGCGCGGCCCAAAGCGACGAGTTCTCGGCGGCCTTGCAGCGGATATTCTCGCCCGACCGAGTCGCCGCCGCCGCCGAACGAATCGAGAGCCGATTTGTGAGCGAACGGCGCAATGGCTTGGAAGGCCAGCTCCATCAACTGACGCGGCTCAACGGGCTTTCTCCGGATTCGGCCGTAACGATTCGACCGCACATGTTGTACGAAATCGAAGAGGACCAGCGGGGAACGAAATTGACCTTTTCCGGAAAAGTGCTCGTCTTGCCGAAGGGCATCGCTGATTTCGTGCGCGCCATCGAAGCGGCGGGATGTCCGCGGCTGGCGTCGCTGCTGGATCGCTTCGAGATTGCCGTCGAGTGGGCCCGAAATCTGATTCAGGACGGCTTCCTCATTCAGCTCGAGGAAGACCTCGACGCGCGCGAGGCCTGGCACTCGGCGGTTCGTTCCGCGTGGACGGCCCCCGAGAACCTGATGGCCGGCTAGTTTGTCGCAAGGACAAGAGATAGAGGCGGCTGATTCCGTTGCACAGCAGAAATAGATTGCTTGCCGCCCCTGTGGACGAAGGCTTTGAACGAGCATATCGCGTCGGAGATCGCGCGCTTTGCGTGCGCACGAACGAACCGGCGATCGCCGCCTATCTGGACGCGGCGCTACGCCGGATGTCGATCGGGCGCGAAGTTCCGGCCAATGTTGCCGGCATCGACCGTGGCGCCATCCTGTGGGGCTCCGGCGGTGCGGAACTGTGGCTCGACGGACGCCCCATAACCTTCGATCGAAAACCGAGCGGGCCGCTGGAGGCTGCGTTCTGCGGTTCGGCCGCCTTGCTCGGCAAGTCGCTGCGGCGCTTGGAGCGGCAACGTGGACTGTATGCCGCCGGCATGTCGCGCGGCGACGCTTGCGTCGCCATCATCGCACCTTCGGGCACCGGGAAGACGACGCTTGCGCTCGAGCTGTTGCGCCGAGGGTGGTCGACGTATGGCGACGAGTTTCTGGTGATCGATCGCGCGACGCTGGTTGCCGAGGCGGTCCCGCTTGCATTCATGGTGCGAGAAAGTGCGTTGGACTCACTCGACGATTTCGCTCTGGCACAACGCGTGCGCGACGGAGCGATCGTGGATGAAAAGTCGGGAATTCGAACTTGGCACGGGTTCGACGTCGCCGATGAGTTTGGCGCGGCAGCCATCGCGGCGCCGCGTCCGTTGACGCACGTCGTGCTGCTCGAACGCAGTCGCGACGGCTTCGCATCTTACGAGAGAATCTCCGCGGCGGCTCTCGCCTTGGAATTGCTTCCGCGCCTCTTCATCGAGAATTTGCAGGTCGCGGATATTTGGGAGACCGCCGCCGCACTCAGACGGGTCGCGTGTTACCGTCTTTGCGCCGGCGACCATCGCGTCGCGGCCGATGCGCTGGCCAAGCTGGTCGTTGCGTGAACGAGTTCGTCGACGCGGCTCGGCTGTATCGCAGCGGCTATCGCCACATGCTCTTTAGCCGACGGTCGTGCGCATGAGCTGCGGCTCGAATGGAAGATTCGGGTCGGCGGTTGCGTGCAACGGATCGACGAGCAGCGCTTGGCCCTGGCGGTCGGCGGCGGCGGCAATCATCGCCGCATTGTCGGTGCAGAAGCGCAAGTGCGGGATCGCAGTGCGCACTCCCGCACGTTTGCCCCATGCGGCAAAGGCGCTCTGCAGCGCCGAGTTTGCGGCGACGCCGCCCGAAAGCACGGCGAGGCGATACGGGCGCTCGCGCGCCGCGCGCTCGACCCGATCGATGAGGATGTCGACGACCGCGGCTTGGAACGACGCGGCGACGTCGGCTTTGTCGGCGCTCCGGCCGGCTTCGCTCTCGAGGAAATAGCGCACCGCCGTTTTCAGCCCCGAGAACGACATGTCGAGCGAACCCCGCGCGGCGCGATGGCGCGGGAACGGTATCGCGGCGGGGTCGCCGTGGCGCGCCAGCGCGTCGATCTCGGGGCCACCCGGGAAGGGCAGGCCCAAGAGCCGCGCCGTCTTGTCGAACGCTTCGCCGGCGGCGTCATCGCGGGTTCGCGCGATGACGCGCATTTCGAGCGGGCTCTCGACGTCGACGAGCTGCGAGTGACCGCCCGAAACCAGTAAGGCGAGAAAGGGATACTCCGGTTCGAGATCCTGTTCCAAGAACGCGGCGAAGATGTGGCCGTGCAGATGGTTGACGGCGTAGAGCGGTTTCTCGCTTGCGAACGCGAGCGCTTTGGCCGAGGCAACGCCGACGACGAGGCTGCCGATCAACCCGGGACCGACCGTGACCGCGATGCCGTCCACGCCGGAAAGCCGAACTTCGGCGCGTTCGAGCGCGTCCTCGACCGCAGCGCTCAAGAGCGCGACGTGCTGCCGGCTCGCGATCTCCGGCACGATTCCACCGAACTTCGCGTGGAAGCGGTCCTGATTGGTCGAGACGTTCGAGAGCGAGACTTTGCCGTCGCGCACGACGGCGGTGGCGGTGTCGTCGCACGACGTCTCGATTCCTAGGACGAGCATCGGCACGTCATTCGCGAGTCGGCATAGCGCATCTTTGCTAGGCCGAGGCGCGGACCTCGCCGGCCAATGTCTCAAGCTCCTCGCCGAGAAACGCCGCCAAGCGGCGCATCCCGAACAGTCCGGCACGCGACTCCGCTTCGGGATTGTAATTCGTGTTGGTGTTGACGTCGTAGACGTAAGCGTCCCCTCGTGCGTCCTCGATGAACTCGACTCCGGCGACCTCGATCCCGTTGGTAGCCAGGAAGCGTTCGCAGCGCTCGATCAGCGGGTGCGTGAAGCCGGGGATGATCTCGAAGCGTGGCCCGGCGTCGACGCCGCACGGCGAACATGCGTCAGCCGGGCACAATTGAAATCCATTGCTCGTGTCGACGCGTACCGCGTAATAGAAGCGTCCGCCGATGAACTCGAGTCGAACGATGAACGGTTGCGGCGCGCGTACGTATTCTTGGATGAGTAGAATTCCGTCGATCGGCGCGGGGTACGTGCGCCCGGCCATCGCCTCTTCGAGCGAGGCGGCATCCGCGAAGTACGCGACGCCCAAGCCTTTGCCGCCGCGATTGTGTTTCGCGATGAACGGCTTGCCGAAGCGCCGCGCGGCCTTCAGCGCTTCGTTCCAACCTAAGGTCACGATGGTGTGCGGCGTCGCGATTCCGGCGCGTGTCAATGCCGAATACTGCGCGGCCTTACTGATCTCGAGCGCGAGAGCCTTGGACGAGTTGACGACCCGACGATCGTGGGATTCGAGCCAGGCAAGGTACGCAGCGGTCATCTCGGCGGCATGGCGATGTTCGCGCGTATGAGACGAAGCGCTCATGCGATTGTAAAAGACGCCGGGCGGCGGAGCTGCGTCGAGATCGAAGTACATCGAGTCGACGAAGACCTCGCGGAACGGTATGCCGAGTTCCCCGAAAGCGGCCGCGAGCGGGCGGACCCATTCGGAATTCTCGTGGATTACGTAGACGGCGGGTGGCTGGAATGCGGATCGGTTGATCTGTTTCATCGCTCTCGAAGTGGATTGAGAAAAGCAGAAGCCCCTCGGCCGTATCGGCGGAGGGGCTTCGCGAAGGTTGTGCCTCGCTACGCGCGTGCCGACTAGGCCGATCCTCCGGAATCGGGACAACAAGCCTGACAGCAGCACGAGCATCGTTGCATTATGCGCTTTTATAACATGGAGATGAGCCGGCGGTCAAATTTCGCGATGGTGCGGCGAGGCTCGGCGTAGAAGGCTAAACCATGTCTCTCACGTGGCAAACCGCGCTCTCGACCGTCGCACCGTTCGGCTTCTTGCTGGCGGGCCTCGTTCTGGGTTTCATCGTCGAATACACCGTCCTCGATCGAGTCGCCGCCCTCCTCGATCGTCGCGGGCGCCCCGTCGAAGCGAAATTGATCGGGGTTTTCCACGGCGCCGTCCCCCTTTGGACGGCGGCGCTTGGCGCTCGCCTTACGGTCGATGCGTATCCGCTCGACCCGCAATGGCGCCTCGTCCTGCAACAACTCCTCGGCTTGGCGATGTTGTTGGCGCTCACGCTGGTCGTCTCGCGCGTCGCGGCTCGCCTCTCGACGCAGTTCCTGCGCCGGTATGCCGAGACGCTGCCGACGGCCTCGCTCATTTCGACGCTCATCGGCATCTCGATTTGGACGGCGGCGCTCCTCGTCGCGCTGGAACTCCTCGGCATCGCGATCACGCCGACGCTCGCGGCGCTCGGTGTCGGCGGATTGGCCTTTGCGCTCGCATTGCAGCCGACGCTCCAAAATCTCTTTTCGGGACTCCAGATCATCGCCTCAGGTCAGATAAAAATCGGCGATTACGTTCAATTGGAATCGGGGAAGGAGGGGTACGTCACCGACATCACGTGGCGCACGACGACGATCCGCGATCAGTCGCAGCACGCGATCATCGTCCCGAATGCAACGCTGGCGCAAGTGAGCTTCACGAACTTCGTCTTCCCCGCCGAGCAGACGTCGATTGCCGTCGCCGTTTTGGTCGGCTACGGTTCCGATCTCGAAGCGGTCGAACGCGTGTCGCTCGAAACCGCACGCGATACGCTGGCGGATTGCGGCGGCTCTCTGGAGGGATTCGAGCCGTACCTGAGATTCAGCGAGTTCGGAAACGAGAACGTCAAGATGAGCGTCTTTCTCCGCGCGCAGAATTCGGTCGATCCTGTTAAACTGCGCAGCGACTTCATCAAACGTCTGCACGCGCGTTATCATCGCGAGCGAATCCGCCCGCCGTTCCCGGCGATGACCGCGAACGAAACGACCGCGCCCGCAGCCGCGGCTACGCCGGCCGCACCCGTGCCAACGCCTCCACCGAGCGCTCCGTCGCAATCGCCCTTGGGCGGAATTCTGTCTAGCGTCTTTGGCCCGCCGCGCGCGCCCTGAAGCCGGACTCGACGCATCGATTCGCCAAGTGCCGCGGCATGCCGAAGTTCTTGGGATTCGATCATATCGACGCGCGCGTCCCGTCGCTGGCCGCGGTCGAGCCGTTTTACGATCAGTTGTTGCCCGCCCTGGGATTGTCGCGGACAAAATACTCGCACGTCGATTCAAAGGGTGATTGGTACGACGTCGACGAGGCGCACCCGGCCAACGCCAAGGAGTATTATGCGCTCCCCGCACCCGGCGAAACGGCGCTCTTCATGGGAATCATCGAAGACAGTTCGATGCAGACGACGCGGACCCGAATTGCCTTCAGGGTTGCGACAGTAGACGAACTCGGCGATTGGGAAGAGCGCGTGCGCGCCTGGGGCGCGCGAACCGTCGAACGCTCGGCGAACGTCGAATCGTATCCGGCGCTGTTTTTCGCCGACCCGGTCGGCACGCGGCTCGAACTCTGCGCCCGAGTTCCGTCCTAGGCTTTTCGCTCGACCCGGTCGCGTAGCTCTTCGATGAACGCGTCGAGGGGGAGCGGCGGACGTTTCTCGTCGCGCCCGCGCTCGTTGGGAGCGACGCTCCCGTCGTTCTTTTCCTGGTTTCCGACGACCACGATGTAGGGAACTTTCTGTAATTTCCAGCGGCGGATCTTGTAGCCGATCTTTTCGTTCGACTCATCGAGCTCGATCCGGAATCCTCCGGCGCTCAGGCGCTCGACGACCGAGCGTGCGTAGTCGAGCTGATGTTCCGAGATCGGCGCGACGACGGCTTGAACCGGCGCGAGCCACAGCGGGAACGCGCCGCCGTAATGCTCGATCAGGACGGCGAAGAAGCGTTCGAGCGAACCGGCCAGGGCGCGGTGGATCATGACCGGCGCGTGATCGAGTCCGTCGCTGCCGCGATACTTGAGATCGAAACGCTTGGGCAGGACGAAGTCGACCTGCACGGTCCCGAGCTGCCATTTGCGTCCGATCGCGTCTTGCACGTTGATGTCGAGCTTCGGTCCGTAGAAGGCTCCGGCTCCGGCGTCGACTTGATAGGGCAACCCGCGCGATTCGAGCGCGTTGCGAATCGCTTGCTCGGCGATCGGATCGGTTTCGATGAGTAAATGCTCTTCGCGCGTCGACAGAAAATACTCGACGCCGGTGAACCCAAAAGCCTCCATGAGACGCAGTGCCTCGTCGGCGGTCTGCTCGAATTCTTTCTGCAGTTGTTCGGGTGTGCAGAAGAGGTGCGCGTCGTCTTGCGTGAAGCCGCGGACGCGCGATAAGCCGTGCAGCGTTCCGCTGCGCTCGAAGCGATAGACGGTCCCGAATTCGGCGTAGCGAAGCGGCAGATCGCGATACGAACGGCCCTCACTGCGATAGATCAGAATGTGCCCGGGGCAGTTCATCGGCTTGAGCCTGAAGCGCTGCCCTTCGATCTCCAGCGGACCGTACATCGAGTGTGCGTAGTTTTCGAGATGTCCCGAAGTCTCGAAGAGTTTTTCGTGGACGATGTGCGGGGTGTAGACTTGATCGTAGCCGCGCTCGCGCAGCCCTTCGCGAATGAAAGTCTCGATGATGCCGCGGACGACGGCACCTTTGGGATGCCAGAAGACGAGCCCGCCTCCGGCGTCCTCTTCGAGCGAGAAGAGTCCCAATTCTTGGCCGAGCCGGCGGTGGTCGCGTTTCGCGGCCTCTTCGAGAAAAAGGAGGTACGCGTCGAGTTCTTTCTGCGTTGCAAACGCCGTCCCGTAGATGCGTTGAAGCATCGGGTTGTGCTCGTCGCCGCGCCAGTACGCCCCCGCCACCGACGTCAATTTGAGCGCGCCGATCTCACCCGTGGAGTGAACGTGTCCGCCACGGCAAAGATCGGTGAACTCGCCGATCGTGTACAGCGTGATCGGCTCGCCCTCGGGTATGTCGCGCGCGATTTCGAGTTTGTACGGGTTTCCCGCAAAATGCGCGAGCGCTTCGGCTCGCGAAACCTGCCGGCCGGTCATCGGATAATCGGACGCGACGATCTCTTTCATCCGTGCCTCGAGGCGGCCGAGATCCTCGGGCGTGAACGGCTCGGGACGATCGAAGTCGTAATAGAATCCGGTTTCGATCGCCGGCCCGATCGTCGGCTGCGCCTCCGGGAAGAGGTCCTGGACGGCGTACGCCAGCACGTGCGCGGCGGTATGGCGCAACGCGTCGAGCGGCAGAGCGTCGGGAATTCGGCGGGCGGCGGTCATCGAATGGGCGAGCTTGGCCGCTCGGCCGACCCGAGCCTCCGCGTAACCGTTTGGCGCCGGCCGCCGTTCTTGGTGCTCGCATGCAGCAGACGATAATGATCGGCGGAGACCTGAAGGTGCGTCGCATGGGGTTCGGAGCCGGCCGCCTCGTCGGGCCGAATTTTTACGGCGAGCCCGACGATCCGGGGCGAGCGCGCTCGGTCCTGCGTCGTGCCGCCGAACTTGGTATCGAGCTGATCGACACCGCCGACTCCTACGGTCCCGAGATCAACGAGCGTCAGATTGCCGACGCGCTCTACCCGTTTTCGGAAAAAATCGTGATTGCCACCAAGGCAGGTTACACGCGGCCGCGACGAAGCTGGACGCCGGACGGGAGGCCCGAACATTTGCGGGCCGCGTGCGAAGGCAGTCTCCAGCGGCTGCGGTTGGAGCGCATCGACCTCTATCAGTTGCACGGCCCCGATCCGAACGTGCCGCTCGAGGAATCGGTCGGAACGCTCGAGGAGTTGCGCCGCGAGGGAAAGATTCGCCACATCGGACTTTCCAATGTCAACACCGCCGAACTCCGCGATATGCGGAAGATTGCCTCGATCGCGGCGGTCCAGAATGAGTACAACCTGGTCCGGCGTGAGTCGGACGACCTCGTCGATGCCTGCGAGGCCGGGGGCATCGCGTTTCTGGCGTACTTTCCGGTCGACGCCGGGGCCCTGGCGCGCGCGAACGGGGCGTTGAAGTCCGTCGCCGCCCAACACGGAGCGACGCCGGCTCAAATTGCCCTCGCTTGGCTCTTGCATCGCTCCCCGGCGGTCGTCCCGATCCCCGGCACCTCGTCCGTGCGACATCTCGAAGAAAACGTCGCCGCCGCAGAAATTTCTTTGACGAAGGAAAATCTAGCGGCCCTCGGCTGACGTTCTACGCGGAGGAGGCTCCCGCGTGCGAAAGAAGCGTCCGGCAGCCTCGTCTTTTACGCGTTTCGAAAGGATTTTTTTGATGTCAGTCACCGCGACGGAAAACGAAAACATCGCGCTCGTGCGGCGCGGCTACGAAGCCTTCAAAGCCGGCGACATGGCCACGCTCAGCGAGCTGTTCGAACCCGACATCGCTTGGTCCGGACCCGAGATGGGAGTCCTCAAAGGCACCTACAATGGCCGAGACGCCGTCCTCGCGTCGTTCGGCCAAATTTTCCAGGAAACCGGCGGAACGTTCAAGTCCGAACCTCAGGCCGTCGCCGCGTCAGGCGATCTCGTATTCGTGCAGAGCACGACGGCAGGTCAGCGCCAAGGACGGTCTCTTCAAACCGAAGATGTGCTGCTCTTCACCGTCCGCAACGGGAAGGTCAAGGAGATTCGGCACTACGTTCGCGAGCACGCCAAGGCCAACGAATTCTGGAAGTAGCCCCAACTTTGTCACCCTGAGTCAGCGAAGCGCCCCCTCGACAAGCTCGGGATAAACTCCGGCGCACTTCGACTCGTCGCTTCGCGACTCGCTCAGCACAGGCTCCGTCGAAGTGCCAACGGAACTTTGTCACGCTGAGCGGAGGCGCGAAGCGCCGAAGTCGAAGCGCCGACGGAGCCCCGCCGTCCTTCGACTTCGTTCGCGCAGCTTGTCCTGAGCTTGTCGAAGGACGAACTTCGCTCAGGGTGACAAGACGTTCGTCACGCTCAGCTTTCGAAGCGCCGGTTAAATCAGGCCAAAATGGCGATGAAAACGGCAACGAATCTTTTTTACGATCATGGGCACGGTTGGTATCGAACCAACGACCTCTACAGTGTCAATGTAGCGCTCTCCCCCTGAGCTACGCGCCCTCGATCGAAGCGTTTCTTGGGCTCCGCCTGTTCCCCTCGTCCGTTATCGGGTCGCCGGTACCGAAGCTACAGCCTGCGCGTGGACGCCGGCCCAATCGTCCAGATCGTTGAGCGCTACGCCGTTCCATATGTCGGAGTCGGTCAGGCCAAGTTCGGCGCGACGTGGGATGGCGATCTCGTCGCGCATGCGCCGCGTCAGGATCGTTTCGTTGTGCGCGGCGATCGAGGCGGGATCGAGCTTCGTCGCGTGTTCTCGAACCCACGCTTCGAGTTGCTGATAATCGGGCTTTTCGGTTTCGATGTAGCGAACGAACTCGGCGCGATCGAGCCCGAGGTTGTCGGAAGTCAATTCATCGAAGCCGCCCTCGCCGTGCCGATAGCCTTCCGGCAATCGGCCGCATGCGAACAGCAGAATCTTTAACCACAGGCGCGGAAGATGGCAGACGCCGAGCGGACCTTTTACGCTCGAACTGATCGTCGGATAGATGGGTTCCATGGCGACCACTTCTAAGCTCGGCGCCGAGCTCCCGGGTCGACGGCGCTTCAGTTGTACAGCCAGCGGCGCGTTTCGGGTACCTCGGCGACGCCGTCGGCGCGCGGCTTCGAGAGCAACGATTGAAAGACGCTCATTTGCCCGCTCGCAAAGCCTTGCGCGCTTCCGGCTATGTAGAGGCGCCAGACCCGATAGCTGCGCTGGCCGCCGGCGGCGATCGCATCGCCTGCATTGCGTTCTAAGTTTGCGACCCAAAAGCGCAGAGTTCGTACGTAGTGCTCGCGCAGGTTCTCGACGTCGCGCACTTCAAATCCGACGCGTTCGGCGGCGGTGAGCATCTCGGAGATTGGCAACAGGTCGCCGTCCGGGAAGACGTACCGGCCCAGGAAGCCTGCGGCACGGTAGCCGCGGCGCTCGCGCGACTGGTCGGCGATGCCGTGATTGAGGAAGAGCCCGCCGGGGCGCAGCGCGCGATACGCCGCTCGAAAATAACCGGCGAGGCGTTCGCGGCCCACGTGTTCCACCATCCCGATGCTAACGATTCTATCGAACTTTGCTTCGCCGAGATCGCGATAATCGCAGAGTTCGACTCGCGCGCGTCCGCCGACGCCGGCGGCGTCGATCCGCCGCCGTGCTTCGTCGAACTGCTTTCGACTCAAGGTGATTCCGAGCGCGCGTGCGCCGGATTCCGCAGCCCGGATGACCAGCGCTCCCCAACCACAGCCGATATCGAGCAGCGCATCGTTCGGCTCGAGCCGAACCTTATGCAAGACGTAGTCGAGCTTTGCTCGTTGCGCCTCTTCGAGCGTGCGGGCGCCATCGTCGAAATACGCGCACGAATAGACCAGCCGCGCATCGAGAAAGGACTGGTAGAATTCGATCGGCTGATCGTAATGGAACCGAATCGCGGCCGCGTCGCGTTCGCGCGAGTGCAACGAGCCGCCAAGGCGCGCGGCACCTGCTTCGTTGGGCTTCGGCGGTTTCGGGAGACCCTTGAGCCTGAGCACCAGCGCTGCTTTCGCGAGAGGGGCGAGTCTCTCGGCGGATCGGCTGAGTAAATCGATCGCCGCTTCGAGATTCCCTTCGATGCCGAGCGCGCCGTCAACGAAGGCACGGCCCGGATTGAGATCCAACGGCGGCGCGAAGGCGGCGCGCAAGGCGTATGGGGCGTTGATCGATATCAGGAAGTTTTCTTCGTGCTGCGCGGGGATGAAGGTTCCGTCCCAAAATCGCACTGAGAAACTGCGGGCGAATTGCGTTCCGAAGAGCAAGCGTAACACGCCGACCGAGCGTTTCACGTAGCGTTCGGCAGACTGCGGCCGTCGATTCGCGATCACGTCAGACCCCGTGCTCTTCGAAGGCCCGAACCTTTGCGCGCCATTCGTCGGGGACCGGGATCGAGCGGTTGAGCGCGTAATTCATCGCGACCATCGCCGAGCTCAGGGTCGCCACGCGGACGTCGCGGTCTTCGCTCCAAATCTCATAGGCGAAATCGAACGACTTGGTTCCGAACCGGCTGATTCGGCAACCGATCGCGACCTTCTCTCGATAGACGACCGGACGTTCGTAGGCGATGGTGAGATGCGCCATGATCATCCCACGTTCGCTCGTGATGTCTTCGCCGAGGATCTCGCAAAAATACTCGCTGCGAATCTGCTCGGCCCAGCGAATGTATGCGGCGTTGTTGACGTGGCGGAGCATGTCGATGTCGGCGAACGGGACGCGAAAACGATGAACGTAGCGATAGCCTTCAAGCATCGTGAGCCTTCATATCGAGAATCTCTTCGGCGGACCTTCGGCTAGGAGTCCATTCGACATTGACCGCCGGTTCAACATGCGGCCAGGCCGGAGCGGCGAACCGATGAGGATGGACGACGGTGATCGGCTTGCGATATACTCGAAAAGAGCGAGCTTCATGGGCGCGTAGCTCAGTGGGAGAGCATCCGCTTCACACGCGGGGGGTCGTTGGTTCAATCCCAACCGTGCCCATGAGTCGTTTGATCGCAACGTGGAGAGCAGGCCGGGTTGTTGATCGGAGCGAACCGGACTGCCCGAAAAAAGGCGTCGTTGGCGCTGTAGCTCAGTTGGTTTAGAGCGCCGCCCTGTCACGGCGGAGGTCGAGGGTTCGAGCCCCTTCAGCGTCGCCAGTTACTCGATACCGCCGGATCGCAAGGTCCGGCGTATCTTTTCGGTCCGTGATGGGTTTACGTTGAAGTGATGGACGTGATCGACGCGCTGCGTTCGCGACGCAGCATCGGCCGCCTCGAAGGGAACGTCGGCGACGACGAGATACGCGAACTCATCGAGTTAGCAACCCTCGCGCCGAACCATCGCATGACCGAACCGTGGCGCTTTACGGTCCTGCGCGGAGCGGCACGCGAACGGCTCGGGCGCATTTGGTCCGAGATCGCGATGCGCGCTCTGCCGTTGACCGGCGAAGCACGCGACGCCGCAGCACAGCGCGAAGCCGCAAAGCCGTTGCGCGCTCCCGTGCTGATCGTTGTGAGCGTGCGCACCGCCGAGGACGAAGTGACGGCAAGTGAGGATTTCGCCGCCGGCGCCGCCGCGGTCGAGAACATCCTGCTGGGTGCTTCGGGCCGCGGGCTGGGCGCAATGTGGCGCACGGGCGACGCCGCCTATGCGCCGGAGGTCAAGGCATTTTTGGGGCTCGACCCGAGCGACCGGATCGTTGCTTTCGTTTATCTCGGGCGCAGCGCAACGGAACCGCCGCCGGCGAAACCGCGTAACGCAGAGGCCGCGACCCGCTGGCTCGATTGATTTAACCCGATTCTGATGTTCCTCTAAGGCGCGCTGGGTACGGTATCCGTATCATGCGCTTTCCTGCCATCTGCGCTCCCCTCGTTCTCGTCCTCGGCTTGGCTGCTTGCGGAGGCAGTGGCGGCGGAGGGACGAGCGTCTTCGTACCCCCTCCGGGCGCGAATTCGCTGATCTACGTGACCGACAGCGGCAACGCCATTCTCGAATTCAACTCGAGCGCCAACGGGAATGCCTCGCCGGCCGCGCAGATCACGGGCCCCAACACCGGGCTCAATTCGGCCGCCGCGATCGCGCGCGATTCAGGCGGCAGGATCTTCGTCGCGCAACAAAACGAAAACCAAGTTCTTGCGTTCCCCCAAAATATCACCGGCAACGCGTCGCCGATCGTCAACATTCAGGGCGGCAATACGCAGCTCAGCACGCCGACCGGTCTTGTCTTCGATTCGAGCGGCCGGCTGTTCGTCGCCAATGCCGGTACGAGTACGATCACAATTTACGCGCCGAATGCAACCGGCAACGTGACGCCTGTCGCCGTCATTTCCGGCAATAGTACCGGCCTGAACGTCCCCGCCGGTCTCGGTTTCGACGCAAGCGGGAACCTCTATGTGTCGAACTACGCCGCGAACACAGTCACCGTCTACGCGGCTGCGGCTCTCACCGGAAACGTTGCGCCGCTGCGCACGATTTCCGGCGCGGCGACCGGGCTCAATGGCCCGGCCAGCCTCTTCGTTTCGGCCGGCAACGTTTACGTGAGCAATGCCGCCGGCAACAGCATCACGATCTTCCCGACGGCGGCCAACGGAAACGTCGCTCCCGCGACGACGATTTCCGGCAGTAGCACCGACCTCGCCGTTCCGGAAGGGATCTACGTCGACTCGACCGGCAAGCTGTATGTCGCGAATTTCAACTCGCCCGGCCTCCCGGGGTTCATCTTGGTCTTCGCGGCCGGTGCGAGCGGAAACGCGACGCCGTCGCAGTTCATCGGCGGTTCGAATACCGGACTCTTCGGAACGGTCGGCATCTCGCTCTAGCAGCCTACTGAACTCTGTTCCAAAGAAGGGTCCCGAGCGGCTCGCGCCCCAAATGAGGCCGGGCGCCGAGATAGCTCAGTCGGTAGAGCACGCGCCTGAAAAGTGCGGGGTCGCCGGTTCGACTCCGGCTCTCGGCATATCTTGCGGCGCCCACCCCTCGCGGTGGGCGTCTTTTTTCTGGATGGGCCTAGTGCCGGAAGGCAAAATGCCTGCGAGCAGACCAGCGCAGGGTTTTAGGTATCGTTCCGTAAGCGGAATGCATGGAGGATGCACAAAAAGCGGCTCGTCCAACGACGGCAACGCTGACCCCGGGCGCAGCCGACGCTCTCGACTCAATCAACCTCACTTTGAGAGGCGTGGGGTATCGCGTCAAGACGGCGGCCCTCGTCGAAGCGGCCCTGCTCGAGCTCAACGAGCTGATGTCGGATCCCGCCAAGGCCGTTGAGATCGTTCGACGCCGCGTCCCGCCGCATTCGGTCGTGTTTCCGCCCTGACGAGATCGGGCGGACGGGTTTCTAATGTGGAGCGTTTGCCGCTAACTCGGCAAGGGTGTCCGCGCACGCCAGAAAGATAACGATGCGCGGGTATTTACGCATCATGTAGTCCTTCAAGATGGTTGCGTCGCGCCGCCCATTCTCATCTACGGCTCCGCTCGCTTCGACCTGAAACTCGTCGAGCAGCGGCAACAGCTTGCGCGCGATCTCGCCAAGACGCGTGTCACTCATCATTCGCCTCCATTTTGCAGCCGTCTGACGCTGCCGTCTGGTACGGACCCTCGCCGGGGAATATGCACTTTCCCGAGCCGATGGCCCTTCGAGCGAGGACGGCACCAACCGGGAAGCGTAGGTAATGCGGGCGGAACTGCAGATGACTGCGCCGGTGGGAAAACGTTTGTGAGACGGCTGAGCGACGAGGAGATCGTCGGGCTGTATGTCCCGCGCGGACTGGGCCCGCCCATTGCCGAGGGAGAGCAGATTCACTGCGCTCGCGGGCATTGCGCTCGCGTCGAGCGTACGCCGGGAGCCCGCGCTTATAAGTGGGCGCCGCGACAGCCGCAACGCCCGGTCATCGAGCTTTGCCCACGCTGTCATCGCGAGCTGGCGACGATCATCTCAGGCGGCTGAGAAACGGATCGCCGCGTTCGCAGCGACTCGAAGGTTAGTGTACCGTCGGTTTGGCCGAGAGGAGCGCGATGAGAAACGACAAGATCGCTATGACTGCCGATGCCAGACGTGCGTCCTTCCACTCCTTTCGTAAAGCGCAAAGGAAAGTGGTGAAGCATGCAAGGGCAAAAATAAACGTGAAAATCGTGGCGAACATACGACGTACTTCCGTTGCATGAAGTCCTGGAACGCGAGCGACTTAGAACTGGTGGAAACTACACCGCAAAGAGGATGAACCCTGGGCTGGCCGCTTACCGGTCGAAACCGGCCCTGCGCCGGCGCGAAAGCGACTCGCACGGCACCGCCGCGAACAGGCCTATCGAGCAGGTTCATAGTAGATGGTTAAGCGCATGGATCGTACGAATGCTCATGCCGGCGCCGACCCGATTGCGGGCGCGCAAAGCCATGACGACCGGTACCCTGCCGGCGCGAAGGGCATCCTCACGCAGGAAGGGTTGCGGGAAGCATGCGACCACGTCTGGCGAGACTCGAATTCGATCATCATGCTCGGGGCCGACATCCTGAACTCGGAACCGGTTTCCTGCGACGACAAACAGGCTTTGACGGCCTTGAGACGGCACATCGCAGCGGCGGGGCCGCGTGCGTTCGTGGAAGACGTTCTCCCTAGGCTCCGGTTCGGCCCCAGTCGAGACTGAGCGGTTTTGGTGGAAAAGCAGACGATAGAACAGGAAGAGCAAGACGCGGACGTCGACGAGAAAATCACGTGTACCAAGTGCGGCAAAGAAGCCGTTCCGCTGCACCGAGGCTGCCGGCTTTGTGACGACTGCTGCGACTGCCGGCCTTTGGATTGTACTTAGCGTAGACTCTCCGAAGGAGCCTAGCCGAAGCGCAACAGCGAGTTGATTTCCAAATACCCGCCGTCGTCGGCGAGATCGAAATGCATCATCGCGCCGTTCTCCGACGAACCGTCGGCGTTGACTCCGAAATCACAAGCTCCCCAACGGAGCCCCTGATCGCATAAGGCCGTCACGATCTCGTTACGCAGATTTAAGAATCCCCGCACCGGATTGCGCGTTCGCGCCGGCGTGGGGCTTGGGTCGCCGATGACCATCGGAATTCTGACGTGCTCGTAGTCGCGCAACATTCGCAAGTACTGCGCGCGGGGATCATTCGGCCAACCCGGGTGACTTGCTTGGAATTCTTGAGAACCGAGCCACTCCTCGAGTTGTCCGAGTGCGAGATCGATGCCAAGGCGTTCCTCTTCCGGGATGACCGCCAGCAACTCGTCATCTGAGACGGTATCGGAATCTTCCATTGCGATACGGGATATCTGCGGTAGAGGATTGACGGCGAAGCTCAAATAGATCTTGAGAGCATCGGAGACTGCCTTGAAGCGGATCCATACGGACTGCGTCGATTCGTTCGACTGACGACCGCTTACGTCGGCCGGACCCGCGGGCGGCGTCATGAATTGCATCGCCCGGTCGTAAACGGCGAGAGCGCGATTGCGCATATCGACGAGACCGGCGCCTCCGCGTTGGCCGCCCGCCACGAGCCCGTTGCGGGTTACGATATGCGGGTTCGTGGCTGCGTTGATGTCGATCGCCGCGCCGGCGGAGTGATGGCCTGCGTTCGCACGCCAGCACTCGTGAGGTCCGGCGACCGCGCACCACTGCGAAAACGAGGCGTTAGCTTTGCCGGTTGACGGGTCGACTCGCTCCTCCGGAGTAAGCGCATTGAAAATAGCTTGGACGGCATCCTCCGCCGCCAGCAGCCGGTCTTGCATTGCCGGATTTACGCCATGCGTCGAGCCTGCGCCACAGTGTTGACCGAGGAAGGTCGTGGCGAGAAAAAATGAAGGCATACGATTGCTCCCACCCGGCGACAAGGCGTTGCGAGGAGTACAGTTCGTCCGGTTCGCCGACGGGTTCGAGCCACTCTTCCTGGGGAACTTTCGCTCGTTCCTCGAGGCGCGCTCGCGCTTGGCAAGGGGGTCCGTTTACGGTAGACTTTCTTTAAGGACCCGAAAGATTGTGGCGACCGGTTGTATTGCGAGGCAGAATGTCTGATGCTGTGATCGTCGATCTATTCCAAGGAAAGCGCTGATGCCGGCTCAAGAAAAGCCGTCCTTGTACGAGCGATTGGGCGGTGCTTGGAAGATCGCGATTCTGGTGGACGACTTCATCGAACGAATCATGGCCGATCCGAGATTAGAAGCCAATCCGCGCGTCAAAGAAGCGAACAAGAACATCTCTAAAGCCGGTTTCAAGTACCTTGTGACCGAGATGACCTGTTGGGCGACGGGTGGTCCGCAAACGTATACCGGTCGCGCGATGGGCGAATCTCATCGGCACCTGATGATAACCGAAGACGAGTGGCGATCGTTCATGGACGACTTCCAGCAATCGCTGGATAAGTGCAACGTGCGCAAACCGGAGCAGCAAGAGCTGAGCGCGCTCCTCGAAAGCTCGAAGGCGGCGATCGTCGTCTCCTAAGGCTAGCGAGCGAGGAGCGTGGCCGCTTTGCCCGTCATCCTTTGCCGCAGGCGGCGTAATGCTCGAGCGCGTCGCTTATCAGTTCCCAGTCGGCCGGGGTCAAGTCCACAGCTCGTTCGACTGAGGCCGGCTTCTCGGACATCAGCGCGTCCGCGTATCCCGGAGATTTATCGTCCGGCGGCCTATTTGCCTCATCCTCTTTGGAAGGATCGATGAGGCTGGCATTGATCCGTCGTGCTAGCTCCGCCGCAGAATCGCGGTCACTCGTTGGTGTCATGCTGCTTACCTCCGATCAGTTGAGCGGCATGCCGTACGCCTACTTTTCTCGTTTAGCGACCGATTGAAACGTGGGCGATTCGGCCGCCCTCGGCGGGGACAACCGAGCTTGGGCTTTCCCCGCCTCGGAGTACGCCACATCGCCGCGCGACCGGAGTCGGGACCGTCCAGAGGGGCTTGCCATTCCAGGGCGTATCTTTAGATTCGAAGACGGTCCTCACGGCTAGCTATTTATTATGGAGGCGTTAGGAGGCGTATGCGAGGGCAGAAGATCGGAGTTACGGCGGTGCTCGGTGCCGCAATCGGCGCAGGCGTCGGTTATCTCCTCGGAAACGTTGTCGTCGGCCTGTTCTATGGCGCGCTCGTCGGCCTGGCGGTCGGTGCGATCCTCGATCGACGGGTGCCGCGGAGACCGGACGTCGGTTAGCGGAACACCTCGGCCGCGGAACCCAAACGGAACCGGACGGGGCTAGGTTTGTTTCGATGGGCTCGGAGAAGCGCCGTCTGTTCGTTAGTGCATTGATAAGCGGGGGATAGACAGTTTGGCTCAGACCGACCCCACAGTCGTTCGTTTCAAGGGACTCGGGCCCGGCTTCTGGCCGGTGACCCTCGTGCTGGGCGTGCTCAGCATCGCCAATGCGCTGTACTTCCTCTACGGAAACATCGACTGGATCATGCCGGGCGCGTCGCACCCCGTGACCGACCGAGCCTCCGACATCGACGGACTCTTCAAGTTCATGGCGGTGTTCGCAAACGGGATCATGATCTTCGTCGGGGGATACGTCATCTATTTCGCGATCGCGTTCCGCGCCCGCTCGACCGACGCTCCGAATATGGTCGGCGTCCCCATACACGACTCGCCCAAGCTCGAGCTGTGGTGGACGGTGCTCCCGACGGTGCTGCTGATCATCCTGACGGCGCTCAGCATCGATGTCTGGTACAAGATCTATTTCGGCACCAAGGCGCCCGCTCTAACGATGGAAGTCGTCGGCCATCAGTTTTATTTCGAATTCCGCTACCCCGGGCTGAAAACGTCGGTGTTCTCGAAGACGGAGCCGATGCATCTGCCGGTCGGCGTGCCGGTGCGTATCCTCATCACCTCGACCGACGTCATCCACCAGTTCTGGGTACCGGAGATCAGGCTCAAGGCGGCCGGCGTGCCCGGGCTCGTGCAGAGCCTCAACTTCACGCCGCTCCGAAGCGGAAGCTACGACATCGCCTGCTCCGAGTTTTGCGGACCCGACCATAGCTTGATGCGGGGCAAGCTCGTAATCGAGCCGGTCGCCGCCTTCAACAAGTGGCTCGACACCCAAAACAAAGCTGCGGCTAGTGGCGGCGGCGCGGTAAACCTCGCCGGCGGGAACGTCGGGGCGGGCAAAGCGATGTTTGCGCAAAAATGTTCCGCGTGCCATAACAACCCGCCGACACCATTCGATCAGAAGCTTGTCGGCCCCGGACTGCTTCACATCACCGACGATCCGGCGCATCCAACCCTGGTTACCGGCAAGACGCCGACGCCGGAACACATCGCCGAGATCCTGCAGAAGGGCTTCACCGGACCGATCGGCACGATGCCGAACCAGCAAGCCAACGGACTATCGGGAAAAGACATCGCCAACCTCGTAGCTTATCTCACCAGCCTCAAATAGCCCGACCTTAAGAGAGAGCGCAGTATGCACACCACGAGTACGACGCACGATACCCACGACGCTCACGACCACATCCATCCGCCGCCGGAAGGCTTCGTCCGAAAGTACGTCTTTTCGCTCGACCATAAGGTGATCGGGTTCCAATACTTCTTCACCGGTTTGCTCATCATGTTCATCGCCGGGTCGTTCGCCGAACTCGTGCGCCTGCAGTTGACCGATCCCAACGGCGCGATCATGAGTCACACAGCCTATAACGAGATGTTCTCGATGCACGGCACGGCGATGGTTTGGCTCGTGCTGATCCCGCTCGTGACCGGAGCGCTCGGCAACTTCGTGATGCCGCTCCAGATCGGCGCGCGCGACGTCGCCTTTCCCTGGCTCAACATGGCGAGCTTTTGGATCTTGCCCGTCGCGGCCTTGATCCTCTTCAGCTCGATGCTGTTCGGCGGGCCGCACGCGGGCTGGACCGAGTATCCGCCGATCTCGCTGGCGGATGGAACGGCCAACGCACTCTGGGCCCTGGCGATCTTCACGATCGGGATCAGCTCGACGATGACCGGGCTCAACTTCATGGTCACGATCATGAAGATGCGCGCCCCCGGGATGACCTGGACCCGCATGCCGCTCTTCATCTGGGCCACCTTCGCGACCGCGCTGATGAACATGGTTGCGACGGTCGCGCTTTCCGTGGCGGTGGGTGCGCTCTTCCTCGAGCAGGTCTTCAACGTGCCCTTCTTCGACCCGTCCCGCGGGGGCGCCGTCGTCCTGTACCAGCACATGTTCTGGTTTTACTCGCACCCGGCGGTCTACATCTTCATCATACCGGCGTTCGGCGTCGTCTCCGAAGTGCTCCCGACCTTCGCCCGCAAACCGATCTTCGGCTACAAGATGATCGCGTTTTCGTCGATGGCGATCTCGATCTTGGCGTTTACGGTCTGGATGCACCACATGTTCCCGAGCGGCATCGCTCCCTGGCTGCAGCTGCCGTTCATGATCTTGACCTACGCGATCGGCATCCCGACGGGGATCAAGATCTTCTCGTGGATGGCGACGATCTGGGGCGGCCGGATCCACTTCACGAGTGCGATGCTCTACGCGCTCGGTTTCCTGATCACGTTTACTTTCGGCGGGCTCACCGGCGTGTTTTTGGCCTCCGTCCCGGTCGATCTCCACATGCACGGCACCACGTTCGTTGTCGGACACTTCCACTACGTGGTGGCCGGCGGCGCCGTGATGGGCTTCCTCGCTGCCGTCCCCTATTGGTACCCGAAGGCAACCGGCCGGATGCTGAACGAGGGCCTCGCGCAGCTTGGCTTCTGGTTGTTCTTCCTCGGCCTCAACGGGACGTTCTTGCCGATGCACTGGCTCGGGCTGGAAGGTATGCCGCGTCGTACTGCGACCTATGCGGGCTTCGCCAAGGCCTTTCCGGATGCGGTGTTCTGGAATCAATTCGAGACGGCGTTCTCGTTCCTGATGGTCGCCGCGATCGGGCTGCTGGCGTTCAACGTCATCTGGAGTCTGAGGCACGGGAAACTCGCCGGCATCAACCCCTGGGGTGCGCGCACCCTCGAGTGGACGATTAGCTCCCCGCCGCCGTATTACAACTACAAGAAGATCCCGCAGGTATACGGGCGTCCCTACGACTTCGATCAACCCTTGCCGTATCGCAACACCGACAACGAACTCGACGAATTCCCCGAGTTCGGCAGGGTCCTCATGCCGACGCCGCAGCCGGTCGGAGCGTAACGGATGGCGGCAGCGGCGGCCCGACACCTTAGCGGAACCGAAGCGGTCGCGGCCCGTTACCGCGACGTCGACCCCGTCTACGGCGAAACGCGCGACATCCGGCTGCTGGGGTTCGTCTTCTTCCTGCTCAGCGATTGCATTCTGTTCTCGTCGTTCATCTTCGCATACGTGTATCTCCGCATCTCAGCCCCGGCGTGGCCGCCGTTCCTCAATGGCCATCAGCTACCATGGTTCGATACGAGCTTCGCGGCGATGAACTCGATCGTGCTGTTCGGTTCAGGGGTGACGATGCACTTCGCCCTCGAGAACTGGAAGCACCTAAACAAGGCGAAGTTCAACGGATGGTTGATCGCGACGATCCTGTTGGGCATCGGTTTCCTTGGCGGTCAAGCCCACGAGTGGTCGGTCGTGGGCATCAGCTGGACCGCGACCACGATGGGTGCGGCGTTCTTCACCTTGACCGGGATGCACGGCTTTCACGTTTTCGTCGGCGTCTGCTACCTGACCGTATTGGGTCTGCAGGCGAACGGCGGGACGTACACCGGTTCCAAGTATTTCGGCTTAACGGCGGGGACGCTCTACTGGCACTTCGTCGACGTGATCTGGGTCTTTCTGTTTTTCCTCTTCTACATATGGTGAGTGATGGACGCAGCATTTATTGAACGAGGCATCGCGCTGGTGGGAGCAATCGCGGTCGGCGTTACCGCGACCGTTCAACTGAAGAACGACTGGACGGCGCGTGGCCTCGACGCCGATCTCACCAAGGTCTTGCTTGGCCTGATGGCGCTCGGTTGCGTGATAGCGCTTCTGGCGGCGGTCAACCTTTTGGGGGTACGTTCGTGATTCACGATGCACATGCCGCGGCGGGCGCGGGAAATGGTCCGCTGCTGGCCGCCTCGACCGAGATCTCGGGAGGCGTCAAGTTCTTGGTGCTCTTAGGGGTCTTGGCCTCGATCATGCAAGGCTCGTTCGTCGTAGCTGCCTCGGGGTTCGGGCGCGTTTGGCCGTCGGCCAACTCGGCAACTGTCCAGCTGCCCCCCGCCAAGCTTAAATAGCTAACGTAAAGGCGACTCGCGGCGCTCCGCGTCTTGCGCGATGCCGACGCCGAAGGCGGCAATCTCGGTCGGCAGGACACCCGTCGGCCGGCCGTCGATCTTGTGAATTCCGCCGTACCGGCTGAACTCGACAAGCACGGGCCACAATTCCCGTTTGCCGATCGAGCGCGGCCACTCTCGCAGCGGCCATTCGCCGAGCGTCTCTCGGTCGGCGCCGAGAACGGCGACGTAATACTGCGGCTGTGCCTGGTGCGACGACGTGCGGTACCGGATGTAGCCGTCCACCGTGTAAATCGGCGAGAACGTCTCGAGTACCGCGTGCGCGGACGGTATGATCAATGCAATCGCGTACGCCAAGAACGTGAGCGCGGCGAACGCAAAGATGGGCGCCAGCAGCAGGGCGATCTCCTGTTGTCGCAGCAGCAGGCCGATCGGCAGGAGCGCAAAGAAGGCCGCGACGGCGAACGGCTCGACCGCGATGGTCAAGCGCCCTAGGAAGCCGCGCAGTACCACTCGGCGTTCGGCGCGCGTCCAGGCTCGCCGCGCGACGTCCGAACCCTGCCACTCCCGCTTACCGCTGCGCATGTCCGTACCGCTCCCAATCCTCGCTCGGAGGGCTCCCCTCCTCCGCCGCCTGCGGCGGTAGTTCGTAGGGCGACCACGAATCTTTTACCCCGGGACCGCTAGCGGGGGTGAGCCCTGATGTTCGGTCGCTTGCAAGGAACACGGAACGAATGAACCTGCGCTTTATTCGGCTGACGCTGAGCTGGGTGCTTGCGGCGATGGCCCTGTCGTTCGGAACCGCTGCGGCTCATCCGGAGCGCGTCGCTGGCCTCGTGCTCAGCGTACTGGCCGACCGCCGCGAGGCCGTCGTGCGTCGCGACGCCGCTGGGTCGAAGCCCGGGTTGACGACGCTCTTTCGGCTCTCCCCGAAAATCGATGCCACTTCGCTGCATGCCGGAGACCGGATCGTCGGGCAGGTCGAAGAACGGACTGGAGGTTCGCTGCTCGCCGAAGTACGCGTCGTGCCCGCCTTGCCGCCGCCAAGCGTCTTGCGAACGGTCAAGCCGCTGCAGATCGGAGACCGAATGCCGGCGACGAAATTCGTCGACCAATTCGGGCATCCGTTCGACTTCGCCGACTTTCGCGGCAAATCGGTCGTCCTCGCCTTTGTCTATACTCGCTGCCGCGACGCCAAAGAATGTCCGTTGATCTCGGGCAATTTTCACGTGCTGCAAAGCCGCCTTGCAAACGACCGCTACCACCTAGTTGAGATGACGCTCGATCCCGACTACGACCGGCCGGCCGTCCTGGCGCGTTACGCAGCCCTTTTTGATGCCGATGCCAAGCGCTGGACGTTCGGCACCGGCGATTCTCGGACTGTGCTCGACTTCGATCTGCGCTTCGGCCTCGATCCGTTTGCCGATCCACGTCTCGGCCTGATCCACACCGAACGTACGGTGCTGATCGATCCCGACGGGAAGATCCTCGATTTCATGGATCAAGCCGGCTGGAATGCCGGCGACATCGTCGCGCGACTGCAAGCCGCCGAATCTCGCTCCTCCAACGTGTTCGCGCGCCTGGATTTCGAACTCTCGAAAGTCGCCGTCGCCGTCTGCGGGAACGGCGTAGCCGGATTCTCCGGCCTGCAAGATCTCGGCATCGTCTTAGTCATCTTCGCCGGAGGCGCTTTCTTCTTGCAGCGCGTCGCGCGCAAGATCTTTGCCGAGCGGATTTAACGGGCCCAGCCGCCATTCGCTGCCGTCGCGACCGGTATGGACGTGCCGGAGAGTGGCAACCCTGCCGCGAAGAACTCAGACAGGCTGCACGATGCCGGCTCAGCGCCTCGTACTACTTGATTTTGGGAGATACGCATGAACGACGACAAGACCATTACTCGCGGCGGGATGATCCAAAAACTCGCTCTCGCACCGATCGCGATCGGCGCGCTTGCCTCGCTCCGCGCAGAGGCCGACGCCGCCGCCACCATGACCCAAGCGGCCGCCGGCTACGTGTCCAAATCCCCTAACAAAAACAAATGCTCGACCTGCACGTTTTTCATTCCGGGGAAAACCAAGATGGCTGCGGGTAGCTGCAAGCTCGTCAAGGGGACGATTCAGCCCGGCGGCTGGTGTAAGTTCTACTCAGCCAAGCACTAAACGCAAAACCCCGCCGGTTCGGGGCGCAAGGGCGTCATGCTGAGCGAACGCGTTGGCACGCTGAGCGGAGCGAAGCATTGCGAGCGAAGTCGAAGCGCCGACGGGACGTGAAGCGCCGTTTGTCCTTCGACTCCGGCGCGCAGCCTGTCCTGAGCTTGTCGAAGGGCGAGCTTCGCTCAGCATGACAAGTCGCAGCAGTCCAACAGCACCTTTCAACTTCGGCAATCCGGCGAACCGATTTGCCAGGGGAACTCTTCAACTACAAACGTTGCCCGCGAGTGCGCCTCCGGGTGAGTTCTATTGCGGCCGGCGCTACTTGCGAGGAGTTTGCTGGCCGGTCGGCGCCGGTCGTGCAGCCGTCTTGTTCAGGGCAAGCTCGTCGGCTGACGGATAGGTCGACCAGCCGCCACGGTTCCAACTGCCATCGGTATTATAGCTGCCCGCGGTCTTCCCGTTGGCGGGCTTTCTGTAAACGTCTTGATCGGAGCTGGATTTGTCAGAGGGCACGATATTGCTCCTATCGCGAAGGCGAACGGCAAGGCGCTGAAGTTCAGCGGCTCGCTGGTGAGAGTAGTATACACCGTGCGGCGCCGCGCTCCTAGCCCGCCACCTCGGTAAGGTTGGCAAGCCGTCTGAGGGGCGCCCGCTTGGAACCAGCCCCCGGAGGAACTGTTGTCGGGGGGTGACGGCCGGCCGGGCCGAATAGAACGTTTGAAGGCCGCAGCGCGGTCACAGGAGTGGAGGAAAGCCCGTGCCTAGCCAAGAGGTGGTTCGCGAGGCGCTGAGGGACGTGCAGGACCCTGAGCTCATGATGAGCATGGTCGATCTCGGGCTGATCTACCGCATCGACGTCGCCGGCGAGCACGATGAGGACGTCGCCGTGACGATGACGTTCACGTCGCCGATGTGTCCGGTCGGACCTCAGTTCAAGAAGTCGGTCGAGGATAAGGTCATGTCGCTCGAAGGCGTGAAGTCGGTGAAGGTCGAGATCACCTTCGTACCGCCGTGGGATCCGCGAATCATGGCCAGCGAAGACGCGAAGTTCGATCTCGGGATCTGGTTCTAACCGGCCCGCAACGATTCTACGATCGCGTCTGCGGCGAGGTCGTGCGCGGAGGCGAAGCCCAAAATGAGACGGCCGCTTACGGGCTCCAGCGAGATCGCGTGAAAATCGGGCAAGGCGCGTAAGGCGCGAACGGTTGCGCCCTGACGAGCCTCGAGCGCCGACCAGACGGCCTCCGCTCTGGCGGAGCCGGGCGCATTTGTCTCCGCCGTTACGCCGATCGTGAGGCGAATTCGCGCGTATGCATCGGGCTGTGCGGCGCCGTCGTCGACCAAGAGTAACGCCGCGGGCCGGCGCGCCAAAAGGTTGGCGGTGTGTGCGGCAAGCCGGCTCACGACGATACCGAAAGCGCCGTCCACGGCAGCAAAAGGCACGTAGCTCACCGACGGCATCCCGCTCTGATCGACGGTGCCGAGCGCGAGCCACCTTTGCATTGAGATGAGGCGACCTGCCTCCTGTCGTAAATCGCCGCTGTTCATGGCACCAGCTGAAATCTTCCCGATGCATCCGGCCGAAAAATTGGCGGCCCGGTAAAGACGAAACGGTGCGACCAGAGTAATCTTTGCCAAAAAGCGGGGTCGAAGATCGGCGCACGAGATTCGTCCGCCGCCGACACCATCGCATAGAGTTCGTACGTCGCATTCGGCTTGAGGATCAATTGGACTCCGGTGTACCCCCCGCTGGACGGGCCGACGCGCGCCTCCTCGATTTGGGAGTGGCGAATTCGCAGGATGACGTCGCTGCCGGGCTCGAGCGACAACTCGATTCCGACAGCTGGAACCTGGCCAAGCTGTCCGGCAAAATCATCGGTGACATAACCGATCACGGATTGTGCGGCGTTCACGATCATTGCGTCCTCCTATACGTCCAAATCACGCCTGGGATCGTCGGCTGCCAGTACCGGCGGCATGGTGCGCGCCCACACCCACCGAAACATACGTCATGTTCGGAAAGGAACCGATCGAATTGCCGGCGTTGTCCGCGCAACGCCGCGGGCCGAGCGCTGCGGTGTGCGCCGGCGGTCACGTTTTCTCGTGGTTCGTCGACGCAGACCTCGCGCCGAAATATTGCCTCAAGTGCGGCGATCCCATCCTCGTCGCATGTCCGACTTGTAACGCCGAGCTTCCCGCCGATGAAGGGATGCTCCAGTGGGTGCCCTTTTACGGAAATTGCATGCACTGCGGTCGAGCCTACCCGTGGAAAGCGGCTGAGATCGAGCGATCGAAGCGGACGCTCGCGGAGCAGGCGGAAACCGAGAACTGGAGCGAGGCGGTGAAAACGCGAGCGGACCGGTTGGTGGACGATATCGCGGCCGACCGTGCGTCTGCATCGGAGGTAGCCGCGGCTCTAAGCTGGCTGACTTTGCACGGCGGCGAAGCTGCGACCGCAACGATCCTCGACGCCGTCGAAAGACTCGCCGGCGCGGCCCTCAAAACGGGCCTGCGGCCGATCTTTCCGGGAATTTTTTAGCCGGGAGCCGCATCGGCCGAGTATTCCTCGCCGTTGGCTCGAAAGATGTCTTCGATCGTTATCGGAGCTGCGGGAAACATCGACGTCGTCACGATCAACATCACGGCATCGCTCTTCACGCCATGCTCGGTATTGAATGCTTCAACGGTCTTTTGGGCTGTGCCGTAATCGGTCCCATAGTCCCAGTCCGTAGCAGAAAATCCCGGTTCGTACGCTTTGACGAAAGCCGGATAAAAATGACGTTCTCCATCCGGATGGGTTCTCGCTAAGTTCTCCGTGATGAGCAGGCAAGCCGGCTTGCCGTCGATCAGGTACACGTGCCTCCTAGCTAGTGCAAGTGAACGATGGGCGTCGGCTCGGCTTTCCCCGCGAAAGCGTCTGCCAAGACCGTTTTGAGCTCCCCGCTTTCAGCCATCGGTTCGAGGATGTCGGTATCGCCGTAGAACTTCCCGCCGATGAAAACCTTCGGCAAAGTCGGCCAGTTGGTGGCCTGCGACAGCTCCTCACGCTTGACCTCATTCTCGAGCACGTCGATGACCTCGAACGGATAACCGAAGCGGTTGAAAAACTCGATCGTCTCCAGCGTAAAGCCGCAAAGCGGCAGGTCTTTGGTCCCCTTGCCGTACACGAGGATCGTGTTGGCTGCGACTTCGCGTTCGATTTCCTGACGAATAGCGTCGTTTCGCATTGCGTTTCTCCCCAAGTTTCCGTGTGGTTGTCAGCTAACCATGGAAAACACGATGAACCGAATCTTCCGCTTGACGTTCAACAACGCATCCAACGCATCGGAGGCCTGCGAGAATTCGCCAAGCGCCTCGAAGGCTTGAGCTTGGCCTCTCCAGGCCTCGGCGAGGATGATCTGCTGCTGAAGGGCCCCAAGGCTGTCGAGTTCTTCCGTTCGTCGCACCGCTTCCTTCAATTTGGTTACCGCTCCATCGTAGTCGTGCATCTTGCAGAGGAGCAGCCCGTGTTTGAGAAATGCGTCGATCGCGTTCTGCGACGCAGTCTGAGTGGATGCGACGATTTCCAGCGCTTCGGTCCGGATGAATTCCGCCTCGGCCAGGGCGTCCGTGCTCTCGAGTATTTCGGCATACACGGAAAGTAGCCGAAGAAGTGCCGGTGAAGTTCCAGGCAGCGAGGAGCGCGCGGCCTTGACTTTGCCGCGCAGCAAGTCGACGGCCGCCTTGCCTTCACCGAGCGCGACCAGGGCGTTGCAAAGATGATGCGTCTCGTCGTCGTTGGCGGTCGGGTCTTCGCGATCGAGCGCGCGCTCGTCCATGTAGCGGTCCGGTGACTGGGAGCCCGGCAGGCTCCTAGCGCACTAGCCTCCGATTTCGGAGAAGGCGCGCATGCGGCTTGATTGTTCGCCCAGGCGCAAGTGATGGCGCTCGGGTTTGATGAGCATGCTGCCGTGAAAGATCGACATCAGGTCGTCGCGCGACGCGCCTGTTCGTACCGGCGTGCGCAGGTCGATGTGCTGGTCGCCGAAGAGACAGAGCCGCAGCCGCCCGTCGGCTGAAAGGCGCACGCGATTGCAGCGTTCGCAGTAGTCGTGCGAGAGTGGGCTGATCACCCCGACGGCGCCGCGCGCGCCGCGAAACGCGAAGTATCGCGCCGGGCCATTCCCCGGCGGCCCATCCACCCGGGCGAGCTCGCCGATCTCGCTTATGCGTGCGAGCATCTCGTCGGCGGAAACGTAGGCGTCGCGTTGCAGGTCGAGGTTGTCCTCGACCGGCATGAGTTCGATGAAGCGAACGAAGATTGCGCGGTCGCGCGTCAGCGCGGCCAGGTCGGCCAGCTCGTCGTCGTTGCGGCCGCGCATCACGACGCAATTGATTTTTACCGGCTCCAGGCCCGCCCGGAGCGCCGCATCGATGCCGGCGAGGACGCGATCGAGGCCGGGCCGGCGCGCGATCGCGAAGAACCGGTCTTCGCGCAGGGTATCGAGCGAGATGTTGACGCGGCGCAAGCCGGCGTCGACCAGCGCGTCGATCTGATCTGCGAGCATCATGCCGTTCGTCGACAATGCGATGTCGTCGATTCCTGGAATCGCATCGAGCATTCGCACCAACTTCGGCAGGTCGCGCCGGATCAACGGCTCGCCCCCCGTCAGCCGGATGCTCCGCACGCCGATCGCGGCGCCGGCTTCCACGATTCGTGCGATCTCTTCAAACGTGAGGATCTCGGCCTTTTGAATCCAGGGCAGACCCTCTTCGGGCATGCAGTAGACGCAGCGCAGGTTACAGCGATCCGTCACCGAGATCCGCAAGTAGGTGATCGGCCGTTTGAATTGATCCGTCAAAGGCGTAGCCGGGACGGTTCCGATGAGATCGATCGTGTCTACGGCCATGGATTCCCCTTCGCCGTTCCAGCCGGATCGCCCGTTAGCGGGCCCCGAATCTCGCGGTCAACCGACCGCACGCCGTGACCCTTCCATCATCACGTTGCGCGCGTGCGGTAGACAAAGCCGAGTGCCGCACCCGTAAAGAGAAAGCCGCCGGCGAAGTTTCCGAGGGTTGCCGGCAGTTCGTTTCCGATCCAGAAGTCGCCCATCGTGATCGGGGCGCCGAAGAACATCGCGGCCGGAATGATGAACATGTTGACCACCATGTGTTCGTATCCCATGGCAAAGAACATGAAGATCGGGACATAGGTCGCGACGATCTTACCGATCGCCGCCCGCGATGCCATCGGCAAGACGACGCCCAGAGTTACCATCCAGTTGCACAGCATCGCCTTGACGAAGATTGCGAGGAATCCCACGCCGCCGAACTGTTCGTAGTGGAGGGTCTTGAACGTCGCGATTCTCTTCACAACGGTGGCCTCGGAAACGCCGATGGGATCCGGCACCATCAAGGCCTGGGCGGGGGTCAGGGGAGGCGCCGGTGCCGGAGCCGGTGCTGCGGCACCCGGAGTCGCGGCAGGCGGCACGGCGGCGACGACCGGCGGAGCCACAGCAGGCAAAGCGCCGAACACGCTGAGCCCACCATACATCATGAACGCGTACAGCACGCTGCCGGCCAAGTTTCCTGCCCAGACCACGACCCAGGCCCTTAGCATCCCTCCGAACGACAGTCGCCCGTGGATCACCGCCAGCGGTGTGAGCGCGAAGTAGCCCGTAATCAGGTCGACTCCGAGCAACGTAATGCATATGAATCCGACCGGGAAGAGCAGTGCACCGACGACCGGGATTCCCGTCTGCGCCGCCGCCACAAAGGCGATGCTGGTCGCAATAGCGAGAAAGCCTCCGCCGAGCATCCCTCGCACGAATATATTTAAGACCGAGAGGTCTGCCTTGGAGGCTCCGGTTTCAATCATCGTTTTGACCACGTCGGCCGGCTTGACGTAATCCACGGCAAGCGTTTCGGATACAAGGGATTGGCTCATGAAAAGAACCTCCGGCTAGATAGCGAGGTGAGTCTCATTTAGGCTACGGGATCTTTGGATGCTACGGGATCTTTGGGATACTACGGGATCTTTGGCACAACGTTTGCGGGAGAAGAGTCCGCCACAGAAACGGTCCCGCTTCCTGACGCGCTCCGCCGCTCCTCACGAAGGAGCGGCGAGATGCCGAACCTCCGCCACAGGAAGAAAACGATCGCGATCGTGGTCGATGCTTCCGCGACGCCCTCGACGTACGTCAGCGATTTGACGCGCAGAAGCATGGCAAGCACTGAGAGCGCCAATGCCGGCGGCATTCGCGCTCGTAGAAGGGATTGAAGCGACAGCACGCACAGCGTATCCACTGCGACGCCGGCCGGACTCAAGCCGAGATAGCGCGAGCATAATTCGCCGACCGCCGCGCCCGCGCACGGCAAGACGACGATCGAGCGCAGGTTCGCGGACTTGCCCATCGGGTCTCGAAAAATGAGGTAGATCACGACCGCGAACGGCGGCAGGACGAGAAATTCCGTTACGCGGTTCTGTAGACGGCTTTGCGTCGCGGTCAAAATGGCGAGCAGCGCGGGGACTGCAACGACCGAGCTTATTTGGGACCATCGCTCCAAGCGTGCGGTTCCGGCGCTCACGCCGAAGCCGCGGTTTGCGGCATCAAGTGCCGGCGCCTTCGTTGCCCGTTTCCCCTTCGCGCTCGGGGTCGCTGGGATCGCTTCCGCCCTGCAGCGATTCGGGCTTTTCACTCCCGGTCCCGATTTTGCCCGCCTCTTCCTCCTCTTCCTGAGGGGTCACGTTGCCGGTGCTTATCTGTTCGCCCAACAGCGTGCTCAGTTCGGGCCAATCTCGAGTCGGCGGAGCGAGCGTTTGCATAGCGCACCTTTCGGGGGTTCCAGTGAAAAGCGGGATCTCTTTAACTGTGCCGGTTTACGCACGCCGCGCGTAGGGCACGTCGGGTCCGATTCTCTCGACCCCGACCGGCGGGCCGTACTGATCGTCTCTCTTTCGATACCAGATGACGACTTGATACGGCCTGAACAGGTATGGAAGCGGCAGCGTCACGACGTGAACCAAGCGCGTGAACGGGAAGAGTGCCAGGATCACAAACGCATTCAACATGTGCACCTGGACGGGTAGTGGCATAGCCGTGACGTACTGGATCTGCGGGTTGAAGGTCGCGAGCGATTGCAGCCAGGGTACCGAGGTGTGGAGATACCATTCGGAACCCCAGCGGTAGAAGAAGGCGATCCAGAAGCCCATGACCACCTGGAGCCCGAGCGCGGCGAGCAAGACCCAGTCCATGGCCGACGTGACGCTTTGCGCGCGCACGTTGGTCAGCCGCCGGAAGATCAGTATCGCCAGCCCGAGAATGGCCATGGCCGCGAGAGCGAAGCCGGTGATTTCGAGCACGTACAGGCGCGTTTGGTCGGCGATCAACGCCGCCCACAGCCCGGGGAACAGAAAGCCCAATACGTGTGGGATCAGTATCAGAATGATTCCATAGTGCCACAGCGTCGAGCCCCAAAACTGCAGCCGGTTCTCCAAAAACTGCGACGACTGACTCGAGAAAGAAAAGCGGTCTTTGAAGTAGCGGTAAAGTCCGACGATGACGCACACCGCGAGCGCGATGTAGGGGAAAACTGCCCACAGGAACACGTTTGACATGGTCTTCCTCCGCTCGTTTTCCGAGCTCGTATGCTACGAAACCAAGCGCTCCGGCTCGGGTAATGGTATGGGTTCAATTTCCGCGGGCGAACCGTAGCGAACTTGCAAGATCAACCGCAGAGCGTGCAGGACGCGACGATAATCGTTGCCCGTGTCGAAAACCTCCGGTGGCTCCTCGCCCTCTTCGGCCGGTTCCCCTTCGGGGACGGCCGTCATCGGCTCGAGCGTCGGAACCAACGCGTCGCGAGCGATTTCGCTGGTCAACTCGGTGTCGGGACAGCACTCCATGAAGCGCAGGAGCACCGCGATGTGATCCGGCAGTTCGACGCCCTGCGTGAAATTATGCTCGCGGAATCGGTCCTGAAGTTCGAGCATGAACGCGCTGCGTTTATAGGCTTCGCCGAACATGTGGTACCCGACGTATGGGTGGCACGACGCACTCAGGTCGAAGGTCGAGGTGAAGATTTCTTCCAACGTCGCGTGAGGCGTTCGTTCGGCGAACACCGCAAACTCGCCGAGCAGGACCGCCGCCTTTGCACTCTCGGCTTCGATCAGCGCGCGACACTCGCGGGCCGTCTGAGCCACCCCCGGGCGCGGATACTCGAGCAGTTCTGCGAACAGCCCGAGGACCCGCGTCTCGTTGGTCGTGTTTTCGACGGCTACCATCGCCGCGCGGGAGCTTCGCGATAACCGAAGCCGGCCGCCGGCTTGTGCGTGTACGGATCGAGGCTTTGTTCGATCGCTTCTTCGCGCGCGAACGCCGGGATGACGAACCGCTCTTCCATGGTGGGTAGCGATGTCAAGTTGAAGATCGCCTCGCATTCCTCAGGCGTGGTCTTCCCGATGGCAAGTGCCTGCTCCACTTCCTCGGGAGTAATGTCTTTCACGCGCTGTGCCCGCTTGTACAGGCGCACCGCGATGTTCTTGCGATAGACCTCTTTGATGATCTCCTCGTTTCCGGCCGAGAACAGGCTCGCCATGTAGCGGACCGGTATGCGGGCCTTCTCGAGTGAATTGAGCATCTGTCCCATGCCCTCGACGGCCGAACTGTCGTAAATGCCGTCCTGCATCTTCCCGAGCACGGGCAGCATCGGGGGCACGTAGTAAAGCTGCGGCAGGGTCCGGAACTCCGGATGCAGCGGGAGCGCGGTTCCCCACCTCTTGACGAACTTGTACACCGGCGAATTCTGCGCCGCCGAGATCTGCTGCATCGTGATGCCGTTCGCGAGGGCGGCGGAGATGATCAGCGGATCGAACGGATCCTGAATGATGTCTCGCTGGGCTTGTACCAGATCTTTTTCTTCGGCCAATGCGGTTTGTTGGATGCGATCGGCATCGTACAGAAGCAGACCCAGGTACCGAATGCGGCCCACGCACGAGTGGAAGCAGGCGGGAGCCTGTCCCGTCTCCAGACGCGGATAGCACAGGATGCACTTTTCCGATTTGCCCGTCGACCAATTGTAGTAGGTCTTCTTGTAGGGGCAGCCCGAGACGCACATCCGCCAGGCGCGGCACTTTTCCTGACTGATCAGAACGATGCCGTCCTCGCCGCGCTTGTAGATCGCGCCGGAGGGGCAGGCGCCGACGCAACTCGGGTTGAGGCAGTGGTTGCAGATGCGCGGGAGGTAGAAGAAGACCAGCCGCTCGACTTCGTTGAGCTGCTCGCGCTCGTGATCGGTCAGCTTCTCCAAGTTGACGTCGTTGCTGGCGTAAATCGGCGAGCCGCCGAGATCGTCGTCCCAATTCGGTCCGGCCTCGATGTCCATCGGTTTGCCGGTAATCAGGGAGATGGGACGGGCCGTCGGCTGATCGTCGCCTTCCGGCGCGTTGAACAGCTCGTCGTACTGATACGTCCAGGGCTCGTAATAGTCGTCGATCGTCGGCAAATTGGGGTTGAAGAAGATGTTGCCGAGTCCTTCGGTCCGGCCTTGCAAGCGCAGGCGCAGCCGGTCGCCGTCCTTTACCCAGCCGCCTTTGTACTTCTCTTGGTCTTCCCACGTGGTCGGATAGCCCGTCCCGGGCTTCGTCTCCACGTTGTTCCACCACATGTATTCGGTGCCCTTACGGTCGGTCCAGATGTTCTTGCAGGCGATGCTGCAGGTGTGGCACCCGATGCACTTGTCGAGATGGAACACCATTGATACTTGTGCGCGTATGTCCATGTCATGAACTCCTTACGATCGACACGATCGCGTTACCACTCCAGCTTTTCGAGAGCACGCACGACGGCGTGCGAGTCACGGGTCATGATGCCGATAGGTCCCCAGTAGTTGAAACCGTACGTGAATTGTCCATAACCTCCCGCTAGCTGAACCGGGTTTATGCGGGTGCGCGTTAGGCTATTGTGTCCGCCGGCGCGCCGTCCGCCGCGAACTTGCGATTTCGGCATCGAGATCGTGCGTTCGGGCGCGTGATAGATCATGCAGGTTCCGGGCTGCACGCGCGCGCTGACGGCTGCGCGCGTCACCATCACCCCGTTGTCGTTATAGACTTCCACCCATTGGTTGTCGACGACGCCGATTCGGGCCGCGTCCTTGTCGTTGATCCAGCACGGCTCGATCCCGCGCGACAGCGTCAGCATGCGCAGGTTGTCGTAGTAGGTCGAGTGGATGTGCCACTTGCCGTGCGGTGTGATGTAGTTGAGGATGAGGCTCTTGTCGTCTACCGGGCTCAACCGGATATCGCCCGTCTTGTGCGGGTCGAGCTTGGG
>Ga0307477_10000123_pt1 | contig 111871 bp, 119 predicted proteins | sample atmos_gasesECM2C_FD_203316 | JGI IMG/M metagenome (GOLD analysis project Ga0307477, IMG submission 203316) | Hardwood forest soil microbial communities from Morgan-Monroe State Forest, Indiana, United States - atmos_gasesECM2C_515 | ecosystem: Environmental > Terrestrial > Soil > Temperate... | reverse complement strand
AGAAGTCCACCTCCATCCTGCCGTCGGATGTCTTGCCGTGGCCGCGTCTTCCGCCGGTGACGGTCGCCTCGGCCGTGTAGAGCACCCGCACCTTTCTGGCGTCGACGTCTTCGGCTTGCTGTGTGGTCACGATCGATCTCCTCTGGAGTGGAAGCGGCCTGACGGGCTTAGGCTCTAGCCCATTGTGATCGCAGGGGGCATCGACCTCGCTGCACAGCCGGCGCGCATCGACGTGGTCGCGCACTGATGCCGCCCACAGTGCTCGCCGTGCTCGGCGGTACGAGCGCCGTCGGACGGGAGGTCGTCCGTCAGGCCGTCATGGCCGGCAACGTGGTCAACGTCCTGAGTCGGAGCAGGTCGCGCGCGGCCGAGCTCGGCGAACAGGTGACGTTCATCGCCGGCGATGCAACCGACGCCGCTGCTGTCGATCGAGCCATCGCTCCGGCGGAAGCGGTCATCAGCCTGCTCGCTCAGACGAGCAGACCGCTGCCATCGCTGCTCACGAGCGCGATGGCCAACGCGATCGCCGCCATGCAACGTCACGACGTCTCGCGCATCGTCGTGCTCAGCAACCTCACGGTACGCGCGGAGGACGACTCGCCGACAGCCCGTCAGCAGCTGTTGTCCGCGCTGGCACGGATCTCACAAAAGAACGCGCACGGCGATCACCGTGCGCACATCGGCCTCCTGACGGCGAGCGAGCTCGACTGGACGGTTGTGCGAGCGCCCGCGATCGTGGATCGCGCGGCGAGCGGCAGGTATCGCGTCGGCGGGCTCGACGCGACGACCGGACCAGAGATGGGGCGCGCGGACCTCGCGGCGTTCGTGCTCAGGTGCGCCGTGAGCGGGCGGCACATCCGGCAGATGCCGGTCGTGAGCCAGCCGAGCCGGGACTGATTTCCAACTCGCTCCGAACTTGACCGCCGAACGGCCCGCTTGGTTACCATGCGCCAATCATTGCCGCGTAGAAACCTTTGCGGAGGGCACATGGCGGAGCTCGTCCTCGAACTGGAACCGACGACCGCACCAGACACCGCAGAAGGCACCTCAGAAGAAACCCCGGCCCTTTTGACGCGATACACGGAGATGATCGAGTCCGGCCTCCGGCGAGCCGCGCTCCCCTCCCGATCGCAGCTCGGACGGATGAGCGGCTACCACATGGGCTGGCTCAACGCCGAGGGCAGGCCGGACAGCGCACCCGCGGGCAAGCGACTGCGCCCGACGCTCGCCCTGTGGGCGTGCGAATCCCTGGGTGGCGACCCGCACTGGGCCCTCCCCGCGGCCGTTTCGCTCGAGCTGATCCACAACTTCACGCTCATCCACGACGACATCCAGGACGGCGACCACCAGCGCAGGCACCGGCAGACGGTGTGGTCGATCTGGGGTGTGGCGCAGGGGATCAACGCCGGCGACGGGATGCTGGCGATGGCACTCAAGTCGCTCCTCGCCGCGGGAACGTTCAGTGACCGCCGAATGCGCGCCGCCCATCTGTTGAGCGCGGCGGTCGTCGACGTCGTCGAGGGCCAGTGCCTCGACATCTCGTTGGAGTGCACGGCCGCCGTGTCGGAGGCCACCTACCTCAGGCTGGCCACGTCGAAGACCGGCGCCCTCATGGGCGCGAGCCTCGCGGCGGGTGCGATCCTGGCGGGTGCTGACGACCGCGTCGTGCGCAACTTCGACGACGCCGGCCGGCTGCTCGGGCTGGCTTTCCAGATCCGCGACGACTGGCTCGGGACGTGGGGTGACCCGGTCCTGACGGGCAAGGGCCGGACCGGCGACCTCGAGCGCCGCAAGCTCACCTACCCCATCGTCGCCGCCTTCGCCGTCGCGCAGCCGGCACGCCGGAGAGAGCTGCGGCGGCTGTTCGCCGACCGGAGCCCGGGAAGCGACGAGCGGCTGCGCTCGCTGCTCGACGACCTCGGCGGCCCCACGCTCACCACCGGCGCTCCGCTCGTGCTCGCCCGCGACGCCGTCGCCCTGCTCGACGCCTGTGACCTCCCGCCGGATGCGCTGGAGGACTTCGCTGAGGTTGCGATTCATGCCGCCGAGCGCGACCGGTAGTCAGCGGTCCGCGGCCGCCCCGGGCGGCACCGCCTCGCGGAAGGCGGAGCACATCCGAATCAACGTCGAGGAGGACGTCTCCGCCAAGGGAGTCGAATCGGGCTTCGATCGATGGCGCTTCGTGCACGCCGCGCTTCCGGAGATCGACCTCGACGGCGTGACGCTCGAGACGCGTCTCCTGGGCAGGGCCGCGGGGGCCCCACTCCTCATCTCTTGCATGACCGGCGGTACGGATGAAGCTCGCCTCATCAACCTGCGGCTCGCGGAAGCGGCCCAGGAACGGTCGCTGCCGATGGGCCTGGGTTCCTGCCGCGTGCTGCTCGAGCGGCCCGAGGTGATCCCGACCTTCGCCGTGCGCGCCGCGGCGCCCGACGTCCTTCTTCTCGCCAACCTCGGCGCGGTGCAGCTCAACCGGGGCGTCGGCGCCGACGACTGCAGGCGCCTGGTCGACATGCTCGAGGCCGACGCGCTCGTGCTGCACCTCAATCCGTTGCAGGAAGCGCTGCAGCCGGAGGGCGACACGTGCTTCGGCGGACTCCTCCGGCAGATCGCGCGGCTGTGCTCCGCGCTCAGTGCCCCGGTGATCGTCAAGGAGGTGGGGTGGGGCATCTCCGACGACCTCGTCCGCGCGCTGCTCGACGCGGGCGTCGCAGCCGTCGACGTCGCCGGCGCGGGGGGCACCTCGTGGAGCGAGGTCGAGCGACACCGGACCGATCCGGTGCGAGCGCGCGTCGCCGCTGCGTTCGCGGGCTGGGGCATTCCCAGCGCCGAGGCCATCCGTCGCGCGCGCGTGGCTGCGCCCGCCGCGTGTCTGTTCGCCAGCGGCGGGATACGAACCGGCATCGACGTGGCCAAGGCGATCGCGCTCGGCGCGGACTGTGCGGGGCTCGCCGGGCCGCTGCTGCGCGCCGCGGTCATCTCGGAACGCGCGATCTCCGAGTGCCTCGACGTCCTGCTTGGCGAACTGCGGCTGGCGATGTTCTGCATCGGTGCAGCCTCCGTCCGCGACCTGCGCGAGACTCGAAGGCTCGAGCCCGTTCAGGGAGCCGCGTGATGATCGCGGTCAACCTCGGCCAGCTCGAGGCGTCCGACGCGTACTGCCGGCAGATCCTCCGCCACTACGAGAACTTCACCGTCGCGTCGCGACTCACGCCGCGTCGCCTCCGGCGGGACCTGACGCGCGTCTACGCGTTCTGCCGCACCACCGACGACATCGGTGACGAGAGCGGTGAGCCGGCCTTCGCGATCAAGCGGCTGGAGCGCTGGCGTGCGGAGGTCGAGGCGCTGTTCAACGGCGTGCTGCCGTCGCACCCGGTGCTCATCGCGCTGGCGCCGACTCTGGTGACGCACCGCCTCACCGAGCAGCCGTTTCTCGACCTCATCGCCGCCAACCTGCAGGACCAGCGCGTCAATGCCTACGAGGACTGGTCGCAGCTGCGCGGATACTGCCGGCTCTCCGCCGCGCCGGTGGGTCGAATCGTCCTGCAGCTCTTCGGCGTGACCGACCCTCGCGCGGTACCGCTGAGTGACGACATCTGCATCGGTCTGCAGCTCGCGAACTTCGCGCAGGACGTGGCCGGCGACGCGCAGCGCGGCCGTTGCTATCTCCTGCAGAGCGAGCTGAGCTCACTCGGAGTCGCCGGCGCCGTGTCGGCGCTCTGTGAGCGGGCTCGCGAGCTCCTGTCCTCCGGACGCCGGCTCGAAGGGCTCGTGCGCGGGCGCCTCCGCCTGCAGCTGTCGCTGTACCGGCTGGGTGGCGACGCAATCGTCGACGCGATCGCGGCGTCCGGCTACACGACCGCCAGCGCACGCCCCGCCGTCGCCCGCGGTGATCGCATCCGCATCGGCTTGCACGCGCTCCGCGACATGATCGCGCTTGCGGAGGCGCCGGTCGAGGTGGCGCAGGATGGCTGAGGCGGCGACGCTCACCGACCTGCGATCGTCGGAGCGCTACTGCGAGGACATGGCCCGGCGCGAGGCCGCCAACTTCTACTGGGGCTTCATCGCGCTGCCGCGACCGCAGCGCACCGCGATCTATGCGCTCTACGACTTCGCGCGGCAGGTCGACGACGACGCCGACCTGCACGGAGCGGATGCGCGTGGCGACGGCATGGCGCGCCACCGCGCGCGGCTCGCCGACGCCCGCCCCGGGGACACGACCGACCCCGTGATGAGCGTGCTCGCAGTGGCGATGGCGCGGTACGCGATCCCCACCTCGGAGCTGGAGATGCTCATCGACGGCGTCGAGATGGACCTCACCACCAACCGGTACGCGACGTGGCCCGAGCTGGCCCAGTACTGCCGCCTCGTCGCGTCGATCGTGGGCCGCATGTGTGTACGTATCTTCGGGTTCCGCGATGCGCGCGCGCTCGACCGGGCCGACGAGCTGGGGATCGCGCTGCAGCTCATCAACATCCTTCGCGACGTCCGCGAGGACGCCGCGCGTGGACGGATCTACCTGCCGCTGGACGAGCTGCGCGACTTCGGCATCCGCGAGAGCGACATCCTCGAGGGACGGCGACCCGCGTCGTGGCCGGCCTTCGTCGCGTTCCAAGCACAGCGCGCGCGCCAGCACTACCGAAGCGGCCTGCGCGTGACGGAGCACATCCCCGCGCAGTCGGCCGTCTGCGTGCGCACGATGGCCGGCATCTACATGCGCATTCTCGAGCGCATCGAGGGCGACCCGGTGCTGCCGCTGCGTGGCCGGGCGTCTCTCTCCAAGGCCGCGAAGCTGAGCGTGATGGTGCGCTCGTGGTGGCAGCTCGTATGAGCGTGCTCGAGCCGCGGGTGGCAGTCGTCGGAGCGGGGCTCGCGGGGCTCGCCGCGACGGTGTCGCTCAAGAAGTCGAACGCGCACGTCACCGTCCACGAACGCACCCGCCTGCTCGGCGGCAAGGCGACCTCGTACGAGGTGGACGGCGTCGAGGTGGACAACGGGCAGCACGTCGTCCTCGACTGCTGCACGGAGTTCCTCGATTTCGTCGACGAGCTGGGGTGCAGGTCGTGGATGCGCATCCAGCCCGTCTTCGACGTACACATCCTCGCGCGCGGACGCGGCTCCTCGCGGCTGCGCGCCGCGCCCCTGCCCGCGCCGCTGCACCTGCTGCCCTCGTTCGCGCTGTACCGCCATCTGGGTGTGTCCGACAAGCTGCGTGTGGCGCGGGCGCTGCTCGCGGCGCGCCGCACCTCCCGGGCTCGCGGGGACATGGCGACGTGGCTGCGAGAGCACGGACAGACAGGCGCTTCGAGGGCCGCGTTCTGGGACCCGTTTCTCGTGCCCGCGCTTAACGCCCCCCTCGAGGACTGCTCCGCCGAGGCCGGGCTGTTCGTGATCCGCACAGCCTTCCTCAGCTCTCGCAAGGCCGCGCGGATCGGCTACTCGACGGTGCCGCTTGAGCGCATCGCGCGTGTCGCCGCCGGCCGCGCCGACGAGGTGAGGATGCGCAGCACCGTCGCGTCGATCGCCGTGTCGGGGGGCGCGGTGTCGATCCGCACCGACGGCGGAGAGGAGCACACGTACGATGCCGTCGTGCTCGCGGTGCCCCCGCGCCGCCTCGCCGCGATACTCGGCGCTCCGGAGCGGTTCGGCATCACCGCGCTGAGCGCGTTCCATACCGAGCCCATCGTCGACGTGCACCTCTGGTACGGAACGGGCGGAGCGCGCGTCCTGGGGGACGCCGGCTTCGCGGCGCTGCTCGACTCGCCCGTGCAGTGGGTCTTCGAGAAGGCGCCCGGTTACATGTGCTGCAGCTTGAGCGCCGCCAGGGCGGCGGTCGGCCGCCCCGACACGGAGCTGATCGACCTGTGCGCGGGAGAGCTCGCCGCGGTCATTCCGGGCCTGCGCGGCGCGGCGCTCGTCAGCGCCGCTGCGACGCGCGACGCCGACGCCACGTTCGTCCCCTCGCCGGGGCTCGCGCGGCCGGGGGTGCGTACCACGGTGCCCAACGTCGTCATCGCGGGCTCGTGGACGGACACGGGCTGGCCGGCCACCATGGAGTCCGCCGTCCGGAGTGGTCGCGCCGCCGCCGCGGCGCTTCGCCCCGCCCTCGAGCGGGCCGCCTCGGACCCCGCCCGTCGGAGCACCACCTCCGAGTACGCGGAGGAGGTCGTTGCGCATGCAGTCTGAAAGCCTTCGAAGCGCGGTCGACTGGTTGGTCGACAGTCAGGCCGGCGCCGGCTGGTGGAGCGGCGAGCTGCAGACGAACGTCACGATGACGGCGGAGCACGTGCTGCTCCTGCGCTTCCTCGACATCGACCACGATCGCATCAGGGACGGCGCCATCCAACACATCCTCGGCGAGCAGCGCGACGACGGCACGTGGGCGCTGTACCAGGACGCGCCCGGAGACCTCAGCACCACCATCGAGGCGTACGTGGCGCTGCGAGTCCTCGGTGTCGACGCCGCGCAGTCCGCGATGCAGCGAGCGCTCACGTTCATTCGCGCTCAGGGCGGGCTTGCGGAGGCGCGCGTGTTCACCAAGATCTGGATGGCGCTCTTCGGCGTGTACCCCTGGGACGGTGTGCCCAGCATGCCGCCCGAGCTCGTGCACTTCCCGCCCTGGATGCCCTTCAACCTGTACGACTTCGCGTGCTGGGCGCGCGGAACGGTCGCGCCGCTGCTCATCGTGATCACTCGCAGACCCGTGCGGCCGCTGGGCGTCGACGTCGGCGAGATCGTCAACCCGGGCAGCGAGCAACGCATGCGGCGCGTGCCCGGGTCGGGACCGTTCTGGTGGCTCGACAAGGCGCTCAAGGTGTACGATCGCGCGCCCCTGCACCCGGGCCGATCGGTCGCGCACGGAAAGCTCGTCGACTGGATCTCCGAGCGGCAGGAGGCCGACGGCAGCTGGGGCGGGATCCAGCCGCCGTGGGTGTACTCGCTGATCGCGCTCGACCTCGAGGGCCTGCCGCGCGACCACGAGGTGATGCGCAAGGGCCTCCAGGGGCTCGAGCGGTTCGCGCTCGAGGACGGAAACGGGTGGCGGCTGCAGGCGTGCATGTCGCCCATCTGGGACACCGCCTGGGCGGTGATCGCGATGCGCCGCGCCGGGCTTCCCCGCAAGCATCCGTCCATCGCCGGCGCGGTGGACTGGCTGCTGGCGGAGCAGGTGCACGCCGGCGGCGACTGGCAGGTTCGCACCCCGGGCGCGAGCAGCGGCGCGTGGGCGTTCGAGTTCGACAACGACCTGTACCCGGACTTGGACGACACCGCCGTGGTGGTGCTCGCCCTCCTCGAAGCGGGCGATCGCGACCGCGTCAGCGGCCCCGTGGCCGAGGCGGTGCAGTGGTGCCGCGCGATGCGCTCTCGCAACGGCGCGTGGGGCGCGTTCGACCGCGACAACACGCGGCAGATCGTGTACAGGCTGCCGTTCGCTGACTTCGGCGCGCTGCTCGACCCTCCCACGGAGGACGTCACGGCACACGTCATCGAGATGCTCGCTGCCACCGGGTTCACGCCCACCCACCCCGAGGTGCAGCCCGCGCTCGCCTACCTGCGCCGTGAGCAGCGTCCGTGGGGATCGTGGTGGGGCCGCTGGGGCGTGAATCACATCTACGGAACCTGGTGCGTGGTCAGCGCGCTGCGCGCGCTGCGCTCCGGAGACGACATGGTGGCGCGCGCGGCGCACTGGCTGATCGCGCGCCAGAACCCCGACGGCGGCTGGGGCGAGACGTGCCACTCGTACGAGGACGAGTCGTTCGCCGGCGTGGGCGCGAGCACCCCGTCGCAGACGGCGTGGGCGCTGTCCACGCTCCGGCTCGCCGGGCGGCAGCACCATCCCGCGTGCGAGCGCGGGCTCGCCTTTCTGCGCGAGCGCCAGCGCAACGGGACCTGGGACGAGCCGGAGTACACGGGAACCGGATTCCCGCGCGACTTCTACATCAATTACCACCTGTACCGCCACCTGTTTCCCACGTTGACGCTGGCGGAGTTCGAAGCGGAGCAGACCACGTCGGCGGATGGATCGCCGGCGGCGGATCGGGACAGCGCGAGATTCGGCGTCGAGGCGCCGGCTCGCGAGATTCTCATCGCGTAAGGAGGCGGCTGTGGCGGTTCCATTGCGGCAGGCGATCAAGGTGGGGGCGTATGTTGCGCGACAGCGCGTGCGCCGCAATCAGAAGTTCGCGCTGGTGCTCCAGCTCGAGCCGCTGTACCAGTGCAACCTCGCGTGCGCGGGCTGCGGCAAGATCCAGCACGCGGACGACATCCTGGCCCGCCGGCTGACGGTGCAGCAGTGCATCGACGCGGTGGAGGAATGCGAGGCGCCGATGGTGTCCATCGCCGGGGGCGAGCCGCTTGTGCATCGCGAGATCGCCGACATCGTGAACGCGCTCGTCGAACGCAAGCGCTTCGTGTACCTGTGCACGAACGCGATCCTGATGGAGAAGAAGCTGGATCTCTTCCAGCCCTCCCCGTACTTCTCCTTCTCGGTGCACATCGATGGGCTCCGAGAGCGTCACGACGAGTCCGTGTGCCGCGACGGTGTGTTCGACAAGGCGATCAGCGCCATCAAGGCAGCCAAGCGGCGCGGCTTCAGAGTGACGACCAACACCACGTTCTTCGACATCGACGACGCCAGCTCGATCCGCGACGTCCTCGACTTCCTGAACGACGAGGTGCAGGTCGACACCATGCAGATCTCGCCCGGCTACGCGTACGAGAAGGCGCCCGATCAGGAGCACTGGCTGAGCGTCCAGCGCACGCGCCGCCTGTTCAGCGAGGCCTTCGCCGACGGCCGGCGCAGGAAGTGGCGCCTGAACCATTCGCCGCTGTTCCTCGACTTCCTCGAGGGCAAGGTGGAGTTCTCGTGCACCGCCTGGGGAATCCCGTCGTACTCCGTGCTGGGCTGGCAGCGACCGTGCTACCTGCTCTCGGACGGCTACGCCGCCTCCTACAAGGAGCTGCTCGAGACGACGGAGTGGGAGGCGTACGGACGCGGCCGCAACGAGAAGTGCGCCAACTGCATGGCCCACTGCGGCTACGAGCCGACAGCGATCGTCGCGACGGCGTCGTCGCTCCGAGAGTCGCTGCGCGCCACCGGCGAGGTGGTCCGCGGCCAGTTCTCGCGCCCCAAGGCACCGGTGGCCTGAGCCGGTCCGACATGTCGCCCGACGCGGTGTTTCTTACCGGGGCGACCGGGTTCGTTGGCGGGCACGTGTGCGACGCGCTACTCGAGGCCGGCTACTCGGTGCGCGCCCTCGTCCGCAACACGCGGGGGGAGTCCGCCCGAGTGTCCCCCGGTGTGGAGGTCGTCACCGGTGACATCCGCAGGGCGGGCGATCTCGTGCCGGCCCTGCGCGGGTGCCGCTACCTCGTGCACACGGCGGCGCTCTACTCATTCGCACCGCGCGACCGCGAGGCGATCCACGAGGTCAATGTGACCGGCACGCGCAGCCTGCTGGTTGCGGCGCGCCTCGCCGGCGTGGAACGTGCGGTGATCACCTCGAGCTCGGCGACCGTGGGCCCGGCCCCGAACGGCCGTCTCGCCGACGAAGGCGACCATGCCGAGCTCGGAGAGCACGCATCCGCATATCACGCCTCCAAGGTCCGGCAGGAGCGGGAGGCTCTGGCGGCGCGCGTGCCGACGGTGATGATCCTGCCCACGGCGCCGCTCGGCCCACGCGATTCGAAACCGACGCCGACCGGCCGCATGGTGCTCGACGTGATGCGGGGCCGCATGTGGGCGACGCTCGCAGGCGGGATGAACGTCGTCGACGTCTCCGACGTCGCACGTGCGCACGTGGCGGCGCTCGAACGGGGTCGCCCCGGTGAGCGGTACCTCGTCGGCGGCGTCAACCTCAGCCTGGGGGAGGTCTTCCGCGTCATCGCGCAGGCGGCTGGACGGAGCGGACCGCGAATGCACCTCCCGTATCCCATCGCGTTCGCGGCCGGGGCCGTGGACGAAGCGCTCGCACGCCTCCGCAGCCGCTCGCCGTCGATCCCGCTCGAAGGCGTGCGGATGGCGCGCCAGACCATGCACGTCACGTCGGAGAAGGCCAGGCGAGAGCTGGGATTTCAGCCGGGACCGATCGAGCCCGCGGTCCAGTCCGCGGTGTCGTGGTTTCGCGCCGGCGGCTACGCCGCCTGAGCAACGCCACGCAGCGGACGCCGCACGCTCAGGGTCCGGGGGAAGTGACCGTCGTCACGGCGACGCGGCTGGAACACCGCGCCGTCCGCCGCGCTGCGCCGCATGCGCACGCGGTGCGCAGCACGGTCGGGCTCGCCGCGATTCGCACGCCGATTCGCGCACCCGTCGTGATCTCGGTCGGCCTGTGCGGTGGCCTCGAGGCCGGCATCGAGCCGGGCTCCGTGCTGATCCCCGGCGAGGTGGGTGACGGCGAGCGCTCGTGGGGCTGCGACCCGGCGTGGTCGGACCGGCTCTGCGTCGCCGCGGCGCGGCTCCACCTCCATTCGGTGCGCGGACGGCTGGCCACCTCTCGGGAGATGGTCACCGGCCCGGCGAGAGCCGCCTGGGCGCGGCTCGGCTTCGCGGCCGTCGACATGGAAACCGCGCTGCTGATGAACGAAGGAGCGCGGGTCGCCGCCGTCAGGGTCGTGCTCGACTCCCCGTCGCACGAACTGTCTCCACGCTGGCGGCATCCGGCGACCGCGATCGTCGATCCGCGTCGCTGGGGCGAGGCGCTCTGGCTGGTGCGCCACGCGCCGGCTTACGCGCGGCGAGCGGCCGAGGTCCTTGCCTCAGCCCTCGCCGACCGGGAAGTCGACGCCGAGGTATAGCTGCAGCGCGCGCCGGAGCATGTCCACGACGCCCGGAAACTCGAATTCCCGCGCAAGCGTGCCCAGCGCCTGTCGCTGGCTCGCCATGGCCCTGTTCAGGGCGTGGCAGCCGCTCACCGTGATGCCGACGCGAACGATGCGCCGGTCCGGAGCGGCTCGCTTGGTCTCCACCAATCCGCGCTCCGTGAGCTCGTGGACGAGCAGCGACACACGGCCCTCTGGTGTGTGCAGCAGCGACGCGAGGTCGCCCTGCACCAACCCATCGTGGCCCTCAGCTCCGACCTCCAGGAGCAGGTTGTACTGCAGCGGGCTGAGCTCGCAGTCGGAGAGTGCTCGGTCGATGAGCACGAGCGCCTGGCGGAATCCGCGGCGGAACGCGGCGGCGATGCGGATCTCCTCCAGGCTGTCGTCGGCGTAGAAGCCCGATTCAGGTTTGGACACCGCCTCCACCGCCGCCATCCGTCTGCTACTGCACTCTCAGGAACGAACGCATCGTAGAGCGATCGCCGCTGTTGCTCGTGGTCAGCACGAGGGTGGTGAAGTGGTCGAGGTACTGGGCGACCTGCGAGTCGTACACGCTGCGCGCCTGATCGGGAAGGATCGCGCGCACGGCGGTCTCGATCGAGGCGAGGTCGAGGTAGAGCATGGCGTTGTTCGCAATGTCGGCCTCGTGTATGACGCCTGCGAAGCGTGGGGAAGTGGTGACGTTGGTTCCCGCCGCGGCGTCGAGCACGCTGCGCATCTCCTGCGGGTTCGAGGCGACGATCGCCATGTGGCCGCTGACCGCCCAGGAGGGTGCGACACCCTGGCTGGTCAGCGCCGGCGACAGTGTCAGCGTGGTGATGTCCGTCCCCCGATACGTCTGGGTCGCGCTGCTCGACGGCCCGCAGAGTCCGGCAGCGCAACCTATGGTGTGCAGCGCATTGTCCAATAGCTGATGGGCGGAGGCGTCGGAGTCGGTCGCGACGATCAGCGCGCCGGCCGGGACGGTCTGTCCCGGCAGTCGGTCGACCTCGAGCGCTGCGTCGCCCGTGAGGTGGCCGAGGTATCGATTCACGGTCTGGTCGATGCCGGCGGAGCCCACACCCAGCGACTTGAACGAATCGAGCACCGAGCGCACCACCTGTGGAAGTCCGTTCACCGCGTAGAGGCCGAACGCGTGGTCAGGGACGAATCGAAGCGCGCTGTTCACGCTCGGGGCCAGGTCCGCCGCTGCACGCGAGCCTGGACTCAGCTTCGAGCGGTCGTAGTCGGCCACACCGTCGAACGCGAGCCCGTCCGCCTGCGCCGACAGCGCGAACGCCAGCCCGTGGTATCCGGACAGCTGCAGCAGGCTCGACGGGAAGTGCCCGAACGGTACCGATGCGGCACCGTTCGACGCGCTGGACAGCAGCCTCGAGAGGCGCGGCACATCGACATAGAAGAGCGCGAGTTTGTCGGTAGGGACCTGCGAGAGCGCGGTCGAGTAGTCGCTCGTGCTCGAGAGCGATGCATGACTTCCGTGCGCAGTGTCGATGATCTCGTTCGCGTAGGTCGCGCTGGAGGCGAAGACGAACGTCCCGTTGACGATCGCGAAGACGGTGAGCTCGCCGGTCTCCTTGCGCTGCCCGACGTCGAGGCTCACGCCGTCGTGGGTCTGCGTCGACCAGGCGAACTGCTGCCCTTCGCTGCTCGCTTCGAACTTCTTCAGCGCTGCCCTGGCCTTGCCGTCGTCGCTCGAGGAGACCAGCGCTGCCACCTGCGGAACATGCGAGGTGCTGCTTGCGGGAGCGCTCGACACCACCACGGAGACCTGCCCGCCCAGCCACGGACGGATGTCGTTGTGCGTCAGGCCTGAGCTGGCGAACGCCTGGTCGAGCACGCGGTTGACCGACGCATCGAGCTGGCTCGGAGAGGCGGCGTTCGGAAAGCGGCTCAGGAGGCTGTTCACCGCGAGCTTCTGGGAACCCGGAGGGTCGAGATACACGGTCGCGTACGCGAACGTGTCGTCCGGCGCGAGCGACAGGAGCTGGTCGCCGGCGCCCCGGAAGAACCTGAACGCCGTCACGCCGCCGGCCGTCAGCCCGGCGACGACGACGAAGGTCAGTGAGGCGACCAGCAGCCTCCGAGCCAGACGCGGCCGAGGCGGATCCGCGGGCGTGGCCGCCTCCGGCTCAGCGGGCGCAACGGGAGGGGGCTCTGGACCTGGAGCGGGCGTCCAATCCATGAGCGACCAGCATAGGGAGCGGTGCGGAGCGAGGTGTGCCGCCAACGCAACGACGCTGCAACGCGGATCGGCGCCGCGCCTACTCGCTCGGCGCCGCCGTCAGCCCGAGCGCGGCCAGGGCGCGCTCGTACTTGGACCCCCTGTGCACGGTGGCGCCCAGTCCTCGCAGCTGCCCGAGAACGGCGTCGAGCACTGTGCCGGCCCCTGCTCCCACGACCTCCACCTCCACCTCTCGAAACCTGGTGACGACGCTTCCCGCGGCGTCGAGCACGCGCACGTCGTCGTCGGCGACCTCCAACCGGCGCTCACCCGATGCGTCGATGTCGACGGCGTGTCGGCGAGTGTGTATGCGCGCGATCGGATGCGCCGGCTCGCCGCGCAGAACGGGGAGCAGCCGGCGCTGCAGCGAGTCGGGGATCGAATCAGGGGATCCGCGCACCTCGATCTCCTCGCGCACCAGAGCGGAATCGTCGAGCGACGACGGGCCCTTGAGCGTCCACGTTCCGTCGCGGCCGTCGCGGGTTCGGTGGCGCAGACCCCAGCGCGCATGAAAGAGGGTGAGTTCGTCCGTGTCCCAATAGACCGCCTCGAGCAGGTGCGTGCCCTGGTCGGCGGCACGCATGCCCTCCCCGAGGCCACCGAAGTCCGGCAGCGCGAACCCCTCGGGGACTGCGAACTTGACCTCCCGCTCCGTGCTCACCGCCTCACGCAGTGATGCGGTGACGCCCGCGCATGTACGTCCGCAAGGCGTCCGGCACCAGCACGCTGCCGTCCGGCTGCTGATACGTCTCCAGAACGGCGTCGAAGGTGCGCGGCACACCGAGTCCGCTGCCGTTGAGCGTGTGCACGAACTGCGGACGCTCGCCTGCGGCCGGTCGGAACCGGATGTTCGCGCGCCGGGCCTGGAAATCGCCGAAGTCCGAGCACGACGACACCTCGAGCCAGCGCTGCGCTCCGGGAGCCCACACCTCGACGTCGTACTTCTTCCACTGCGCGAAGCCCATGTCGCCCGTGCACATCAGCAGCACGCGATGGTGCAGCCCCAGGGCCTGCGCGACGGCTTCGGCGTGCGCGGTGAGCAGCTCCAGCTCGGCGAGCGACTCCTCCGGCCGGGTGAACCGCACCATCTCGACCTTGTCGAACTGGTGCAGCCGGACGTAGCCGCGTGTGTCCGCACCCGCCGCGCCGGCCTCGCGTCGCCAGCACGGCGTCAGCGCCGCGTGCGCGATCGGCAGCTGCGACGCGTCCAGGATCTCGTCGCGGTAGAGGTTCGTCAACGGCACCTCCCCCGTGGGGATGAGGAACAGGTCGTCGTCTGTCCTGTACGCGTCCTCGGCGAACTTCGGCAGCTGGGCCGCTCCCTCCATGGCCTCGCGCCGCACGAGGTACGGCGCTGCGATCTCGACGTAGCCGTGCTCGAGCGTGGCCGTGTCGATCATGAACGCCTCGAGGGCGCGCAGCAGGCGCGCTCCCTCGCCGCGAAGCACCGCGAATCGGGCACCACTGATCTTGGCGGCGCGCTCGAAGTCGAAGATGCCCAGCCGCTCGCCGATCTCATGGTGGCCCTGCAGCGCGAAGCCGGCCGCGCGCGGCTCGCCCCACGTGCGGAGGACGACGTTGCCGCTCGCATCCGGACCCACCGGCACGCTGGGGTGCGCGACGTTCGGGATCTGCATCAGCAGGCCGGTCGTCCGGGCGTCGAACGCATCGAGCCGGGCTCGACCCTCGTGGACGCGCTGCTTCAACGTCGCGAGCCGGCGGCGCTGCCCGTCGGTGGGCGCGCCCTTGACGCTCGAGCCCTCGCGCCTCTGCTCCGCGGTCAGCTGCTCGATCTCGGTGCGGAGGGCGCGAGCCTGCGCGTCGAGCGCGAGCAGCTCGTCGACGGGTGCCGGTTCGCCCTTGAGCCGCGCTCCCTCCTTGACCCCTTCGGGGTCCTCGCGGATGCGCTGAAGCGGCAACATCAGCGATCCCCCAGGTCGCGGCGCGGCTGCGGGCGCATGGTGGGGAAGAGCAGGACGTCGCGGATCGTCGGAGCTCCGGTGAGCAGCATGACCAGCCGGTCCACGCCGACGCCCAGACCGCCCGCCGGCGGCATTCCCACCTCGAGCGCCTCGAGAAAGTCCTCGTCGATCGGCTGCGCCTCGGCGTCGCCCGCGGCGCGCAGGCGCGCCTGCTCCTCCATGCGCTCGCGCTGATCGATGGGGTCGTTGAGCTCGCTGAACGCGTTGGCCAGCTCGCGCCCGGCCGCGATCAGCTCGAAGCGCTCGACGAATCGGGGGTCGTCCCGCCGGCGCCGGGCCAGCGGGCTGACCTCGGCCGGGTAGTCGGTGACGAACGTCGGCTCCCAGATCGTGGGCTCGACCTTCTGCTCGTAGATCTCGAGGAGGACCGCGCCCGGACCCAACCCCGGCCTCACCTCGACGCCGAGCCGTTTGGCGACGTCGGGCAGCTCGTCCCACTGCTGGACGGCGTCGACCCCGCAGCGCTCGCGGACCAGGTCGACCATGCGCGCGACCCGGTACGGCGCGGTGAGGTCGACGACGTCGTCGCCGATGCGCGGGTGCAGCGGGTCGGCTCCGGCTTCACCCGACGCGGGCATGCGCTCACCGAGCGCCAGGGCCGCATCGGTGATCAGCGCTTCGGTGAGCTCGCGCATGGTGTTGTAGTCGGCGTACGCCTGGTAGACCTCGAGCATCGTGAACTCGGGGTTCCAACGCGGCCCGAGACCCTCGTTGCGGAAGACGCGGCCCAGCTCGTACACGCGCTGGTAGCCGCCCACGAGGAGCCGCTTGAGGTGCAGCTCGATCGCGATGCGCATGAACACGTCGGTGTGGAGCGCGTTCCAGTGGGTGACGAACGGAACGGCCGCGCCGCCCCCGGGGATCGGGACGAGGATCGGCGTCTCGACCTCCAGAAACCCGCGGGCGTCGAGCGTCCTGCGCAGGGAGCGGACGATCGCGGAGCGGGTTGCGAAGTGGCGGCGCTGCTCGGGGCTGCTCATCAGGTCGAGGTAGCGCTTGCGGTAGCGGGTCTCCTGGTCCTGCAGCCCGTGCCACTTCTCCGGAGGTTGCCGCAGCGCCTTGACCAGAAGGGTCAGGTGCCCCGCCAGGACGCTGGGCTCTCCTCTCCGCGTGCGCGTCACCCGGCCGCGCACGCCGACGATGTCGCCCAGGTCGAGCGACTTGGCCAGGCGGAACGCGTCGTCGCCGAGGTTCTCGGGCCGGAACCACATCTGCATCCGGGGCTCGGACTCGTCCTGCAGGTCGGCGAAGAGCACCCCGCCCTTGTCGCGCAGCCGCATGATCCGGCCGGCCACGACCACCTCCGCCCCCTCTCCAGGGCCGCCGTCGGAACCCTCGGGAGCCGCGGCGGCGAGCGCCCGGGCCTCCTCGAGCGACGCCGTGGGCACGAAGTCGGTGCCGTACGGGTCGATGCCGTGCGCGCGCAGGTCGGCGGCCTTGCGGACGCGCTCGGCGATCAGGTCGTCACCAGGCACCGGGGTATCTTCGTGGACGGCAGCACGCAGTCGTAGCCACTCACTACGCCGCACTGCCGCCGGCCGGGGCGCACCAGCGCCGGGCGTGCCGGATGGCCGCTACTGGATCTTCGTGATCTTCACGTTGCGCGATCCGCCGGGGCTCTGCACCTCGACCTGGTCGCCGACCTTGTGGCCGAGCAGCGCCTTGCCCACCGGCGACTCCATCGAGATCCGGCCCTGCGCGACGTCCACCTCCGCGGGGCCGACGATCGTGAACTGCTGCTTTCCGAACTCGTCCTTGACCTCGACCGCGGAGCCGACCGAGACCACCCCGCTGCCCGCCGCCTCCTCGATGAGCACGGCGTTGCGGATCATGTTCTCGAGGACAAGGATCCGGCCCTCGACCATCCCCTGCTCGTTCTTGGCGTCCTCGTACTCGGCGTTCTCGGAGATGTCACCGAAGTCCTTGGCGTATTTGATCCGTTCCGCCACTTCGGAGCGTCTGACCGTTCGTAGTTCGTCCAGCTCTCGTTCGAGCTTGGAGAGGCCGTCTTTAGTAAGAAGTACTGGTTTGTCCATTCCGCAAAAAATTCACCGAAACATCTCGACTGCCGGCCTGGATGGAGGGGGGCCGCCGCGGCAGCGTGGGCCAGCGGAGTATAGGAGAGGCCTCCGCGACGAAGCTGTTACGAAGCGTCGAGTTAATGTTGACCGGATCTGACATTCCCGCTATCATGACCGCGCACGGACGTATTTTCGTGCAGCACTTTGCCCCCCCTCTCGGGGCGTCTCTGGTCTCCAGGGGCGCCCTTTTTATTAGCCCTCGCCGCTGGTGAAGACCGGGCGGTACGAGCCCTCGGCCCCCTGTCCGGACAGCAGCGCCTCGTTCAACAACGAATGCAGTCGAGCGCGGCTGTCGAGCTCCTGAACGCGGGCGCGCAGCCGCGCAGCACCGTTGCACCCCTTCACCGTCCACGCTACGTACTTTCGCCCGATGCGCATCGCGGTCGCCTCTCCATAGTGTTCGCACAACATCTCGAGGTGGCGGCGCGTCAACTCGATGCGGTCGGCGAAGGGCAGATCCGGTAGCAGCTCCCCGCTGGCGAGATAGTGGACCGCCTGTTTCACAAACCACAGATTGCCCAGCATGCCACGCGCGATCACGACCGCATCCGCCACGCCACTCCGGATGCGCGCCGCCATCGCGTGGGCGTCGTCGACGTCGCCACTGCCGACCACCGGGATGTGGACGGCGTCGCGCACGCGCGCGATCTCCGACCAGTCCGAGCGGCCCGTGTACTTCTGCTGCCGCGTGCGGCCGTGCACGGTGACCGCTGCGACACCCGACTCCTCGAGTGCGCGCGCGAGCTCCGGTGCGTTGACCGAGGCGCGATCCCAGCCGAGCCGCATCTTCGCGGTGACCGGCACGGCGACCGCCGTGACCATCGCGCCCAGCACCCGGGCCGTGGCGCCGATGTCGCGCGCGAGCGCCGCACCGCTGCCCCGATTGACGACGCGTGGCACCGGGCAGCCGAGGTTGACGTCGATCGCCGCCGCGCCGTGATCGGCGCACACGCGCGCCGCCTCCGCCATGACGTCCGCGTCGCAGCCGACCAGCTGCACCGCGACCGGGCCCGGCTCCTGACGGACGTCGACGAGCGCCATCGCCGCATCGACTCGCCGTAGCACGGCTTCCGCGGCGACCATCTCGGTCGACACGAGCCCTGCGCCGAACTCGCGCGCGAGGGCACGGCACGGGCGGTCCGTGATCCCCACCATCGGAGCGATCAACACCGGCGACGCGAGCGCCAGCGGACCGATGCGGACTTGCGAGGTGCTCGAAACGATCATGAGGCGCGGTCAATTCTCCACGAGGAGCGCCCCAGGATTTCGATGTGTCAGGCGTTCTGCTCGTGGATGAGGCGCAGGCCGGTGAGCGTGACGCGCTGATCCACGACGTCGATGACGGTCGTGAGCTGCGACAGCGGTTCGGCGAGGCCGCCCGTCCCGATCACCTTCGGGGTGCCGCCGATCTCCGCCTTCAGTCGTGCCACCAGACCCTCGACGAGGCCGACGTAGCCGTACATCAGCCCCGACTGCACGCTCGCCGCCGTGCTGTGACCGATCGCCGTTGCCGGCGCCGTGAGCTCCACGCGCGTGAGCCTCGCGGCGTGGCTGACCAGCGCGTCGAGGCTGATCTGGATGCCGGGGGCGATCGCGCCCCCGAGGTAGTCGCCGTCTCGGTCGACGCAGTCGAACGTCGTAGCGGTCCCGAAGTCGACCACGATGGCCGGCGCCCCGTACAGGTGCCTCGCCGCGATCGCGTTGGCGATGCGGTCGCCACCCACCTGGCGCGGGTCGTCGTAGTGAATCTTGATGCCGGTGCGGATGCCGGGCCCGACCACCTGCAGCTGGGAGTGGAAGTACCGCTCCGAGACCTCGGACAGCGGCCTCGCCAGGGCCGGCACGCCGTTGCTCACGATGACGCCGTCGATGTGGGCGAGCGCCACCTCGGCACGAGAGAGCAATTCGGTGAGCAGGAGCCCGAGCTCGTCACCCGTCGTCCGTGCGTCCGTGTGCACGCGGAAGTCCGCGACGAGCCGCTCGCCGTCGAACACGCCGATGACGATGTGCGTGTTGCCCACGTCGAGCGCCAGAAGCATCGGCGCGAGTCTATGGGGCGGCGCGGCATGATCGCCGCGTGATCGGGCTCATCGACCTGGGTGGGACCAAGCTCGCCGCCGCCGTGGCGACCGACGGGAGGCTCGGGCCGGTGGTTCGGAAGCCCACCCCGGGGACCGGGCCGGCCGCGGCGCTGGTCGAAGCGCTGGAGCTCGCCGGCGCCGGTGACACGCTCGACCTGATCGCCGCGGCGGTGCCGGGACCGTTCGACCGGGCAGCGCGGGTGCTCGCCGACCCACCGGGGATGCCCGCGGCCTGGCGCCGCGTCGACCTGAGGGAGGCGCTCTCGGACCGCTTCCGCTGCGACGTGATCCTCGAGAACGACGCGAACTGCGCGGCGCTCGCCGAGGCGCTCGGAGGCGCGGGGAAGGACCTGAGGACGGTCGTGTACGTCACGGTCTCCACCGGCGTCGGCACGGGCGTCGTGCGCGACAAGCGGCTCGTGATCTCGCGGCAGGACACCGAGGGGGGCCACCAGGTGCTCTGGCCCGAGTGGCTGGGCGGGCCCCGGTGCCACTGCGGCGGAGCCGGGTGCCTCGAGGCGCTCGCCAGCGGGTGGGCCATCGAGGAGCGCTACGGCGTCCGCGGCGAGGCCCTCGAGGACGGCGACGCCTGGTCGGAGATCGGGCGATGGCTCGGCCTCGGGGTCGCCAACACCACGGCGCTGCTCGACCCCGAGATCGTCGTCTTCGGAGGCGGCGTGTGCCGCAGCTGGGACCGCTTTGCGCCGGCGCTCCTCGCCACCCTCCGCTCGCACGTCCGCCTCCAGGAGGTTCCCCCGGTGCGCCTGGGCGCGCTGGACGAGCGGGAGCGCACCCTGCTCGGGGCACTGGCCCTGGCGAGCGCGGAGGTGGCCGCGTGACGGTGCGGATCGTCTGCGACAGCACGGCAGACCTCGAGGCCGGCTACCGCGCCGACCACTCGGTCCGGGTGGTTCCCCTCAAGGTCATCTTCGGCGACGAGATCTTCGAGGACTCCATGGACCTCACGGCCGACGAGTTCTACGCGCGGATGCGCACCTCGCCCGTGCAGCCTCGGACGTCGCAGCCCACCCCCGGCGAATTCGAGGCGGTTTTCCGCGAGGCGAGCGCCGACGGGTCGGAGGTGGTCTGCACCACGATCTCCGCGGGCTTGAGCGGCACCTACGCGTCCGCAGAGGCGGCTCGCGCCGCCCTGCCCGGCAGCGCCATTCACGTCTTCGACACGCGCTCGGTCGGTCCCGGGCACAGCGCGCTCGCCCGGGTGGCCGTCGAGACTGCCGAGCGCGGCGGCTCGGCGGCAGACGTGCTCCGAGCGCTGTCCGCCGCGACGCAGACGCAACGCGTGCTCTTCACGGTCGAGACGCTCGAGTACCTGAGGCGCGGCGGTCGCATCGGAGGCGCGCAGGCGCTGGTCGGCTCCGTGCTCAGCATCAAGCCGATCCTGGAGATGCGGGACGGTGGGATCGAGGCCGTCGACCGGGTGCGCACCTTCGCGCGCGCCGTGGATCGGATTGCGGACGAGTGCGCGGCCGCGGCCAACCGCTGGGGCGGCGGTTCGATCACGATCGGTCACGCCGGCGTCCCCGAGGTCGCGCACGATCTCGCCCGCAGGCTCCAGGCTCACGCGGTCGCTCCGATCGTCGCGGCGCCGGTGAGCCCGGTGATCGGCTGCCACTCCGGACCGGGGGCGGTCGGGCTCTCGTTCCACCGCCCCGAGCGATAGCAGGGGGTACGCCCGCAGCGATCGCGGCTCGGAGCGATCGCGGCAAGCGCGTCTACACGTGTTGACTTTGGTCGCGCGACCAGGGTAGTGTGTTGGTTGGCTAATCCACCAAAGGAGCCAGACCAATGCTACGGACCGCATATTCCGAGACCGACTTCGACCAGGACCCCACCCCGAGCTGCCGCCCCGAGGAGCTGGCCGAGCAGCTGTCGACCTCCCCGCTCTTTGCGTCGATGCCGATCGAGGAGGTTCGCGAGGTTCTCTCCCCCTTCGACGAGCAGCGCTTCAACGCCGGGCACCGGATCACGCTCGAGGGGCTGCGCGGCACCGACTTCTTCGTCATCGTGGAAGGCAGGGCACGCGTCTCGGTCGACGGCTGGGCCGTCGGCCAGCTCTCCGCCGGCGATTTCTTCGGCGAGCTGGGCGTGCTGGGTGACGGCATCCGCTTCGCCACCGTCACCGCGCAGACCCCGCTTCGCTGCCTCGTGCTCGCCCACGGCGGCCTGCGCCGGTTACTCGTCGACCACCCGCAGATGAGCGTCAACGTGCTGGGTGAGGTCGTGAGTCGGTTTCACGACCTGGCCGAGCGCCGGCCCGCGCCGGAAACGGAGATGCTCGCCCACTGAGTGGTCTACGATTCGCTTCCAGGAGCAATCGTGGAGCAAGTTGCGACTAGCGATCCCGCTGCGGCGCCCGGCTTGGCGCAGGCCTGGTCGGGCGACGAGCCAGGGCGCCGGGGGCAGATCGTCCGAGCAGCCACCGCCGTCCTCGGCCGCCAGGGGTACGCGGAGACCTCTCTGAAGGATGTCGCCCGAGAGGCGGGGGTTGCCCCAGGCCTCCTGCACTACTACTTCGAGTCCAAGCAGGAGCTGCTGCTCGAGGTGGTGGTGGCGCTGGAGCGGGAGATGACGCGGGATTGGCAGTCCGCCGTCAGCGACATCGAGGACCCGCTCGAGCGGATCGTGGCGGCCCTCGACCACGCCGCGCAACGGTGCTCCGAGCAACCCGAGTTCTTCCGGCTGCTGTTCGACCTCTACAACCTCGGCCTCACCAGCCCGGCCATCCGGGTGCGCTGCGCCGAGATGTGGCAGCGCTTCATCGACGACATCGAGACGGAGGTGCGCCGCGTGCTCGGACGCCTCCCGGCGTACGCCGTGGTGCCCCCGCACGACCTGGCCAGCGCCGTCGCCGGGGCCATCGACGGCATAGCGTTGTCCGGCCTGGTGATGCAGCGGTCACCGCGCGAGGCCTACCACGCATTGAAAGTCCTGCTGCTGTCGCTGGTCGTGACCGCGTACGTCACGGCCGGACAGGAGCCCCCGGTCGGACGGCTCCGCGAGCTGCTCTCGCGCCACAGCTGACCCGAGCTGGAGCACGAGGCCTCGCTGACCCTATGTAGCGGTCCTCGCGCAGGCCGGGTGGTCCCCCGGCCGAGCGGGAGCGCGGGACGGCGAAGGCGTCCCGACGCGTGCCGCGAACAGGGTCAGCGAGCCGCGTGCGCCAAACCCGGCGCGGCATCGGCGCGATGAGCAGGCTCGACCTCCGCTGTCCGAACGGGTGCGAGGAGGGACGCTTCGAGGCGCTGAACGCGCCCCTGTACGTCGACGCGGCCGGCCGCGTCGCGGGGCACGACGGCGGCGCGGCGACGTACGTGTGCGTGCGGTGTCAGAGCGTGGCCGTCGACATGGCCGGGGCCGCAAGGGAGATGGAGCGGCGGGACGTCGCCTCGGTGCCCGCACTGGTCTGCCCGGGGTGCGGCGCCGAGATGCTCCCTCCGGAGGACGACCCGCTGGCGGAACTGCTCGAGTGCCCGCTGTGCACCGCGCGCTTCTCGATGGAGGAGGCGATGCCGCGGTTGCACGGCGGCGGGAACGGCGTCCAGGGCGAGGCCGGCTAGCCTCCGTCCACTTCTCTCTGCCTTCACAGAACTTAACCGACTGCTGACAACCGTTTGCAAACGGTTTGGAGCAGAGGTGCCGGCTCGACGAGCCTCGTTTCGTCACAACCGCTGCCCGGTTGTCGCGTCTCTAAACCCAATAGCGACGATCTGAACAGCGCACAACTTGTCTATCCGACAGGTCTTCACACATGGTGACGCGGCGTGTCCCGGACACCACCGAGCGGTGAGCAGTGCGTGGTTATAACCATCGTGCTCCTGTGCAGGGGGTGGGGTGTTCTTGACACTCGAAGCACGTTCAACTCGGGGGAGTTCCATGAACGAAGTCGGAACCGGGTGGGGTTAGGGATGGCCAGAGCATCCGTAATCTCCAAGAAGCGGTGGCTCACCGCGGGCGTCATGACGTTTGGCGCATCGCTGGCGGCGCCCATCGCTCCTGCGATGGCTGCGGCAGCCGCGCAACCACAATCCGTCGTGGTGCGCGGGACCAGTCCATCGTGCACGAGCACCGTTGCAGCGGACGTGACGGCGCTGGGTGGCCGCATGGTGCGGGCGATCTCCATCCTCGGTGGTGGAAGCGCGCTGCTCCCAGCGGGCGCCAGCAGGGCGCTGAGCACGATGCCGTGCGTGGCGACGGTCACACCGGACGCGAAGCTCGCGCCGGCCTCGATCGGGTCCTACGATCCCACCGCGGACGTCGGCTCGCTCTTCAACACCACCAAGCTGGTCGGCGCGCAGAGGGCGTGGTCGCTCGGCGCAACAGGTAAGGGCGTCGGGGTCGCGCTGATCGACACGGGCGTGGCGCCGGTGCAGGGCCTCAACGGATCCGGAAAGGTGGTCAACGGTCCCGACCTCTCTTTCGATTCGCAGGTCTCGCAGCTCACCTACAACGACGAGTACGGGCACGGCACCCATCTCGCGGGCATCATCGGCGGTAACGATCTGATGAACCCCGTCGGGGCGGTGTCATCTGATGCGAGCGTCTCGACATCGAGCGTGTCGTCCACCGTCAACAAGTACACCGGCAACACCAACGCCTTCATCGGCGTGGCTCCTGACTCGCGCATCGTCAACATGAAGGTTGGCGACGAGAACGGGGTCACCGACGTCTCGCAGGTGATCGCCGCCATCGACTGGGTGGTTCAGCACGCGAGCGATCCGAAGCTGAACATCAAGGTCATCAACCTCTCCTACGGCACGATGAGCGGCCAGGCGTACACCATGGACCCGCTCGCCTACGCGGCCGAGGTTGCCTGGCAGCACGGTATCGTCGTCGTCACGGCGGCCGGAAACCAGGGCAGCTCGTCCAACGGCCTCACGGATCCCGCGTACGATCCTTACGTCATCGCGGTCGGCGCCGCTGACACGCAGGGCACGCTCAACAAGGCGCTGCACACCGTGGCCAGCTTCTCGAGCGTCGGTGACGGCACGCGCAACCCGGACCTCATCGCTCCGGGCGTGCACGTCGAGAGCCTTCGCGACCCGGGCTCGAACATCGACCAGATGTTCGGTGCCACGGCGACCGTGGGCACGCGGTTCTTCCTCGGCAGCGGCACGTCGCAGGCAACGGCGGTTGTCTCGGGTGCTGTGGCCGACTACCTCTCGCTCAACAGCTGGGCGAGCCCCAGCCAGGTGAAGGCCGCGCTGACGCAGTCGGCCACACAGCTTCCCAACGAGCCCAGCACCGCGCAGGGCGCCGGAGAGCTGAACGTGGCAGCCGCGATCAACAGCGGATCGTCTGGCTCGTCCAAGCAGCGCTTCGCACAGTCCACGGGGACGGGCACCCTGGAGGCGACCCGCGGCAACCTGCACATCACGGCCAACGGCGTGACGCTGACCGGTGAGCAGGACATCATGGGCGCCGCTTGGAGCTCGGCCTCGATGGCCGCGGCCGAGGGCAACCTCACCGCCTGGAACGGCGGCACCTTCAACGGTGCCGGCTGGTCGGGCGCCGGTTGGTCCGGTGCCGGCTGGTCGGGTGCCGGCTGGTCCGGTGCAGGCTGGTCGGGTGCAGGCTGGTCGGGTGCCGGCTGGTCCGGGTCGACCTGGAACGGTGCCGGCTGGTCGGGTGCCGGTTGGTCTGGTGCTGGCTGGTCGGGTGCCGGTTGGTCCGGTGCTGGCTGGTCGGGTGCCGGCTGGTCCGGCGCGGGCTGGTCGGGTGCCGGTTGGTCCGGTGCGGGCTGGTCGGGTGCCGGCTGGTCGGACTACAGCTGGGTCTGACGACAACAAGCATGAAAAAGGGCGAAAGCGATTACGGGGGGTGATCCTCGCCCTGCGAGGGACAGTGAGGGGACCCGGCCTGCGGCCGGGTCCCTTTCGCGCATCCGGCTCGGCCCGCTGAAGGTCTGGATCTTCAATGCGGTCCTCGCCAGCGCGTCGCTCGCCATTTTCCTCGTGGTGGTGCGTGAGCTGCCCCAGACGTGGGGCGCCATCCACGTGCCGTTCCTCCTTCTCGCGGCGCTCTTCTGCGCCAGCGAGTCCTGGCGGGTCTACTTCCATTTCGGGCGAAGCGCGCACTCGTTCTCATTGAGCGAGATCCCGCTTGTCTTCGCCCTCTTCTTCGCCACCCCCGACGAGATGGTGGCGGCGCGAGGGCTGGGCGCGCTCGTCGGGTTGGGACTGATCCGCAAGCACCAGCCGGTCAAGCTCGCCTTCAACGTCGCTCTCTTCACGCTGGAGGCAAGCCTGCTGACGATCCTCTTCGCGGCGTTCCCCATGGCTCAGCAGGCGAGCAATCCAGGCGGCTGGGCGGTGATCCTGCTCATCACATCCTCGGTCTCAGCGCTCGGATTCGTGTTGAGCGCGACCGTCATCACGCTCGCCGAGGGGCGCTTCACCAGCGGCCAGTGGGTCCACAACGGGTCGCTGGTCCTCATCGGCGGTCTGGCCAGCGCCTGCCTCGGTCTGGAGTGCGTCGCAGCGCTCACCCGCGACACCACGGAGGTGTGGCTGCTGATCCTTCCCATCGGAGCCCTCTCTGCGGCGTACGCGCTCTACACCCGCGAGTTCCAGAAGCGTCACCAGATGCAGTCTCTGTACGAGTCGAGCGAGCTGCTGCAGCGCGCAACCGTCGAGAAGTCGGCGATTCCGGAGCTGCTCGCCCAGCTCTGCGAGGTGTTCCGCGCCGAGACCGCCGGTGTCACGCTGCTCCCCGTTGCGACGGGTGGAGACCACGCCGTGACCACCATGCTCTCGCGGGGCACGCTCAACCAGGAGCAGTCCGAGCTCACCGTCGCATTCCTGGAAGGCTTCGAGCCGCTCCTTGACGAGCAGCAGCGTGGCTTCGTGGTCACCAAGCAGCGCCGTGGGGATCCCCGGCAGAAGTGGCTTCGGCAGTACGGCATCACCGACGCCATCGCGACCGTGCTGCGCGGTGAGGACGCGCTGCTCGGCGCCATCTTCGTCGGAAACCAGCTGGGCGACATCAGCACGTTCGGCGTGGACGACCTGACGCTGCTCGAGACGTTCGCGGCACAGACCAGCGTCGCGGTGCAGAACGCGCGCCTGGACCTGCGCCTCAAGCATCAGGCGTTCCACGACCCGCTGACCAACCTCGCCAACCGCGCGCTCTTCGCGGACCGGCTCGAGCACCTGCTCACCCGTCGCGAGCGGCAGCACGAGCCGATCGCCGTCATCTTCCTCGACCTCGACGACTTCAAGATGGTCAACGACTCGCTCGGCCACGCGGTGGGCGACGACCTCCTGCGTGCCGTCGGCGAGCGGATCCGCACCGTGCTGCGCCCGTCCGACACCGCAGCACGTCTCGGCGGCGACGAGTTCGCGATCCTCCTCGAGGAGGGCGTGACGCCACTCGACACCATCAGCGTCGCCGAGCGCATCGTCGACGTCCTCAAGCCGCACTTCACGCTGGGCCACAAGGAGATCGCCGTGCACGCGAGCATCGGCGTGGCCACCGCCGACACGCACGACGTGGACTCCGAGGAGCTCCTGCGCCGCGCCGACGTCGCGATGTACCGCGCCAAGGTGAAGGGCAAGGGAGCGTTCGAGGTCTTCGAGCCGGCGATGCAGGAGGTGGCCAACCGCCGCCTCGAGGTGCGCTCCGACCTCGAGCGTGCGCTCGAGCGCCACGAGCTGTGCCTGCACTACCAGCCGGTGGTCGACATGGCCACACGCACCATGACCGGCGTCGAAGCGCTGGTGCGCTGGCAGCACCCGCGCTGGGGCCTCGTGTACCCCGGCGACTTCATCGCGGTCGCGGAGGAGACCGGGCTGATCAACGACATCGGCCTGTTCGTCCTCGAAGAGGCCTGCCGCCAGTGCCAGGAGTGGCAGGTCGAGTACATGGACGATTCGATGTTCTCGGTGAGCGTCAACGTGTCGCCGCGTCAGCTGCGCGACAGCGACTTCGTCGGCGAGGTCTGGCAGATCCTGGCGCGCACCGGGCTGCACCCCTCGCGCCTCGTGCTCGAGATCACCGAGAGCTCGATGCTCGACGCGCCGCTCGAAGCGGGCGAGCGGCTTCGGGCGCTCAAGGACCTCGGCGTGCGCCTCTCGATGGACGACTTCGGCACCGGCTACTCGGCGCTGTCCGTGCTGCAGGACCTGCCGCTCGACATCCTGAAGATCGACAAGGCCTTCGTGGACCACGTGGCCGAGGACCCACGCCGGGCCGCGTTCACGCAAGCAATCATCAGGCTCGGTAAGACGCTGGGACTTTCCCTCATCGCCGAGGGAGTCGAGAGCGTGCAGCAGGCGGACCGGCTGCGCAGCCTGGGGTGCGAGCTCGCCCAGGGGTACTACTTCTCGAAGCCGGTGGAGCCCACGCGCATCTCGGGATTGCTGGAGATGTCGCAGGCGGCGCGGGAGCTGACGCCCCCGTACGCGCCGGGGCTCGACGAGACGTCCCTGTACGTGCTGCCCGTCGACGCGGCCGGCGGCGACCTGGCGCGGCGCTCCCGCCACGCGATCTAGCCCGGCCCGCCCTCGCCGGCTGCGGGCAGAAGCGCGACGGTCGCGCCGATCGGGCCCGACGGCTCGCCGTCGCCCCGCGACCAGTAGCGCGAGAATCTCCCGTCGTAGCCGAGCACCCGCCCTTCGTGCTTGATCAGCGGCGTCTCGTGCCAGTGGGGCGTGTGTCCGTGCACTACGCGCCGCGCCCTGAACAGCTCGAGATATCGCTCCAGGCGTGCGACGTCGTCGAAGCCGTTGCGACCGATCGTGTAGCGCAGCGCGCCGCGCACCCCCCCTGGCGTGGCCAGCAGCGCACCCATCTCGTCGTTCACGGTTTCGACCGATGAGCCCAGTTGCGCGTAGGCGTCGTCGTCGGTGTGCTGGACGAGCGTGCCGTCATCGAGCATGAGCATGGCCGGAAGGCTCCGCACCCACGCTTCGAGCTCGGGGTCTGCCGCGACGGCGCGCAGGTCCTCCCAATCGCCGCGCCGGCTGAGCCAGATGTCCTCGATGGGGCCGCCGTCGCGCGACCGCCAGTCGACTGCACCTTCCACGCCTCGCTGCCGCTCCAGGATGACGAGCAGAAAGATGTCGTGGTTGCCGATGACGGAGCGCGCGTTGCGGCGCCGACGCGCCACCCGGGCCGCGGCGGCTCCTCCGCCGGCGCCCGGCCGCCCACCCTGGAAGAAATCGCCGAGGAAGACGGTGTCGACCTCGTCCTCGGGGTACGCGTCGAGAGCCTCCTCGAGCCGCTCCACGTCCCCCTGCACGTCGCCCACGATCAGCACCGGCCGGCTCATGCAGCCCAGCATAGTCAGCGCGCTGCGGCCCCAATGGCGGCCACGAGCTACGAAGCCGAGCTCCGGTTTCGCGCGATCATCCGGCGCGCCCGCGACAGCTGCGCATCGACGCTGCGCCGCCCCGGGCCGCCGGCGGTGACGCGGCGCTCCACCGCGGAGTCAGCGTCGAAGAGCCGCAGGACGTCCGCGTCGAAGCGCCTCGAGACGGACCGCCACTGAGCGAGGTCGAGGTCTGCCAGGCTCACTCCCCGCTCCGCGGACATGCGCACCGCCCGCGCAACCATCGCGTGCGCTGCACGGAAGGGCACCCCACGCAGCACCAGGTACTCGGCGACGTCGGTCGCGCGAAGCGACGGGTCCGAGGCCGCGCCCCGCATCGCGTCGAGGTCGAATCGCAGTGACGCGATCACCTCGGCGAGCGTCAGCAGCGTCGACGACGCCGTGTCCAGCGCGTCGAAGAGCGCCCGCTTGTCCTCCTGCAGATCGCGGTCGTACGCGAGGGGGATGCCCTTGACCATCGTGAGCAGCGTCACGAGGTCACCGATCACCCGCCCCGCGCGGCCGCGCGCCAGCTCCAGGACGTCCGGGTTCTTCTTCTGGGGCATGAGCGACGAGCCGGTCGCGTGCGCGTCGTCGAGCTCGACGAAACCGAACTCCGCCGTCGACCAGAGGATCAGGTCCTCCGCGAGCCGGGACGCGTGCGTCATGAGCAGCGCGCACGCAGCCGTCACCTCCACGGCGAAGTCGCGGTCGCTCACCGCGTCGACGCTGTTGGCGCTGAGCGAGCCGAAGCCCAGCTCGCGAGCCACCGCCCTGCGGTCCAGCGGCAGCGACGACCCCGCGAGCGCGCCGCTGCCGAGGGGAAGCTCGTCGCACCGGCTGCGAGCGTCCCGAAGCCGCTCGACGTCGCGCTGCAGCATCTCCACGTACGCGAGCAGGTGGTGTCCGACCGTGATCACCTGCGCGCGCTGCCCGTGGGTGTAGCCCGGGAGCGGGCTGCGTCGGTGCCGCTCCGCCTGTCGAACGAGCGCCTCCTGCAGGGCGGCCGCCTGCGCGATCAGCGTCGTGCACGCCCGCCGTGTGTACAGCCTGAGATCCGTCGCAACTTGGTCGTTGCGGCTGCGCCCGGTGTGCAGCTTGGCGGCGGCGCTGCCGGCAAGCCCGACGAGGCGTCGCTCGACCGCGCTGTGCACGTCCTCGTCGGTGGGCGCAAACGCGAACGTGCCCCGCGAAAACTCGTCGCGGATGGTGCGCAGCCCGCGATCGATGGCGCGGTGCTCGGCTGCGGTCAGCACGCCGATCGCCCGCAGCATGCGCGCGTGTGCGAGCGATCCGTCGACGTCGTCGACACCCAGCCTGCGGTCGTCCTCGACGCTCGTCGTGTAGCGCTCGACGAGCGGTGATATGCCGCCCGGAAGCCGTGCCTGCCAGAGCTTGATCGGTGCGGCCTCGCGGCTGCTTCGCGTTCGCCCCCGCTCAGCCATCGCGGCGGCGCGTGTGCCGGGAGACCCCGAGCGGCTCGGCGTCCTCGAGCGCCCCCTGCACACGCGTCTGCGTGCGCAGCGGGAGCCCGAACAGCTCGATGAACCCGCGCGCCGACGCGTGATCGAAGGCGTCGGACGTGCGGTCGTAGGTGGCCAGCTCGTGCCTGTAGAGCGACTCCGTCGATCGCCGGCCGACGACCGACGCCCTCCCCGTCGCCAGCCGCACCCGCACCTGGCCGCTCACGTGTCGCTGCGTGGCGCGAACGAACTCGTCGAGCGCGGTGCGCAGCGCGCCGTACCACAGCCCGTCGTAGACGAGCCGCGCCCACTCGTCGGCGACGACACGCTTGAACGCGGCGACGTCGCGTGGCAGCGTCAGCGACTCGAGCGCCGCGTGCGCAGCGTGGAGCGTGACGGCGGCCGGCGCCTCGTAGACCTCGCGCGACTTGATCCCGACCAGGCGATCCTCCACGAGGTCGATCCGCCCGACGCCCCGCGACCCCGCGATGGCGTTGAGCTGCTCCACGAGGACCTCCGGCTGCAGCACCGCGCCGTCCAGGGACACCGGCCGACCGTGCTCGAAGGCGATCTCGATGTCCTGCGCGCTCGTCTCGCCGTTCGCGGCGACGGTCCACTCATAGACGTCTGCGGGTGGCTCTTCCCACGGATCCTCGAGGACCCCGCACTCGACGCTGCGTCCCCAGAGGTTCGCGTCGACCGAGTACGGAGACTCGCGTGTGACGGGCACCTCGATGCCGTGCTCGGCCGCGTACTCGAGCTCCTGCGGTCTTCCCATGTGCCAGTCGCGCACCGGAGCGATGACCTGCATCTCCGGGGCCAGCGCTCCGACCGCGACGTCGAATCGAACCTGATCGTTGCCCTTGCCCGTGCAGCCGTGCGCGACCGCGGTCGCGCCCTCCTGGCGCGCGGTGTCGACCAGCAGCCTGGCGATCAGCGGCCGCGCCAGGGCGGTGGCCAGCGGGTACACGCCCTGGTACAGCGCACCCGCCGCGAGCGTCGGATGGCAGAACTCGTCGATGAACACGCGCCGTGCGTCCACGACGTGCGCGGCGATCGCCCCCGTGTGCAGGGCTCGCGTGGCGATCGCGTCGACGTCCTTCGCCTCACCCAGATCCGCCGTCAGCGCCACGACGTCGTACCCGCGCTCGCGTAGCCAGTGGATCGCGACCGAGGTGTCGAGCCCGCCGCTGTACGCTAGGACGCAGCGCTCACGGCCAGTCACGGGCGCTCCATCATGTGCTTGAGACGCACGTGCAGACGCTGCGCAGCCGGACGCGACCGGGCCACCATCAGCACGGTGTCGTCACCCGCGACGCTGCCGGCGAGCTCTTCGAACCGGCCCGCGTCGATGGCCGCCGCGACCAGCGGCGCGCTCCCCGGTGCGGTGTGCATGACGCCGAGCAGGTCGACGAACTCCAGCGCCTGAACGTGCTCGACCAGCGCCCGGTGCACGCGCTCGCTCGCAGCCGCGGCGTCCAGCTCCGCCGCGGCTGCAACGTACCGTGGCCCCGCGTCGTCGTGCACCCGCAGCAGCCCGAGGTCGCGGATGTCACGGCTGACGGTCGCCTGCGTCGCGGGCACGCGCCGGCGGCGCAGGGCGGCAACGAGGTCGTCCTGGGTGCGGATCGTCCGCGTGCGCACCAGCTCGAGGATCGCGCGGCGCCGCTCGGACTTGCTCGGTGCGCCGTTGCGCGCGGATGCGCCGATCATCCCGGCGCCTCCGCCACGGCGGCCGCGAACGCACGCGCCAGCCGCGCGACACCTTCCTCCGCCTCCTCGCGGGTGAGCACGAGCGGCGGCACCACGCGCAGCGTGCGATCCCCGACCGCGTTGACGATCACGCCCTCTGCGAGCGCGTGGCGCGAGACGTCGGGCGCGATCCGCCGGCTCAGCGAGATCCCCAGCATGAGGCCGCGACCGCGGACACCGGAGACCGGCGCCCCGTCCTGTCCCAGCTCGAGGATGCGTTCGCGCAGGTAGTCGCCGACGGCGAGCGCGTTGTCGACGAGCCGCTCCTCGTCGATCGTCCGCATCACCGCGCTGCCCACGGAGCACGCGAGGGGGTTGCCCCCAAAGGTGGACCCGTGATCGCCGGGGGCGAAGACGTCGGCGCGCTCGTTGGCCAGGATGGCCCCGATGGGAAACCCTCCACCCAGGCCCTTGGCCGCCGTCATCACGTCCGGCGCCACCTCCTCGTGCTGGTGCGCCCACCATGCGCCGGTGCGGCCCATCCCGGTCTGCACCTCGTCGAGGATGAGCAGGATGTCGTGCGCGTCACAGATCGCGCGCACCTCGCGCAGCACGCCGGGGTCGAGCGGGCGCACGCCGCTCTCGCCCTGGATGGGCTCGAGCATCACCGCGCACGTGGAGGCGTCGACCGCACCGGCAATTGCAGAGGGATCATTGAACGGCACCCGGAGAAAACCGCGCGGCAGCGGCTCGAACGGCTGCTGGTACCGGAGGTTTCCCGTGGCCGCCAGCGCGCCAAGGGTGCGTCCGTGGAAGGCGTTCTCCATGGTGATGATCACGCCGGCACCGCCACGCCGTTCGCGGCCCCACTTTCGTGCCAGCTTGATGGCGCCCTCGCTGGCCTCGCTGCCGCTGTTGCAGAAGAAGACACGCGACTCGAACGCCGACGCGACCAGCGCTTCCGCGAGCTCGACCTGCGGTTCGGTGTAGTACAGGTTGCTCGTGTGGATGAGCCGCGAGGACTGCTCGGACAGGGCGCTCGTCACCGCGGGATGGCAGTGGCCGAGCACGTTCACGGCGATCCCCGCCACCAGGTCGAGGAGCTCCCGGCCGTCGTGGTCGCGCACCCACGCGCCCTTGCCGCTGCTGATGGTGAGCGGCTGCCGCCGGTACGTGTCCATCAGCGCCGCGGAGGCGCGATCCGCAAGCCGACCCCCGGATATCGACGCGCTCACGCCTGCGGCGCCGTGAACATCGTGCCGACCCCGCGCTCGGTGAGCAGCTCCAGCAGCAGCGCGTGCGGGACGCGCCCGTCGATGATGTGCGAGGTCGACGCTGCGTCGAGCGCGCGAAGCGCCGCGCCGACCTTGGGGATCATGCCGCCGCTCACCGCTCCAGAGGCGATGAGCGCCTGCACGCCGCGGGCGTCGAGCTCGCTGATCAGCTCGCCGTCCGCGCCCCGCACGCCGTCGACGTCGGTGAGCAGGACGAGCTTGGTGGCACGCAGCGCGACCGCGAGCTCCGCGGCCACGGTGTCGGCGTTGACGTTGTACGCCTGCCCGTCGTAGCCAAGCCCGATCGAGGCGATCACCGGGATGCGGCCCTGCTCGAGCACCGCCTGTATCGGCTCGGGGTTCACCTGCGCCACGTCGCCGACGTAGCCGAGCTCCTCGCCGCTGTCGTCTCTGCGGCGGTTGACCAGGAGCGTCGGTCCGTCCTCGCCCGAGAGCCCGATGGCGCTGCCGCCCAGGCCGTGGATCTGCGCGACGATCTCCGGCCCGACCTTGCCGCTGAGCACCATCTTGGCGATCTCCATGGTGGGCGCGTCGGTGACGCGCAGCCCGTTGACGAATCGCGGCTCGATGCCGACACGCTCCTGCCAGGCGCTGATCTCGGGACCACCACCATGCACGAGCACCGGCCGGATCCCTACGAAGCGCAGCAGCACAACGTCCTGCAGCACGGCGCGCGAGGCATCGGCGCTGATCGCCGCGCCCCCGAGCTTGATCACGACGACGTGACCGCTGAAGCGGCGGATGTACGGCAGCGCCTCGATGAGCACCTCTGCTCGGCGGATGTGTTCGTCGATCGTCTCTGCAGGCATGGCCTCCTCGAACCTCAGGTGGTGTAGTCGGCGTTGATGCGCACGTAGTCGGCGGTGAGCTCGCAGCCCCAGGCGTGCGCGCGCCCGTCTCCGGCGCCGAGGTCGACGTCGATGTCGACGCGCGTGCGCGCCATCGCGGTGCGCACGGACTCGAGATCGTCCAGGCAGGGCGCGCCCCGCTCGAAGACCGCGATCCCGCCGATCGCGATGCGGCAGCGGTCGAGCGTGAACGACGCGCCGCTCCGCCCCAGCGCGGCCACGATCCGTCCCCAGTTGGGATCGGCGCCGGAGACCGCCGTTTTCACGAGCGGGCTCTCCGCCACGGTGAGAGCCGCGGCGCGCGCGTCGGAGTCGCTGGTCGATCCCGTCACGACGACGCGGAAGTATCGAGAGGCGCCCTCGGCGTCGGCGACGATCTGCTCCGCGAGGGACTCGCAGACCTCTCCGAGGCACTCCTCGAACGCCGCGGCGCCCGTCGAACCCGCCTCCAACGGGCCACCACCGGCCGCCCCGTTGGCGAGCAGGATCACGCTGTCGTTGGTCGACGTGTCGCCGTCGATCGTGATGCTGTTGAACGTCCGATCCGCGATCCGCGAGACGATCGGTTGCAGCGTGGCGGCGTCTATGTTCGCGTCGGTGGTGACGATTCCCAGCAGCGTGGCCAGGTCGGGGTGCATCATCCCCGCCCCCTTGGCGATGCCTCCCGCCGCGTATCCGACGCCACCGACCCGAAACGTCGCGGACGCGATCTTGGGGCGCGTGTCCGTGGTCATGATCGCCCGCGCAGCGCGGTCGCACCGAACGTCGAGGGCGGCGGCCGCCGCCCGGACGCCGGCGGTCACGCGCTGCATGGGCAGCGGCCGGCCGATGACTCCGGTGCTGCACACGAGCACCTGGCCCGGGTCGACGCTCAGCGCGTCGGCCGCCGTCGTGCACATCACAAGCGCGTCGCGAAGCCCCTGCGGGCCCGTGCACGCGTTGGCGTTTCCCGCGTTGATCACGACGGCGAACACGGGCTCGCGGCGGCGCAGGGTGAGCTGCGAGATGACGACAGGCGCCGCCTTGACGGTGTTGCGCGTGAACACGCCGGCCCCGGTCGCGGCTCGCTCGGACGCGACGATCGCCACGTCCAGCCGCGCGGCGTCGCCGTCCTCGCGAACCTCCGCGGCGGCGGCGCCCGCCCGGAACCCGCGCGGGACGCACACACCCTCGTCCATGCCGGCGGTCAGGTCGGGCATCACGGCCACAGCGGACCGCGGTCCAGTCCCGCGCGTTCGTCGAAGCCGAAGCGCAGGTTCATGGCCTGCACCGCCTGCCCGGCGGCGCCCTTGACCAGGTTGTCGATTGCGACGGTCACGACGGTGATCCGGTCCTGGCCTCCTGCGTGCACCGCCGCCTGGTTGGTCCCGGAGACGCTCTTCGTGGACGGCGGCTCCGAGCACCAGCGCACGAACGGGTTCTGCGACGCGAACGATGTGTACTCGCTCTCCACGTCCGCGTGCGCCACGCCGTCGCGCCGGCGCAGGTACGCGGTGGCGAGAATCCCCCGGGTCATGGGCACGAGGTGCGGGACGAAGGTGAGCTGCACGTCGCGACGCGTGAGGTGCCGCAGCTGCTCCGTCATCTCCGGCTTGTGCCGGTGGCCGCCGAGTGCGTACGCGGTCACGGACTCGTTGACCTCCGCGAAGTGCGAGGTGAGCGCCGGAGAGCGCCCCGCGCCGCTCACCCCACTCTTGGCGTCGACGACGACCTCGTCCTCCACGAGCCCGGCGCGGAGGGCGGGCGCGCAGGCGAGCAGCGCAGCCGTCGGGTAGCAGCCGGGAACGGCGATCAGGTCCGCCGAGGACAGACGGTCGCGCTGGAACTCGACGAGCCCGTACACGGCCTCGTCGAGGAGATCCGGCGCCGGGTGGGAGGCGCCGTACCAGCGCTCGTACGCGTCGCGATCACGCTGGCGGAAGTCGGCGCTCAGATCGATGACCGTCGCGCCGCGCGAAAGCCAGCCCTTGGCGTGCGCCGCGGCGACCGTGTGCGGCAGCGCCGCGAACACACAGTCCACGGAGTCCGCGTCGAGGTCAGCGTCGATGCGCAGCGCAACCTCGCTCCCCGGAACCACGTCGCAGTGGCGCTCGCCGGCGTGGCTGCGGCCGAGCACGCGCGTGACCTCGACGTGCGGATGGCGCGCCAGCATCGACACGCACTGCATGCCGATGTAGCCGGTGGACCCCGCGACCGCGACCCGCACCGGGCGGATCATACCATCACTGCATATTTATACAGAGCGGAGCCCGCGCACCCCGATGTGCCGGTGCCGCGCGCGCTCGATGTTGACGGCCGCGCCGATCAGGGCCAGGTGCGTGAAGGCCTGCGGATAGTTGCCGAGCAGCTCGCCGGTGCGCACGTCGATCTCCTCCGAGTACAGGCCGAGCGGCGAGCTGAACGTGACGAGCTGCTCGAAGCGGCGCTGCGCCTCCTCGAGCTCGCCGACGTGCGCCAGCGCATCGGCAAGCCAGAACGAGCACATGAAGAACGCACCCTCGCCGCCGCGCAGGCCGTCGCGGCTTGTCGACGTGTCGTAGCGGCGCACGAGCACGCCGTTGCCGAGACGCTCCTTCACGGCCTTGATGGTGCCGAGGACGCGCGGGTCGCGATCGCGCAGGAAGCGGATCTGGCTGATGCGGAGCACTGCGGCGTCCAGCGTCTCTCCTCCCAGCGTCTGCGTGAACGCGCCGGCGCGTCTCGAGTACCCCTCGGCCATGATGCGCCTGTGCATCGCGGCGCGAGCGGCGCGCCAGCCCGCCGTGTCGTAGGGGAGCCGGTAGCGGTCGGCGAGCCTGATGCCTCGGTCGACGGCCACCCAGCACATCAGCTTGCTGTACGTGAACTGCCGGCGCCCGCCGCGCACCTCCCAGATGGACTCGTCGGGTTCCTCCCAGCGTTTGATGGCGAGCTCGACGACGTGGCGCAGCTCCATCCAGAGCGCGCGAGAGATCTCACCACCGAACCGCGCGTACAGGTACGCGCTGTCCAGCACCTCGCCGTAGACGTCGAGCTGGAGCTGGTTGACGGCCGCGTTGCCCACGCGAACCGGGCGCGAGCGCCGGTACCCCTGCAGGTGGGTGAGCTCGCGCTCGGGGACGGTCGCCCGGCCGCTGAGGTCGAACAGGTTCGGCAGGTCGCGACCCATCGAGCCGATGTGGCGCTTGGTCAGCCAGTCGAAGAAGTCGTGCGCCTCGTTGTGCAGGCCGAGTTGAAACAGGGCGAACAGCGTGAAGGCAGCGTCGCGCAGCCAGGTGAAGCGATAGTCCCAGTTGCGCGGACCGCCGATCGCTTCGGGAAGGCTCGTGGTCGGGGCCGCGACGATCGCGCCGGTGGGTCGGTACGTCATGAGCTTGAGAACGAGCGCGGAACGTATGACGAACGCGCGATACGGTCCGTCGTACCGGCACTGGGCGCCCCACCGCCACCAGAAGTCCTGGGTGCGGCGCAGGAAGTCCCGCGCCCGCTCGACGGACCAGCCGCGCGGCGTCGCGCGGAAGCGCGTGTTCGCGTACATGGCGAACGCGACCGACTGGCCTGCCTCGAGCGTGAACGTGGATCGAGGCCCGGGTATCGGTCCCGTCGACGACACAGCCAGAGCGATGGAGGTGGTCGTCGCGTGCAGGTTGGTGTCGACCGCTTCGAACACCGGCTCCTCCTGCGAGAACGCGGGTCGCGGGCTGAAGACGTGACGCAGCGTGACGCGACCGGAGAGGCACTCGACGATCCGAATCACGCGCGGGACGTCGTGGAGGCGCGGTCCGTCGCCGGCGCGGGCATCGTGGCAGGGCATGAAGTCCGTGAGCAGCGCAACGCCCGTCCTCGTCTTGAAGCGGAGGTCGAGCAGGTTGGTGAGGTCGCGGTACCTCCGCACGGCCGTGTAGGACCCCGTCGGCGCGACCTGCCAGTAGCCGCCCTTGCCCGCGTCGAGAATGCGGGCGAAGACCGCGTCGTCGTCGAAGCGCTGCAGGCAGAGCCAGTCGAGGCTCCCGTCGACACCGACCAGCGCCGCGCTGCGGCAGTCGCCGATCAGGGCGTAGTCGCCGATCGGCAGGTAGCCGTCGACACGACGGGGCTGCCCCTCGTCCGTCAGTACTCGTCCTCTGGACGGCCTTCTTCCTCGTCCTCGCCGTCGGACGGTGCCGCGGCTTCTCCGCCGCCGTCCTCGTCGAGCGTGGTCATGCCGGCGAGGTCGTCGTCCTGTTCGTCGCCCGCGTCCCTGAACGACTCGTCCTCGTCATCCGAGGCCAGCGGAGTGGCGTCGATCTCGCGCGACGAGAGGAGCGCGTCCTTCGCGTACGGGCGGAACTCCTCACGCTTGGTGCGCGACAGTGGGAACGAGGCCTTGCGCGCGTTCTCGGGGGCCTGGAAGACCTCGCGGATGATGATCTCGATCTGATCGTCCGCTCGAGCGACCGCCGCGGTGTAGCGGTTGCCCGTGTCCATCAGGGGCAGCAGCCGGCGCGCCAGCTTCGGCTCGACGTCGCCGAGCTCGATGCCGCGCGACGTCGCGGCGCGCAGCAGGCCGTCGGACGGCTGGAGCTCCACCGCGTCGCCCGGCGAGACGCCGGTGAGCTTCCCGGAGTGCCTCAACACCGTGAGCGCGCTCTTGCCGGGCTCCTCCGAGAACAGCTCGACGTCGATCGCCTGACCGCCGCCGGCGATCCGCTCCTTCTGTTCGAGCATTGTGGCCAGCTTGCGGACGTTCTTCTGCGCGATGAGGTTGAGGGGATTCAGCGCCAGCGTCGCCGAGTACGCCTCGAGGGCCTCCTCGGGCCGCCCCAGCTCGATGAGGGCCTTGCCCATCCGGTTGTGGGTGTCCTCGTCCGGTCCGTGGCGCTCCTGCAGCGCCTGATTGATCGCCAGCGCTTCCGACCAGCGACTCTCGAGCGCGGCCTGTACCGCCTCGTCGACGTACAGGCTGCGCGGCTTGACGCGTTCTTCAGCCACGAAGCTCCACCTTTTCAGAAAGAAACAGCCACTCGGCGCACACCCGTCCAACGCTCGAGCGCCAAGGAGGGGTTCGCTATGATACCGGCTCAGTGCGGCGCGTCTGCCCGAATCTGAACTCGTCCCTGGAGGCACACCGGACGTGACTCGCATCATCTCGATCGCCAACCAAAAAGGCGGTGTCGGGAAGACCACGACCGCCGTCAACCTCGCCGCGGCGCTGGCTGAGGTGGGCGAGCGCGTGCTCGCGGTCGACCTCGACCCCCAGGGGCACCTGACCATCAACCTCGGGTGCCGCCGGCCCGACGAGCTCGACGCGACGATCTACAACCTGCTCGTCGACCACCGCGTCAGCGCCGAAGAGGTGCGCCTGCGCTCCGAGTCGGTGGGCGTGGACTTCCTCCCCGCCAACATCGAGCTGAGCGGGGCCGAGCTCCAGCTGGTCACGGAGTTCGGTCGCGAGTCGGTGCTCAAGGAGAAGCTCGAACCCATCGAGGCTGAGTACGACTTCATCGTCATCGACTGCCCGCCGTCGCTCGGCCTGCTCTGCGTCAACGCGCTGGTGGCGTCGACCGAGGTGATCATTCCGCTGCAGTGCGAGTACTTCGGTATGAAGGGGATGCAGCAGCTGCAACGGACCATCGACCGCGTCCGCGCGAAGCTGAACACACAGCTGCACATCGCGGGGATCCTGCCGACCATCTACAAGTCACGCACGCTGCACAGCCAGGAGGTGCTCGAGCTCGTCAAGGAGCGCTACAAGGACGAGGTGTTCGACATCACGATCGACGCGTCGATCCGCTTCGCCGAGACCCCGCTTGCCGGGCAGTCGATCCTGCAGTACGCGCCCTCGTCGCCCGGCGCCAACTCGTACCGCGCGCTCGCGGCGGCTGTGCTGGGCACCGAGAAGACGGCGGAGGCGGTCGGGCGCTCGGTGCGCGCCGGTCGTCAGCCGGCGGTCAAGGCGTGATGCGAGGCTTCCGCCGCGCGCAGCTGCGCGGCTCCGACGAGCTGTTCCGGCCCACCGACGGCGACGCCGACGACGACCGTCTGTCGCCGGCGATGCCCGAGGACCACGGCGCCGTCACCGCCGTCCCCTCGGCGCCACCGCCCGGGCAGCGCTCCGTGCGGCTCACCGAAGGTGAGATTCACACGTTGGCGGACGCTGTCCAGCATCTGAAGTTTCCGCAGAAGTCGTCGACGAGGCCGTCCGTGGACGACTTCGAGCGCCTCGACACGCTGCGCCAGAAGCTGCTCGACGCCATCTAGCGCTTCCCTGGACGCGGGATCGGCGACACACGCCCAGCGGAGTCGGCGTCGGGACCCGGTGGGTCCCGCGCCTCGCGCTTGGCTCGCACAGTGCCCACTGGCACGTTCCGGGCTCGCCTCCGCGACGCTCCGCTGTGCGCGTGTGCCATCCCGCGCGGGAAGCGCTAACTGCGCTACGCCGGCTCGCGCTTCGTGTAGAGCCGCTCGATGTCGGCCGCGTACTTCTCGTTGACGATTTTGCGCTTCACCTTCAGCGTTGGCGTCAGCTCGTCGCCGACGGTGAAGTCTGCCGGCAGGAGCGCCCACTGCTTCACCTGCTCGACGTGGCTCAGCGAGCGGTTGACGACGGCGACGTGCGCGTCGATCTGCTGGCGCACGCCCGGGTCACGTGCGACGGCGGCAAGTTCGCTGCCGAGTCCGTGTGCGGCGCCGTAGGCAAGCGCCTCCTCGGGGTCGAGCGTCAGCAGCGCCGCGACGAACGGACGCCGGTCACCGATCGCCACGGCGTGCCCTATCAGCTTGTGCTGCATCAGCGCTCCCTCGATGACGCTCGGTGAGATGTTCTTGCCGCCGGCCGTGATGATCAGGTCCTTCTTGCGGTCGGTGATGCGCAGATAGCCGTCGGCGTCGATCTCACCGACGTCGCCGGTGAGCAACCAGCCGTCGACCAGCGTCTCGGCCGTCGCCTGATCCTCCTTGTAGTAGCCGCGGAACACGACGTCGCCGCGAACCAGGATCTCGCCGTCGTCGGCGATGCGCACCTCGACGCCGCGGAACGGCTGTCCCACCGTGCCGAGGCGAGCGCCTGCGGGGCGGTTCATCGACGTGGTGCCCGTGTCCTCGGTCTGTCCGTACTCCTCGAGCAGCTCGAGACCGATGGCGCCGAAGAACGCGATCACCTCCTGGGCGAGCGGGGCAGCGCCGCTCACGAGAATGCGGGCGTCGTCGAAACCGAGAAGGCCGCGGAGACTGCGCAGCACGAGCCGGTCCGCGATCCGATACACGATCCCCGGACGGTGGGTGTCCGCGCTTCGGAGCCGCCGCGCGTACTCCTTCCGGCCGGCGGCGATCGCCCAGCGAGCGAGCTGACGTCGCGGCTGCGGCAGCGCGTCGACGCCGTGCTGCACCTGCGCAGCCATCTTCTCCCACACCCTCGGCACGCCGAAGAACATGGTGGGGCGGACCTGACGAAGCCGCTTGCCAAGGTTCGCGATGCCATCGCAGAACCACACGGCGTGACCCTTCGCGTAGGAGCGGAACTCGCTCGAAAACCGCTCGGCGATGTGCGCGAGCGGCAGGTAGCTCATCACGCGCTCCTCTGGAGTGGTGTGCACGAACTCGTCCAGCGCGTGGTTCGCCGCCGCAACGTTGCCGTGGGTGAGCAGCACCGCCTTCGGTGGGCCGGTCGTGCCGCTCGTGTAGATGAGCGTCGCCACGTCGTCGAGCGTCACCGACGCAGCGCGACGATCCGCCTCGCGGGCCGACGACTCGAGCGACGCCTCACCCGTCTCCAACGCCGCGCGCCATGGGATGACGAATCCGTCAGCCGACGGCTCGTCGACGCCGGACATCACGACGATGCGCTGCAGAGCGGGGAGCGCTGCCCTCGCCTGGAGCACGCGGTCGCGCAGGTCGCCGTCCTCCACGAACGCGATCCGGGCGCCCGAATGCCCCAGCACGTATGCGCCCTGGTCGGAGCTGAGGGTCAGGTACACCGGAACCGGGCGGCACCGTGCGGAGAGCACCGCGATGTCCGCCAGGTGCCACTCGGGGCGGTTTGCGGCCCATATCGCCACGTGCTCCTGCTCCGCCACGCCTTCCGAGATGAGGTAGCTCGCGAGCCGCCGCGCGCCCCTGGCGAACTCCGCCCAGGAGATCGGCGTGTAGCGCTCCCCGGTCAGGAAGTACATCGCGGGCGCGTCCGGCCGGGTCCTCACCTGCCGCTGAAAATTCTCGACGACCGTCGTGGCCGGCGTCCGCTCCTCGGCAGCGCCGACAGCATCTCTCACCGCCTGTGCGCACATGCGTCGGAGAATGACACAAAGGTCAAACCCGAGGCTCCTGCTCAGATCTCGACGACGACGAGGGTCTGCTAGCGTGTGTGAACGATGGTCGTCGGTACCCTCAGCGTCACCCTCCAGGTGCCCACCAGCACGTCGTTGAAGGACAAGCGCCAGGTGGTGCGCTCCCTGGTCGCGAGACTGCGCCACACGTTCAACGTCGCGGTCGCCGAGGTGGGTGACCAGGACCTCTGGCAGTCAGCCGTCATCGGCGTCGCCTGCGTGAGCGAGAACGCCCGACACGCCGACGAGATGTGCCAAAAGGTCCTGAACTTCGTGCACGATGACGGAGAGGCGCTCGTGCTCGGATCGCGCTTCGAGCTCGTGCACGTGTGATCACCGTCGTACAACAACAACCGAAGCCAAACCGTCCGGGCCGCTCGGGACACGCGGTCGGGACCCGGTGGGTCCCGCCGCTCGGATCTCGGCGAACCCTGCGCTCACTCGATCGTTCCGGTTCGCCTCCGATACGTTCCCTCGCAACCCGCACGGCCTGGCGTCGTTTGGTACGAGAACGGCCGTGATCAGCGCGCCCTCGGTCGATGAGCTGATCCGCGCATACGAGGAGACGCTGCCCTTCTCGCTCGACGACTTTCAGCGCGAGGCGATCGAGAAGCTCGAACGCTCGCGCGGCGTTCTCGTGAGCGCGCCGACCTCCAGCGGCAAGACGGTGGTGGCGGAGTACGCGATCTGGCGCCGGCTGCTCGCGTCCGAAGAGCTGCGCAGGCCGCGGGGAGAGCCGTCCGACGTGGTCTACACGACACCGCTCAAGGCGCTGAGCAACCAGAAGTACCACGACCTCGTCGCGCGCTACGGCGCGGACAACGTCGGGCTCGTCACCGGGGAGCACACGCTCAACGACGGAGCGCCCGTCGTGGTGATGACCACGGAGATCCTGCGCAACGTCGTGTACGACGACCCGGCGCGCGTCGACAGCGTGGGCGATGTCGTCCTGGACGAGATCCACTACATCGACGAGCACCCGCGCGGCACAGTGTGGGAGGAGCTGATCATCGAGGCTCCGCGCCACATCCGCCTGATCGGCCTCTCGGCGACCATCAGCAACGTGGACGAGGTGGCCGCGTGGATGTCCGGGCTGCGCGGCACCGTCGAGACCGTGATTCGCAAGCAGCGGCCCGTGGCGCTGGAGACGTGGCTCGGCATCACCAACCAGCTCCATCCACTCTTCGAACCGGACGGCCAGGTGGTGCGGCGCACCGTGGAACTCGCGCAGGCCGGCGACTTCCGCGATCCCCGCTGGCGCTACGCGCGCCGCGCGCCGGAGAACGATCTCATTCACGTCGTCGACGAGCTGCGCAGACGCGGCATGCTGCCCGCGATCTATTTCATCTTTTCGCGGCGCGGGTGCCGCGAGGCCCTCTCGCGGTGCGAGATCCACGGCGTCGATCTGACGGACTCCAGCGAGAAGGCGCAGATCGACGCTCTGCTCGGCGAACAGCTCGACGCCCTCGCGGATCCGGACGAGCGCCGCTGCATGGTGCAGGCACTCGACTTCGGCCTCGTGCGGCGCGGTGTCGCGATGCACCACGCCGGCATGCTTCCGTACGCGAAGGAATCAGTGGAACTGCTGTTCCAGCGCGGCCTCATCAAGGTGGTGTTCGCCACCGAGACGCTCTCGCTCGGCCTCAACATGCCGGCTCGGTCGTGCGTCGTCTCGACCTTCACGAAGTTCGACGGCACCGGATTCGCGAACCTCACCAGCGCCGCGCTCACCCAGCTCACCGGCCGCGCCGGGCGGCGCGGCATCGACACGCTGGGTCACGGCGTCATCCTCAAGGAGAACGACGTCGACGTGCGCGAGATCTACGAGGCAGCGCTGTCCGACGAGTTCAGCGTGCAGTCGAAGTTCGCGCCGACCTATTCGATGGTGCTCAACCTGCTGCGCACGCGGTCGTCGCCGGAAGCCGAGGAGCTGCTCGAGAAGTCATTCGGACAGTTCCAGACGCTGGGGAGGGCGTCGCACTGGGACCAGCAGCGGGCCAACCTGGAGCAGCTCGTCGCCGACCTCCGTCGCCGCCAGTTCCGCCACCCGCGCGTCCCGTGCACCGAGCGGACGCTCACGGAGTTCCTCGGCGCCGAGGACCAGCTCGGCGGCTTGCGCGCCGAGATCCGCCGAGCGCGCCGCGAGCACTGGCACGGCTCGCGCCGGGGCCGCGCCACCCGCGACGTCGGCCAGCGGTACGAGACCATGCGCCGCAAGGCGAACGCGCTGCAGTCGCGCGTCAACGATTCACCGTGTCACCGCTGCCCGTTCTTCGCAGACCACCGGGCCCACCGGCGCGACGTCGACGAGAGCGAGAGGACCCTGCGCTTCGGAGAGGCCGAGCTGGAGAGCGCGCGTGAACGCTTCCGGCGGGAGTTCCGCGCATTTCGCGGCGTGCTCCGCGAGACCGGCTTCCTCGACGGTGACGAGCTCACCCAGCTGGGGCTTCTCGCGGCGTCCCTCTACGGTGAGAGCTCCCTGCTGGTGGCGGACGCGCTCGCCTCGGATCGCTTCGCCGGCCTCGATCCCGCTGAGCTGGCCGCGACGCTGGTCATGATCGTCGGCGAGGACCGTGGGCGTGCGGCGCCGCGCCCCGCGCGCCGTCACTTCCCCACCGCCGCGGTGGACCTCCAACACCGGCAGCTGCGCTCGGCGCAACAACGGTTCATCGCCGTGGAGCGCGATCATGGGATCGCCACCATCCCCCCGCTCTCCTACGACTTCGTCCGCGCCGCATTCGACTGGGCGTCCGGCACGCCGCTCTCGGACATCGGGCCGCCGGTGGGAGCCGACCTCGGCGACGTCGTCAAGGCGGTTAAGAACCTCTATTCGTTGCTTCGTCAGATGGAGCAGGCGCTCCGCGGACGCCCCCTCGCGTCGCTGGTGTCGGAGACACGGGAGCGAATCGAGCGAGACCTCATCCGGCGCGTGTGAGGTCGTCTTCGGCGCCGCAGCGCTGATCGCCGGTCGTGGTGTGCCGCGAAGCGGTGGTCCTCTGGTAGGATGTCGCGCGATGAGCACCGGCTTTGTCGCCCCTTCGAAAATGATGATGCGCCGTGGAGGTTTCCATACGTAGCGGCGCTTGACGCCCAGCGTACGGAGGCCTCCCGGACCCAGAGATCCGGGAGGTTTTTTTATGTCCGCAATCTCACTGCTGGAACGTTTCGGCAGACCGCTATCGTCGCGGCGCGTCTCCGGGTTGGTCTGCCGCGCGTGCGGCCAGGAGCATCCAGTTGACGCCGTGAACGCGTGTGACCGATGCTTCGGACCGCTCGAGGTGGCCTACGACTACGAGCTGCTCCGCGGCATCGTCACGCGCGAGACGATCGAAGCAGGGCCGCCGAGCATGTGGCGGTACGCCGACCTCCTCCCCGTCGAGGGGGTCGACCCGATCAGCCTCGTGACGCTGGGCGAGGGCTACACGCCGCTGGTCCACGCTCGAAACCTGGGCGCCGAGCTGGGGCTTCGCAACCTCTACGTCAAGAACGACACGCAGAATCCGACCAACTCGTTCAAGGATCGCGTGGTGAGCGTCGCGCTCAACTGGGCGCGCGGACAGGGCTACACGACGATGGCCTGCGCGAGCACGGGCAATCTGGCCAACTCGGTCGCTGCGTTTGCAGCGCACGCCGGCCTCCGGGCGATCGTGTTCATCCCGGCGGATCTCGAGCCGGCCAAGATCCTGGGAACCGCGATCTACGGCGCGACGATCATCCCCGTGGACGGCAGCTACGACGACGTGAACCGGCTCTGCAGCGAGCTCGCCGACGCAACGGACTGGGCGTTCTGCAACATCAACGTGCGCCCGTTCTACAGCGAGGGCAGCAAGACGCTGACCTTCGAGACCGTCGAGCAGCTGGGCTGGCGCTTCCCCGACGAGATCGTGGTGCCGATCGCGTCCGGCTGCCAGTTCGTCAAGCACCGCAAGGCGCTGACCGAGCTGGTCGAGCTGGGTCTCGTGGGGTCGGACGCGCGCACCCCGCGCCTGACGGGTGCGCAGGCGAGCGGCTGCTCGCCGGTGGCGACGGCGTTCGCCGCCGGCACCGACGTGATCCAGCCGGTGCGTCCGGACACGATCGCCCGCTCGATCGCCATCGGCAATCCGTCGGACGGTTCCGATGCCGTCCGCATCGCCCGCGAAACGGGTGGCGTCATCGGCAGCGTGGGCGAGGGCGAGATCCTGGACGGCATCGAGCTGCTGGCCCGAAGCGAAGGGATATTCACCGAGACCGCCGGTGGCGTCGTGATCGCGCTCCTGCAGAACCTGGCGCGTCAAGGCCGCTGGGCCCCGGACGACACAGTCGTCGCGTACGTGACCGGACACGGCCTCAAGACAGCAAACCTGCTGGAGCCGCGGATGCAGTCGCTCGAACCGGTCGCTCCCTCGCTCCGCGTCTTCAGGGAGCGGTTTCCCGACCTCTGCTGAGCGGATTCCCAGCCGTCGCGCCGGCCGCTGCGGCGGGTTTCCAGGCGGTCGCCGCGTGGCATAGTCAGGGGCGCATGTACCACCAGATCGCCCGCAATCGCCGGAAGAGCGTCGTCGTCATCGTTCTCTTCTTCCTGTTCTGGATCGGCGCAGGCTTCGGCATCGGCCTGCTCATCTCACCGCGAGACGGCGTGGGTGGCGCGGTGATCGCAGGCATCCTGGCGCTCATCGCGGTCGGCTTCGCTCTGTCCTTCGGACAGGCCACAGTGCTCGCGGCTTCGGGCGCGCGCCCCGCGGATCCGCGGCAGTACCCACAGCTCTACGACGTCGTGTCGACTCTCGCCACCGGTGACGGGCTCCCGATGCCGAAGGTCTACGTGATCGACGACCCGTCGCCCAACGCGTTCGCCACCGGTCTCAGCCCGCGCTCGGCAGCCGTCACCGCCACCACAGGCCTCCTCGCGATGATGAACCGCGAAGAGCTCGAGGGCGTGATCGGCCACGAGATGAGTCACATCCACAACTACGACGTGCGTCTCGTGCTGATCGTGAGCACAGTCGTCGCGCTCGCGGGACTGCTGGCCTCGCTACTCTGGCGGTCGCTCTTCTTCACGCGCAACGACCGTGACTCCGGCGGCGCGATCGTGGTGCTGATCGCGGCCGCAGCGGTGTTGTCCGTCATCGCGGTGATCGTCGGACCGATCATGCAGTTCTCGCTGTCACGGTCACGCGAGTCGTTGGCAGACGCCAGCGGCGTCGAGCTGACACGCAACCCCGCCGGCCTGCTCCACGCGCTGCAGAAGCTCGCCCAGAACGACAAGCCCTTTCGCGGCATGAACCACGCGACCGCCGCGATGTGCATCGACAACCCGCTCGACCATCACACGGCCTGGTTCCACCGGCTGTTCGACACGCATCCTCCGATCGAGGAGCGGATCGCGGCGCTCCAGCGGATGCTGAACGTCGAAGAAACCTAAGACGGCTCCAGCCCTCCCGCCCTCGCTGAACGTTGGCAGCATGCCCGCCGCCGCGCGGTCGGCGTCGCCTCGCGCTCGCCTCGCACAGTGATCACGCGGACGGTCCGGGCTCGGCTGCGCGACGTCCCCGCTACACGGCGGGCAGCTGCCCGCTCAAACTGAGCAGCACGAGTGTCGTCTTCTCGTCGGCGTGCGTGGACGGATCGGGGAGTGGAGGCCGGATCACGCGTCGCGGCTCTGCTGAGCCGCGGTGAACTGGACGTCCGGAACGTCGCGATCGGACTCCGCCGCCTGGAAAAAGCCGAACGGCGCGAATCCCAGCATGCGCGCGTACAGGTTGGTGGGAAACGTCTGCAGCGCCGTGTTGAAGTCACGGACATTGCCGTTGTAGAAGCGGCGTGCGAACTCCACCTTGTCCTCGGTGGTCGTCAACTGCTCCTGCAGGTTGAGAAACAGCTCCGCGGCTTTGAGCTGCGGATAGTTCTCTGCGACGGCGTACAGCTTGCCCAGAGACCCGGTGAGCGCGTCCTCCGCGCCCGCCATCGCGGCAGGGTTCCCGGACTGGGCGACTGACACGGCGTTGGCGCGAGCCTGCGTGACGTCTTCGAACACGCTGCGCTCGTGCGCCGCGTAGCCCTTCACGGTCTCCACGAGGTTGGGGATCAGGTCGTGGCGTCGCTTGAGCTCGACGTCGATCTCCGACCACGCCTCCTGCGTTCGCGTCCGCAGGCGGATCAGCCGGTTGAAGCGGTACGCGGCGTACAGCGCGATCCCTGCGAGCACGGCGACGACGATCCAGACGGCGGTCATCGGTGGGAGCCGCTCACTCCTCGCGGAGGATCGCCTCGGGAACCGAGACGACGCGATACGGCATGTCGGTGATGTCGTGGTACCGGATCGGTTTCTTCAGGCGCTTCGCGATGCCGATCTGGACCTTCACGCCCAACGAGAGGTGGCCGAAGACCCACATCTGGTCGCAGCGCACGATGAGATTGTTGCAGGCCTCGCGCACGGTCTCCTTGGGCACGGTGTGGAGCATGTAGTAGTCGAAGAGCATGAACGGCACGATGGGAACGTGCCCCTCGTCGAGGATGAACTTCGTGATGTGCTGGCGCCAGAAGAAGTTGCGGTTGCTGAACGCGCCGTAGATCAGCTGTTTGGGGCGGCGCAGGGCGCGCTCGGCCTGCTCGGCCGGGCTCGCCTTAGGTGTGATCGTGAAGATCCGCTCGAGGATCTCGTCTGCGCTCTTGCCTGTGGTCGCCGGCTGCACAGGCGCCGGTGCTTGATCTCTGATTTTGGGCACGCTGCGGTTCCGCAGAGGTGGCTCATCCGCAAAGCGTCAGGGGACGCACTGCCGACCGAATCGGGCGGAATCATAGCATCGAAACGGCGAAAACCCTGGCAACTCAACGATCCTCCGCCCAGACCACGAGCCCGTTGAGCAACGAGAGCGCGCGGTCCAGCTGCGCCACCCGCGCTGCGTCGTTCAGCCACCGGCTCTGTCCGGAGGGGTGCGGCAGAGGAAGCATCGCCGGGACCGTCGTCGGCGGCAGGTCCGACTCGACACCGTCGCCCGTGAAGACCCGCCCCACAGCAACGTCGAGGCTACGACCGGGCACGAAGCGGGACAGCGCGAGCGCTCCCACCGGCAGAATGAGCCGCGGCTGCAGCAGCTCGACGACGCTGCGCAGCCACGGCGCGCACAACGAGATCTCCCGCGCGCTTGGGGCGCGGTCGCCCGCGCCTCCGGGTCGCTTCCCTGGAAAGCACGTGGTCATCGCCGTCATGTAGACGCGCGCTCGGACGTCGCTGTCGTCTTCGTATCCCGCGCGCACCAGCCAGCGCACGAGCGTGCGTCCGGCGCGTCCGGCAAACGGACGAGCGACGTCCACCTCGACCGGCCCCGGCGCCTGGCCCACGAGGAGAACGCGCTGTCCGGCGTGGCCGCTGAACACGGGACGAGCCGTCGCGATGAAACCGGCATCCACGCAGCGATGGCACGCGCGATGCGCGGTTTGCAGTTCGGCGAGCAGGCGCAACTGCGGAGCACGAGCCACGCGTGCGGAGTGTATGCGTCCGGCGCAGGGCGGGAAACCGGCGGCGTATCATCGAGGTGCCCTGCCAGCGCGGGTGCGTGTGCCTGGCGGGCCAGGAACAATGTTGGCCGCTTCACGGGACATGATGTCCGACGAGTCCTCCCGGTCTGCGCATCCCCGCCAGCGGAAGAGCGACGGAGCGCCCGCGTGGTGGGCGGCGCTGGACCGCTCCGACCTCCCCGACGACGCCGCCGGCGCGGCACCGCACGAGTGGTACGCGGAGGGTCAGGAGCAACCCCGGCTCCGCGAGGTGTCGGGCATCGAGGGCATGCCATCGCGGTGGCGCGCGTGGCTGATCAACATCGCGGTGGTCGCAGTCGCCGTCGTCCTGGTCATGCTCGGCGTGGGGGTGACGTCTCCCCGGGAGGCGCTGACGGTGGGGCTCCTGTTCGGCCTGCCGATCGTCCTGGTTGCCGTCACCGCGACGATCGCCGCTCGACGCGCCCGCTGAGTCGCCCCGCGTGGGCGCCGCGCCGCGTCGACCTCGCCGGCCCACGAAGCGGCTCCGGCCACACCTGGACCCGGGCGCCGCGCGCCTGATCATCGACGACGTGTCGGGGCCGGGCGCCGCCCGGGCCCGGCACCGTTTCGAGGCGGCCTTCGCCGCCGGCCCCGCGGACGGAGCAGCGCCGGGCGACGAGGAGGCGATGACGGCGCTCGCCACCGCCGCGGTGCGCCGCATCGGCGAGATCCCCTACGGGAGCAACGCGGTGTTCCTGCTCGAGCTCGAAGCCGAGCTCGCCGCCGTCCCCGGCGAACCGCTGCGGGCCATTTACAAGCCGATGCGCGGCGAGCGCGCGCTCTGGGACTTCCCACGCAACACCCTGTTCCTGCGGGAGGCCGCCGCGTATCTCGTCGACGCCGGGCTCGGGATGGGCCACGTACCGCCGACGGCGCTGCGAGATGGGCCGTTCGGACCGGGGTCCGCGCAGCTGTTCGTGCACGCCTCCGAGCAGTCCGACGACGCGGACCGGAGCGGCCTCGAATCCGAGCTGTGGGACGTGGCCGCGCTCGACGTCCTCATCAACAACGCGGACCGCAAGCGCTCGCACCTGATGGCCGACCGCGAGGGTCGGGTCCGGGCCATCGACAACGCCCTCACGTTCCTGCCCTACCCCCGGCAGCGCACGGCGCTCATATCGCTGGGCGGCGAGCGGCTCCCGAAGGTGACGGCGGCGCGCGTGCAAGCGCTCGCGGGCGACCCGGAGCGGCTGGCTGCGCTTCGTGAGCGGCTGGCGCGCCTTCTCAGCGTCGTCGAGATCGACGCCTTCGGCCACAGGGTCGAAGAGCTGGCCGCAGACCCGACATACCCGCTCCTGGACGACTGGGAGGGTCGCCCATTCGAGTGGTGGTGATGGATACCATGCAGATGCGCGAGCACGCGCGTTGGATACAGGGGAGTGCCACATGGCGGACGCAACCACGGCCACAACAACAGCGCAGCTCTGGCCGCTGATCCACGAGCAGCGGCAGAAGCTCGGCGACGTCTTCGCGGCGTTGGGCGACCCCGATTGGGAAGCACAGTCGCTCTGCTCGGGATGGAAGGTGCGCGACGTCGCCGCGCACTGCATCGAGACGCAGCTCATGACGCCGATGCGCTTCGTCGGACAGCTCGCCGGAGCCGGGTTTCGGTTTCACGGAATGACTGCGAAGGGTGTGGCCCAGCACAAGAACGACACGGCGGCGCAGCTGCTGGATCAGTACCGGCAGACGATGACGCGGACGACGGCGCCGCCGGGCCCCAAGGTCGCCATGCTTGCTGAGGCCGTCATTCACGGCGAGGACGCCGCTCGACCGTCGGGCAAGCGCATCAACGTGTCACCCGCGGCGCTCGTGACCGTCGCTCACTTCACTCGCGGCGCCACGCCGCTCCTCCACGGCAAACAACGCAGCGCCGGGCTGCACCTGCGTGCGACCGACGTCGATTGGGGCGCCGGGGAGGGCCCCGAAGTGTCCGGACCAGCGATCGCGCTCATCCTGGCCATGGCAGGTCGTCAGGCCGGCCTCGATGAGCTGGGCGGCGAGGGCTTGGAGACACTCCGCTCGCGGATGTGATCAGGCGCCGCTGACCGCGCCTTCCGAGCGACGGTCCCGGGGCAGCGCCGGGAATTCCCCAGGCGCTGCTGAGCAAATTCCCAGGAATCCGCGCAAAGATGGCGTCATGCAGGAGCTCAAGCGCTTGCTCGTCGTGGACGACGAGCAAGCCATCACCGACCTGGTCAGCATGGCGCTGAAGTACGAAGGGTTCGCCGTGCAGTCGGCGGCCAACGCCAGGGACGCGCGGCGGGCTGTGATGGAGTTCCGCCCGGAGTTGATCGTGCTCGACATCGGGCTGCCCGACCAGGACGGCTTCTCGTTCGTGCAGAAGCTGATGACCGACGGGCTCAAGGTCCCGGTGATCTTTCTCACCGCCCGCGACGCCACCGAGGACAAGGTGCACGGTCTCACGGTGGGCGGCGATGACTACGTGACCAAGCCGTTCAGCATCGAGGAGCTCGTGGCCCGAATCCGCGCGGTGCTGCGCCGCAACGACTCCGGAGCTGCGTCTGCGCGGCTCGCGCTCGCCGACCTCGAGCTCAACGAGGAGACGCACGAGGTGTTCCGAGCGGGCGAGCCGATCGAGCTCACGCGCACCGAGTTCAGCCTCCTGCGCTACCTGCTCATGAACACCGGGCGTGTGCTCTCGCGGTCGCAGATCCTCGATCACGTGTGGAACTACGACTTCGGCGGTGACGCGAGCGTGCTGGAGACCTACATCAGCTACCTGCGTCGCAAGGTCGACCACATCGAACCTCCGCTCATCCACACCGTGCGCGGAGTGGGCTACGTGCTGCGCGTTCCGCGCAGGATCTGATGTCGCTGCGACTGCGGCTCCTGCTGCTGCTGGCGCCGCTCTTCGTGCTCGGCGCGGTCGCGGCCGACGTCAGCACGTACACGTCGCTGCAGTCGTTCCTCGTTTCCCAGCTCGACACCCAGATCGTGAGCGTGCACGAGATCGTGTACTCAGTCGCGGCGGGCGCCGACAGGGGCGGTGGACCCGCTGGACAGGGTGGTCTGCAGGCAGTGCCGGAGGGTACCTACGGCGTGATCATCAACGCGGCGGGAACGGTGGTGGGGCTGGCACGACCCGTGAACAGCAATGCACACCCGGTGTTGCCGTCGAACATCACGGTCTCGAGCGCGAGCAACCCTCGTCTCTTCACGGTGTCAGGCTCGGGGTCGACCGGCGAATATCGCGTGTACGCAGAACCCGCGCGTGACCTGCCCGGAGACGTCTTCGTCATCGCCGCGCCCCTGGACGGCGTCACAGCGACGTTGAACCACCTCCTGCTCCTCGAGGTCGGCGTGACGGGCGGGGTGACGATCATCGTCGTGATCGCGACCTGGCTGCTCGTGCGACGGAGCCTCCGCCCGCTCGAGCGCATGGCGGACACGGCTCGCGGCATCGCTGCCAGCGACCTGAGCACCCGGGTCGAACCCTCCAACGACCAGACCGAGGTCGGCCGCCTCGGCCTGGCGCTCAACACGATGCTCGGCCAGCTCGAGCAGGCATGGGCGGAGCGCAAGCGCAACGAGCTGCGACTGCGGCATTTCATCTCCGACGCCTCACACGAGCTGCGCACGCCGCTCACGTCGATGCAGGGTTATGCAGAGCTCATTCAGCGGGCCCCCGAAATGGATCGCTCCGACCTCGTGCTCGCGATGCGCCGCATGGAGGAGGAGACTCGGCGGATGGGGCTCCTGGTCGATGATCTGCTGCTGCTGGCACGGCTCGACCAGGGCCGACCGCTGCAGCGGGAGGCGGTCGACCTCGCCGCCCTGGTGACGGACGCGTGCGCGGACGCATCTGTCGCAGAACCGGGCCGCGCGATCACGGCACGGGTCGGGCCACCGCTCGTGGTCACGGGCGACGAGATGCGCCTCCGTCAGGTGCTGGGGAACCTCGTTCGCAATGCGCTCGTGCACACACCGCACGGCACGCCCATCGAGGTCGTGCTGCGGGCAGAAGGCGACAGCGCAGTCGTCGAGGTGGTGGACCACGGACCGGGCGTGGCCGTCGAACATCGGCAGCGCATCTTCGAGCGCTTCCATCGCGCGAACCCCGACCTCAGCGGGGACCGCGGCGGGAGCGGACTGGGGCTCAGCATCGTCGAAGCCGTCGTGTCGGCCCACGGGGGAGGAGTGCGAGCGCTGGACACGCCGGGCGGCGGCGCCACGTTCAGGGTGGACCTCCCACTGCGCGCCGTCGCGGCGGTTCCGCCCGAGTCGAACCTGGAGGTGGCGCGCGCCGACTCTCGGTCGCGATGAGCGCCGTCGGCGGCGCCCTCTCCGTCGCAGCGATCGTGCTGGTCCTGCTGCTCGGTGGATTTCTGATGATGAATCAGGCGAGCCTCGACGTCGCGGGACCGCTGCGCGACTGGTTGTGGAGGCGCGACGCACGCAGAATGCAGGCGCGCAACGCATTCCCGGCGAGCCTCACCCGGTCCTACTGGAGTCGTGGCGAGTACGAGCGCGACTCCGAGCGGCTGCGATCGCTCGGCTACGTGGTGGCGTCGGAGAACCAATCCACCGGGTACGTCGAACTTCCCGACGTCGAGTGGCGACGCGGCCAGCAGCCGCCGCGGCGGCGCATACCGTCGTTCCACATCATCTACGAGCGCCGCACCGGCGACGCCACCGTCTGATCAGCCTCGGTGGCGCAGGCGGTCCGCCATCACCGACATCACCTGCAGGGCGAACATCGGGGTCTCCTGAACGAGAAACAGAAAGCGGTGGCGATCGATGCACGCAAGAACTGTGTCCGTGGTCGCAACCGCGGTGGCGCTCCGAGGCGATGGGTCGACGATGGCCATCTCGCCGAACACGTCGTGCGGCCCCAGCGTCCGGATCACCCCGGACTCGCCGCGAAGCTCGACGCCCCCCTCGACGATGCCGAACATCTCCTTGCCCTCGTCGCCCTCCTCGAAGATGACCGTCCCGGCGGGCACCGCCCGGGTGGTCTTCGCGTTTCGAAAGAGCCCCTCCACAACGATCCTGTCGGTCACTGCCGGGTCACCCCATCTGCTGACGGCTGGAAGAGCATCTTAGGGTTGCGCGCGAGCACCGGTGACCCCGTTCGCCGATCGTGGGCACGCGGAACGGCGGTGCTGAGCCCGGCGGCGCAAAAGGCGCCGGACGCGGCGTAAGGAGCAAAATGCTCTCGGGGGCGCCGTCCCGATGGGCGCCGCGACCACGGTGGGAGGATCATTCGGCCGATGAGGCGGTACTTGTCGAGGCTGCGCGGGCTCGCGCTCGTCGCTCCCTGCGTCGGAGCGATGCTGCTCGCACCGCAGCTCGTCGGTGCGAGCAATCTGACGATCTACCCGGTTCCGACGCACGGCTCCGGTCCGTACCACATCGTGCGGGGCTCCGATGGAGCGTTCTGGTTCACGGAGATCGAGGGCAGCAAGATCGGACGGATCACCTCGTCAGGGAGTGTCACGGAGTTCCCGCTGGCTCGCGAGAGCTACCCTCACGGGCTGACGAGCGCGAGTGACGGTGGCATCTGGTTCGCGGAGTACAAGGCCGACAAGATCGGACGGATCCATCCGCAGGTGAGGTCAACGGATCCCGCACCGAAGATCGTCGAGTACGCGCTGCCGGCGGGGGAGCTGCCGAAGCACATCGTCCAGTTCGGCAAGGGCGACCTCTTCTTCACGGAATCGGGCACCAGCAGCATCGGTCGCATGACGCTGAGCGGGCGCTACGTCACGAGCTATCCCGTGGGCACGCACGGCGGTCTCAACGGCATAGCGGCCGCGAGCAACGCGATCTGGTTCGAGCAGACCGACGGGCGGATCGGCAGGCTCGACCCCGTCACGGGCGCCGTCACGGAGCACGGGGGGATCAGCGGTGTGCCGCACCACGTAGCCCGGGGCCCCGACGGCAACCTGTGGTTCACGGAGCCGAGCTCGGGACGCATCGGTCGCATGAACCCGACGAGCGGGGCGGTGTCCGAGTGGACCATCCCGCCTCGAGCCGGATACACGAGCTATCCGAACACCGCGGTGGCCGGTCCGAATCTCACCGTTCTCTTCCCGGACTCGGGGAGCGGACAGATCGACATGTTCGACACGCGCACGCAGAAGGTGTCCGTCACCTCGCTGCCCAGCGTCATCAGCGATCCGGTGGGCATCGCCACCGCTCCGGACGGCAGCATCTGGTTCTGCGAGGACGCGGGCAGCGCGATCGGGCACCTCACGGGGTTCTGACGATGGACCGGTCGGCGCGCTGCAGCAGGGCTGTGGCCTCGTGCTCGATCAGCGCGCGCTTGACGTCGACGCCGCCTCCATAGCCGCGCAGCTCTCCGCAGCTTCCGACCAGCCGGTGGCACGGAAGCACGATGGGGAGCGGGTTGCGTGCGTTGGCGCTACCCACCGCACGAGCAGCGTTCGGGCGTCCGAGCCGGCGTGCGTACGCCGCGTACGTGGTCGTCGTGCCGTACGGGATGCCGGCCAGACCACGCCACGCCTCCACCTGCAGGCGCGTTCCGACGAGGTCGAGCGGCAGGTCGAACACCCCGAGCTCGCCGGCGAAGTAGCCGTGCAACTGGTCCGCCGCCAGCTGCAGCGTCGCGACCCCGGCGGTGTCGAACGGCGAAGCGGGCTCGCCGGGCCACAGGATGCGACGCAGACCGAGGTCGCTTCCGAGCAGCACGAGAGCGCCGAAGGGCGTGTTCACGCGCAGAGCCGTCATCCCACCGCCGACCACAGGTGGTGTGCAGCATAGGCACGCCACGGCCGCCACGATTCGGCGCGGGATATCAGCGCGCCGGCTTCGACGTCCAATCCCAGCGACCGGGCGCCGCGCCGGATCCCGGCGTCCGCAGCGGGGAACGCGTCCTTGTGACCCAGCGCTCGCAGGGCGATGTACGCGGCCGTCCACTCGCCCACGCCGCGAATCGCGATCAGACGTCGAAACGTCGTCGCGGGATCGTCCACCGGCTCGAGCCGCAGGGTGCCGCGGGCGATCGCGGTGGCGAGCGCGCGCACCGTCGCACGCCGAGCGCCCGGCATGCCCACCGCCGCGAGATCGCTCTCGGCGAGCGTCTCCATGGTCGGAAACGCGTGGGTGACGGCGCCCACGGGAGCTGAGATGCGGTCTCCGTACGCAGCGACCAGTCGCTCGTTCAGCTTGCGAGCCGCGCTCACGCTGACCTGCTGCCCGAGCACTGTCCGAATCGCCGTCTCGGCGGGATCGACCGTGCCGGGAGCTCTGAGGCCGGGATTGGCGCCGACCGACACCGCGAGCGCCCCGTCGGCACCGAGAACGTGCCCGATGACAGCGGGGTCGGCCTCGAGGTCGAAGAGGTCGGCGACGCCGCGCACCGGCACCCGGCCGGCGCGGTCGCCTCCGCCCGGGACCGCGATGTGGACGCCGCTGTCGGCAACGCTCAGCGACAGAACGATCGGACCTCCATCCACCCGGATCGCACGACGGTACGAGGACGCGTCGACCTGTTCCAAGCCCGGGACGGCTCGGGCTGCCAGCCAGGCGAGGACACCGTGCCCGTCGAACGGCAGGCGCGCAGGAAGAAACGAGACCTGCCCGCTCATTTCCCGATCAGCTCAGGATGTTCACCGCGCGGGCGGCGACAACGGCGACTGTGAGCAGCGAGGAGATGGCCTGCACGCCCATCAGGCTCTTGGCGGTGGCTGTCAGTGGCATCGTGTCGGTCGGGCTGAAGGCGGTGGCGTTGGTCAGGCTGACGTAGAAGTAGTCGAAGAAGCTCGGCGACCACTGCGCCCGGCCCGCTCCCGGCGTCGACATCTGCGGAAACAGGAAGTCCGGTTCACGGTGTGACGTCTTGTGACGCGCGAACGGGCCGCCGCGATCCAGTTCCCAGTACCAGAGCGCGAAGACGATGATGTTGGTGAGCCAGATCGCGACCGAGGCCGCGATGAGGCCTCGTCCGTTCTGCACGTGACCTCGCAGCAGCTCGTTGACGAGGAGCCCGAGGCTGACGAAATTGGCAACGGAGAGCATGCCGATCAGGAGGATCGCGAGGACTCGTCGCAGTGGGGCGTCGATGCTCGTGCGGTGCGGAACGAAGAACGAGAGCGCGAACAGCACGACCCCCTCGAAGCTCGGCACGATGAAGTGCGGGCCGGGCACGACGCGGTCGGGAAGGAACACGTAGAAGAGCAGAGCGCAGAGGACTGCGATGCGAGCCGGCCAGTAGGAGCGCGGTTGCGCCGGCACTCCCCAGGCAAGCTCTGCCGGGCTCAGTCCCGAGGTCTCGTAGCCCCCGTCGAAACGCTCGCGCGCGCTCGTCTGATCCGGCATGCGCGGCAGCGTACCCGAGGCGCGCGCACGCTCACGGCTGCGCTGCGCGGACGCCGTCGGCGATGGCACGGGCAACGAGGTCCGCGGCGGCCACCTCCACGGCGTCGTACGGGGCGTCCACGTCACCCGTCGCCAGGCAGAACATCGTATCTCCGTCGTACAGCGTGTGGGCAGGCCGGACTGCCCGCGCGATCCCGTCGTGCGCCACCATGGCGACGCGGTTGACCTGCTCCTTGCTGAGGGTCGCGTCCGTCACCACCACGCCGATCGTCGTGTTCGCGCCGGGCAAGAGATTGGAGGCGCGGTTCCACACCGTGAGCGGCGCCACCCATTCGCCGTGCTCGTCGTCCCAGATGCCCCCGACGCTGTTGACCACCATGACCGCCGTAACGGTCGCTCGATCCACTCGCGCGCTCGCGATCCCCACGCCGCCCTGCCGCGACTGGCTTCCGTCGCCCGCCTTCGCCACGCTGGCGCCGGTGCCCGCTCCAACCGCGCCCATGGACGGGTTCCCGGTCGCCGTCTCGCACGCGACGTAGCCCGCCTCGCGATCCGGTCGCGCACGAGGATCACCAACGAGCAGATCGAAGATCACCGCCGCCGCGACCGCCGGGATGCGCACGGGCCCGATCTCGAAGCCCACGCCACGCTCCTCGAAGAACTGCATGACCCCCGCGGCGGCGTCCAGGCCGAACGCGCTGCCGCCCGTGAGGAGCACCGCGTGAGCCTGCTCGATCACGGTGCCGGGGCGGAGACCGTCGGTGCCGAGGGTCCCGGGGGCGCCGCCGCGGACATCGACGCCGCCGACCGCCCCCTTCGGGACGAGGACGACGGTGCAGCCGGTGCGGCCCCGCGAGTCGGTCCAGTGACCGACTGACACCCCCTGCGGCAACCAGGCCTCCGCCATGCGCTCCTCCCGTCGCGGTCGTCTCCTTCGGCAACGGTGCGGGCGGCGGGAGAGTGGCGCCGCCCGGGGCACGGCTCGAATCGAGGGCGCCCCGGGCAGCTATGTTGTCAGCTTGGAGGCGCCCGGGCTACGCGGCGAGGCTGCGCCGCGACGACGCCGACCGACGCCGCATCGCGTCGCGCGCCGCGATGAGGGTGTCGTCGTCGTCCCAGAGCAATTCGGACCCGGAACATGCGGTGGCCCTGTCCACCGTCCCTGCGTACGTCTGCAGGTCATCGCGTGCGTCGACGGCCACCGGCGCGGAGCTGTCCATCATGCGCATGGCAACCTCCTGAATGTGCGGACGGCTCGATCTGGTGCGAGTCTCCGTGAAGCGTCCGCGGATCGCATCGTGCGCGGTGATCAAAAGGCGGGCGGGTTGCCTTGGGCAGGCGCAACAACAGAGCACGCGCGGCTACCATCCCGAGGCGATCCACCGGGTAGACGAGGAGGAGCGCATGGGCGACGGCCTCAGCTTCGAACGCGACATCAGGCCGCTCTTCCGGGACAGCGACGTGGACTCGATGGATTGGGCGTTCGACCTCGTCAGCCACGCGGACGTGGCAGCGCACGCTGAAACAATCCTCGAAAGGCTCGAGGAAGGCACGATGCCGTGTGACGCGTCGTGGCCCGACGCGCAGGTCTCGCTGTTCCGGGATTGGGTGGAGGCCGGCTCGCCGCCCTAAGGGCAGTTGCCGCTCTGCGGGAACGGCTGGCGCGCCGCCGCCTGTCCCGTCTGCGGATCGGCGTAGTGCAGGCACTCGAGGTTGTTCGGGTCGGCGATCGGCACCTCGAGCCAGGCCGGGTTGGGGTTGACGAGCATGCCCGTGGAGAGGAAAGTCGCCAGTTGCTGCTCGCCCGACGTTCGCCCCGCGAGTGTGGGGTCGGCCAGCCAGCCGTGCGGATCCGACGAGTACGTGGGCGTCTTGTCGTTGCGATAGAAGACCACGCGGTCGAACAGCGCGCCTGCACGGTAGATCGTCGCCGCCGCCGGGTCGGTGGTGGTTCCGTCCGCGTAGGCGGTCTGGAACACGAAGTTCTTCGGGTTGTGCGCCCACGCGGCGTCGGGTCGCAACCTGAAGCGCGGCGCGAACGTCTCGGGGCTGCCGTTTCGGTCGTACCAGTTCGTGTCGGCGAACAGCTCCTGCAGCGCGGCCGCGCCCTTGTGCGTCATGACCCGGGAAGGATCGTTGCGCAGCGGAAGGTCCTCGGTGAATCCGTCGAGCCCGGGGCCACCGTTGAGGAGGCTGGGACGCGAGCGCCCCAGCGTTGCGGCGAGGTCACCGCGGAACGACGAGAGCCGCGCGATGTCGACGATCGGGCCGCCGGGAACGTTGAGCAGACCCTGATGGAAGAGGGGATCCGTGCCCATGAGCATCGTCCCGTAGATCCCGCCGAAGCTGAGCCCGTAGTACATGATCCGGCTGCGGTCCACCAGGTTGGTGCCGATGCCGGGGATGTCCAGGCCGGCGACCAGCGATCGCCCCAGCGCCATGTCGTCGACCGTGGTCTGCACGAGCCCGGACTCGAGCCCGTCGATCGGCTTGCGCGAGGGCAGCTCGGTGCCGTTGGGCTGAAAGTGACCGGTCGGCCCCACGCCGTCGTTGAGCCCGTCACCGATGACCCCGTCGCCGTCGAGGTCTCGACCGCGCCCATAGCTGAGAAAGGTGGTGGGCGTGCCGTTGCTCGTGACGGTGGTGGTGCTCTGCGATCCGAACCCGTGCCCGGCCGGGTCGGTGGCGAGCGTCACGATGCCCAGCGAGGCGTTGTAATCGGCGGTGACGAAGAGGTCGTACTTGCTGCGCGTGAAGCCGGGCCCGTAGATCGCCGCGGGCCACGGCGGCGCGAACGTCTGTGGGTTGGGTGTCGCCACGATGACGCCGAGACGATCGGCGCCGAACGGCACGGGGGTCTGCGTGCTCGGCCCGGGCGGGATCTCGCCGTCGGTGTGACCGTCGCTTACTCCGTAGGGATTGTCCTGGTGCCCCGAGGCCGATGCGTACTGATAGCGCGGCGAGAGAAAGCTGCCGAACGCGAAATAGCCTGCAGACGCGGGGTTGATCAGGTTCGGCACAGCGGCCGACTGAAACGCCCCCGTCGCCGTGGGATCGGCCTTCACCTGGTCCGTCCGAGTGATGCCGTTCAGCGGATTGGCGACCGAGGGCGCGACGCTCGCGGCCAGGAACACGTCGGCCTTCCCGTTCTGGACGAAGGTGATCTTGCGGCCCGACGTGGACGTCGACGCATTCGGGAACCCGGCCTGCACGTACGCGTTGAGCGGATCGCTCAGCGAGCGGTCCATCGCGCGCCTCATCCCCACGAGCTCGCCGCTCGCCGTCCGCGTCGTGAAGCGAACCACACAGATGCCCGAGCAAGCGTCGATGGGGTGGCCGGCAGCGTCGCGGATCCCCTGGGTGACGTGGATGCGGTAGGTGGCGTCCTCCTGGAGAAACCTGTCGCTGATCCCGTACAGCGTGTCCGTGGACGGATCGAAGGTGAGCTGCCGGAAGCCGCCGACGAAGGCGCCCTTGTCGGTGGTGAGGAAGAGGTCGGACGCGTTGACGGAGCCGAGCGCGATCGCGCCGTTGAAGGGGACGACCACCCGCGGCTGCAGATCGAAGCCGTCCAGGGTGTTCAGCTCCGCGTACGCGTCGCAGATGGAGTAGTCGGCCGTGTTGCAGCTCGATTGCACGACACCACCGACGACGGGGTAGTCCACCCCGATCCGAAAGTTCACCCGCCGGCCCGAAAGCTGGCTCGAGTCGGCAACCGTGAACGCGTTGTCAGGGAAGATCCGCGCGCCGTAGCGGGTGCCGCGCAGCACGTCGACGTCGGTGGCGGCGGCGACGGGAAGTGCCGAGGGCACCACGGACATACCGAGGCAAGCAGCCAGTGCGGTCCCCACGATTCGCCTGTTTCGCATCGCCGGCCTCCAAGTGCCCTTCCCACTGCAGAACGTGGCGCCAAGTATCGCACTGGGACCTCACGCCCTTAACCCCTCGCCTACCCGTTGACAAGGGGCTGCTTCCTACAGTCGGCGCCGTCTTGTCCTGACGCCTCACCCCGGAAGGAGATCCCAGTGCCCGAATCGAATCCGCACGCTCTCTCCCAGCTGGTCAGCCGCAGGCGGTTCATCGGAGGAGGCGCGGCGGCCGCTGCTGCCGCGTTGGGCGCGACGGCGCTGCCGCCGTCGGTCGTGCGGGCCCTCGCCGCGACCGCTCCGGCGGGCGCCGGACAGCTGAGCGACATCGAGCACGTCGTGATCCTGATCCAGGAGAACCGCTCCTTCGACCACTACTTCGGAACGCTGTCGGGTGTTCGCGGCTTCGGCGACCCGGGTGCGATCACGTTGTCGACGGGGAGGTCCGTCTTCTTTCAGCCCGACACGAAGAATCCCGACGGCTACGAGCTGCCCTTCCACATGCCCGAGAGCACGACCAGCAGCCCGTGCCTGTCCGATCTGTCGCACGCGTGGACGGCCCAGCACCAAGCCTGGAACCACGGCGCGATGGACATGTGGCTACCTGCACACCGGGCCGCTGACGGCGACACCGTCGGGCCGCTGACGATGGGATACCTGACCCGCGCGGACCTGCCCTTCTACTACGCGCTCGCCGACGCGTTCACGATCTGCGACGGCTATCACTGCTCGGTGTTCGGCCCGACCAATCCCAACCGCGTGATGTCGGTCAGCGCGACGATCGACCCGGGTGGAGCGGGCGGCGGACCCGTCGTCGACAACAGCAGCACAGGGTTCTCGTGGACGACGTACCCCGAGCAGCTTCAGGCGGCGGGCATCACCTGGCGGGTGTTCGACGAGGGCAATGGCGACAGCGTGTTTCCGCTGTTCACGAAGTACCAGGACCAGACGTCCGTCTACCACCAGCAGGGAGCGGTGACCGTGCCTCCGGGCACGTTCGAAGCGGCTGCTGCCGCGGGCCAGCTGCCGCAGGTGTCGTTCCTCTTCGGACCGCTCGCCACCGACGAGCATCCGCCGTCGCCTCCGGCGGCCGGCGAGGACCTCGTCAGCCGCGTGCTCACTGCGCTCGCCTCCAACACGACGGCATGGTCGAAGACGGTGCTGTTCCTCACCTACGACGAGAACGACGGTCTCTTCGATCACGTCGTGCCGCCGACCCCACCGCCGGGCACACCCGGCGAGTACCTGACCGTCAACCCCCTGCCGGCCGCCGCAGGAGGCATCGCTGAACCGGTGGGGATGGGCTATCGGGTGCCCCTGATGGTGATCTCGCCCTTCTCGCGGGGTGGATGGCTCTGCCAGGACACGTTCGACCACACCTCGCTCATGCGCTTCTGCGAAACCCGCTTCGGTGCCGAGGTGCCGAATCTCAGCGCCTGGAGGCGGGAGGCGACCGGCGACCTCACCTCCGCGTTCAACTGGAACCTCGACACCACCGTCCCGGCGCTGCCCGCAACCCAGCCCCTCATCGCCAGCGCCGGACAGGCGTGCGCTGCCAACCCGGCGCCCCAGGTGCCGTCGACCCAGTCGCTGCCGTCGCAGGAGACCTCTCCGGTGCGCCACAACACGCAGGCACCGGCACCGTCGGTTCCGGATCTGCCCCTCGTCCCGGCCGCCGCCATCGCCGGCGCCGCCGCCACGGCGCTGCTGCGGTTCCGTTCGCGGGGCGCCTCGCAGCCCTGAGCAGCGCCGAGGTCGTCGAGCACACCACCGCGCACCGGAACGCCACACGCGAGCGCTCGCGTCGCACCTAGGATCTGGGCGTGATGCGTCCGGCGATCCAGTACGCGAAGAGCGGCGACGTCCACGTGGCGTATTCCGCGCTCGGTCAGGGCTCGCACGACCTCGTCGTCGTCCCGGGATTCGTCAGCCACCTCGAGATCATGTGGGAGAACGCGGCGATCGCCCGCTTTGCGGAGCGCATGAGTCGGTTCGCCCGCCTGATCACCTTCGACAAGCGCGGCACGGGGCTCTCGGATCCCGTCGCAGACGTGCCGACGCTCGAGACGCGCATGGATGACGTTCGCGCCGTCATGGATGCGGCCGGCTCCGAGCGAGCGGTGCTCATGGGCGTCTCGGAAGGAGCGCCTCTGTGCATCCTGTTTGCCGCGTCGTACCCGTCTCGCACGGCCGGGCTCGTCCTGGTCGGCGGCATGGCGCGCTCCACCTGGGCTCCCGACTACCCGTGGGGAACGCCCAAGGCGGCGCTGCTCGAGGCGGCGCTGGAATTCACCGCGCCGGCGTGGGGCAGCGGCGAGCTCTGCGAGATCTTCGCGCCGAGCCTCGCCGACGATCCTGCGACCGTGCAGTGGTGGGGACGCATGGAGAGGATGGCGGCCAGCCCCGGGATGATGGCCAAGCTCTTCGAGATGTTTCTCGACATCGACGTGCGGGACGCACTTCCGTCCGTGCACACGCCGACTCTGGTTCTGCACCGGACGGGCGACAGGGTGGTGGACGTCCACGCCGCTCGCTGGCTCGCCGAGCACATCGACGGGGCACGCTTCGTCGAGCTCGCGGGACGGGACCACGTGCCCTGGGCAGGCGACGTCGACGCGGTCGCCGGAGAGATCGAGGAGTTCGTGACGGGCGCACGCACGACCAGCGTCGACGAGCTCGATCGGGTTCTGGCAACGGTGCTGTTCATCGACATCGTGGACTCGACGCAGCGCATGGCGGAGCTGGGAGACGCGCGATGGCGCGATGTCCTGGCGCGCTACTACGAAGCCGTACGGACCGTGTTGGCGCAGCACCGTGGGCACGAGGTCAAGACTCTCGGCGACGGGATGCTGGCGACGTTCGACGGGCCAGCTCGCGCGATTCGTGCGGCGCAAGCATCGGTGCCGGCAGCGCGCGCGCTCGGCCTCGACGTCCGCGCCGGATTGCACACCGGCGAGTGCGAGATGTCCGACTCCGATGTCGGCGGGATCGCCGTCCACATCGCGGCCCGAGTGGTCTCGAATGCGCAACCGGGCGAGGTGCTGGTGTCGTCGACGATGCGTGACCTGGTCGCGGGATCGCGCATCGAGTTCGACGACCGCGGCGCGCACGTGCTCAAGGGCGTCCCCGGTGAATGGCACCTCTACGCCGTGACCGCATAGCCCGCGGCGCACGCGAAGAACCCGCCGGACGCGGCCGGCGGGTTCTTCCCAGGGGCTGCGCGCTGGCTCAGGCCACCTTGGCAGTCACCACGGGCTCGTCCATCATCCGCACCGGCGGTGCGGCGACGCCTCGCCGCCACTCGGTGACCTCGAACAGGCAGGCGAGCAGGACCACGAAGGCTGCGACGCTCAGCCCGATCGCCGCGTAGAAGGCGTATTGACCGATCTGCGACCAGCCGTACGCGTTGAGCAGCAGGCCGCGCAGCGTCTCACCGCGGAAGAGCGTCTGCACCTGACCGGCGAGCTTCGTGTTCGACGGGTCGGCTAGCGCCTTTGCGCTGACCTGCGCGTAGGTCTGTCCGCCGGCGATCTCGTCGAGGTGGACGCGGATGAAGTGATCCGCATACGTTTGAGCCTGGGCACCGGTGGTGAGCTGCTCCCCCGCGTAGACCTTCATCGCGACCGCATCGGCGGCAGGCAGCGAGGTGATCGCTTGCGAGCCGGCAGGAGGGAAGAAGATCTTCTGAGCGCTCAGCTGCGTTTGCACCTGGCCGGTCGCGAAGTTGCCCGCCCAGAAGGCGAAGCCGGCGACGAAGCCGAGGATCCCGATGAGGCCCACCTGCAGTACGAACACTCTCCAGCGCAATCCATTCGTCATGTCGTCTCTCCTTTTTGTTTGATGAGTCGGGGTCAAACCCTGTCGAGTTCATCGTCCTGTGGACGGCGCCGCGGGAACAGAGGCGTCCGCCACCACACCGCCGGGACGAAACGCCGGCAGAACCGGGACCTATGACTGATCCACGGGGGACGTTGGGCCTGATCGGGGACGCTTCGATGTCGAACGGCGGACCGGGGCCGAACGCCACGCGCCGGGCCGTTACCATGTGGCGGGCGAACCGAGCGAGCGATTGGAGGTGAGCAGCGTGCCGGTCGAGGGAGAGCCGCCCGTCGAAGAGCTGCCCCGCGAGCAGTGTCTGCACCTCCTCCAGTACGGCGCGTACGTCGGGCGTGTCGCTTTCATCCTCGACGGGCGGGCGATCGTTCTTCCGGTGAACTACCTGGCGGAGGGGTCGTCCATCGTCTTCTGCACGGCGGCCGGGACGAAGCTGACAGCGCTCGCCGCCGGCGCTGACGTGGCGTTCGAGGTGGACGACGGCCGCCCGCTGTATCGGGCCGGCTGGAGCGTCGTCGTGCGCGGCGAAGCGCGCGAGGTTTCCGACCAGCAGGAGTTGGAGCGGTTGCGTCGCGGTCCCCTCAAGTCGTGGGCGACGCACCCCAAGCAGCACTGGATCCGCATCACGATCGAGGAGATCTCTGGACGCCGCATTCCCGAGACCTGATGACGCCGGGGGGGCCGATCAGGTGTCGGCGCGATCTCGGGATTCTGTCGGCAGCGGGAGCCGGATGCGGATCTGCGTTCCCTCCCCCGGCCGGCTGTCGACGTCGAGCGTGCCGCCGAGGCTCTGGGCGCGGCTCATGAGGTTGTTCAACCCCATTCCCGGCGTGACATCGCCGGGGTCGAATCCACTGCCGTCGTCGTCCACCTCGATGAGCGCGGCGTCCGCGTCACGCCGAACGGAGACGCGGCACGTCTCGCCCCCGGCGTGACGGCCGACGTTCGAGAGCGCCTCGCGCACTATCTGGACCACGTGGGTGGCGACAGCGGCGAGCGGCGCCTCGAGGGTGCCGTCGACGTCGACGACCGTGGCGATCGGGGTGCGCTCCTGAAACTCGTGGGCGAGCTGGTCGAGCGCGTTGGTGAGGCTCCCCTCCCCGAGCAGCGCGGGGCGCAATCCGAAGATGTAGCTGCGCAGGTCTCCGATCACCACGTCGATCTCGGTCACGGCGCGCTGAATCCGGTCTGACAAGCGCGCGTCCGCGGCGGCCGTGGCGGTGCCCTGAAGGCTCAGGCCCACCGCGAACAGCGACTGGATGATGCCGTCGTGCAGGTCGCGGGCAATCCGTTCGCGATCGTCGGCGAGCTGCAGCCGTGCAAGATCCTGCTGCGTCCGCGCGTACTCGATGGCCACCGCCGCCTGCTCCGCGAAGCTCTCCAGCAGCGGCACGTCGGCGGCGTCGAACGCCCTCCCCGTCGACACCCTTCCAGTGGCGAGTACGCCCAGTTGTCCCGAGCGCATGGTCAGGGGCACCAGCACCATCGGTCCGACGCCGGCGACCCGGCCGATCGGTTGCAGCAGCGCAGATGTGGAGGCATCGCCGATGAGCATGGTCTGGCGTTTGGCCAGAACTCGCGCCGAGAGCGAGCCCTCGTACGGCACCTCAACGCCCATCAGCTCGTCGGCCGCGGTGCCGTCGGCCGCCACGATGCGCAGTTGGCCGTCCACCGGGGTGCTGAGCGTCGCGACGTCCGCCTCCACGAGACGGCGCGCCCGTTCGGTCACGACGTGCAGCACGGCCGGAAGCTCGCGGCCGGCGAGGAGCCCGGTCGCAACGGCCCGCACGGCGTCGAGCCACTCCTCGTGCCGACGTACCTCGCGAAACAGACGCGCATTGGAGACCGCGACGCCGGCCTGGCTCGCCAGGACAACCAGCGCCGTCTCGTCGGCGTCGGAGAATTCGCCGGCTGTGCGCTTGTCGGCGAGGTAGATGTTGCCGAACACGTCGCCGTGCGCGCACACGGGTGCGCCGAGGAACGACTTCATGGGGGGATGATTGCGGGGGAAGCCGACCGCCCGGTTGTCGGTTCGGATGTCGCGGAGTCTCAGAGGTCGCGGATCGCTGATGAGCACGCCGAGAATCCCTCTTCCGTGGGGGAGGTCGCCGATGGCGCCGCGTTGCGACGCCGATACGCCGACGGTGATGAAGTCGTCGAGGTGCGACTTGTCCTGGGACAGCACGCCCAACGCGCCGTAGCGAGCACCGGTGAGGTCGACGGCGTGCGTGACGATGAGCGTCAGCAACGCCTCCAACGACAGCTCGGACGCCAGACCGAGCCCGGTCTCCAGCAACTTGGCCGCGCGATCACCGGTGATGGCCATCCTCGGCCGAGCATAGTCGTGCCCGGTGCCCGCCGACGGCGGCGCCGTCAGCGCGATACCGGTCTGCGGCAGCCCGGCACGGGGCCGTACGTCGTCCGCTCGACGACGAAGAACCGGCACCGGACGACAGTCCGTTGCTGCGCGAGACGCGGATAACTCTCGAACCCGGGGCACTCGGCCGCTGCCGCGCGGTGCTGAGGGCAGGGCGCGCAGAAAATGGGGTTGGGGAGCGGCTCGCGCGGAGCAGGACGTGCGCTCATGCCGTCACGTCCGCGGCCGGCACGAGCGAGCCGGCCAGCCGCTTCATGAACGACCGGATGCTCGCTTCGGCCACCCGATGCAGCAGCAGCCGGTCGACCTGCCTGCCGACCACGCCCATCGGCGGCACGTACCGGCCGCGCAGCGACAGCTGACACAGACCGGGGTCGAGCGGCGCGAGCTCGAGGTCTGCTGTCAACGCCGGAAACAGCCCCGGTACGCCGGTCGCCCGCCAGGTCAGGGGGACGATCGTCACCTCGCCGTTTGCGATCGCCTCCCCGAGTTCCACCCTCACCGTCTTCGCGAGCATCGGCAGGGCCTGCACCGGGCCCACACGGACGCGCAGCTGCTCGCCCTCGACGGCCGCGGCCTCGGCAAGGGGTGACATCCAGGAGCCGTGATCGGTCAGGATGAGGTCGCGCACCTCGGCGATGGGCCGGGACACGTACGCGAAATCGTGCAAGAGCATGCTGCGATGGTCCGGCCCCGAGCGCGGGAGCGGACAGAGCACAACGTCATCGATGCGGGTGACGAGTGTCCCTTCGCTGCGCCGGTGCGCTGCTAGAGTGGCCTCATGATCGACGGTGCGATCACTGTGCTGCTCTGCGACGACCACGAGCTGGTGCGGCGCGGCGTGCGCAGCCTCCTCGACAGCGCGGAGGGCGTGCAGGTGGTGGGCGAAGCAGCCGACGCCGACTCAGCTCTGAAGGCGGTGAGGACCCACCGGCCCCGCGTGGTCGTGATGGACGTGCGGCTCCCGGGACGGTCGGGAATCGAGGCGTGCCGTGACATTCGCTCGGAATTTCCGGAGACCGGCGTTCTGATGCTCACCGCGTACGCGGACGACGAGGCACTGTTCAGCTCCATCATGGCGGGCGCTTCCGGGTTCGTTCTCAAACAGGTGCGCGGCGCCGACCTCGTCGGCGCGATCCAGCAGGTGGCTGAGGGCCGCTCGCTTCTCGATCCGACGGTGACGGCGCGCGTCCTCGCGCGCCTGCGCGGTGAAGCGTCTCCCGCGGAGGGCCTCAGCGATCTGACGCCGCAGGAGCGCAAGATCCTCGACCTCGTCGCGGAGGGGCTCACCAACCGGCAGATCGCGGAGAAGGTGTTCCTCGCCGAGAAGACCGTGAAGAACTACGTATCCAACATCCTGATGAAGCTCGGTCTCTCGCGGCGGGCCGAGGCCGCCGCGTACATGGCGCGACAGAAGAGCTCGCGCCGCGACGCAACCGATTGGTCGTGAGGCCAGCGCGCCCGGGTCGCTGAAGAGCCTGTCAGCCCCGCCGTCTCAACGGGGTGACCGCAGGTTCCCCCGCATGGAGGCGTAATGGCGACGCCAGATCAACCGGTGTATGGGAATCCAGCGCGGAATGTCGCGCAGCCCCGGGATGAACGGCACCAGGAGCAGCAGCACGCTCAGCGCGAGCATAGTTCCGATCACCGCGAGGTCCGCGTTTGCAGAGCTGATGCCGAGAACGCCGTGATCGGAGTTGTACGGCGGGATCTGATACCACATGGTGTAGAGCCACAGCCAGGCTTGTCCCGGGTACCGGCCCGTCTCGTTCATCATGCCCCACTGGCTTCCGGTGAGTTGCTGATCCTGCGCGAGGCCGGGAAGGTAACCGCCGTCGTCCATGAAGAGCAGGGGCCGTGTGAAGTCGGTCTGGTAGAAGTGGCTGCTGGTCAGCAGCAGCGCGTCGAGTCCTCCTGAGCGCCCGAGCCGCAGCATGCGGTCCATCAGCAGGGGTACGGGACCGTAGTCCCCCTTCGCAACCGCGATCCCGCCTGCGCTGTTCAGCGAGGCGTTGCCCAGCGCGTTGGTGTAATCGGTGAGCCATTTGGTCTGACGGTCACTCGACGCCGCGGTGTATTCGTGCAGCGCGCCCGCCAGCTCCGTATCACCTGACGTCGACTGCCGCAGCGGCTCCAGCACGAAGTCGTTCTGCGCATCCGTGCGAACGTGCACCCCGAACCACTCCTGTGGATGAAGGAACCCCCAACTCTGCACAGAGCCGGAGCCCGCGTTGTACGGAGGACCGTAGCTCGAGACCGTCGTCGTGCCGGCGAGCTCGCCCGTCGCGGTCGTCACGAAGTCGACTGGGTCTGCCTTCGACCAGCTCTGAATCGTCACCGACGGCACGTCGGGCGACGAGAGGACCACCGAGAGCACGAGAACGAGCACGAGTATGGCGACCAGTGCGATCGTCACCTCCTTGACGAGGTCGTACGGTGCCATGGCGACACCGCGGTAGTAGCGCTCCTTGTCCACCGTGCTGCCCGTCGTGCCGAACATCCTCATGACGAGCCGGCCGCGTGCGCGTCGGCGGCCGCCGGGTCGTCGATGGGCCGCACCACGCCGCGGCTCCGAACCTGGACTATATGGAGCACGACCAGAAGGGTCACCCCCACCGGGAAGAGCATCACGTGCAGGCCGTACATCTGGCCAAAGTTGGTCACGTTGAAGAGGCCGCCCAACCCCGTCGAGTTGACCGCGTCCTTGGCGTTCACGGCGATCCACTGCGAGTCGAAGTTCTGCTGGATGAGATAGCCGGTGAATGCCGTCACAAGGCTGACGAGGAAGATCACCACGCCCACCATCCACGTTCTGGCCCTGCCGTCCCGCCACCCGGCGCCCCAGAACTGACCCCAGAGGTGCAGGACCATGAAGATGAAGAACATCTGCACGGCCCAGAAGTGAATGCTGTTGAAGAAGCGACCGATCGACGAGACGTGCCACCACGCTGAGCCGAAGAACGCGAGCACGACGCCACTGATGACGACCCAGACGAGGGCAGCGATCGTGACGACCCCGAACACGTAGACCCACGAACCGACGTACGCCGGCTGACGCGTGGGCAGCAACTCGGTGATGGGCAGCGTGCGCTCGACACGATCGCGGATCGCGGCCGTCCATCCCGGCTCGCGAGCCGCCACCTGCGGCGCTGCGGCGGCGGACCGTTCGGCCGCGGGATCACTGGTCATCGCGGCGCTCCCTGCTGCCTCGGTGGGCGGGAAACGGCGCGACCAGCGCGATGACGAAGAGCAGCAGCATCACCCCGATGAGAACGAGGTTGGGAACCGAGATGAGGATGAAGCCCCAGTGAACGTAGGGTGCAGGTGCGTCCATCAAGGATCTCCATGACCTGGATCGATATCGCCGAGATTCTGCCACCGCCTCGGGAGATGCGAAAGGGCTGCCGGTAATCGCTCCACCCGGCTCTGCGACCCGGGAGTTCGTGACAAACGGCCCTACGCGCCGCATGCCGTCGCGCCGGACGATTGGCCGGTGGACGTGAACCTTCCGGGCCGATCCGTCCGTCAGCCACGCGCGCTCACCGCGTGTCCGTACGGATCAGAAACGCTACAGGCGTGCCGCGAGTACGTTCCCATGTCGGAGCACAGCTCGCGTCCCGGATCGGAAGCGTGCCGGTACGAGCAGCTGGCTCAGACCACGAGGTGGGCCGTACGGCGGCGCTGCCGGAGACCGGCTGAAACGGGCCCGATCCCAGCATCGGTCTGACCCGACGAGTCAGAGTTGAGCGGGGGTGCGCACTCCGCTCACCAGACCGCGGGAGGACCACAGGCATGAGCGTTCCGTCGTTTCCACCGTCTCCGCCGGCCGCGCGGCGCCCGGCGCGCGCCGGAGGCATCGCGCTCGTCGTTCTCGGGAGCATCGCGATGCTCGTCGCCATTGGGCTCCTCGCGGGCGGAGGCGTCCTGATGTGGGCCGATCGCACGCAGCGCGACGCCTTCGGATACCTCACCTCCCCCACCACGCAGCTGACCGCTCCCTCGTATGCGATCGCAGTGACCGATTTGAACGTTGCGGTCTCATCTCCCACGTGGCGCGTCGCCAGAGACGCCCTGGGCAAAGTGCGCGTCACGGCGACACCCGCACAGGGCGCAACGCAACTCTTTCTCGGCATCGCTCCCCGCAGCGACGCGCTGCGCTATCTGAGCGGCGTCGCCTACGACGAGCTCACGAACCACGTCGGGGCGGCCTCCGGCCCCACGTACGTCGCGCACGAGGGCGGGGCTCCGGCAGCTCCCACGTCGCAGAGCTTCTGGCAAGCGCGTGCGACAGGCGGGGGCACTCAGACCCTGAGCTGGCAGATCACGAACGGGCAGTGGGCGATCGTCGTGATGAACGCGGACGCTTCGCGTGGCGTCTCCGCCGACGTCTCCGTGGCGGCCAGCGCGCCGTTTCTCTTCGCGCTGGCGCTCGGGCTGCTGATCGGTGGCGCGGTCGCCGTCCTGGTGGCCGGCCTCCTGCTGTTCGGTGGCATCCGCATCCTTCGCCCGGGAGCGCCGGTCCCAGGTGAGGGGTGGGTCACCCCTCCCCCTGCCGCACCGAGCTTGCCGCCCCCTCCTCCCACCGGGTTCGACGGGCTCTCGTATCCGCTCCACCTCGGAGGTCGCATGAGCGCGACGCCTGCGCGCTGGCTGTGGCTGGTCAAGTGGTTCCTGCTCATCCCCCACTACGTCGTGCTCGTGTTTCTGTACGTCGGCGCATTCGTGCTCACGGTGATCGCGTTCTTCGCAATCCTCGTCACCGGACGCTACCCGCGCTCGATCTTCGACTTCAACGTGGCCGTGCTCCGCTGGAGCTGGCGAGTGAGCTTCTACGGCTACAGCGCGCTGGGTACGGATCGCTATCCGCCGTTCACCTTCAGCGAAGCCTCCGACTATCCCGCCACCCTCGCCGTTCCATACCCCGAGCGGCTCTCCCGCGGACTGGTGCTCGTCAAATGGTGGCTGCTGGCCATTCCGCACTATCTGATCGTCGCCGTGCTCGTCGGTGGCTCGGCGGTGGTCGTGCACAACGCCGCGTACGCGTTCGAGGTCCCGTACACGGGTCTCATCACGATCCTCGTGCTCATCGCAGGGGTTGCCCTGCTGTTCACCGCACGGTATCCGCGGGGGATCTTCGACCTGGTGATGGGGCTGAATCGGTGGGTGTATCGCGTCTTCGTCTACGTGCTGCTCCTTCGAGACGAGTACCCGCCGTTCCGGTTGGACATGGGCGGTGAGGAACCGGCAGGCTTCAGCGGGGCGCCGGTCCCGTCCCCCGCCGGACCGGCGGTGCAGACGCGGCCATCAGGCACGTAGGAGCGAGACATGGGCACACCGATGCAACACACCCGGCTCGAGAACGAATCGGACGAATACCTGACGCGTCGCGAGGAGCTGCGCGGAGCAGAGGTCGAGCTCATGCAACAGCGCGAGCACGTCGCCGCGCTGCGCCGCGCGCTTCCCCGAGGCGCGCCGCTCCAGGACTATGCGTTCGAGGAGGGGCCTGCGGACCTGGACGCCGGAGACGCGCCGGTCCACACGGTTCGTCTCAGTGAGCTCTTCACGCAACCCGACCGCCCGCTCGTCATCTATCACTTCATGTACGGCAAGCGTCAGACCGAGGCGTGCCCGATGTGCACCATGTGGATCGACGGGTACAACGGCGTCGCCCAGCACATCGCACAGAACGTCGACTTCGCCATCGCGGCGGCCACCGACCCGGTGACGTTACGCCGGCACGCGCGCGACCGGGGTTGGCGCAACCTTCGTCTGCTCAGCTGCGGCGACAGCACGTTCAAGTACGACCTGGCGAGCGAGGACGCGGAGGGCAATCAGGAATCGACGCTGTCGGTGTTCACGCGCGAGGCGAGCGGAACCGTGCGCCACTTCTACACGTCCCACCCGGCGATGGGCGACGACATCGACCAGCGAGGGATCGATCTGCTGACGCCGGTGTACAACCTTCTGGACCTGACGCCGAGCGGCCGGGGCGACTGGTATGCGGACCTCTCATACGCGGCTCGCACCGCGGCGGACGTCAGCGCCAGCTGATTCTCGGCACCGCGGCTGAGGGGCAGCCGCCCCGCGTCAGCGGGTTGGAGCTTGAGTTAAGCAGCTACTTGACCATCGGCCGCTCGGCGGCGCATACTCAAGTCGATGCTTAACCAAGTGGCCACGCCGGAACGAGTCTTTCAGGCCCTGGCGGTCCCCAGCCGTCGCTTCATCGTCGACCGGCTGTCCCGGGGCCCGGCGTCGGTCAGCGAGCTCGCCCGGCCGCTCCCCATGTCGCTCGCTGCCGTCGTCCAGCACCTCCAGGTGTTGGAGCAGTGCGGCATCGTCCGCTCCGAGAAGGTCGGACGGGTGCGCGTGTGCCGGGTCGACCCGGCGGCGCTGCTCGCGGCAGAGCGCTGGATCACGGAGCGGCGCGCCATGTTGGAGGAGCAGCTCGACCGTCTCGGCGCGGTGCTCGCCGAGCAACCTGAGGCGACCGAACGCGACGTATCCACCCCACAGGAGGAACAGCACAATGGCTGAAACCGCTGTCAGAGGACTGACGCTGAGCGCCGACCCCGGCGTGCAGGAGCTGACCGTCACCCGCGTCTTCGAAGCTCCGCGCGAGCGCGTGTTCAAGGCGCACATCGACCCCGAGCTGATTGCGCAGTGGTGGGGGCCGGCCCGCTACACCATGGTCATCGACAGGATGGACGTGCGCCCGGGCGGGGCCTGGCGATTCATCCACCGCGACGCCGACGGCACCGAGCACGCCTTTCACGGCGTGTACCACGAGATCGTCGAGCCCGAGCGGATCACGTGGACCTTCGAATACGAGGGCTGGCCAGGCCACGTGTCGCTCGAGACCGTGAGCTTCGAGGAGTCCGACGGCAAGACCACGCTCACCGTTCACTCTGTCTATCAGTCGGTTCAGGCACGCGACGGGATGATCGACTCCGGCATGGCCGAAGGGCTCGCCGAGAGCTGGGACCGGCTGCAGGCGCTGGTGGCCTGACACCGGCCTCGTCGTCCTCGTGGGTGGCGTCTCGCGCGCGCGAGGCGCCACCGCTAGTCTCGACGCAACGTCACCGCGCACACGGCGCAGAGACCGCACCGGAGGTTCCAGCTCATGCCACGAAGCGTTGTCGCCAGCACCTACGTCACCCTCGACGGCTACATCGACGAACCCGGCAAGTGGTCGTTTCCCTTCTGGAGCGAAGAAGCGTCGCAGTTCAAGGCCCGTGAGCTGTTCGCCAGCGATGCGCTGCTCCTCGGCCGGCTCACCTACGACGGTTTCGCCAAAGCCTGGCCGACGATGCAGGGCACCGGCGAATTCGGCGAGAAGATGAACGCGATGCCGAAGTACGTGGCGTCGCGAACCCTGGACTCCGCAACGTGGAACGCGACGATCATCAGGGGCGACGTCGCGGCGGCGGTCCGCGAGCTCAAGGGCGAGAACGGCGGCGACCTGCTCATCGGGGGGAGCGGGCAGCTCATCGATTTCCTGACAGGCTACGACCTCATCGACGAGTATCGCTTGATGGTGTGTCCGATCGTGCTCGGCGGTGGGACCAAGCGGCTGTTCGGTGCCGCACCGAAGACGACCCTCACGCTCGTCGACAGCGTCACCTTCCCGTCCAGCGTCGTGGTCCACACCTACCATCCCGCGGCGGCCGCGGCCTGACGGCCGGCGCTTTCACACCGATACCGCGTGAACGTCAGCCCCGGCCTCTGCGCCGGATGTCGTCACGGCCGCGTAATCAAAGGAGCGCGCTCGTCCTTCTGGATGTGTGAGCTGGCCGTGGTCGACCCGACCTACCCTCGCTTTCCACGCCTGCCGGTGCTGACGTGCTCGGGGTTCGAACCGCGGCCCGAAGGTGCGACTCCACCACCCACTCCCGACGCCGGAACCGCATAAACAGGACGCTCGGAGCTCATCGTGCCGCGCCGCGTGCGCTCGTGCGCGCGCTTCCCGGGCGCCTCACAGCTGCACGCTGACGCCGGCGCCGCTGGAGACCGCCGCGTCGTAGACGATGCGAGCCACCACCGCGTCCTCGAACGCGACCCCCGTGGATTTGTACAGAGTGATGTCGTCTGCCCTCTGCCGTCCCGGGCGCGAACCTGCGATCACCTCACCGAGCTCGGTGAGCACCTGGGGGTCGGCGCCCTGCAGCTCGCGCGCACCGGCGGGCGGTGGGTTCTCCGCGGCGCCACGCCACTCCACGAACACGCGTGACCGGTCAACCGTCTCGGCGTCGACCTCGGCTCCGAAGGTCCCCCCCACCGACGTCACGTGTGTCCCCGGTGCGAGCCATCCGTAGCGGATGACCGGCTCACGCGCGTCGGTGCAGCAGCAGACGACGTCCGCTCCACGCACCGCCTCTTCGAACGTGTCCATGACGACGCACCGCGGGTCGAGGTCGGCGAGCTGGACGGCGCGCTCCCTGGTCCGGGACGCAACGCGGATGGATGCGAGCTCGCGCACGAGCGGCACGGTCGCGAGGTGCGACCGGCCCTGAGCGCCGGCGCCCAGGATCGCGAGGGTTCTCGCATCGGGGCGCGCGAGCAGGCGCACCGACACGGCTGCTGCTCCACCCGTCCTCACGGCGGTGATGTATTCACCGTCCATGACGCACAGCGGAGCACCGTCGTGCTCGTCGAAGACGGCGATCAGTCCCTGGTGAGAAGGTCGGCCCGCGTCAGCGTTGCCAGGAAACACGGTGACCGCCTTGATGACGAGGCCCGCTCCCGCCAGCCAGCCGGGCATCGCACCGAGCAGTCCGGACGGCGCACGGGCCGCGGTGCGCGGCGGAATCGACGCCGCCCCTGTCGAGTACTCGCGAAATCCGGCCTGCAGCGCCTGGAGCATCGCAGGCAATGACAGCAGACGCTCCACGTCGGACCTGCTGAGAAACAGCAACGGACCGCGACGGACGGGCTTCGGGGCCCGGCTCAGCCTCCTGCGGGCGGCTTCAGCGTCAGGCCATGCCTGGCGCCGGCTGCGACGAGCCGCTCGATGTCGGGCGGTCCGGACGGCGGAGGCGGGATCTCCCGTCGCGGCGCAGCCTCGCCGACCTCTTTGAAGAACTCGTCGATGCCACCCGGCGAGTACATGACGAGCAGGCGCGCCTGGTCGATGGGTTCGAACGTTTCCGACGTGCCGCGCGGAAAGAACAACACGGATCCAGGCCCTGCTTCGACCGTCTCGCCTTCGACGTGAAACTTCACGCGGCCCTCGATGACGTAGACCGTCTCGTCCTGGTCGTGGACGTGTTCCGGAGGAGCTGCGCCCACAGGGACTGTGAACTCCATCACGGTGACGGCTCCATCGGTTTCCGCGCTCGACACCCGCACCTCGTACAGGCCCCCGAGCAACCAGAGCGCCGTGCTCTCTCCAGCCTTGCGCGCCACAGTTGCGGTTGGCATACGACGCTCCTCCAATCCCCGACAGCGGTTCGAACGGAAGCATACGCTGACGCTGTCCCGTGTACACGCCGGTCACCCGCGCTGAAGCAGAGGCCGCACGCCGTCGCCTGGATGGCGTGGCCCTGCGCACCCCGCTGGTGCCGCTCGACGTCGCTGGGCCCGCTCGGATTCACCTCAAGCTCGAGGTGCTGCAACCGATCGGGTCGTTCAAGATCCGCGGCGCTGCGAACAAGATGCTGCAGGTCCCTCGGGACCAGCTGGCGAACGGCGTGTGGACTGCGAGCGCCGGCAACATGGCGCAGGGCGTGGCGTGGTGCGCGCGCAGACTCGGTGTCCCGTCGACGATCGTCGTTCCAGTGACGGCGTCGGAAGCCAAGCTGGCCGGGGCCCGGCGGCTCGGAGCCGCGATAGAGAAGGTCACGCTCGACGAGTTCTTCGAGACGTTCGCGACGCGCCGGCGGCTGGGCATCGACGGCTTCTTCGTGCACGCGTTCAGCGACCCGGACGTCATGGCCGGGAATGCAACCATCGGGTTGGAGATCCTCGAGGACCTGCCGGACCTGCGCGCCCTCTACGTCCCGTACGGCGGAGGCGGGTTGAGCTGCGGGATCGCGGCCGTGGTCCGAGCCCTGGCGCCGGACGTGCGCATCATCGCGTGCGAGCCCGAGACGGCGGCGCCGCTGGCGGCGTCGCTGCGCACCGGGTCGATGCAGGAGGCTGCGTTCACCCCCAGCTTCGTCGATGGCGCCGGTGCGCCGCGTCTCTACCCGGAGATGTTCGAGCTGGCGCGCGTGTTGATCGACGACGCCGTCGCGGTGCCGCTCGCCGACGTCGCACGCGCGATTCGGGTGTTGGCGGAGCGCGCCCACGTCGTCGCCGAGGGCGCCGGCGCACTGGCCGTCGCTGCAGCGATGCTGCACAACGCCGCCGAGCCGGTGGCATGCGTGGTTTCCGGCGGCAACATCGATCGCTCCCTGCTCGCCGACCTGCTCGCGGCGCCGCCTTCGTGAACACGGAATCGAGCGCGCCGGTGGACGAGAGCGACGCGGCGATCGCCGAGCGGATCCTGGACGTCTCTCGCCGGATCGCCCCGTACGTCCGCCGAACACCGCTGATCGATTCGCCGGGGGGTGCTCGCCTGAAACTCGAGTCGCTGCAACCGACGGGGAGCTTCAAGGTGCGCGGCTTCTTCGCGGCGGCGCTCGCGCTGGACCGCACACGGGTGCGCGAGGGCATCACCACCGTCAGCGCGGGGAACGCGGCGCTCGCGTGTGCGTACGTCGCCCGAGCGCTCGGTCTCGCGTGTCGCGTCGTGATGCACGAGTCCGCGCCGAACTTGAAGGTCGAGGGTGTTCGGAGCCTTGGGGGAGAGATCCGGCTCATGCCGCGCGAGCAGCTCAACGCCTGGATCGGCGAGCGCGGCTGGGAGGGTGAGCCGGGCACGTTCATTCATCCGTTCGCGGACCCGATGGTCATCGCCGGGCATGGCTCGATCGCTCTCGAGGTCGTCGATCAGTGGCCCGAGGTGCGCCGCATCGTCGTCCCCGTGGGAGGAGGTGGGCTCGTGTCCGGCATCGCGCTCGCTCTGGGCACGACACGACCGGACATCACGGTTGTGGGTGTGCAGTCCGACGGATACGCGCTGTGGTCTCGAGCGTTCGCAGAGGGGGGCCGGGTCTCGCTCCAACCCCACACCATCGCGGACGGTACGACGGCCCCTTTCGACACTCGAATGTTCGAGCGCCTCCGGCGGCACGTCGCCGAATGGATCGTGGTGCCTGAGAGCGAGGTGCGCGCGTCGGTGGCGCGCCTGGCTTCTGAATGCAGGCTCGTCGTTGAGGGCGCAGGTGCCCTTAGCTACGCGGCCCTACGCGAGCGACCCGCGCAGCCCACCGCAGCCGTGGTGTCGGGTGGCAACATCGACGTCGAGCGGCTCGCGACGCTGCTGACCGAAACACGGGAGTAGACGGCACATCTCCCCTGAGCCCGGGCTGGTCCCTGCGCAAGCTTCCGGGCCCTTCGGCGTCTACTCAGTTGTAGGCGGATCCGCGCCCGCCATCGGTGGAGGCCGGATTCGCATCGGGGAGTGCGAACAGAAGGACAGCGAGACATGAGGGTGACCCATCCAACCGGGCAGAGGGCCGGACGGCCCCTGTACGCAGGTCTCGCGGGTGCCGCGATCCTGTCGCTGATCACTGCCGCGGCAGTGAGGGCGGCGCCGAGCCCCTCCAGCGTCACCGTCGGCGTCGGCGGCGCTGCGCCGGCTCAGGCCACAGTCAACGGTGGTCCGATCACGGGGCAGGGCGACAACGGCCTCGGGCAACCGCTGAATCCCTGTCCGTCGCCCGCGTGCGAGTCGTTCGGGATCACCTTGCAGGCGCCCGCCGGCTACGCCGCGGGCAACGTCATCCGCCTCGCGGTCAGCGTGGCCACGACCACGCCGGTTCCGCCGAACCCCCAGGCCGGCACCCTCGACACCTACCTCGAAGACTCGAGCGGCGCGGTGGTCTCCTCAGATCCAAACAGCCAGAACCCGTCGACAGTCGCGGACAACGACGCCCAACCCGGCAGCTACACGCTCGTCGTCGCCGGTTCCACAGGCGCCGACAACAGCTACGTCGCGACGGTGACGACAGCTTCCACGCCGCGCGTCACCGCGGGCATCCCCAACGACATCACCTTCGCCCCGTCAACGGTCGTGTCGCCCGTCGTGCTCGGGGGTGAGCCGCAAGTGACCCTCGAGCGCCCGCAGGCCAACTCCTTGGCGGGCGCGGTCGACAGCAACCGCGGGTTCGTCGACTGGCCGCTCTCCAGCCGCACCAACATCGGCACGCTCTGGCGCACCACCAACGGTGGAGACAGTTTCCGCCAGATCTACGACACCACGTGCGCACAGCGCCAGCGCCCGAACTGCCAGACCGGTGGCGGCGGCGACACCGTGAACCGCGTCAACCTCTATGACGGCCACGTGCTCTTCGGCGATCAGGAATCGCTCGCGGCCGAAGCCTACGCGCAGTCCGGCGACCACGGCGACACGTTCCCACCCACACAGCAGACCCCGATCACAGCCGGGGGCACGGCGGTCGACCGCCAGTGGATCGCTCCCGTCTCCGGCCCCGGGTACACAGCCGGTCCGACCGATCAATATCCGCTCGAGGGGATCTTCTCGTATCACATCCCGGTCGACGGAATCTACGTGTCGGGCATCGACACATCCGGCGTCGTCCATCCCGCGGTGCTCACGCAGGTCAATGCGGTCGATCAGAGCGGCGACAGCGTGGTGGACACGACGGGCGGTCCCGGCGACGGGTGGCTGTACCTGAGCTACCGCCAGGCGATCGTCAGCACGCAGGCGACCGGGTATCTGGTCGCCACCGTGCCGGTCAGCCAGTTCGAGACACCGGGAATCAGCCCCACCGGCGCCTACCACGTGAACCTCGTCAACAGCGACATCCCCGAGGTCTTCCCGTGGATCGCGCTGGATACGCACGGCAACGCGTACGCGACGTGGGTGACTGGCGGCAAGGTCTACCTGGCCTATTCACTCATCGACGATCGCCACAACAATCCGCACCTCGGTGGTGTTCCGGGCACGCTCTGGACGACGAAGGTGCAGGTGAACCCGACAGTCCTCGGCAGCACGCTGTTCCCGGAGATCGTCGCGGGTGACCCCGGCCACGTCGCGATCACCTACGTCGGCACCGCGGGTTTCACCGGTGTTGCGGACAACGCCGTGGGAGCCAACTGGTACACGTTCACGAGCATCAGCACCGACGCGCTGGACGCCTCGCCGACCTTCGTCACCGGCCCTGTCTCGCACCGGGTCGTCCACACTGGCACGCTGTGCACCTCCGGCACGACGTGCGCCACCAGCAACGGCGACCGCTCGCTGCTGGACATGATCGACATCAGCATGGACGCGGACGGCCGAGTGGGTGTCGTGTACTCGAACAACAACAACCTGTTTGCACGGCAGGAGCTCTCGTCCTCCGGCAGCCTCGGAAGCGAAGGCAGCCCCTACGTCATGTTCGCCAAGCTCGCCAGTGGACCCTCACTGCTCAACGGTCACGGCCCGTACGCCTTCTCGTATCCACAACAGTGCCGCTCCGCGCCGGGCGGCGACGCCACCTGGCCCAATCACCTCACCGGAGCCTCCAACATTCCGGGGCTCGACGTCCTCGGTGACTGCGTCTACACGGACGCGAACGGCAACCTGGTCGCACGTGTCGATCTGGCGGACGCGAGCCATCAAGGCATGGTGAACGCGCTGGGCGCTTACAACGGTGTGCTCACAACCGATCTCCCCGCGCAGCGTATCCAGTACGTCGTGCGCTTCGAAACCGCCAACGACGTGGGCTACATGGCGTTCGACGTCAACTCGGCGGGCGTCGAGAGCTCATACGGCGGTATCATCGACCAGAACAATCAGATCATCGCGGCGGGAAACGCGGTCGGGACGCTCTACAACGCGCAATCGGGCTTCACCGTCTCGGCGACGCGTGCGGGCAACAGCCTGCTCCTGAGCGCGCCCATGGCTCAATTCGCCGTCAACAATGGAATGACGCTGGACAGCGTCACCGCGTTCACCGACGCCGGACCCGCAGACACATCGGTCGGCGGCGTCACCAGCACCGACGGTACGATTCTCAACACCGACCGCGTGGTGGACTCGTCACCGCCGCTCGACGTCGTAGCCGAACCACTGCAGCCGCAGGCCACCACGCCCGAAGCGCCGTACGTCATCCTGCTTCCGCTGATCGGCCTCGCGATCGGGGGCGTCCTCATTCAGCGGCGGCGGCGGGTTGCCGGCCCGCGGTAACCCTGCGCCGTACGCCACCGACCCACGGGTCGACGCCTACATAGACAGCCTCCCCTCGTGGCAGCAGACGATCTGCCACGAGGTGCGCGACCTCGTGCACGGCGTGGATCCCGCGGTGGTCGAGGCGATCAAGCGCAGCCGGTTTCCCTACTTCGTGCTGGACGGCAACATCTGCGCGCTGGTGGCGGCGAAGGACCACGTGAACGTCTTCCTCTACGACGGCGGCATCGTTCCAGACCCGCACGGGATCATCACGGGCGGCCACGACAACAAGACCGCTCGCACGGTGGCCATCGGGCAAGGGGCCAGGGTCAACGCGCGTGCTCTCAAAGCGATGTTCCGGCAGATCATCGCCAACAACCGCGCGGGCGGCTGGCGGACGTTGAAGGGGAGAGGCTGACTCAGCCGGACGCGGGGCTGATGTTCACGAGCCAGTTGACCCCGAATCTGTCGGTGACCATGCCGAAGGTGTCGCCCCAGGCTGCTTTCTGCAGCGGCATGCTGACCGTCCCGCCGTCCGAGAGCTTGGTGAAGTAGCCGCTCAGCTGCCCTTCGTCGTCGCCGCTCAGCGACATGCCGAAGTTGCGGCCGGGCTGGAACTCCATGTGCTTCGGCGTGTCCGATGCCATGAGGGTGATGGCGTTGTCACCCTTCAACTCGGAGTGCATGACGAGATTCTCTTCGCTCGGATCCTGCGCGGCATGCAGGTCCTTGAACGTCCGCAGATCCAACTCGCCGCCGAAGACGCCCCGATAGAACTCCATGGCGTCGCGGGCGTTGTCCTTGAAGTTGAGATACGGATTCAGCCTGATCGTCATGGCGGCGCGCCCTCGTCTCCTGACAGCTGTTGCGATGAAGCGGCTGCCACTCTAGCATGGCTCCCGCGCCGCGCCCGGCGCGCCCGACACCCTGCAGTTTGCAAAGGACACCGGCACGAGTGATCGATTTCTCCGCGGTCGACGCGCTGACGTTCGACTGCTACGGCACCCTCATCGACTGGGAGACGGGCCTGCTGCGGACACTCGGACCGATGGTCGCCACGCGGGGAATCCAGGTTGCCGACGATCGACTGCTGGAGACGTATGCACGTCACGAGTCGTCGCTGGAAGCCGGCCCGTACGTCGGTTACAAGGACGTGCTCGTGGGCTCCCTGCGCGGTCTGGGCGCCGAGCTCGGATTCGAACCAACGGAGGGCGAGGAGGCGGCATTCGCGCGCTCGCCCGCCGACTGGCCGCCGTTCTCCGACAGCGCTGACGCGCTCGCCCGGCTGCGAGAGCGCTTTCGCCTCGGCGTCATCACCAACTGCGACGACGACCTATTCGAGGAGTCCCGTCGCAGGCTGGGGGCCGACTTCGCGTGGATCATCACAGCCCAGCAGGCACGCAGCTACAAGCCGGACGCGCACAACTTCGAAGTGGCGTTCGCCCGGATCACGGTGCCGCGGCAGCGCATCGTGCACGTGGCGCAGAGCCTGTATCACGACCACGTCCCGGCCAAGCATCTGGGGATGACGACGGTGTGGGTCGATCGCCGGCGCGGTCGCGACGGCTTCGGGGCCACCCCGCCCGCGGAGGCCAAGCCCGACCTCGTCGTTCGAGACATGCGCGAGCTCGCGCAAATGGCCGCGGGGTGACGCCAGCCTCGGTCTACGGTGTGCACGGGGTAGGCTGGTCGCAGTGGCCGAAGTCGTGCTTTCCGTCACGCGCACGGGTTGACGCTGGGCTGTCGTACGTTCGCCGATCGGCTGCACACACACACCGGATCTCTACGAGGGCCGGGTCTTCGCAGTCTGAGGCGCGGAGCTGTTCATCTACCCGGGCGACCGGCACCTCTTCGCCGACAGTGCCCTCGGCGACTACGACGCACGCTCGGCAAGATTGCTCATGGAGAGGACGCTCGCCTTCCTCGGCAAGGTCGACTGAAAGAACACCACCACTTGGCGATCGCGCGTTCAACGCGCCGCAGATGTTACGTGGCCTTGCTCCCGCTGGTCTGGACCGCATGAATGGTCGCGCCGATAACCGCACCGATGAACGGTCCGACGATGTAGATCCAGAGATCGGACCATGAGCCGGACGCGAACACGGCCGACCCGAAGGTCGCTCCGAAACCGACAGCCGGGTTGAACGCGCCACCCGAGATCGGTCCACCCGCGAACGCGGCGACGACGATGGTGAAGCCGATGGCGAGACCGTAGAAGGAGTTGCCCTTCGTCGCGTCTGTGGCGGCAACGTTGAGCACGACCAGCGCGAGCGCCGTCGTGTAGAAGATCTCGACGGCCAGCGCCGGGCCGGAGTCGACGTGCGGACCGGGGTGGATGCCGGGGGTGTGGCCGCTCGCCATGTGTCCGAAGGTGAAGGCGATGATCGCGCCTATGGCCTGGGCGGCCCAGTAAAGGACGAGGTCGCCGGCAGAGAGCTTGCGCCGGAGGAACACGGCCAGCGACACGGCAGGGTTGTAGTGCGCTCCGGAAATGTGACCGCCCATGTACACCATGGTCATCAGCGCTCCACCGATGGCGAGGGGAGCAAGCGCGCCGATCGGCCCGGAGAGCGCGATCACCGAGAAGAAGATGGTCGTGCCCACCAGCTCGGTGAGGAGCTTCGCGCCTCGGGTCATCGGCGCGAATGATATGGGCTGATCGTGCGGCTGTGGAGCGGCACGAGTGACCGCCATCCCCTCGAATCCCGGCAGATGAGGTCGGGAACCTCGCGGGGTTTAATCTCCCATGAGCTGCCCCATGGCGAGGAGACCGGCATGACGAGAGACCAGACCAGCGCCCCTCCGGAGCCCGGGCAGGCGGCGCCCGCGCGCGACGTCGACGAGTACATAGCCCACGCGCCGCCGGCCGCTCGGGGCAAGCTCGAGGAGCTCCGCCAGGCCGTTCGGAGTGAAGCGCCCGAGGCCGTCGAGCGGATCAGCTACGGGATGCCGTCGTACCACCTGGGCCGCGCGCGGCTCGCCTACTTCTCGGCCCACTCGCGGCACATCGGGCTCTACCCTGCCGATGCCTCGGATGCAGAGGCAGCTGGGCTGGGCGCACACGTGGCCGCCAAGTCCACCCTGCAGTTCGCGCTGAACCAACCGCTTCCGCTCTCCGCGATCCGGCGTTTCATCAAGCGTCGGGTGGAGGCGGCAGAGTCCGACACACGCAATCGAGGAGGCGATGATGGAGACGAGCAAGACCACGACGGCGTTCGCAACATCCACGGGCATAGCAACATCCAGTGACGGAACGCCGATCGCGTACGAGCGGATCGGCGACGGTCCTCCACTGATCCTCGTCGACGGAGCGATGTGCTTTCGCTCGTTCGGGCCGTCGGTTCCGCTGGCTCGACTGCTCGCGAGTGATCGCACCGTCTACTGCTACGACCGCCGGGGCCGTGGTGAGAGCGGCGACGCGCGTGAACACAGCGTGGAGCGGGAGATCGAGGACATCGACGCGCTCATCGCGACGGCCGGCGGGTCTGCCTCGCTGTACGGCATCTCATCCGGCGGCGCACTCTCGCTCGAGGCCGCGGCGCGACTCGGCGGCAAGGTGGAGAAGCTGGCCCTCTACGAGATCCCGTACGACGCGAGCGAAGAGGGCATTCGTGCGTGGCACGGCTACCGCGCGACGCTGACGGACCTGCTGTCGACCGGGCAACGCGGCGAGGCCGTCGCGCTTTTCATGCGCTTCGTCGGTGCGTCGGACGATGGAGTTGATGGCATGCGTCGCGCTCCGGTGTGGGCGACCTTCGAACAGGTCGCGCCGACCTTGGCCTACGACGCAGCTGCCCTGGGCGCCGATCGCACGGTGCCGGCGGAACGCGCGGCGTGTGTCACCGCGACGACGCTGGTCATGGACGGCGGCGCGAGCCTCGAGCACCTCCCGTTCATGCGCCGGACCGCGGAGGTGCTGACTCGCGTCATCCGCAACGCGCGCCATCAGGTTCTGGAGGGTCAGGGACACGACATCGACCCTCAGGTGCTCGCACCGGTATTGGCCGACTTCCTGCGCTGATTGGAGAAGAGTTCCGGTTGGTGACGGTGGGGAAGGCGGCGGAGTTCTCGATCCAGCGAGTCGGAAGTGACGACCTGGCCGATCTGCTGCCGCTGATGCGAGCGTACTGCCACTTCTACGAGGTGGAACCGAGCGACCAAGCGCTGCTCGACCTTGCTTCCGCCCTCATCGCCGACCCCGAGTGCGAAGGCGTTCAGCTCCTGGCACGCGACTCGTCTGAACGGGCCGTCGGGTTCGCCACGCTCTACTGGAGCTGGTCGACCACCGAAGCCTGCCGCATCGCCGTGATGAACGACCTGTTCGTGGCGCCGAGTGCTCGTGGGCGGGGGCTGGCGGAGCGCTTGATCGCAGCCTGCCGTTCCGAGAGCTCTCGACGAGGCGCTCGACGTCTCAGCTGGCAGACAGCGGTGGACAACAAGCGCGCCCAGAACGTGTACGAACGGGTTGGCGCCACACGAGAAACCTGGGTCGACTACTGGCTGGACCCGTGACCAGTCGTGCGAGCGTTACGGCACCGCGTGACACCCACCCGACCGCCTCCCACGGGGTGTACCCTTCCCAACTTCAGCACGCACGAGGAGGTGTGGGATGGCAACGAAAGAGGACGCGACACTGCTCCTTCAGATCCTGCAGTGGGGAGCGATGATTGGATCGAACGAAGCCTTCCAATTCGTCTTCTCCGAGGAGTTCGATCCCGAGAGCGTCGACGCACACAATCCGCAGGTGCGCACCGCGCTCAACTTCAGCGAGACGGTCGGCACGCTGGTGAAGCAGGGCCTGCTCGATCGCGGCCTGGTGCACGACCTGTGGGCCATCGACGCAAGTTGGAAGCGGCTCGGGCCCGCGGCGCTCAAAGCCCGCGCGCATTCCGGCGAGCCGCGAATGTACGAGAACTTCGAGGCACTCGCCAGATCGGCGAGCCCCGCGCTCGCCGGCGCCTGATCTCTCGGGCTCGCAGGTCCAGACGGGCCGCGGGTTCCCGCGCTGCTGCCTGCGATTGTGCGACTCGCCGTCACCGGGGCCACCGGCAGCTTGGGAGGCCGTGTCGCTCGGCGGCTGGCCGATGCCGGCGTGCAGCAGCGCTTGCTCGTTCGTGACGTTGGTCGCGCGCCGCGTCTCGCCGGGGCCGAGGCTGTCCAAGCGTCGTTCGCGGACGGAGACGCCGTCGCCGAGGGCTTGCGCGGCATCTCGGTCGCGCTCATGGTATCGGCGGCCGAAACGCTCGACCGCGTTGCGCAGCACCGGACCTTCGTCGACAGCGCTGCCGCGGCGGGCGTGCGGCACATCGTGTACGTCTCGTTCTTCGGCGCGGCGCCGGACGCAACGTTCACGCTGGCTCGCGACCACTGGGCCACCGAGGAGCACATCCGCACCAGCGGGCTGCAGTTCACCTTCCTGCGCGACAACCTGTACGCCGACCTTCTCCCCCTCATCGTTGGCGACGACGGGGCCATCCGAGGTCCCGCCGGCGACGGCCGGGCTGCTGTGGTCGCGCAGGACGACATCGCCGATGCGGCTGTGGCGGTGCTTGTCGATCCCCAGTCGCATGTGGGTAGCACGTACAGCCTGACGGGGCCGGAGGCGCTCACCTTCGGCGAGATGGCTGCCGTCGTCTCGTCAGCCACGGGCCGTGCGATCCGGTATGAACCCGAGAGCCTCGACGAGGCGTACGCGTCCCGCGCGTCGTACGGTGCGCCGGAGTGGCAGGTGGATGCATGGGTGTCCACGTACACAGCGGTCGCTGCCGGAGAGCTCGACGGCGTCACCGACGACGTTCCCCGCCTCAGCGGCCATCCGGCCATGCCGCTGGCGGAGCTCATGCGGCGGACGGGCCACGGTGCGCGCTGATCTCGCCGAGCTCTCGCGCAGGCGAGCGCTCACCGAAGACTCGGCTCGGCCCGACGCTGTGTCCAAACGCCACGCCGGCGGGGGAAGGACGGCGCGAGAGAACGTGGCCGATCTCGTCGATGCGGGATCGTTTGTCGAGTACGGACGCTACGCGATCGCGGCTCAGCGGTCGCGCCGCGCCGCCGAGGACCTCATCGCCACAACTCCGGCTGACGGTCTCCTCGCCGGCACCGCGACGGTCGATGGGCATCGCACCGCAGTGCTCGCCTACGACTACACGGTACTGGCGGGCAGTCAAGGAACCCTTGGACACCTCAAGAAGGACCGGATGTTCGACCTCATCGAGCGCCTGCGTCTTCCCGTCGTCTTCTTTGCAGAGGGCGGAGGCGGGCGCCCCGGCGACACCGATTACCCCGTCGTCAGCGCGCTGCAGGTCCGCGCTTTCGCGCTGTGGGCCAGGCTCTCTGGACGTGTGCCTCGGATCGCCGTCGTAGCCGGCAACTGCTTCGCCGGCAACGCCGTGATCGCAGGGTGCTCCGACCTGATGATCGCGACCAGACGCGCCTCGCTCGGTATGGCCGGTCCGGCAATGATCGCCGGCGCCGGCCTCGGGGACGTGCGAGCTGAAGACGTCGGTCCCATCAAGGTGCAGGAACGCAACGGCGTCGTCGACGTGGTGGTCGACGATGAGGCAGCAGCCGTGGCGATGGCGAAGCGCCTTCTCGGTTACCTCCGCGGTTCCGGCGCCGAATGGTCCACCGCCGACCAGGGCGCGCTCCGCGAGGCGCTGCCCGAGAACCCGCGGCGCGCGTTCGACGTCAGACCGATCATCAGCGCGATCGCCGACGCGGACTCGGTCACCGTGCTGCGCGAGCGCTTCGCCCCAGAGCTGGTGACCGCCCTGGCCCGCATCGAGGGCCGGCCCGTGGGGATCCTCGCGAACAACTCGAAGTTCATGGCCGGTGCGGTCACCGCTGATGCCAGCGACAAGGCGGCTCGATTCCTTCAGTTGTGCGACGCGTTCGGCCTGGCCATCGTCTCGCTCATCGACACCCCCGGATACATGGTCGGCCCCGAACACGAGGAGAGAGCCCTGGTCCGCCACTGCTGCCGGATGCTCGTCGCCGGCGCCGCGACGACGGTGCCGGTCGTCGCCGTCATCCTGCGACGCGCCTACGGACTGGGTGCGCAGGCGATGGCGTGCGGGGGCCTGCACGAACCGGTCCTGACAGTGGCCTGGCCGGGTGCGACCCTCGGGCCGATGGGACCTGAGGGCGCGGTCCGGCTCGCCATGCGCCGGGAGCTCGAAGCTATCGAGGACGAAGTCCAGCGGGAGCAGGTCGTCCGTGACCTCACGGCGCGTATGCACGATCTGTCCCAAGCGCTCAACGCCGCGGAGATCTTCGAGATCGACGACATCATCGATCCCGCCGACACCCGATCGACGATCGCACGCGCTCTCGCTGCAGCGGGCCCCCTGCTGCCCAGCGGCCGCACCGTCGACGTCTGGTGAGCGTCACCGCCTGAACACCTATGCCGTCGCCGCCATCTGGATCGGAATGGCGCTGGCCGCATCGGTCATCAGCGTCCGTGTCGGCCTTTCCGTGGCACTCGCCGAAATCCTGGTCGGGGCACTGCTCGGCAACGTGCCCGGCGTCAAAGACCAGATCCACCAGACGGAATTCACCACGTTCCTCGCCACCGTTGGTTCGGTGCTGCTCACATTCCTGGCCGGCGCCGAGATCGACCCGGTCTCGTTGCGACGCCATTGGCGATCGAGCCTGGCCATCGGATTCGTCTCATTCCTCCTGCCACTTGTCGGTGCCTTTGGCGTGTGCCTCAGCCTGCTGCACTGGTCTCTCCACGCGGCGGAGATCGGTGGCGTTGCGCTCAGCACAACATCGGGTGCTGTCGTCTATGCCGTGATGGTGGAGACCGGCCTCAATCAGAAGGACCTCGGGAAGCTCATCCTCGCCGCCTGCTTTGTCACCGACCTTGGGACAGTGCTCGCCCTGGGGGGACTGTTTGCATCCTACGGACCCCTCCTCGGAGCCTTCGTCGGTACCAGCGTCGTGGTGCTGCCCATACTGCCGTGGGCCACTCGCCGCTTCATCCGGCGTTTCGGCCACCGAGTCAGTGAACCCGAGATCAAGTTCCTTCTCCTCGTTCTGTTTGGCCTCGGAGCCCTCGCCTCGGCAGCCGGAAGCGAGGCGGTACTTCCGGCCTACGTCGCCGGACTTGTCGTCGCCGGCGTGTTCGTGCACGACCGAGTGCTCGTGGACCGAATGCGGTCGATCGCCTTTGCGCTGCTCACCCCCTTCTTCTTTCTGCGTGCGGGGTTGCTCATCTCCGCTCCCGCACTGATATCGGGCGCGGGCGTCATCGCGCTGCTTTTCGGGACGAAGATGGTCTGCAAAGGTGTTGGGGTCTGGCCCGTTTCCGCTGCGTTGCGGATCCCGCGACGAGAGCGCAACTACACGACGCTTCTCATGGCGACTGGTCTGACCTTCGGATCGATCTCTGCACTGTTTGGGCTGACCCATCACCTGATCACTCAGCAGCAGTATTCCGTGCTGGTGTCGGTGGTGATCCTGTCCGCGCTGATCCCCACTCTGGTCGCACAGCAGCTCTTCATGCCGCTCGCAGTCGACACCGAGGAGGACGAGGCTCTCGGTGCCGAGGACGCAACCATCGTCCGCCGGAGGGCCGCTGGGCGAGGCGGTGTAATCCTGTAATCCGTTAAACAAACAAGGTCGACAGACGGCTCACCGGCATCTCGTCACCCTTCGGCGCGGGACGACCCTTGACACCATCTAACGAGCCGACCGCGCCGCCTCTTCACCCCTTGGTGAACTCGCTCCAGTCAGCTGCCCGAGCCGATCGATCGCCGCGCTGACATCAGTGACATATCGCGTCACTGCTGTTTGAACAGCAGGCTCCCCTGCGTGGTCGGGAAGCGCGCGCAACAGGTTGAGCCGGCTCTGGGCGACCCACGCTGAGAGCTCGGGCTCGCTCGACCACCGCTGCTCCGTCCTCCACGTGCGGCTCACCATGCGCGGCCAGTCCTCGATACTGCTGGCGTAGGGGTTGGGTGGACACAGCCGGTTCCTTTCCTCGTCGTCATCCCAGTGGGCCTCGATGAAGCCTACGAGGGCTGCGTTGAAACATGGCGAGAGCTGTCGCACCTGCTGGAGCACGATCCGACCAGGCTGGAAGATCGGCGTGGCGGGGGCGTTGTTCAGGCCGAGCGCCGTGCAGTCCACATGCAGCACGCCAGGACCGGTCTTGGTCTCCCCCCGCTCGAGCACGATCCGATCGGCCTCGATCCGCCGCACGCGGCCGAATCTCACGACATCGGCAATCTGCCGGAGAGCGGCCAACTCGCGAGCGCTCAGCATCGTGCCGCGGTACATGGTCGCCGGCCACCCCGGGTCGACGCGCCCGAGTCTCCCAGATGCCTCCAGCCGCTCGAACAAGTCGTCGACGGTCACCGCACGGGCGCCGGCCTCGGCGTCCAGAGCAAGCCCCTCCATGATCGCGCCGACCTGGTTCAGCGGCTGAAAATGGCGCCGGTCATGGAACCAGGCGTCGCGGGGCCGGATCCAACGAATCCGATCGGGCGGTACGTCCGTGCCCAGGAGCCAGGTGCACGCGTCCGCGGCTGTCTTGCCCGAGCCGAGGACAGCGTAGGAACTGCCTGATCGCGCGGCCGCCGGTAATTCGTTGACGGGGACGAGCCGCACGTCCGATGCCACCTCGAACGGGACTGCGTGAGTCGCTGGGATCGATGCCTCCAGGTATCGAGCATCGATGACCTTGCGGCGTACAGCGACGTCGTGAAGCTCTCCGGTGCTCACGTCTCTGACCTGCTCACCGTCGCTCCCGCTGCCCAGGTGCTCGTGGCCGGTGAGCACGCAGCCCCGGCCTGTCTCCGTGAGTCGCTCGGCTGCCTCGACGAAGTACGTAGCGACCTCGTCCCCCGTCGCCCGCTCGTAATACCCGGCGTTCTCGCCGACCTCGTCGATGCGGTCCTCGCCGAGGGCCAAGGAATTCACCCCGTAGAACGCGGAGGGGGTGTGCAGGCGAACAAATGGATACGCATCCACCCAGTGACCCCCCGGAGCGGGTCGACGGTCGATCACGGTCACCTCGACGTCCGCCTCGGCCACCAGCGCGTCGGCGAAGGCAAGGCCGCACGCACCCGCCCCCACAACCAGATAGTCGGTACTTGTCAGCACGTTTCTTTCCCGGTGCCCATGTGCTGGGCGTCTCACGAGATGAACGTACGCCCGGAGGGACTCGAACCCCCGCACCCGGCTCCGGAGGCCGGCGCTCTATCCAGCTGAGCTACGGGCGCGTGTCACCAGACGTCCTCGAGTATAGGAACACGCGACGACCCGACGGGTCGACCCGCGACGCGCGGATCAGTCGACCTCGTCCTCCATCGGCACCATGAGCGAGTCCTGCACGTCGTACAGGGCGTCCATCCAGTCCGCGATCGTCAGGGTGGTCGTGTGGCGCGCGTCGGGCGACTGCGACTCGGCCTGAACCATCCGCACGGCTCGTCCGCGAAGCTCCACGGGAATCTCCGCTTCCTCCGCGAGATTGAGCCGCTCGAACTGCTCGATCAGATCATCGATCTGATGGATCTTGCTTCGGCGGGCCTCGCGCGCCGTCCTGTCCGCATGCCACTTGTCCTCGAGGTCCCCGATCTCGAGGCACGTGCCTTCGATCATACCGACGTCCACCCTCTTCTCTCCCAGCCCAGTGTGCGCCGTGGCAATGATTTGTTGGTGTGCCGCCATGCTATGGCCGTGCCGAGAACGGGTCAACTAAAAAATTGTGAGGACGATTGAGCGACGCTTCCGATGCGTTCCCGGCCTTTTCGCTCCGCCACCTGGCGCGGACCGCGAGCACCCAGGATGTCGTCCGGCGGGCGGCGGCGGGCGGCGCTGAGGAAGGCTTCTGCTGCGTCGCCGATGAGCAGACATCCGGCCGGGGGCGGCAGGGGCGAACGTGGTCGGCTCCGCCGGGGCAGGCCCTTCTCGTCTCGCTGCTCGTCCGCCGGAGGCGGGGGGTCGTAGCCGGCATCCCGTTTGCGGCGGGGGTGGCGGTGACCGACGCCCTCGCCGCCTTCGCGCTGGAGGCGCAGCTCAAGTGGCCCAACGACGTCGTCGTCGGGTCGCGGAAGCTGGCCGGCATTCTCTGCGAGGTCGAGCCGGCGGCGTCCGATCGGGATCGCGCAGCTGTAGCGGTTGGCATCGGCGTGAACCTGTCGGTCGCGAGCTTTCCGCCCGGGGTCAACGGAATCAGCGCGCACGAGTTGGGAGCCGCGATTGGGCCTGCGGCGTTGCTCGACGCCTGGGTATCGGCGTTCGCACCGCGTCTGGCGACGCTCGAGCGCGAGGGCATTCGCGGGCTCCGCGACGATTGGCACTCCCGGGCGGCCGGGCTGCACCACACGGTGCGAGCCGTCGGCCCCGGCGGGACGATCGTCGGCGTCGCCGAGGGAGTCGACGACGACGGAGCCCTCCTGATCCGCGGCGACTCGGGCACCGCGCGGGTTCTCGCGGCCGACGTGCACATCATCGCCGAGGAAACCTAGCCGGCGGTCGCGGACCTCTCCCGGACGATCAGTGGATCGTGAGCGTGCCGTTCATTCCGGGGTGGATCGTGCACTTGTACGTGTACGTCCCCGCCTTCTTGAACTTGACCTCCCAGGTGCCGCCGGGCGTGATCTGACTGTCGGAGAGCGACGGCTCCGTGTCGAATGTGATGGTGTGCGCAACGGTGCCGGGGTTGGACCACTGGACGATCTGGCCCACGCTCGCCGTCTGCGACACAGGCGAGAACTGGAGCTGATCGGTGCCGAGGACCTTCACGTCGGGGGGGCCGAGGTTCACACCTGCCGTGCCGTCGGCGGATCCACCGCCGCCTCCGCCGGCGCCGGAAGCGGCCGGCACGCCGTTGCCGCACGCGCTGAGCGCCAGCGCTCCCAGGGCGCAGAGCCCCACGAGCGAGCCGCGCAATCGCCTCATATCGTCGAACCTCCGTGGCGGTACCGGGGACGCGGCGCACCCGAGGCCGCGCCGAAATCGCGGAAAGGACGTCCTGATACTAGGAGAACGGCCGGTCTGTCCGCCCCCTCAGCGAAGCAGCGCGCCGCCCAGGCGCTGCGCGGCGTCCTGCTCGTCGCGCCGGGGGTCCGAGAGCAGCCGCGTGAAGATGATGAGGATTGCGGCCGCGTAGATGATGTTGCCCAGCCCGAGCATCGCCACCCCGCCGACCTGCTGATCGGCCACCGCCGAGAGCCCCCAGAGCCGTGGCGCCACCACGTAGAAGGGATAGAAGGGGACCGGCGAGAGCGCGAAGATGAGCCCGAGAACCGTGGGCGGGATGCCGGAAACCGCGATCATCGCGATCTTGGTCAGCGGCGTGACGAGCCGCGTCCCGGGCTCGCGGATCGGATCGATGATCGGCCACCAGAACACGATGCCGACGCCGATGAAGCTGAGGTGCTCGAGCACATGGATCGGCTCGGTCGTCAGCGTCGCGTTGTACAGCGCGGGCACGTGCCACACCAGCATCACCGCGTTGAAGATGAAGACCGCCGACCACGGTCGAGTGATCGCCCACCAGACCGTGCGCAGGCGCGGAAAGCGCTGCGCCCGCGGCCGCATACCGCAGATGCCGAGGAGCACGAGCGGTGGGGCGACCATCATGAGCAGCAGGTGCTGGAGCATGTGCAGCGAAAAGAGGTACTGGTCCCCGCCCACGTCGATCGGTGACTGCAGCGCCAGAAATCCCACGAGCAGACCCGCGCCGAACAGGATCGGTCGCAGCCTCGGGTCGCGGAACCACGGCGACGTGTCGTCGCGCGAATCGATCACACCCCGGCGGCTCGCCACCACGTACGCTGCTGACACGACCGCCAGTCCGAGGAGCACCGTTGGCTCCCACGACCAGTCGCCCAGGCCGAGGTGCGCCGTCAGTGCTCCCCTTCTTCAGGCAGCTCCAGGTATTCGCGCCGCGCCCCGCGCGCCCAGGTCGCGCCCGCCGCGATCAGTCCGAGCAATCCGACGAGCCACATGGTCGGCCCAACGGTGTCGCGAACCTGCGAGAGGAACCCAACGAAGAGCACGGCGAGCGAGAGCGCAACGGATATGGGAGCGAAGCTCGGCGGCGGCAGGTGGGGATGACCGTGCTCGTCGCCCTCGGCTGCGTGGGTGGAGCCGGCGTCGGTCACTTGATGATGCCGAGGTAGATCGACGCCCAGGCGAAGGTCACGCCCACGAGCGCGAACAGCATGATGAAGAGCGAGACGCCGAAGCGTATGTTCTTGCGCGCCAGCTTGCGGTCCATCAGACCGATCCTCCTTTGCTCATCCCAGCACGACCCGATCCAGTGCCATCGCGGCGAAGAGCAGCGCGAGATAGCCGAGCGAATGATAGAAGAGGCGCCGCGCGGACCGAGCTGACGGCTCGCGCACCACGCGCGCGGCGTCGACGAGCAGGACTGCGTCGAGCGCGAGAGCGCCTGCCGCATACACGAACCCGAACGACCGCGTGAGTATCGGCAGCACGGTCACGACCGTGAGGATGACGGTGTAGAGCAGGATCTGCTGACGCGTCTCGCGATCGCCGGCGACCACGGGGAGCATCGGCACGTGGGCCCGCTCGTAATCGGCACGCACGAGCAGCGAGAGCGCCCAGAAGTGCGGCGGGGTCCAGTAGAAGACGACCGCGAAGAGGAACACGGCGGTGAGATCGAGGTGGCCCTGAACCGCCGCCCACCCGACGAGCGGTGGGATCGCGCCGGCGGCGCCGCCGATCACGATGTTCTGCATCGACGACCGCTTGAGCCAGACGGTGTAGACCGTCACGTAGAAGAGCAGCGCTGCCATCGCGAGCGCGGCCGCGAGCAGGTTCACCGCGACAGCGAGCAGGGCGAACGCAACAGCCCCCAGCGCAACACCGAAGGCCAGCGCGTTCCGCGGGTCGATGCGGCCGGAGGGCAACGGCCGCGCGCGGGTGCGGCCCATGCGCGCGTCGATGTCGCGGTCGAACCAGCAGTTGATCGCGTTGGCGCCGGACGCGGCGAGCCACCCGCCACAGACGGTGGCGATGACGAGGTTCCACCCGGGCCAGCCACGCGCCGCCATGACCATCGACGCGACCGTGGTCAGCTCGAGGAGCACGATCACGCGCGGCTTCGTCAACGCCAGGTAGTCGCGGGCGACCGACAGCGCACTGCGCCGCGGGATCGCCTCGACGCCGATCGCGATGCTCATGAGGCGACCCGCGCGGGCGTGGTCGCGCGACGCTCCAGGTGAGGCGATTCGGCTCGCTCAGCGGAGCTGACCGTTGACGCGCCGCGGTCGAGCACGGCCACGATCAGCACAGACGTCCACAGCGCGGCGGCAAGGGCGAGATGCACCGACTGAGCGGCCGGGGGCAGTCGCAGCTCGACGACGAGCGCCCCCGCCAGCACCTGCAGCGCAGCGACGGCGCACACACCGGCCGCCCATCGCCGTATGGCTCCGCTCTCGCGCTCGTTGCGCAGGACGCTCACCATGATGCCGAGGATCAGCAGGACGACGGCCCCCGCGACGAATCGGTGGGCGACGTTGACAGCGTCCTGTGTCGACGAGGGCAGCCGGAACCCGCCGCCGCACAGTGGCCAGCCTGCGCACCCCGCCGAGGAACCCGTCTCCACGACGAGCGCTCCGCTGAGCGCGAGCAGGTACGTCGCCCCCGCAGCAAGGGTGGTGAGCCTGGTCGAGCGACCGCCGCGAGCCCGCGACGGCGCGGACGAGGCGGCCCATCGGGAGGCGACCGCGATGTACGAGAGCACCCCGAGCAGCAGCAGCGCGTTTGCGAGGTGCATGAGCACGATCCCGCCGGGCAGGCGGTACTTGACCGTCAGCGCGCCCAGCGCAACCTGGACGATGAAGAGCGCGGCAGCGACGGTCGTCGCCACCAGGACCCGGCGGTTGCGCCGCTGTGATGTCCACGCGGCGATCGCGAGTGCAAGCACGAGAATCGTGGCGACCGCGGCGATCCAGCGATGCGTGAACTCGATGACCGCATTCGCCTGCAACGGCGGCAGCAGGCGGCCGGAGCAGAGCGGCCAGTCGTCCTTGAGACCGCAGCCGAGTCCGCTCCCGGTGACGCGCACGATCCCGCCCATGACGATGAGCAGGTACGTGACCGCGGCCGCCGCGAACGCGAGCCTGGGAAAGACCGTCCGGCGCACGGTCAGGCGGGGGCCTCCGACGGTTGAGGAGCCGCCTGCTTGGCGCGCCGCAGGTCGCGAACAGGACGAGCGCTGTGCACCTCGGGAACGGTGTCGAAGTTCCATGCGGGCGGTGGCGACGACGTGGCCCACTCGAGGGTGTTCCCCTCCCATGGATCCGCCGGCGCCGTCTTCGGCGCCCTGAGGCTGATCACGAAGTTGATCAGGAAGACCGTGACGCTGATGGCGATCAGGAAGGCGCCGAACGTCACGACCGAGTTCCAGTCGCCCCAGCCGCGGTTGTCCACGTACGTCGAGATGCGGCGCGGCATGCCCAGGAGGCCGAGCACGTGCATCGGCAGGAACGCGAGGTTGAGGCCGATCATCATCAGCCAGAACTGGATCTTGCCGAGCTTCTCGCTGAGGAAGCGACCGGTGATCTTGGGGAACCAGTAGTAGAAGCCTGCGAAGACACCCAACACGCTGCCTCCGAAGAGCACGTAGTGGATGTGTCCGACAATCCAGTACGTTCCATGGATCGTGCGATCGACGGCAAGGCTGGCTGAGTAGACCCCGTCGATACCTCCTATCAGGAACATCAGGATCATGCCGGCGGCAAACAGCATCGGGGTGTCGTACCGGATGCTCCCTCCCCACATCGTGGCGAGCCAGTTGAAGATCTTCACCCCGGTGGGGACGCCGATGACGAAGGTCGAAAACGCGAAGAAGTCCTGCACGATGAGCGGAAGACCCGTGACGAACATGTGGTGCACGAACACGATGAAGCCGAGCACCGCGATGGCGGCCAGCGACGCTGCCATCGCCTTGTAGCCGAAGATGGGCTTGCGGCTGAACACCGGGACGATCTCGCTGATGATCCCGAACGCGGGCAGGATCATGATGTACACGGCCGGGTGCGAGTAGAACCAGAACAGCAGCTGATAGAGGATCGCGTTGCCGCCGCAGCTCGGCATGAAGAAGCAGGTGCCGATCTGGCGGTCGAGCAGCACCATGGCGAGGGCTCCGGCCAGGAACGGAGAGGCGAGGACGACGAGTGCCTGCGTCACCTCCTGCGCCCACACGAACAGCGGCAGCCTTCCCCAGGTCATCCCCTTGGCGCGCATGTTGTGGATGGTCGCTAGGAAGTTGATGCCGCCGAGCATCGACGAGATGCCGAGCAGGTGCAGACCGATGATCCAGAGGTCCTGCCCCATGCTGCAGCTGTAGTGCGACTCGGTGAGGGGGACGTAACCGGTCCAACCGGCGTCACCCGGGCCGCCCGGGCAGATGATGCTGCCGCCCGCACCCGTGATCGCGGGAACCAGGAACCCCGAGTACATCACGAGCCCACCGAGCGGGATCAGCCAGAACGAGAGCGCGTTGACACGTGGGAACGCCATGTCGCGCGCGCCGATCATGAGGGGAACGAAGTAGTTCCCGAGCCCGGCCCACACCGGGATGATCCAGAGGAAGATCATCGTGGTGCCGTGCATCGTGAACACCTGGTTGTACTGCTCGGGAGTCAGGAACGAGTTCTGCGGCTCGGCAAGCTGGATGCGAATCAGCAGCGCCATGATGCCGCCGATCAGGAAAAAGAAGAACGTCGTGACCATGTACATGATCCCGATCTTCTTGTGGTCGACGGTGCTGAGCCAGCCGAGAACGCCCTTGCTCTTGTCCCACCGCGCCGCAAAGCGCGCCCGAGGCAGGGCGACGTCCATCACCGCCATCCTATGAACCTCCCGGTTTGCACGAAGGACTGCTTGGATTGATCGTCGGGTTGCCGAAAACGCACGACTGGAAGTCGTTCATCCGAAGCACCACGACCGTGAGCAACATGGTGTTGTGGCCCACGCCACACAGCTCTGTGCACTGTCCGTAGTACGTGCCCCGCCTCGCGTTGAACCAGAGGTGGTTTACCTGACCGGGCATTGCATTGATCTGCCCAGCCAATGACGGCACGTAGAAGCTGTGATTGACGCCGCATCCCTCCGCCGCGAGGGTGGCGGGAAAACTCTGCCCCGCCGACACCGTGGGACGCTTGCACGGGGGATCGGTGGAGACGACCTGCAGCGTGACGTTGGTGTTCTCGGGAAGGTACAGCGTGCCGAAGCTCTGCACGCGCTTGCCGTCGCTGCCGGCACCGTAGTCGAACGACCACGCGAACTGCACGCCGATCACCGTTACGTTCATCGTCGTCGAGGCGGGCGCGTCGTTGACGAACGGCATGTTGTACGCGGTCAGCCCGAAGAGCGACAGAAAGATCGCCAGCGGGATGAGCGTCCAGGTGATCTCGAGGCGGGTGTTGCCGTGGAACTGCGCAGGCTCGTCGTCATCGGAACGCCGGCGGAACCGGAAATACGCGAAGAGCAGGAGCGCGGCCACGATGGAGCCGAGCGCCACCGACAGCCAGAACACCCAGGTGAAGAGGAACTGCATGGTGTCGTCGACAGTTGAGCCGGAGTGCAGCGGAGACGTGTCGACGCAGCATGTCTGGGCCAGAAGGCTCGTCACCAGCGCAACGCTCCCATATCCGAAAGGCCTGACGGACGACCGGGGATGATCGCACACTCGGGGGGAAAACCCCCCGAGCACCCCCCTGTTTCACTTACACACTCGGGGAGAAACCCGCCCGAGCACCTCCTTATTTCTCCCACGGGCGCGTCCTCGTACGGATTTGCCTCTTCACCTCTTCGGTGATGTCGACGTTGGTGAGCGCCGCCGACTCCCACGAGCCGCGCTTGGACGGCGGCTCGGCCGGGTCGGGGAGGACGGGCGTGGGGCGCGTGACGCCGGCGTCGCCTCCGCCGCGCAGGCGCTCGATGAACGTCGCGGCCCGAGCGCGCATCAGATCCGGAAGAACCAGGTCTGCGCCGCTTCCTCCTCGCGGCCCGCGCAGATGGCCGTCGCGCTGCGACGCGCGTCCACTGCCGCGCTTGCCCAGATGAAGAGGCCGATGACGAACAGCGCCAGGAAGATCAGGACGGAAAGAAACGCGACGAGAAAGAAGACGGCGAACACGTGCGCGCCCAGCAACGCGTGCCCGATGCCCTCCCCCGTCGTGATCAGCAGGATCGCCGGCCCCAGCGTCAGGAGGGCTCCGAAAAAGTAGAGCAGCGCTTTCACAACCTGACCGTTGTAGAGCTGACCAAGTCCGGGCAGCACCGAGAGCCCGGCCGCCACCTTCGCGCTCGGACAGCGGCCGAGGCGAGCGCCGCCCGCGTCAGCGGCCACGTGGGGCGCCGGGATACGGCCGCGGCGCTGCGGCGTGGGCGGGTCCAGGAAGGCTCATCGCGAGAAGAACGACTTGTAGCAGTAGTACGCGGCGAGCAGCAGCGTTCCGAGCGCCCAGATGGTGACGAAGAGCACGTCGCCCCATCCCGCATCGCCCGGAAAAAGCGGCTTCGAGTGGGGATCCAGCGGCGTGGAGGCGAGAAGGTACGGACCCATCGGTCAGTGCGACTTGAAATTGTCGAGAAAGTTCTCGCCGAAGATGATGATCAGCGTGAACACGAGCAGCGCAAGAAACATCAGGGCGGTGCCGACGATGTCGCGCGCCAGTGTGCGGCGTCTCATTGCGCAGTCCTCATGGAAGCGTCGAATACATTTCCCAGTGACGGATGAACTGAATCAGCAGCTCGATGTCCGTCTCGCTCAGCACCCGGGTGGCGATCGCCTGCTGCTTGTCGCGCTTGGGATCGTAGGTGAAGTCCGACGCGACCGACCCCCAGTTGGGCATGACGCTTCCGTAGTGCTCGAACCCAGTGAACCCGAACTCGATGCAGCGGTAGTAGTAGTCCTCGTTGAAGAAGCCGAGCCGGTCCTGGTTGTTCAGCGGCGGACCGATGCCGCCCTCACCGTTGCCGCCGTGACACTGGGCGCAGTTTTTGTAGTACAGCGCTGCGCCCTCGGTGAACGAGTACTCGGGGTTGACGACCAGGTTCTCGTGCGCGTCGTCGACGCCGTTGATGTCCAACCCCAGCCTGCTGCCGTTGTGGCAGGAGATGCACCCGACCGTGTCGATGCCCTCCTTGGTGTTGCTCCCGCTCGGGTTGAGGAAGCTCGGGATGAAGCCCGACAGCTGACCGGTCTGCCTGGTGCCGTTGAGGACATACGTGTAGGGGTGGAAGTTGTCGGCACCGTACTCGGCGTAGCTCACCGAAGATGGGTAGTTGCCGCCGTTGGCCGAGATGTACGCGGGGTGGGTCCCGGTGAGGTTGTACTCCTTCACGAGCTGCTTCGCGTTCGGCTCGTACTTGAAGAAGTCCTCGGAGAGCCGCTTCGCGGCCTGCTCCGGCCCGATCGTGGCGATGTCGGGCACGTGACAGGAGATGCAGCGCTCTACCCGAAACGAGCTCCCCTGCTGCGCCTCCGGGAAGGTCGGGAACAGCTGCTGCACCTGCACGTCGAACGTCGACCCCGGGTAGTCCTTCTGGTACTGCTCCTGGATCGCGAGGTACTGCCGGTTCTGCGTGTCCCTCGCCGCGGCCCAACCCACGAGGCCGAGCAGAGCCACGCTCAGCACGATGAAGAAGACGCGGCCTCTCATACCGGTGACGGCAGCGCGGGGTGTCCGAAGATCCGGGTCCAGTCCCAGTTGAAGGCCAGGCTTCGGAAGAAGACACCGACGACGATGAAGGCGACCGCGAGACACAGGTAGACGGTGAACAACGCGATCGCGACCTTGCGGTCCTGCGGCCGCCGGCTCGGGTTCTTGTCGATGTACGGCGTGAGGATCATGAAGATGATCACGAACGACGGAAACGCGACGCCGGCCATGACCGGCGGAAAGCGCTCGAGCAGCTCCTGCAACCCGACGAAGTACCAGGGCGCCTTGGCCGGGTTGGGCGTGATCGCTGTGTTTGCGCGCTGCAGGAGGGGCGCGTTGATCTGGATGGACACGACCATCAGGAATACGAACGCCAGCAGGCCGGCGAGGAACTCCCGCCACACGAGGTGGGGGAAGGTGACGACTGTCTCCTCCTCCTCACGGCGGCGGACGACGAGCGGCGGGCTGGCGAGCTCGGGCCCGGAGACCGGGCGCGTGGGGCGGGTCAGCGGAGTGCTGACCGTGGCACGGCCGCGGCCCTCGCCGTTTCCGCCTCCCACTACGGTTGCCATCACAGACCTCCCGTGAAGCCGTCCTTACGGACCCGCCAGAAGTGCACCACCATTAATAAGAAGCCGATCAGGGGCAAGGCGATCACGTGGAGCACGTAGAAGCGGATCAGCGCGCCCTGCGCCACGCCGCGGCCACCCAGCAGCAGGTAGCGCGTGTACGGACCGGCGATCGGCGCGTACTTCGCCATGTTGGTTCCGACGGTGATCGCCCACACGGCCAGTTGGTCCCAGGGAAGCAGGTAGCCGGAGAAGGAGAGCAGCAGCGTGGTGAGCAACAAAAGCGTGCCGATCGCCCAGTTGAACTCGCGGGGCGGTTTGTACGCGCCCTGATAGAACACGCGCGCCATGTGCAGCCACACCGTGATCACCATGCCGTGCGCCGCCCAGCGGTGCATGTTCCGAATCACGAGCCCGAACGTCGCGACGAACTCCAGGTCCTTGACGTTCTGGTAGGCCTGATCGACCGAGGGGATGTAATAGAACATGAGGAAGAGGCCCGTGATCGTCAGCAGGATGAACAGGAAGAAGGAGAGCCCCCCGAGGCACAGCGTGTAGGACACGCGGATCGCCGACCGCTTCACGCGCACGGGGTGGATGTGCAGGAAGAAGTTGGTCAGCGCGGTGCGGGCGGCCACCTTGTCGGTGGTGGGAAGCCCGTGTCTGAAGATCGACCCCCACAACTGGGCGACGAAAGCTCGAACGGGGTTGACCTCGCCGGGCGTCGCACTCATCTCGGTCGCGTAGTCTCCCAGATGCTCGGTCAAACGCCGAGTGTCTTGCCGTTGTCCTTCCTGGTGTCCACGAGGAGGCGCCACTGTGGAGGCGTCTGATCGCCGGGTTGCCGGTAGGCGACGATGCTGCCGCGATCGACCACGAAATACCCGTCCGGGGAGACCTGGACGTCCACCCAGTCCATGGGGCGCGGCGCGGGACCGTAGAAGTTGGTCGAGTCGATGAAGTAGCGGCTGCCGTGGCACGGACAGGCCCAGCCGTCCGGCTTCTGCTCGCTCGCGCTGCGCACGCCTCGCTTCGCGGCGACGCTGTCGGAGACCCCGGACCCCGCGGTCACCGTGGTGGTGTAGTTGGGCGTGCATCCGAGATGCGTGCAGATGAGGTAGACGGCGTAGATCCCGGCCTCGTCCAGGACGATCGTCACGCGGTCTGCGGTGATCGACCTGACGGCCGCCCCGTTGACCGCCTTGCCGTTGCTCACCCCCCCGGTCAGGTCGTCGAAGGTCACGGGCGGCGTCGTCGTGTTGGTCTTGAACTTGAGGGGAGCGTCGTTGGTGGCCGCCGGGAACATGAAGCCGAGCAGCTTGAAGCCCCCGAGGACCAGCGACCCCGTGGCCGCGAGCCCGCCCATGAGGAAGAGGAACTGCCGGCGCGTCCGCTCCAAGCGGGTGCGCATCCGCTCGCGGGGTGTCTCGTACGGGTTTATCGCCACCGCGTCACACGAAGGGGTTGTTGGACGGAGGAGTGATGATGTTGGCGAAGACAATGGTCGAGATCATGATCACGACGAACGCCACGATGATCACGAGGCATCCGAAGTCGCTGCGGACGGCTTGAATGAAACGTTCGACCATAGATTGCCAGCGGGCGCGTAGCGTCCCCAAGGATACGGGACAGGCGGGCGCGCGCGCCTTCCGCCGAGGGTATCGGCGTTTCGTTCATACGTTCGTGGGGCCGGTATCCTGCGATCGTGACCGGCTGGCGGGAGATCGAGGTCTACGGAGCATTCATGAAAGTGTCCGGAGTCCTCGAAACGGTCGGCGCGGAGCGATTGAGCGACAGCATCAACCGGTACGGGAACTTCATCCACCTGCACAACGCCCGGAGCGAGCCGCTGTCGACGAGCTACCCGGTTCTGAGTCGCATCGAGGACGCAGCGACGATCGCGAAGTCGGGGATCATCCTCGTCTGCCCCCTCGACGGGACCAACGAGGGTAACCCGGCGATGTGGCAGGAGCGGGTGCCGCACGCCGCGGCCATCAACACCGCCGCGTTCTCGCTGGTGGGCGACGTGCACCTCGACCCCGCCCACTCGCTCGAGGACCACCTGGAGCGCCATCCCGGGGACTTCCTGCCGATGACCAACCTGTCCGCGCTCTGGATCACCACGATCAGTGAGACGCATGCGCTCCAGCGGGCATTCGGTCTCCTCAACCCCTCGTCGATCCTGAGCTTCTCGCTCCAGTAGGCGTAGCCCACCCGGCCCGGGCGCAGTGCCTAGACGGCGTACGCCTCCTCACGGATCCCGCGGAGCTCACGGGAACCCTGGACGAAGCCGATGAGGATGCACGCGATCGCGATGAGCGCGAACCCGAACCCGATGAACGCGTTGTGCGCGCGGTCACCGAGACCGACCGACGTCCCCGCGTTCTGGATGAACGACTTCTCGGCAGGTGCCGCCCAGACGGTGCTGATGAAGGCCAGCATCACCCAGAGCGCTGCGATGAAGTGCCAGATCGGCGCCCGCCGCACGCGCCCATGCCGCGGCTTCGACGTCACATAAAACGAAACCAGCGCGGCGGTCAGGAGCACGGCATAGAAGTTGAAGATGATGAACATCATGAAAAAGGAGAAGATCTCCGTGACCGGCATGCCGCCGAAGCCGTTGATTGCAAACGCGTTGTTGCTTCCGGCCGCGATCACGGCGAAGAGGGTACACCGTAACGCGACGCGCGGGTCTACGCTTCTGGGGACGATGCCGACGACTGCGCCCGCAGCCGCCCCCTCGCCACAAGGCAGCGCCACCGGGTTCGGGTCCGCGATCCTCGGATGCGGCGCGAGCACGCCCGGCGGTGTCATCACCAACGCCGACCTGGAGGCGATGGTCGCAACCTCCGACGCGTGGATCGTCGAGCGCACCGGCATACGCGAGCGCCGCCGGCTGCTGCCCGGGGAGACCCTCGAGGGTCTCGCCGCCGAGGCCGGGCGCCGCGCCCTCGCTGCCGCCGCGGTGCCAGGCGTCGACGCCCTGATCGTCGCGACGTGCAGCCGGGAGCATCCGATCCCCCCGGTCGCCTGCAGCGTGCAGCGCGAGCTCGGTCTCAGCGGCATCCCGGCGTTCGATCTCAACGCCGCCTGCTCCGGCTACCTGTACGGGCTGTCCGTCGCGGACTCGCTGATCGGCGGCGGCGTGGCCGGCACGGTGCTCCTCATCGGCGTCGACACGCTGACGCCGCTCGTCGACTACACGGACCGGACCACGTGCGTGCTGTTCGGCGACGCCGCCGGAGCCACGGTCCTCGGAAGGGCGCGCGGAAACGCGGGCATCGTGGCGATCGAGTGGGGCGCCGACGGGCGTGAGTCCGGGCTCATCTATTACGGCGTCAGGCCGTCGGATCCGCACTCGGAAGCGGGGATCCGCATGGCGGGCAAGGGCACGTACCGCCTGGCCGTCGAGCGCCTGTGCGACGTCGCTCGCAGGCTGTGCGCCACCGCAGGTTGGGGGATCGACGACGTGGACGCGGTCGTCCCGCATCAGGCGAACCTGCGGATCATCGAATCGGCGATGGACCGCATCGGGATCCCGATCGAGAAGGCGGTCATCAACATCGACAAATACGGCAACACCAGCGCCGCCTCGATACCGCTGGCGCTCAGCGACGGGGTGTCTGCCGGGCGGTTGCACGACGGCGACCGAGTGCTCATGGTGGGCTTCGGCGCCGGCGTCACCTGGGGCGGCGCTGCCCTTCGATGGACCGGACCGAACGGCTGATGGCGCGGCGACGCCCGCCGTCCCGCCAGCTGCCTGCGCCGGGTCCGAGGCTGCGCCCCGCCACCACCAGCGGCGCGGTCGAGTGTCCCTCGTGCGGGAGGCGCAACGTGGCCGAGCGCTACGCGGCCACCCTCTGTGTCTGCTCGCGCTGCGGGCATCACGGTGCGGTCACCGGCCGCGCGAGGGTGACGCAGCTCGCCGACCCGGGAACGGGAGAGGTGGTCCGCGCGGCCGTCGGCGACCGGGATCCGCTCGGGTTCGACGACGGCCTTCCCTACCCGGAGCGGATCGCCCGGGCCCGGGAGCGCACCGGTCTCGAGGAAGCGCTGGTCCTCGCCCGAGCCGAGATCGGGGCAGTTCCGGTGCTCCTCGTGTGCATGGACTTCGGGTTCCTCGGCGGCTCGCTGGGGAGCGCCGCGGGGGCGATGTTCGTCGGTGGCTGTGACATCGCGGTGGACGAGCGGCGCTCGCTCGTGGCCGTGTGCACCTCGGGTGGGGCCCGGATGCAGGAGGGGATCGCATCGCTGGCGCAGATGGCCCGCTGCTCCACGGGGGTGCAGGCCGTCGCCTCCGCGCGGCTTCCCTACATTTCGGTGCTCGCCGATCCCTGCTTCGGCGGAGTGACCGCCTCGTTCGCCGTGCAGGCCGACGTGATCCTGGCCGAGCCGGGCGCACGGATCGGGTTCGCCGGCGGGCGGGTGATCGAGCAGGCCACCCATGACAAGCTGCCCGACGGCTTCCAGACGGCGGAGTTCCTGCTCGCCCACGGCATGGTCGACGCGGTCGTCGACCGGCGCTCGCTCCGGCGCATGGTGAGCGGCCTGCTCGTCGCGTACACCGCCGGCGGTGCGACGCAATGATGTCGACGAGCAGCACCGCCACCGCGGAACGGGAGCGGGCCGCTCTGGCCGCCCTGGACCTCGCGCGGCACCCGGATCGCCCGCGCGCTCTCCGGGTGATCCAGGGCGTCCTCGACGGCTGGACCGAGCTTCGCGGAGACCGCCTCTACGGCGACGACCGCGCCGTCGTCGGCGGTCCGGCGCGCATCGGCGGGCGCCACGTGATGGTGATCGGACACGAGAAGGGCACGGACGCGATCTCACGCGCCGTGCACAACTTCGGCATGCCCCACCCGGAGGGCTACCGCAAGGCGACCCGGCTGATGGCGCAGGCCGAGAAGTTCTCGCTGCCGGTGCTCTGCCTGGTCGACACCCCGGCCGCGTTCGCGGGGGTGGGCGCCGAGGAGCGCGGCCAGGCGTGGGCGATCGCCGGCTCGCTGCTCACCATGCTCGCGCTCCGCACGCCGGTCGTGAGCGTCGTCCTCAGCGAGGGTGGGTCCGGCGGCGCGCTCGCCCTGGCGCTCGCCGACCGGGTGCTCGCGCTCGAGAACGCCGTGTACACGGTGGCACCGCCGGAGACGTGCGCCGCGATCCTGTACAGAGACGCGACGCAGCGAGCGCGCGCCGCCGCGGCGCTCAAGCCCGGCGTGCGGACGGCCCACCAGCTCGGGCTGGTCGACGAGCTCATCCCGGAACCGGCGCCCGGCGCTCACGCGCATCCGGAGATCGTGATCGCCGCCATCCGCGGAGCCGTGATCCGCCACCTGGACGAGCTCTGCTCCTTCCCCCTCGACGCGCTGGTGGCGCAGCGGGCGGAGCGCTACAGGAAGGCGGGCGGCTGAATCAGGCGGCCAGCGCCGCACGCTGTCCCGGCTGTTGCTGCTCCGGCTTGCGCAGGAAGAAGGAGGGGATCACGGCGAGCGCGCTGAGGATGGCGATGAATGCGAACGTGCGGTCGAACGAGGTGCTGAGCACGTCGTTCGCGTACTGCTTCCGGAAGCTGTCCAGCGCGGGGCTGCCCGTGGACACGGGCTTGCCCGCCCCGCTCTCGATGTTGACGCCCGCGAACCGGTGCTCGAGGTTGCTGCAGAACTGCGCGGCCGTGACGGGCTGATGCTGCGACGCGGCGCTCAGCACGGCCGGGCTCGGGTTGCACGGCGTCTGCGCGGCTGCGATCGGGACCTGGGCAGCGAGGATCGTCACCAGGGCCGCGATGCCGATGGACGATCCGACGCGCTGAAGCGTGTTGGTGATGCTGGATGCGCGGGACGTGTACTGGCGAGGGACGCGCGCTAGCGCCGCGGACATCGCGGGCATCATGCTGAAGCCCATCGCAAAGCCGCGGAGCATCAGGGCGCCGATCACCAAGCCGTTGGACGAGTCGCTGTGGATCTGCGCCAGCAGGACACCGCCCAGCGCGAGCAGCGTCACGCCGAACGCGACGACCGGCCGGGGTCCGATCTTGTCGGTCAGCAAGCCGCCGACCGGCATCGCGATGGCGGCCGTCGCCGCCTGCGGCAGAAGGAGAAGTCCGGTCTCGAGCGCGTTGTAACCGTGCACCTGCTGCAGGTAGAGCGGGAGCAGCAGCATGCCGCCGAACAGCGCCGTGACGATGATGAAGCTGAGCACCATCGCCCACGAGAACGTCGGATCCCTGAACAGCCGCAGTTGAAGCAGCGGCTCGGTGAGGCCGCGGCGTCCAGCCGGGATCGCGAAGGCGGCGAGGACCGCCGCGCCGTAGAAGACGACGGCGTCGATCGACAGCCAGCCGGCGTGCGCGCCCTGGTACAGACCGAGCACCGCCATCGCCGCCGACAGCGGAACCATGACGAGCGTCGCCACCCGGCGGTGGTTGAGCTGGCTGACGACGAAGGCGGTCCCGAAGACCGCGGAGGCGATGATCAGCCCGAGGACGCGCACGGACGACCAGCCGAGCGCCGTGCTCTGGTCGACCGCGTACATGATGGCGACGACGGCGGGCGTGGCCGTGAGCAGGCCGAACGTGTCCAGCCGCAGCCCGTGCGCCTTGTGCGACTCGACGAGGTAGCGCGACGCGCAGTAGAAGGCGACGATGCCGATGGGGACGTTCACGTAGAAGATCAGTCGCCACGTGAAGTCCTGCACGAACCAGCCGCCCAGCACCGGGCCGAGCGCGGGCGCGAGCAGCATCGGCACACCGAAGATGCCCATCATGCGGCCCATCTGTGACGGGCCGACCGCCTGCATGATGATCGTCATCCCGATCGGCATCAGCATCCCTCCGCCCACGCCCTGCAGCACGCGGAAGAAAATGAGCTCACCGAGGTTCTGCGCGATGCCGCAGGCCATCGAAGCGAGCGTGAAGAGCGCGATCGTGACGAGGTAGAGCCGCTTCGTCCCGAAGCGATCCGTCGCCCATCCCGTCATCGGGATCACGGCGCCCTGTGCGAGCAGGTACCCGGTGATGACCCAGGCGATGTCCTGATACGACCCGGCGTGCAGATCGGTCTGCAGCGTGGGGATCGCGATGTTGACGATCGTCGAGTCGAGGATCGTCATGATCGTCCCCAGCAGCACCACGCCGAGGGCCACCCACTTGTAGTCGATCCGCCCGATGCGCGCTGGACCGACGACGACGTCGTCGTCGATGTCGGTGGGCGGGACGGGCTCCTGCTGCGCTGCTCCGGCCTCGCGTGTCAGCACGTCAGCCATGCGCCACCTCCGCTCCCGCCGGTTCGTGCATCGTCACCATGCGCAGGAGCCGGATGAGCTCCCGGGCGTCGTCGTCGTCGAGGCCGGCGAGCGCGGCCAGCGCCACCCGCCGGCGCGACTCGACGAACTTCTCGAGGAGCTCGCGGGCGCGCTCGGTGGGGAGGATCTTCACCACCCGCCGGTCGCCCGCGTCAGGCGCGCGCTCGGCCAGGCCCTGCTTGATGAGCCGGTCCACGAGCGCCGTGGCGGTGCTCAGCGCGCAGCCCTGGGCCCGCGCAACCTCCTGCATGGTCGCGCCGGCGGCTCTGCCGTCGAGCCTGTGCAGAAGCCCGAGCGCCTCGAGCTGGTGCGGCGTCGCGTTGGCGAGCTCGTCACGCAGCTCATCCGGGATCGCGGCTTGGAGGACGCGCTTGAGCTCCGGCAGGATCGCGAGCAACTCCGTGGCCAGCCGCGCGCGCAGCGCCGTGTGGCCGATGGTTGCGGTCATGAGGGAGCCTCTCTGAGTTTCGCCCGGCGAATATTTCGATGGTAGAAGTATTTGCAGATCGCGTCAACCCGAACTCTCGGTCAGCCCCTCTACGATACGACGGCGTACGCGACCTGCCGGCGACGAACCGCGAGCCTGCTTCGCGCGAAGCAGCTCCGCGTCCGCGCTGTTCAGCAGAGCATTCGCGGTGTCGGCATCCTCCGGAAACACGGCGAGGCCGCTCGAGACGGAGACGCGCGACGCCCGCACCACCGTGTCGTCCGCGGCGAGCGCCGCGAAGCGCTGGCTAATGCGCTCTGCGATGGCCACCGCCTGGTCGCGGTCCGCGCCGGGCAGGATGCAGACGAACTCGTCCCCGCCGAACCGAGCCGCCGTGTCCTCGCGCCGCAGCGTGCTGCGGAGGACGTCCGCGTACATCGCCAGAACCCGGTTCCCCGCCTCGTGTCCCCAGATGTCGTTGATCTGCTTGAACTCGTCGAGGTCGGAGAAGATCACCGCGACCGTCTCGTCGGAACGAGCCGCCCGCGACACCTCCTTGTCGAGCGTGGTCACGAGCTGACGGTGGCTGACCAGCCCGGTGACGCTGTCCATGAGCGCATGGTCAACGTCTGCCTCGTGGCGGCGAGCCAGCTCGAGGGCGCGGGCCGCGGCGTCGGCCAGCCCGCGCATCGTGTCCAGGTCGGCTTCCGTGAAGAGGTCCTCCCTCCGGCGCGAGGTGAGCACCAGCGTTCCGATGATCCCTGAGTCGGGTGGACGAAGCGGCGCGCCGATGGCAGACCTCGGGAACCCCTCCGCCGTCTCGCGCATCCGCACCCTCGTCTCCTCGCGCAGGTTGCTCTGGGCCATGGAGACGTCGATCGCCGAGGACCAGACCTGAGCCCGGCCGGTGGCGAGGATCGTCCCGGCGAGCCCCTCGCCCGAGGCCATCTCGATCACCCTCGCGGTGGCGATCACGCCCTGGACGTCCAGCCCGACCCCGGTGGACTTGAGCTGACCGTCGCTCTCGTCGACGAGCATCAGCTCTCCGTGCGTGGCGCCCGGGAAGACCTCCCGCGCCGCCTCCAGGACGGCGGCCGAGACGGAGGTCACGTCTCGGGCAACTCCGACCTTGCGGGCCACGGCCAGGAACGTCCGGCTCGAGTCGGCGTCGGCCCTCACCTGTCCCAGGGCTCTCTCGGAATGCGACAGGCCGAGCAGGAGCAGGCCCACGAGAAAGGCGACGGCGATGATCAGCGAGCCGATCTCAGCCTGCGAGACCGGCACCGTGTTCAGCCAGAGCTCCACGAACACGACGATCACCACGAACCCGGCGACGCCGACCGCCGGGCGCGGGGCTCCGACGTCGACGCTCAGCAGGATTGATGCGAACACGAGCGCTGCGACCATCGTGTAGTCGGGAATCTGCGATGCAACCAGGCCCAGGCCGAAACCGCCGATCACCGCCGGGACGAGCGCGAACAGCACCAAGAGGTACCCCCGCCTCACCCAGTCGCGACGGGCCAGTTGGAATGCGACCCCGAAATAGAAGAGCACGGCGGCTGCCACGCCCAACTCGATCGCCAGCTCCGTGGTGGACAGCCGGAGCGTGAGGACACGCACGAGGGCGGCCAGAACCATGATTGCCGCGGCCGCGAAGCCGTAGCGCCGGTAGGCGGCCGGTCGTTTGTCCATCGATCCCCTTCTCGAGACGTG